>SXGU01424948.1_pt1 | contig 24391 bp, 15 predicted proteins | sample 3174531 | NCBI WGS metagenome assembly SXGU01 (sample SAMN11356863, study PRJNA531348) | freshwater metagenome | isolation source: freshwater sample F1-140 | place: China: Fuxian Lake, Yuxi | collected 2017-12-25
AAGACCGCCCTCCAAAAATACGCTCCTCACATCCAACGCTCCGACACCTTGCCCAAATGGAGCCTGACAATCCGCCCGCAATAACCGGTAGAACATTTCAGACCGGCTGCCTTAGAGCGCGACGCACATGCGGAGGCAATCATCAACCACCAATTCAGAGGCTATCCGAAAAGTGGTTCTTTCTTCTGTAGCCCGACCCCTTGTGGGTCGGAGGATTTGATTTTCCTGAGGAATTGACGCTCATTCAAAATCCTCCGACCCACAAGGGGTCGGGCTACGGGCTTTTCGGATAGCCTTTCACATCCGGGACAACTTGCGGACCGATTCGAGTCCTCTACCATCCGATCCAAAATGCGATTGCCTTCGCATTTCGAGCGGGGATGAAATGACACTTCGCACCTTGGGTCAAGCTTCTTTGACGGTCACGCCGCTGGGAATGGGCTGCTGGCCGATCTCCGGGATTACCAGCATCGACGTCAATGAGCACGACAGTTTGGCCACGATTCGCGAGGCGTTCGATGCGGGCATCAATTTTTTTGACACGGCTTACTGCTATGGATTCAACGGTGAAAGCGAGCGAATGATTGCCCGTGTGTTGCGGCAAGATCGGGACAAGATCGTGTTAGCGACCAAGGGAGGCATCCATTGGATCGATGGCAAACAGGCTCGATGCGGCCGGCCGGAGACACTTCAACGCGAATGCGACGAGAGCCTGCGGCGGCTGCAAACGGACCGCATTGACCTCTACTACCTGCATGCTCCCGATCCAGAAATCCCGATCGAAGAATCGGCCGGTGCGATTGGCGAATTGATCCGGCAGGGCAAAGTGCTCAGCGCGGGACTCTCGAATGCGAGCGCCGAATTGCTTTCACGGTTTCATGCGGTCTGTCCGCTGACGGCCTATCAGCCGCACTTCAACATGCTGCAACGTGAGATCGAGGATTCACAGTTGCCGTGGTGTGTCGAGCGGGGAGTCTCCGTCGTCATTTACTGGCCGCTGATGAAGGGACTGTTGGCCGGTCACCTGCCGCGCGAGCATGTCTTCGATGCGAAGGATGGTCGTCGCAAGTATCCGATGTTCTCCGGCGACGAATGGCAGAAGAACCAGGACTTCCTCGACGAACTGCGAGCGATGTCGATTGAAATCGGTCGCCCGGTTTCGCAGATCGTGCTCAACTGGACGATCCAGCGAGCCGGCATCACCGTCGCGCTCTGCGGAGCCAAACGCCCCCATCAAATCCGCGAGAACGCCGAGACGATGAGCTGGTCGCTCACGGCCGCTCAACTCGCTCGAATCAATGCGGCCATCGCCGCACGAGGGCCGATCGTCTCGAAAGCGGCGGTGTCGTAGCCACGTTCGCCAGAACGTGGGGATCGGCTGCCTGCCCACGTTCTGGCGAACGTGGCTACACGCCGAACCGTTTCCACTCGGTCGGATGCGGTGCGGTCACGGTGATCGGTTCGCGTTGTGTGGGATGCTCGAAGGTCAGCGCGGCGGCGTGCAGAGCCAGCCAGCCGTCGAGCTTCGTCCGCGAACCGTATTTCGCATCGCCGCAGATCGGCCATTGGCGTGACGACAACTGCACTCGAATCTGATGGCTGCGGCCGGTGAGCAACTCGATCTCCAGCACGCTCAGCGGTCCGACCGATTTCAGACAGCGATACGACAGCCGTGACAGTTTGCCTTCTTCCGCCCCCTGAGCTGGCCGAGTCAGATTTCGTACCTCGTCCTTGACTAGGCAATCGACCAACTCACCAGACGGCTTCGTCGGACGCCCTTCCACGACACAGTGATAGACTTTGCGAACCGAGTGTTTCCGAAATTGCTCCGACAGCCGCGCCGCCGCTTTGCTTGTGCGAGCCAGCAACAGCACTCCCGACACCGGCCGGTCCAGGCGATGCACGACTCCGACGAACACATTGCCAGGCTTGTCGTATTTCCGCCGCAAGTACTCGCGTGCCAGATCGACCACCGAGACGTCACCGGTGCGGTCCCCCATCGTCAAAAGACCCGCCGGCTTGAGCACTGCGAGGCAATGATTGTCCTCGAACAAGACCTTGAGTTTTGGTACGGGTTCATGATTCACGAGCAGGCTCGCTGACGGATTCCGTGTTCGTCGTTTGCGAGTCGCAGCGTACTCCAAACGGAACCGAGTTGTCGTGGAACCGGAACGGAGTCTGGCTAATCTTGGGCTTGGCGATCCGTGCGAGTGGCGACAGACTGCGAAACTTGAACATCAAGGAGATGCGGATGAGTGGATCGGCGAAACGGTTTCGGTGCATCGCGCTGGATGCGGTGGGGACGTTGATTTATGCCGAGCCGTCGGTCACTGCGGCGTACGCGCTGCATGGCCAGCGGTTTGGATCGCGACTGCCTGCCGAAGAAGTTCGGCGGCGATTTGCGGCGGCTTTCCGCCGCGCGGACGAATGGGTGGTCGCGAAATTTGGCGAGCCCGGCAGGACCAACGAAGAGTTTGAACGCGACTTCTGGCGACAAGTCGTGCAGGACGTCTTACCGGATGCGACCGATTCATCGGGATGCTTCGAGTCATTGTTCGAGCACTTCGGGCAGCCGGAATCGTGGCGCTGTTTTGACGATGTCGCCGTAACGCTGAAGGAACTCGGCCAACGTGGCTATCGAGTGCTGATCGCATCGAATTTCGACGCGCGGCTGAATCGCATCTGCGACGGACTGTCCGAATTGCGAGATGTCCGCTGCCGAGTCATCTCCTCGCTGGTCGGGTATCGAAAGACTCATCGTGGTTTTTATTCTGCCGTCGTCGAGGCTGCGGAATGCGATCGAAGCGAAGTGCTGATGGTCGGTGACGATCTCGTCAACGATGTCGAATCAGCACGAGCGGCCGGCATTGCGGCGGTCCATTTGCAGCGAGATGTGGACCACTCGGAATTGCGGCAACTCAGCGACCTGCTGGAGATGCTGCCATGAAGCGTCCGTGGGTGGCCATTCAGCGAAATCCGATCTCAGGGACGGGGGCTCGACGTGGCGTGTTGCTCGAGTTGATTCGCGAGTTGAAGCGGCGCGACATTCGGCCGCGGTTATTTGCGAGTCGTGAACGCATGCAGGCGAAGTTGGCCGATCCCGCGGCGCGAGAGCAACTCCTCTGTGTGGTCGCGGCGGGGGGCGACGGGACGATTGGCGACGTGGTGAATCGGTATCCGGGATTGCCGCTCGCGACGTTGCCGCTGGGGACGGAGAATCTGTTGGCGAAGTATCTCGGAATTCAGCCGTCGGGTACGCAAGTCGCCGCATTAATTGCCAGCGGTTCACGACGCCGACTCGATCTTGGACAACTCAACGGGCGACGGTTCACGTTGATGGCGAGCTGCGGCTTCGATGCGGCTGTCTTGCAGCGGGCGCACGCGAGTCGGCGCGGCAACATCCGCAAATGGCACTACGCTGCGCCGATCTGGCACTCGATCCGCAAGTACGATCATCCGCCCGTGCGAGTCTTCGTGAACGACGAGCCGCAACCACGACTCGCGCGACTACTGATCGCTGTCAACGTGCCAAAGTACGCCTACGGAATTCCGTTCGCTCCGCAAGCGACTGCCGAAGATGGCCAGTTGGACTTGTGCCTTTTTGAGCGAGGCTCGACATTTCAAATGCTGCGGTACTTGGGGCATGTGGTCGCCGGACGACATCAAAAGCTGACCGATGTGACCTGCCTGAAGGCATCGCGAGTGCGAATCGAAGCCGATGTTGTCGTCCCGTGGCAGATGGACGGCGACCCGGCAGGATTCACTCCCGTGACGTTGGAAGTGCTGCCCGCGGCTCTGGAGATGGTCGCGCCGAATCGATGATTCGCAGGGAGGTGATGATGCCAGACAACCCGATCAGAATTGGCAACATGCAATGCGGTGCAGGGCATCCGCTGTTGTTCATTGCCGGGCCGTGCGTCATCGAGAGCGAGCAATTGGTGCTCGACGTCGCCAAACAATTGGCCGAATGGGCGGATGCGAATGATTGGCAACTGGTTTTCAAATCGAGCTTCGACAAAGCCAATCGGACAAGTTTTCACAGTTTTCGTGGACCCGGTTTGGAGCGTGGCCTCGACATTCTCGCGAAGGTGCGCGAGGTGACTGGGTTGCCGGTGACAACGGACATTCACGAACCGCAGCAAGCCGAGCCGGCCGCGAAGGTCTGTCAGATCCTGCAAGTGCCGGCGTTTCTCGCGCGGCAGACGGATTTGGTCCACGCGATCGCGACGGCATGTGCCGCGAGCGGCGGGGTGGTCAACGTCAAGAAACCGCAGTTTGTGGCTGCTGAGGACACGACACACATCGTCAAGAAGTGCGAAGAGGCTGGCTGCCCGCGCGTGCTGTTGACCGAACGCGGAACGACATTTGGCTACGGCCGACTGGTCAACGATTTTCGGTGCATCCCGATCATGCAGCGCAGCGGCGCCCCGGTTTGCTACGACGCGACGCACAGTGTCCAGATGCCGGGAGGCAGCACGACCGGCGGTCAGCGTGAGATGATTCCAACTCTTTCGCGGGCTGCCGTCGCGGCGGGTTGTGACGCGGTGTTTTTGGAAACGCATCCCGATCCTGATCGAGCACTCAGCGACGGTCCCAACATGCTGCGTCTTTCCGACGTAACACGGCTGCTCAATCAACTGACTCGGCTGCGGTCGCTGTTCCTGGAAATGACCGCCGTGGGCGAGTAAACGTCAGTGATTCTTTTTTCTGTTCCTTGGCCGAAGGTTGTATTCATGCGAGATGCCGATCGAGTTTGTTCCCGCAGGCTGTTCCGATGGAATTCGCGGAGTGCGTTGTTGAGCCTGGTCCTGATTTGGTCTGGTTGCACGCCGCAGGCGACGACCAGCAAGCCCGATAAGCCGCAGAGCGAGCAAGCAGATCAGCAAGCGGAGTCACGCATTCTCCGGAACTTACAAAACGCCATGGAGGGTCTACGGCCGGAAAAACTCGGTATCGCGTCGGGGCCCGAACAGGCGATCGCGGTGCTCAATGAGTGGGCCAAGGGGGCGAAAGCCGAAGCGGAAAAGCGAGGTGAAGGTTGGGAGCCACATCGTCCGCACGGTCTGCTGAAGTCGTTGCCGAAGGAGTGGATCGAGCAGGTCTCGCTGGAGCAATTCGTCGAACGCGACGCGCCGTACCTGCGAGATTGTTTGTGGGCCAGCAAGGCGACGAAATTCGCTGCGGGAGACGCGGAGAAAGACCTCGACGTCGTCGTGAATCTGTTTGACTATGTCGTTCGCAATGTCGCGCTGGTTTCGGCGCGCAGCCGTCGAGTTCCGATGGGACCGTTTGACGTGATGCTGCTCGGCCGGGGCACGGCCGCCGATCGAGCCTGGGCATTCGCGGAGTTATTGCGCCAACGCAACGTGGACTCCGTGATTCTCTCGCCACGCCGCCCGGCCGGAGAGGCTACGAGCAATGACCATTTCTTGATCGGTGTGTTGTTCGAGAAGGATATTTTGTTGTTCGACCCAACGCTGGGTCTGCCATTGACTGCCGACACCGCCGATCCGAAATCCGCGCTGCCTCGTTTGCCAATGTCATTGCGGCAAGCACAGCGCGATCCGAAATTATTGGAGGCAATCGCCCAGGACAGCGGTGAGACGTTCGCTCTGACAGCGGCAATGCTGGAAGCTCCGCAGGTCGAGCTGATTTGTCACTCGGAGCAACTGTCGATTCGCATGAAGCGGCTGCAACAGGAACTGACCGGCGAGAATTCGTTAATCGTGTCCGACTCGTTGGAGGATTCGGAGGATCAACCAGGCTTGTGGTCGCGAGTCGCCAAACATCCGGCGGCCGCTTGGTCGGCGGACGATGTCGCGATCTGGCCGTACCCGGAAATCGTGCGTGAAACGACAATGGGGATGACTCCGGAACAGAAAAAGGAGATTAACAAGCTGTCGCAGTCGCTGGCCGCTCCAGTTCGCGTGGAACGGTTTCTGGCGAAACCGGATGGCCGTAATTTTGATTTGGAGTTTGCCAAGCCGGAACGGACCATGTTCAAACGAAGAATGGAACATGTCATGGGTCGTTGGTCTGACGTCATCCCCGGTTATTTGGCGGCGCAATTGTACGATGTGGACCCTCCCACTGCGAAAAAGTTGCAATTGGTGGCTCCTGATGGAAAGACAAAAGATGGCCTCTCAGTCGTCGGCACGACAGAAACTCAAACGTTGCGATCGATCTTGATGCAGCCGGAATATGCTCACATTCGCAAACTACACCTGCTGGCGGGCGATGATGCGTGCTACTGGTTGGCGCTGTGTCAATTTGAACAAAACCGGATGCAAGCCGTCGTCGATCAGTGCGTCATCTACGCCAACCAACATTCCAGTGGCGGTTGGGTGGCCAACAATCAGTCTTTGATGGCAATGGCTTTGGTGAAGCTGAAAAAACTCAAGACAGCCGTCCGCGCTTTGAAATACATTGACGAAGACGATCCAGCGTCCGGCGGACACCGCATGCTGATGGCTCGTTGGCAGCGACTGCTCGAAGCGGCGGAGTAGCAACGCAGAATCAGACATCGCAGAGTTTGACCGCCTCGGTCAGGCCGACGAACGGGTCGCGAGTCGGGATGAATTCCTGGCCGACGTAGCCTTTGTAGCCGATCTCCAGCAGCTTGCGCATGATCGGCGGGTAGTTGATCTCTTGCTTGTCGTCGAGTTCCGCTCGGCCGGGATTGCCCGCCGTGTGGATGTGGCCGATGACGTCTTTGCACTCTTCGATGCGGCGGATCACGTCGCCGTTCATGATCTGGACGTGGTAGATGTCGAACAGGATTTTCGCTCGCGGCGAACCGACTCGGCGAGCGATGTTGGCGACGTAGTCGATGTCGTCCCCCTGGTAGCCGGGATGACCTTTCATCGGGTGGCTGCCGTCGCGCGTGTTGAGGTGCTCGACGCAGATGTTGACGTTCTTCTTGTCGGCGTAGGCACAGAGTTCTTTCAACGCCTTGACGCAGTTATCGGCACCCTCTTCGAGCGAGATTTCGCCGCTCTTGTCGTCCTCGGCCTTCCGCCATTTGTAGCCGGTGAAGGCGATCACGTTGCCGTAGCCGTACTCGGCACAGCCGTCGATGGCCTCTTTGGTGCGAGCGATGCACTCGGCGTGATAGTCCGGGTTGTTGAGGCCGCGCATGAACGGAGCACCTGGCATCCGGTTGCCGGCGATCGCACAAGTCAGGCCGTGCTTTTTGATGACCGGGAAGTCCTTGTGGTCACCCAGCTCGATCGACACGCAGCCGAGTTGCTTGGCGACTTGGCATTGCTTCTCGATGTCCCACTTGTCCCCTCCGACATTGAAGCACCAGAAGACGATCGACTGCTTGATGTTTCCTTTGGTCACGACGGTTTTCACTTTCTCGGCGGCGGTGGTGTGAGTGATGGGATGCAGGGCCGAAGCGGCTCCGGCGGCGATGGCGGTGGCCAGGATTTTGCGACGGCTGTAGTGCGAACCAAACGTGGGATGGCTGGACATGGCGAAGGCTCCTGCGAGTCGTGTCCGGCGGCGAATCCCGGCTGCGCCCGAAGCCGCCCAATTCGGGTCGCAACGAGCGGCAGCATGACCTCGCGGCGGCGAGTCTTCAAGCGGCCGGAGTCCTCAAGTTTGCCTTGGAAATAGTCAGTGGCGGTTGAGTGGGCGGGCAGGTTGCTGGTTCGTGGGGGCCTGGGCGGAAGATTTCCGAACGTGAGAATCTGAGGAAATCTCGCAGAAAAATGCGATTGGTCTGCCGGTGAGCGGCTAGTGCTGAGGCAGCACGGCATCTTCGGCACGATGCTTGCAAAACCGCCCGACGGGCTGCTGCCTCATTGCGCGGCGGCTGTAGGAAATGGACAGGACCGGTGCCTCGATGGATCGAAATTGGCCGGTGGAAACCTCGGACGAAAGAGTCCTGCCGAGGTCTCGCTCAGCCGCGCAAGCTGCCGTTCGCCTGGGTCGTTGAAAGTTTCGGCTCAGCCTTGTCGCCAACGGAAGCGGCGGGGCATCGAACCTCGCGCCGTTGGTTCGTGAGCTTCCGTTTTGCCTCGTGAACGAATGGAGCTGACCAAAATGATGCGAAGGTACTTGCCGTTGATGGCTCTGGGACTGCTGCTGTCCTTCGGAGCCACGTTTGGATTTGCCCAAGAGGACAAGGCGGCTCCCGCTGAGGCGGCGGCTCCGGTTGCTGCGCCGGCAGGTGACGCTGCGGCTCCGGCAGCTCCTCCCGCTGTGCCGGACTATTTCACGGGGACGAACCTCGACCCGAAGGCTCCGAAGTGGCCGGATGCGGGCGGCGGCAACGCCGGTTACTGGACGACTCCGTCGGCTGGACCGGTCGGCGACGGCGATCCCAAGGCGATGACTCCCGACAAGCTGTATGACCGGATCGCTCACAACACCTATTCGATCAACATGGTCTGGGTGCTGGTGGCGGGCTTCCTGGTCATGTTCATGCAAGCGGGCTTCGCGATGGTCGAGGCAGGTTTGGGTCGCTCCAAGAATGCGGCTCACACCATCACGATGAACATGATGATTTACCCGCTGGGCTGTATCGCCTTCTGGGCTTACGGCTTCGCGATCGGCTGGGGGAACTGGTTCAACGGGCCGGTGGCTCCGGGTTGGTACTCGTCGCTCGGCCCTGGAACGTCAATCCTCAACAGCGGCATCGGCATTGGCGAGACCGCTCCCGGTTCGGGAGTGTTCGCTTACGGCTTGATGGGGACGAAAGGCTTCTTCCTGAACGGCATGGATGACGTCAGCGTCATGGCACTGTTCTTCTTCATGATGGTCTTCATGGACACGACTGCCACGATCCCGACCGGGTCGATGTGCGAGCGCTGGTCCTGGAAGAACTTCTGTCTGTACGGCATCTGGGTCGCTCTGCCTTACTGCCTGTTTGCGAACTGGGTGTGGGGTGGCGGTTGGTTGGCCAACTTGGGGAGCACGATGGGGTTCGGCCACGGAGCCGTCGACTTCGCTGGCTCGGCTGTGGTGCACTCGATGGGTGGAGCGATTGCTCTGGCCGGTGCGATTGTCATCGGGCCTCGAATCGGTAAGTTCATTGATGGCAAACCGCAAGCGATGCCGGGACATCACGTCCCGATGGTGGTCATCGGCACGTTCATCCTGGCGTTCGGCTGGTTCGGGTTTAACCCCGGCTCGACGCTGTCTGGTACCGACCTGCGGATGAGCGCCATCGTCGTCAACACGATGTTGGCGGGGATCACCGGTGCGATTGCCACGATGTGCTGGATGATGGGCAAGGGGTTCAAGCCGGACCCGTCGATGTTGTGCAACGGGATGTTGGCCGGCTTGGTGGCGATCACCGCTCCGTGTGCGTTCGTGGATAGCTGGGCGGCTGTTGTCATCGGAGCGATCGCCGGCGTACTGGTTGTGGAGAGCGTCTTCTTCTGGGAACGCCGAGGGATCGACGATCCGGTCGGAGCGATCTCGGTTCACGGTGTGAACGGTTCGTGGGGCGTGATCGCGTTGGGCCTCTTCGCCAACGGCAAGTACGGCAACGGCTGGAACAATGTTGTCCGAGCCAAGTTTGACGCGAATGGTGCTGACGATGGCCTGTTGACCGACGGCGTTCGTGGAGCCTTCTTTGGTGACACGTCGCAGTTGTGGGCGCAGTTGATCACCGTCGCGGTGGTGTGGGTCTTCGGTTTCACGATGGCCTACATCTGGTTCAAGATCAGCGACAAGATCACTCCGTTGCGAGTCAGCCGTGAGACCGAAATCGAAGGCTTGGATGTCCCGGAGATGGGCGCTCACGCCTACCCAGACTTCATCACCCGCTAGTCGCAACTTTCTGAGACGACGTCCACGGCTTGATCGTGGGCGTCGTTTTTCTGATTCACTCACACTCCTCGGAACCCAGCCATGAAGAAGATCGAAGCCATCATTCGGCATTTCAAATTGGAAGACGTGAAAGAAGCCCTGACCAAGATCAATGTGCTCGGCATGACTGTGACCGAGTGCAAAGGATTCGGCCGCCAGAAGGGTCACAAGGAGCAGTATCGCGGTGCGGAATACACTGTGGACTTCCTCCCCAAGACCAAGCTGGAGGTCGTGGTCGCCGATGACCAGGCTCAAGCCGCGATCGACGCAATCGTGGCCGGAGCACGGACTGGCAAGATCGGCGATGGAAAGATTTTCGTCTCCAACTTGGAGAACGTTGTCCGTATCCGTACCGGCGAGTCCGGCGACGGAGCTGTTTGAGAATCTGCTCGGCGGATGTCATCCTGCCGAGTGGAACACAATTCGTAGAAGCTGCATGTCGCAGGTTCGCGAACTTCCGTTATGCCTCGTTAACGAAAGGAGCTAACCAAGATGACGAAGAGACTGTTGACTTTATTGACTCTCGGAGTGTTACTGGTTGTCGGAGCCGTGAATGGCTTCGCTCAAGAAGAAGCCAAGGATGCCAAGCCGGCCGAAACGCCGGTGGTAGCCGCTCCTGAAGCGGCACCAGTTGCGGCCCCCGCAGCCCCGGCTGCTACTCCGGCCCACCTCGCTGGGGCGTACGACACGGGATCGACCGCTTGGTTAATGGTCAGTGCGGCGCTCGTCTGCTTCATGATGCCGGGACTCGCACTCTTCTACGGCGGCATGTGCCGCGCGAAGAACGTGCTCAATATGTTCATGTGCGTCATGGTCTGTGTCCCCATCGTCTGCTTGGAATGGGTCGCCTACGGGTACAACATGGCGTTCGCCGTTCCTTCGGCAATCACGGCTGATGGTGGCAAAGACGACAAAGGGGTCGATAAGCCTGCACTCAGCTATCTCGGCTGGGATCCAGGGTTGGTGTTGTTCAAGTCGTTCGGTGATGCCATTCCAGCCGATGGCCCGAACAGCTACGGCAAGACAGTGACCAGCGGTGACACAACGGGAGCGGTTTCCACCGCCGTCCCGGAGCTCTTGTTCGCCATGTTCCAGATGATGTTCGCGATCATCACGCCGGCCCTGATCGTGGGAGCGGTTGCCGAGCGCGTGAAATTCGGTGCGTGGTGCTTATTCGTCGTGCTGTGGGCCACGGTCGTTTACAACCCGGTGTGTCACTGGGTCTGGAACGTCAACGGCTGGCTCTTCCAGAAGGGAGTGCTGGACTTCGCCGGTGGTACGGTGGTGCATGTGCTGGCGGGCGTGTCGGCTTTGGCGTTGATCCTGATCCTGCCGAAGCGACGTGTCTATCCTGGAGCACAGTTCGCTCCGCACAGCATTGGGTGGACTTTGCTGGGTGCCGGAATGCTGATGGTCGGGTGGTTCGGCTTCAACGCGGGTTCGGCCGTTGCTGTTGGCAAAGACTACTTACCGGTTGCCGGAGCGTCCGCTGTGATGGCTTTTGCTGCGACCGCGATTGCGGGAAGCGTGGCGTCTGGATCGTGGATGGTTGCGGAATGGCTGGTCCTTGGAAAACCAACGGCTTTGGGAGTTGGTTCCGGCATGGTTGCGGGACTCGTGGTCATCACTCCCTGTGCGGGACATGTGAGTCCGGGATCGGCGCTGATCATCGGCCTCATTGCCGGCGTGGCGTGCTTCTTCGCGGTGCTCGCAAAGCAGAAGATCAAGTACGACGATTCACTTGATGTGGTGGGTGTTCACGGATTCGGCGGTGCGTTGGGAGCGTTGCTCGTCGGCCTCTTCGCCGTGCGTCCGGTCATCGGCGGCATGGACCAATTCATGCTGCAAGTGCAGGGTCTTCTGGCCACCGGAATCTACGCCTTTGTCTGCACCATCGTCATCGGCATGCTGATTCACAAGACGATCGGCTTCACGGTGAATGAGCAGACCGAAGCCGAGGGTCTCGATTTTGCCGAGCACGGCGAGACGGCCTACCGCTTGACGTAATTCACTGACGCGATTTCGACAGGGACGTGGCGGCAGCCGTCGCTGGCTGCCGCCGCTCCAGGTCGAGGACCCATCGAGTTCACTCACCAAACATCACAATTCTCATCGCCGATGGAAACGATGTCGGCGACATTTGCAGGAATCACTCCATGAAAAAAATCGAAGCCATCATCCGGCATTTCAAATTGGAAGACGTCAAGGAAGCACTGACCAAGATCCAGGTGCTCGGCATGACCGTAACCGAGTGCAAAGGGTTCGGCCGCCAGAAAGGTCACAAAGAGCAGTACCGCGGTGCGGAATACACCGTGGACTTCCTGCCGAAGACGAAGCTCGAAGTCGTCGTTACTGACGGTCAAGCTCAAGCAGCCATCGACGCGATCGTCGCGGGAGCACGTACCGGCAAGATCGGTGACGGCAAGATCTTCGTCTCAAACCTGGAGAACGTGGTCCGCATCCGCACGGGAGAATCCGGCGAGGGCGCGGTCTGAAGTTTGGTTCGCGAATCAATTCAAGGCAACAGCCCGGCGGCTTTCGAGCGGCCGGGTTGTTGTTGTTTGGAGGCTGGGTCACTCACGACCGGGGCCAATGTTTCAAACGGGGCAGTTGGTATCGACGAGCTAATTTTTTCACGTCGTCACGACCGCGGCTCCTGCCTCCGTGCCGGAAGCGCCATCTGCACCGCTCGCCAAGCGACGTCGTCACGCAGCAGCACGAGCACGATCAGCAGCGTCACACCGCCAGCCGCCGCTCCCCAGAGTGATGGCCACGGCAGCGAGGTCCGCAACAGCAACGAACCGACACCCGCTGCCGCTGCCGAGCCAATTGCCGCTCGTATCAGCGTGCCGGGCACTCCGCGAAAGATGCCCAACCCCAGCCGCATGGCGATTAATCCGAGCATGACGACCACATTGAGCAGGTAATAAACCGATGTCGCTGCCGCCAAGCCCTGGACGCCGTGCGGTTGAACCCATTGAAACTTCAACGCCGCACCGATGCTGAAGCCAATCAGTCCGATGATCACCGGCGTTCGAGTATTCTGCCACGCATAAAACACTTTCGCGGCGATCTCGCCCAAGCTGCCGCCGACAATCAAACCACACAGCATCACCAACGTGGAGGACACCACGCGCGCGTCCTCCGCTGAGAACCGGCCACGCTGCAACAAGTCTCGGATCAATGGGCCACCGAACGCGATCAACGCGACAATCATCGGCACCAGCAACAACGTCAGGAATCTCAACGCGGCAGCGATCTCGGCTCGCAGCTTGTCGTCATCCCGCTCAGCCGCGTGACGCGCGAGGGCCGGAAACGCGACGACCGCGAGACCGCTTGTGCTGAGAGTCAGCACGGCCGCCGCCAGACGCGATGCGAAACCGAGTCGAGAAACGCTGCCCGGCACAGAAACCGAAAGTTCGGAAGACAGATACCGATCCAGCAGCGGATCGAATTGATTGCACGACAGCCCGATGACCAGCGGCAGCATCAACAGCAAGCACCGCTTCACGGCCGACTGTGACTCCTTCGTCACTGGCCAGCCGCGTGAGAAGATTTGCATCCAAGGCATCTGCATCGCGAAGGTGATGACCGCCCCGATGCTGACGGCTTGCGCGATCTGGTTCATGTCGCCGTTCTGCCCAGCGCGGCAAGCCAGCGTGACCGTAACCGCGCTGCCGAGCAGAGCCGCGAATCCAGTCACGGCGAATCGTCCGTGACAGTGATTCCACGCGCGCGCCAACCCCGACAAACTGTTCCAGACCATCAGGCTCGACAGAATTTGAAACAGTTCGGCCGTGCGCCAAATTTGTTCGTCGTCGTAGCCGGGGTGCAGGGTTCGCATCCACGGCTCAGCAAAATGTTTCGCGACTTGCCACAGCAAGAGTGTGAACAGCGACAGCCAGCACACAAGCTGCACCGCCATCGACCACGCGATCGTCTCGCCGGCACGCTCACGAGTTTCGACATAGACCGGCACAAATGCGGACGCCAAAGAGCCGGCTAGCAACCCGCTGACGACCAGCGGCAACGTCGAGGCCGCGACAAACGCCTCCATTTCCGACTCGGTGCCGAACCACTTCGCCAGCAGCAATTGCAACGTGAATTGCAGTCCCATTTGCCCCAGCGTCAGCAACGTCAGGACTGAGACCGACCGAAGCGAAGTGGCGGCTTGAGGCATGAATACCATCGTGAAGAAATGGCGGCCGAATGTTGGGAGGTGGGAGTCTAATGGTTGTCCGGTGAGGCCGTCAGGCCGAGTCCCGACTTGGCGACAACCTGCTGTCCTGACCGGAAATCACCGGGTAAACTGCTCTCGTCCACCCCCGCGCATGTGTGAGCCTGATGTCCGCCAAGCCCACCAAACAACTGATCCCGATCACCTGTGCCAAATGCGGCGTCACGTTTAAGGTCGATGCACGGCACACCGGCAAGCAGGGACGTTGCCCCGTCGATGAATGCCAAGCGGCCTACACGGTGCCAGCCGCGACTGCTTTTGAACGAGCTGTGGAACGCAATTACGCGGCCGTGTTGAAGCGGCCTGCCGTCAAGTCGCAATCGGCATTCCCGATGCGAGTTCAAAAGGCGAAACGTCCCGCGCGGTCAGTCGCTCAACGATTGTGGCCACTCTGGAGCGCGTGCGGCGTCGGAGCCGTCCTGCTCGTTGGCGTCGTGATGTGGGGCACGGGAGCCGTCGAGCCTCAGCGAGTGGAAGCCGCGAAGCCGGACACGTTTCAAACGCAGGTCGCGCCGTTCGTCAAAAAGCATTGTGTGGAATGCCACGGCGAGAAAGATCCCGAAGGAGGCATCGCGCTGCACAACTTCGATAGCGAGAAGTCCGTGCAGAAGGCTCGCAAAGTTTGGGAGAAGGTGCTCCCGATGTTGCAGATCGAAGCGATGCCGCCCGTCGAAGAGGGACGCGAGCGGCCGACCCACGACGATTACCTGGCGGTCGCGTCGTGGCTGGAGGACAAGCTCTTCAATATCGACTGCAAGCTCGAACGCGATCCCGGCCGAGTCACCGTCCGGCGTTTGAACCGGGCTGAGTACAACAACACCGTTCGAGATCTGTTCGGCGTGGACTTCGAGCCGGCGAACGATTTCCCGTCGGACGATGTCGGCTACGGCTTTGACAACATCGGCGACGTGCTCTCGGTCTCGCCGTTGTTGATGGAGAAGTACCTCGATGCCGCCGAGAAGATCAGCGAGAAAGTCATCAGCACCACTGACCCCGCGAAGTCCCGCAAGATTCGCTTCGCCGGAAATCAACTGAAACCGGGAGGAGCGGCCGAGGACCAGGGTGATTTTTACGGAATCAATTCGACTGGCTACGTCTCCGCGGAACACAAGTTTCCACGCGATGGCGAGTACCTCTTGCGCAGCCGCGCCGCCGCCGATCAAGCCGGAGGCGAGCTCGCAAAAATGGTCTTTTCGATTGACGACAAGCCAATTCACACGTTCCAGGTCAAAGGCCAACGCGAGCCTGCCGAGTACGAATTCAAACTGCGAATGACCTCCGGGAATCACAATTTCTCCGCCGCGTTTCCCAATGACTTCTACGATCCGAAGGCCACGAAGGGGGGCACAGACCGCAATCTCTACATCGGGTGGCTGGAAGTCGCCGGCCCGCTCGATTTTCGCGAAGACGATCTGCCGGAGTCGCATCGCAAATTGGTTGCTGCTACCCCGACCGCGACTCGGCCGCTGGCCGATGCCGCCCGCGAGAATTTGCGACCGCTGCTTCGGCGAGCCTTCCGACGGCCAGTCTCCGACGAGGAGATCAATCGCTTTGTGCCGCTCGTCGAGAATGCCGTTTCGCAAGGTGAAACGTTTGAACGCGGAATGCAGTTCGCGCTGCAAGGCGTGCTCTGTTCGCCGAACTTCTTGTTCCGAGTCGAAACCGATGCGAACCCGAACGACCCAAAGGCTCGGCATGAAGTCACGCAGTTCGAGTTGGCAACTCGGCTGTCGTACTTCCTGTGGAGTTCGATGCCCGATGACGAACTGCTCGCGTTGGCCGAAAAGAATGAACTCCGCAAGCCGGACGTGATTCACAAACAGGTCAAACGGATGCTGAAGGATCAGCGCTCGGCGGCGCTGGTCGAAAACTTCGCATTGCAATGGCTGAACCTGCGAAGCCTCGACGAACTCGTGCCTGATCCGGAGAAGTTTCCCGAGTACTCGCCGCAGCTTCGCGAAGACATGCTCCGCGAGACGACAAAGTTCTTCGATCACATCCTGCGCGAAGACCTCAGCACACTGGAATTGCTCGACGGCAAATTCACGTTCGTCAACGAGCGGCTTGCGAAACATTACGGTCTCGCCGGCGTGCAGGGGGATGAGTTCCGCAAGGTGTCGCTCGACGGTGCTCGTGGCCGAGCCGGGTTGCTGACTCAAGCGAGCATCCTCACCGTGACCTCGAACCCCGGCCGCACGTCGCCCGTGAAGCGTGGCAAGTGGATCATGGAGAACATTCTCGGCACCGCTCCGCCTCCACCTCCGCCGAACGTGCCGAGCCTGGAAGAAACGCAAAAGGCTCAGCCCGGCGCGTCGCTCCGCGAGCAACTCAAGCTGCATCGCGAGAAACCGATCTGCAATTCGTGCCACCGCCAGATGGACGACCTGGGCTTCGGCTTCGAGCACTTCGACGCGATCGGTCGCTGGCGTGACCGCGATGGCCAGTACGACGTGGACGCCTCCGGCATCCTGCCCAGCGGCGACAAATTCAACGGCTCAACCGAACTGATCGCGATCCTCAAGGGCCGCCGCAAACAATTCAGTCGTTGTCTCACCGAAAAGCTGATGACCTATGCCATCGGTCGAGGGCTGGAATACTACGACCGCTGTGCGATCAACAAGCTTTTGGACACTCACGCCAACGACGGTGACCGGTTTTCGACGCTCATCACCCAGATCGTGCTCAGCGAACCGTTCCAAATGCGACGCGGTGACGGGCCGACTCAGTGAGTTGTTCTGTGGACGAAGTTTGGACGTCAGCCACTCCATTGCCGTCCTCGTCGAGAATGCGGTTGAGGCACCGGCCAGCTTGGCCAACGCCGAGCGTGGCATCGCCTCGGACGATCGCATCCAGGCGTCACTCTGCAACTCAGTCTCTTCGCCACGCCGCTGAGTCGGTCGCACACGAGGTCGCTGAATCGGCAGCTTCTGACCCGTCATCACCACGAAGCCCGCTTGATGTCCGTGACTCAGCGTTCGTTCTGGCGTAAATGGTCCACACGTTTGCCGCGACTTCAAAAGGCTCGAAGACTTCGAATGTCTGTCGAATGCAGTTTTCACCTGGAAAGCGATTCATTCGCGCTTCCGGTCGCGTTTCGGTTTGTACGGTTCGCGGGTTGGTGGGCGATCGGGACGGGAGTCAGGGCGCGGAGGAGCGGCGACCATCGCGTTGACGTTGCGGCCGCGCAGACGAGTGCCGATGACAGCTTTCAGAATGGTTTCGGCATGCTCGGCGGCAACTTGCACAAAACTGATCGTCGGCAGAATCTGAATCGGGCCGATAACCGTGCGCGGCAAGCCGCTCTCGTTGGCAATGCAGCCCACGAAGTCCCCCGGTGCAGCGCCGTAATTGTGGCCGACGTTAAATTTCAGCCAGACGCCGGACTCGTCGATCCGTTTCGCGGCGTGAGAATCGGCGGGGTCGGGAGACCCACGCCGAGCGCGGTCGGCCGGCTCACGCGATTCGTCTCGCGGGCCGCGCGGCTGGCGGGAATCGCTGCGCGGCGCTGGACGATACTGTCGCGGATCGTCTTCGCGGATGCGTTCCGGAGACCGCCCGCTTTCACCCGCGAGCAGGTGAATCAATGCCGAGACGATCTCGCCTGGTGCGTGGCCGGACTCCATCAAGTCTTCGAGCAGCTTGTCTTGCCGTTTGAACTGTCCCGCTTGAATCGTATTTCGGAGCGACTCGACCAAACGGTTGGCGTGCTTCTCTTCGAGGTCTTCCAAGCGCGGGACGGAGATGCGTTCGATTTTTGCTTTCGTGAATCGCAAGACTTGCTGCAAGCGGCCGAACTCGCGACCGGTGACGAGGCTGATCGCTTTGCCGCTCTTGCCGGCTCGGCCGGTGCGGCCGATGCGATGGACGTAGTCTTCGGGATCGTGCGGCAATTCGTAGTTGAAGACGATCTCCAGATCATCGACGTCCAATCCGCGAGCGGCCACATCGGTTGCCACGAGCAATTCCACCTTGCGATCGCGGAAGCGTTTCATCACTCGCTCGCGCATCGCCTGCGTCATGTCGCCGTGCAGTTTGTCAGCGCTGTATCCCCGAGCGATCAGCGTCTCGGTCAGTTCATCGACCTGCACTTTCGTGAAGCCGAAGATCAGGCCGTACTGCACGTCGTGCAAGTCGATCAGCCGGCAGAGAACTTCCGTTCGCGAACGGAAATCGACTTCGACGTAGCTCTGATCGATCGACGGAATCGTCAGACTCGTGGATTCGATGCGGACGTGAACCGGGTTGTTCGTAAAGCGTTCGATGATCTTCTTGATCGGCGGCGGCAGCGTGGCCGAGAACAACACGACCTGCCGCTCGGCTGGTACCGATTCGAGAATCTTTTCGATGTCCTCGCGGAATCCCATGTCCAACATGCGGTCGGCCTCGTCGAGCACGACCATCCGCACTCGATCCAGCTTGAGCGTCCCCTGGCCGATGTGATCGATGATTCGTCCCGGTGTGCCGATGACGATCTGCGGTCCGGCCTTCAGCCCGCGAAACTGGTGCTCGTAACTTTGCCCGCCGTAGACCGGCAGTTCGCGCACGCCCTTCTTGAAGTACGCCAGCTTGGCGATTTCTTCGGCGACCTGCGACGCCAGCTCGCGAGTCGGACAGAGCATCAGCACCTGCACCGCGCGACTCTTGGCATCAACCAGTTCGACGGCCGGAATTCCGAATGCCGCCGTCTTGCCCGATCCGGTTTGCGATTGCCCGATCAGATCGCTGCCAGCCAGCAGCTTGGGGATCGTCTCGGCCTGAATCGGAGCCGCCTGCTCGAACCCCATCCGTTCGACGGCTTTCAACAAATCGGGAGAGAGTCCCAGTTCCGCAAAGAGTTTTTGTGTCATTGGCGGACTTTACCGAGCCAGCGGCCTGAGAGCGAACTGTTTCCCAAGCATTCCGTGATCACGATTGATCGTACCGATTTCTCGGTCTATCGCCGCAACAAACGCGAAACAATCCCGCTGATCTGCCCGCCGCTCCCAAGCCGACGCAAGGGCTAGAATTTGGAGTGCGGCGACCAGAGTCGCCGCTTTTCAACACGCAACGATATCACCGCCAGCGCTCGATCGAAGGTGATGCTCCAAAGCAATCCGTCTTGAAAAGTGGCGGTTCGGACCGCCGCACTGCAAAGCGCCGCGACAAACTTTGTTTCGTCACGGTCCGCCGAGGCGGATGGACGGAAGACCACGGCGACCTTCGGAGGCCGCTCTGCGGCAAAGAATGCTCGCGATTCAGCAACAGACGGCCGGCAGGAGCGGACCCTAATTCGCTGAACGTGCGGTTTCGATTCGATCATGAAAATGTTCGTAGCACTTGTCGCAGAGGATGACCACTGCTTCTGGGTTTGCCCAATAGGTCATCCCCTCTTCGATGGTGACAACGCAAATCGTGCAATGCTCGTGGTTCCATGCGCCGGGGACAATTTGAAACTCGGATTCGTCAAAGGGCTGTCCTGTGTATTCAGTTTCCTTAATCCAGGCGTTGCAGCCTTTGCGTGCTCGGAGCGAGGGCTTGGACGTGAAAATCCTTTGCACGAAATTGAAGTCGAGGATGTTCGCAAAATCTTCCTCAGCCGCAGGCCAATCGTATTCGTAATCAAAGTCGCCAGATTTCATTTGATCGTGCCTAACAGGTCGAACAACTCGCCCCACAAGACTCCACAACGCCGCTCGTCTCAGCCTGCCGCCGTTCCTTCCACAGTTGATGCGATTCGTGGTCGCCAGTGATGATTTCGAAGCCGAGGTCTTCGACCATCTGGAAGTCGAGTTCCGGGGGTTGGCCTTTCGTCGTCAGGTAGTCGCTGACGAACAGCGAGTTGGCCACATACAGGCCCAGCGCTTGCAACGAGCGGAGGTTGATCTCGCGGCCGCCGGCGATGCGGAGTTCCACCGTCGGGTTCGTGAACCGCAGCAGGCAGAGCACCTTCAGGCAGTACCGCGGGTTGAGTTCGCGGACGCGCTCAAGCTGCGTCCCTTCGATCGAGTTCAGGAAGTTGACCGGGATCGACTCGACTTTCATGCCGCGCATTTCCAACGCGATGTCGATCAGGTCGGCGTGCTCCTCGCCCATGCCGGCGATCAGGCCGCAGCAGAGTTCCATGCCCGACTCGCGCACGGTTCGCAGCGTGGCCAGCCGGTCGTCGAACGAATGCGTCGAGCAAATCTGCTCGTAGAACCGGCGGCTCGTGTTGAGATTGTGGTTGATACGATCCACGCCGGCCGCCTTCAACGTCAGTGCCTGCTCTGGCGTGAGCAGACCCAAGCAACAGCAGATGTGAAGACCGTGTTCGTCTTTGATTTTTTTGACGACGTTGGCGACGTGCGCGACCTCGCGATCCGACGGTCCGCGGCCGCTGGCCACGATGCAGTACGTCCGCGCCTGCAAGCTCGCGGCTGCGGCGGCACCTTCCATCAGCTTCCGCTCGTTGAGCATTGGGTAGCGATTGATCTCCGCCTCGGAGTCGATGTTCTGCGAACAATACCCGCAGTCCTCCGGGCAGAGGCCGCTCTTGGCGTTCTTCAAATAGTAGAAGTGAACCTTGTGCCCGAAGTGCTTCAGTCGAATCCGAAAGGCTGCGGCGATCATCGCCGGGACGTCGTCATCGGGAGCGGTCAGAATCGCGAGCGCTTCGTCGCGAGTCACTTCGCCGCCACAGAGCACGCGGTCGGCGAGAGAGTTCCAATTCAGAGAGGTCGCTTCAGTCGTTGTCATCACGTCTTGTTCTTTCTCACGAGGTCAGGCAGAAATGGCGTGGCAGTCTAGCGGAGGCTCGTAAAAGTGAAATAACGGCCATCAGCTTTCGGCCCACAGCCATCAGCCGGCCCGTTCCGGCTGATGGCCGAAAGCTGATGGCTGACGGCTGATATCTCACTTCTATTCCGGCACCAGCCGTAGTTCCTTCAAGTCCATCAAATGATTCTTCAATGTCTCCGCCGAGCGAACCGTCAACCGATGTTGGCCAGCGGATAGATTCAATTCGCCGAGGATTGCTGTCTGATAATTCTCCCAAGAGTCGGTGCCGACGACCTTCGCTTTGACGGATTGCCCCGCAACTTCAAACACGACTTCGTTGCCGGCGGTGCTGTTGTCGCAGGCGTAGTTCAGGCGGATCGAGTGCTTGCCGGGCTTCGCGACGTTGATTGTCCAGACGGCTCGGTCATCGACGCTCCCCCAGTAGCCAAGGTTCTTGAACTGCGGCTCGAAGACCAGCGTCTTGCCGTAGACCTCGGCGTTGGTCGCCAGCAGCTTCAGCGTGCCGCTCGCGTCGGCGGTCACGGGTTCCGGTTGATTGCCGTCGAACTTCTTCGGAGGCGGGCCGCTCGATTGCACGAACGCGATCAGGTCGGCCAAGGATTCGGCGGTCATCAACGGTTCTTTGATGCTGAGCCAAAGTCCGAGTTCGAGTCCCTCCGGCATGAATGACTTGTTCGAGGCGATGAACTCGTCGATGTCGGCTCGCAAGAGCGTGACGGGCTTGCCGTCCGGACCAGCCAGCGTGATGGAGTTTCCGGTCTCGGCGACGATCATGCCAGTGACGATGCGGCCTTCTTTGGTGGACGCCGCGTACGCGAGATATTTCGCCTCGACGGCTTTGTTCGGATCAAGGATCGCTGTCAGCAAGGCTGCCGTCGATTTGTCCGTCAGCGAGACGAGGTCCGGGCCAACCGGCGTGCCGATGTCGCGTAGCTTGTGACACGCCGCGCATTGCCGCTCCTTGAAGACTTCGGCTCCGCGAACCGCATCGCCCGGCGTCTTGAGCTGTTTCAGTTTCACCGCGAACTCGTCGATGACCTTCTGCCGATTCACGTTTGTGGCCGCACCCAGCAGCTTTGCCGCCCGCACTTTGATGGTCGGATTCGTGTGTGCGATCAATCGTTGCCGCCTGACCGCGTCGATCTCAGCCGCTGAAACAGTCTTGGCCTCCATTTGATCCAACAGCAGATCGGTCCAAACCGCTCGGCCGAGCAACGCATCGAGCACCTGCGTTCGAAAGCTCGGAGTCATCATCTTCCAACCGCTCAGCAGCGCCGCCGCTGAGTTTGCATGATTGATGCGCGACAACGTCCCAATCGCCGCCGACTGCACCGTCGCCGGCATCTGCGGGACAAGTAGCGAACCAATCAACTCCGCATCCACCGCGCGATCGGCCGTCGTTCGGCCGAGCAACGGCAGCGATGCGATCACCAAGGCTGATTTCAAATCTAAGATGTCAGATTTCAAATTGGCTTCAGACTTCAAATCTGAAATTTGAGATTTGAAATTTGAGATTTCCTCGCGAGCAGCTTTGATTCGTTCATTCAATTGCTGCTCTGCCCGCGCGAGCCGCTGCGGTGCGATCCCTTTCAACTGACCAAGCGACGTCCCGCGCCGGTCCAGCGTTTCGAGCACCTGCGCCAACATCACCGGCTGAGCCTCCGTCGTCGCCGCGCCGCTCAAGACGTACTCGACCAGACTGAGCAACGCTTGATCCTCGCCGAGCGTCGCGGCCAAGCCGAGCAACGTGCTCGCCAACTGCGGCGGCAAAGGTTCTTTGCCGGCCGACTCGAACACGTTGGCCACGACGCTGGCGACGTTCTGCGCATGAATCGAACTCATCGCCGCCGCGACGAGGTATTTGTCATCCCGCTCACGATACAGCAGCTTGCCGAGCTCATGGCCGAGCGACGCGAACTTCGGATGCCCCAGCGTGTACGCGAACTGTATCCGCACGAACGGATCGGGATCGCCACCCATTCCCGAAAGCTGGTTGATGAGCGGGTCAGGCAACTCGCCGTCGAAGTTCTCGATCGCTTGCAGTCCACGTCGTCGCATCGCGGGGTACGGGTCTCGCAATGCCGACAAAAGCTCTCGCCATGTGACACCTCGCATCCCATCTAGGATCGAGAAAGCGTGCAAGCGGGCAAGCGAGATCGTTTCTTCGAGAGCCATTTCTTGAATACCAGGCACTGCTTTTTGTGCATCAACGGACTGCCAGTAGAGCATCCGATGGGCCAAGTCTCGAACGGTCCCGTTCGGGCTGCGGAGTGCGTAAAACAACTGAATCTTGGTTGCTTTATTGAGCGGCCATGTCAGCGGCTCTTCATCTTCGTGCCCGCGCGGCATTTTGGAATGCGGGACATCGCTGCGGACAACTCGATAAATCCGTCCCTTGTCGTGTCCCGCTCGCAGGTCGAGCTTTTCTTGCATGGCGGGGGGGATGTACTGCGGGTGCTCGATGACTTGGCGGTACATGTCGGCGATGTAGAGCGCTCCGTCCGGTCCGGTCTTGATCTGCGTCGGCCGGAACCAGTTGTCTCGCGAGGCGAGGAATTCGGAGTTCTGCTCGTCGTCCGCCCGCCGGCTGGTGAAGGTCACGCCGTCGGCCGTCATGACCTCGTGATGCACGAGGTTGTGGACCGTTTCGGAAATGAAGACGTGCTGTTGGGGTGAGGGGCGAGGGGTGATGGGCGCGGGATGAGTGGAAGAATCGTCTTTCCCTCGCCCCTCACCCCTCGCCCCTAACCCCTCAAACAGCAAATCATCCCGATAGACCATCGCGCTGTTGGCGGAGGTGAACCGATTGGCCATCGCGAAGTCATTAAACCGCGCGAGCGTGCGGCTGATCGGGAAGACGGGGCTTGGTCCCGGCGTGACCGAGACTTGTTTGCGCGGATCGGGCGGAGCGACGTGCGGGTTGCGGCGGGTGTAATAATCGTCGAGCACGAAGTGATACATCGGGTTTGCGTTGTTGTTGCCGAACCAGTTGCCGAAGTCGTCTCGGTTGCGGCCGAATTGAGTTTGGCCGGAGGTTGGGTCGAGCTCGCCCGTATCCGGGTTCCAGCGGAAATCCCGGCCGCGAATGTCCGTTGGAGTTCCGGCTTTAGCCGGTCTTTGTTGGTCCTGCCTGCCGCCTAAAGTCGGAACTCCAACGGTGCTGACGACTTTGATCTGGCCGCCGCTGTCGCCGTTGGCGCAGTGGACCATGTTGTCCAGTCCCCAACTGAAGCCGTTGACTCGGTGCTGCTGGTTTCCTTCGCCGAAGCCGGTGAGCAGAACTTTCACTTCATCCGCGCGACCGTCTCCGTTCGTGTCGCGTGCGAACATCACATCGGGCGCGGCGGAGATGAGTACGCCGTCTCGCCAGGCCATCACACCGTTGGGGAAGTTGAGCTTGTCGAGGAACAGCGTGGACTTGTCGTACTTCCCGTCTCCGTCGGTGTCTTCGAGAAAGCGGACTCGACCGCCTCCGAGTTTGTGACCTGCCTTCTGCAATAGGCGAGCGGGGGGCGTCAGCCCCCCGGTTGGCGGAGCGGTCTTCTCGCGTTGATTATTTGACGGCTCCGGTACACC
>SXGU01380945.1_pt1 | contig 24358 bp, 23 predicted proteins | sample 3174531 | NCBI WGS metagenome assembly SXGU01 (sample SAMN11356863, study PRJNA531348) | freshwater metagenome | isolation source: freshwater sample F1-140 | place: China: Fuxian Lake, Yuxi | collected 2017-12-25
GCACCTGCTACTGAAACTGAGTCAATATTTCAGCGACCGGGTTTGCAAACCGGTGAAACAGTAGGTCCATTTAGTCTTAAGACTATGGGCGACATCACAGCTTCTGAAGATGCCATGCGTCGTAAAGCTGCTGCTCTTGAAACAAACTATAGAATAGCGCAAGCACGCGGTGACTACGCTAAGACTGAAGCTATACGTACGGAGTTTGCTAATCTGCAGACAGAAGGTGAAGCGTTGCGCCGCCTGAAAGCTGTCCAGACATTTGAGATGGGCGACCCTAGAGACATGCAATACCAGATTTTTGAGATGTCTAAAGGGCGTTTAAAACTACAACCACGGTCTGATGGTAAGTATAACCTACTGCTTGATAATAAAGTAAACCGTGAGGGTGTATCCAAAGAACAACTCGCAGCAGAGATGCGCTCATCGTTTGATAGTGAGTTTAAAGCATTGGTTGCTGAACAGCGCAAGGTGCAACTTGAACTACAGAAAAAAACTGTAGAAGCTGGACTCGACATATACAAAGAAACAAAAAAGCAATCGGCTCAACAACTTAGAGAGATCACTAATAAATTGGCTGAGCTTCAATATAAACGAGACAATCCACGAGTACGTTTAGAGAAAACTCAAGACGGCGCTGGCTTTATAGAGTACGACGAAGCTGGTAATATCCGGGCGTACCTAACTACAGAGCCGGAGATTGGCGTGGATGGTAAACCAGTACTGGTTAATCCTGCTGATCCAAAGAGTGGACCACGGTATCGTATCTCTCGCTCTCCGTTCGCTAACGCTGTTCCCACACGATAAGAGAATACCATGGCTGTAGGTCTGACTTACTCACCCGGCGAGCTTGACTTTGGGGTTAAGATCGCACGTGGTCCTGAGAGCGTTACTCAATCATACGGCCTTGGTAATCTCGGCGCATCCGGCGCAGACATCGTCGGACTTGAGACACAGCGTACCATAGAGCAAATGCAGAAGACGCCAACAGAAGTGTTGGCGCAGATGAAACAGCCAAAGATTTCAGCTGAAGCCTATAGTGGTATAGCGTATAGCCCATCTACGAATAAGATGTTTGTAGGTGGCGTGACGTTTGATCGTGAAGACGTTGGATCTGCAGTCCAAGCACAGTCTCTCATTGGGCAACCACCCCAGCCTGCGCCAGCGAATGTGGCTACAGACTGGGAGCCTATATCTCCGCAGGCATACGGTCAGTACATACAGAACCTTAAAACACCACGTACGATTACAGAGAATCTTGCACTTGGTACTAGAAGTACTGTCGGTGGTTTGGTCGGAGGTATTGGGCGTACGGCTGAGATCACAGGTATTCCCGGTATAGCTGGGGCAGGACGTGCACTGGGTGAATTTGCAGAACGTACAATAGAGCCAAGTACGGCAGAGCAAGCACGGTCTGCGCTTATTCAACAATCAAGTTCTGTTGGACGAAATCTATTCGATGCTGTGATTCAGGGGATCCCATCTATTGGATTATCCGTCGCATTGGGCGGCGCTGGCATTGGTATTGCTGGCCGTTTAGCTGGTGGTCTTGCTGCGGTTAAAACTGCACAGACTGCTGAAGCCGCAACGACTGCAATGCAGGCGCTTAATAAGGCGCGCACCATTGGTGCGTATGCTGGTGCTGCGACGGCTGTATTCCCTGCTGAACTTGAAGGACTCTACCAATCTGCTCGTGATGCCAAAGATGCGCAAGGACGCTCCGCGTATAACTTGGATGATCCATCTACTAGATTAGAAATTGCAACCGGCGCTATCCTCAGTTCGCTGGTTCAGACTGTCGCTGAAGGTGGAATAGCCAAAGCGTTTTCTCCTGCACTACGTGGTGTAATGGAGAACGCCAGTAAGGGTGTTGCTATGCGCATGGCGCAAGGCGCTCTTAAGGGGGGCATGAATGAAGCCTTCGCTGAAGGTATTGCTCAGATTATTCAAGACACATGGTTTGATCCAGAAGTTCGTAGTAAGTTAAATGCTACGGATATTAAAACCTTAGCACCGTATGTTGCTGAGAAGTATGGATCTGACATTCTCCTTTCCTTTGGCGCTGGCGGTGTACTTGGTGGGCTATTTGGCGGTGCTGCTAACTTCCGAAAAAACATAAACACTGGGAACCCAGTTGATCTTACTCAGCGCGCTCCGACAGTCGGAGCGCAACCGGGTGCGCAGGGCGAGTTATTCCCCGGTGCTGAGCTTGGTGTTGGTCCCGCTATGGGGCTTCGCGCAGATACAGAGATGCAGCCTACAGGCGAAACGCTCGCGGCTGCGCAAGAAACTGACTTCGCCGCTATGGACGAACGTCGGCGTCTTGAAGGATTGATCGCTGATACTAATGCTCAGATTGAGGCTGCTGCTTCTGGTGCTGCTTCGCTTGATCCCGTACGTATTAGCGCACTAGGAAACCAAATTGCGCGGGCGCGTGAAGCTATCGCCGCCATTGATGCCCGTGGTAGATTGACCACCACTAATCGTTCTGAGCTTATGGCGCAGCGGCTTGCTGAGCAACCAACGCTTCCATTTGGGCAACAGAACCTTCTTCGTGGGAAGGCGGCACCAACTGAAGTAGCGCCCACTACGCCTACACCGCCAGATACAACTGGTTTACCACTCTTTGAATTTCCGCAGGGTGTATTGCAGACACCTGTCGGTGAGCAGATTCCTTTGCCGCTTCAAGGTGGTGCGGGTGTGGCTCCTGCTCCCGCTGCGCTTCCTGTTACGCCAACACAACTTGAACTACCACTGGATATGCCGCAGCCGGGGCTACCTCTTGAAGGTGGTGTTGCTCGGCTTCGTCGCACACAGCCAGCCATTCAGAAACAACTTCAGGCGCAGCAAGCTGCAAGTCTTGCAGCCTTGGCTGCTAGAAGTAAGGCAGCTAAAGCTGAACTATATCCTGTAGAGACACCTACATTTACTGAAACGCCGACGCTTGCTCAACTCAAGGAACTGCGTAAAGATGCCAAAAAAGTGCAGAGCGACCGTATTCGATTAAGAACAGGGATAGCAAAAGTAGTTTTAAATGACCTAGCTAACATAGCCAAAGCCAAAGGTATTACGCGGGCTGAAGCTAGGCGCATTCTTAGTAACCACATCAAAGCTGGTAAAGACTTACTCAAACAACTTGACAGTTATATAGCTGACCCTACGACAGTTCCGGTCGGAGTTGTTCCAACTCCTGCACCCGCTCCGGCGGCTGCTCCTGCGCCTGTCGCACCTACTCCTGCACCCGCTCCGGCGGCTGTTCCTACTCAACCAACGGAGGTTCCCAATGCCACACAAGTCGGGCAAGTCCAACAAAGTGGTGTCGGCCAATATCAAGGAGATGGTGGACAAGTACCAGGCGTCGGGCAAACTGGGAACGTCCCGCCCCAAATCCAAGAGGGCGGTGGTGAAGCAGGCGGTGGCAATCTCCCTGTCGAAGGCGGGGCGCAGCCGCAAGCGTTAGGCGCAACGAACGCTGGTGATACTATTGGTGGTGTCACCTTCCTTGGTAATACAGATCCTAATCTCGGCAACCTACTTGCGGAACTTCAGAAAGCTACGGGCCTTTCAAAGAATAAAATATTCTTTGCTGTCTTTGATCAGAAAAACAAAAAGAGTTTAGTGCAGCAGTTTAAGAATATTGCTCCAGCGAAACTTGGATTTAAACTTAGTAATTTAGAAGACTTACAGGCTTATCACACGATACTCAAGAACTTATCATTAAGTGACGATAATAGTGGGTTTAATTATCCAATATATCATAAAGGTAATGTTATTAATCTAATTGCCCTAGAGCAGCAGAAATTTATTGGGCGTACTAACATAGAAGTATTATCCCACGAACTTGGGCATAGCGTAGAGTATGAGTTACTAAGCCTTACTACAGAGCAAGAGTTCGATGCAATTTTAAAAGACTATGTAAAGTATCTCCAAAAAATGCTTCCGGGTTTAACTAAGGAACAGGTTGCAAAGATAGTAACTATTGTAAAGCAATTACTTGATGCTAAAAATAAAAGTGATTTAGGTCTTGCTGGTAAATATAAAACGCAGTTACGCCGCTACATAACTTCAGTTCTCCCAACTGCAAAACCTGTAAGCAAACAAGTCGCATTCTCTACTTTACGTCCACGTGGACAGCAACTTAAAGAAGGGGTGCTTACGATGTCTACAGAGGAAGGGTCATCAGCAAATTTATTTGCGTCCGGACCTGGATATACGTTTGGGTTCAGTGAATACTTTGCTGATAACGTAGCTAAGTGGGCTACCACGCAGGCGAAGCCGCTTACGATTGTCGAGAAATTCTTTAGCCGCTTAGCTCAAAGACTTCGTCGTGTTTATGAAGGCGGGCGTAAGTTAGGTTTACCAGATCAGTCCATTGCTGATTTCTTAAATCGTATGGGGCCACCAGACTTTACAACCATGGATGGTGCTTCAACACCTGTATCTCCTACGCCTCCCCCCGGCGGTGGCGTATCACTAAAAGAGCTTAGCGAAATAGCGCCACAGGTTGATAATGAAACCGTAGTGCCAATCACTAGAGAAGAAAACGCTGCGGCTAATGATCGTATAGAATCTTTTGTTAGCGCCTTACCTCCGGGTATGCAGAGTTCAGCTGCGCGCATAGCTTATAACCTGCGAGACTACGCACTTAAGGGTGCGTACCTTATGACATTTGGTAGAGACCTAGAGAACTGGGTTGCCAAGCTATTCCCCAACGATGGTAGTTCAGTACGCCAGTACTTTGCAGGGATTAGAAAGCGCGTTGCGATAGTTGAGCAGCTACGCCACGAAGTCGATACCATCATGCTGCTGACTAAGGGTATGTCGCAAGGAACCAGAGAGGCCGTTAATGATTTCCTATCTAAGAGCACACTAAATCAAGTCTGGGGCTACCAACCTTCGTGGATCGCAGAGCCAGTGGCTATCAATGCGGAAGCGCAAGCGCAGTACAATGCGTTGCCAGATAATGCCAAAGTGCTGGTTGATAAAATATTCCAGAAGAACGAAGCTGACTTCCGCAAGATGCGCGCAGCTATTCAGGAACAGATACAAGCCGGGTTGACTGGCCCAGAGTACGACTCACTGCCACAGGAAGAAAAGAATAGGCTACAGAAGGAAGCAGCCACACGGTTATTCCTCATGGATTCGTATCTCAAGAAACGTAGTGGTCCATACGCTGCGCTCTCTCGCTTTGGTAACTTCATTACGGTTGCTAGGTCACAGAGACTTAAGGATCTAGAGAGCATACCTGTTCTAGATCGAGACGCTGAACAGAAGAAACAGATCGAAGAATTACAAGCCAACCCTGACGATTATATCGTTGCATTCTCTGACTCACTTGGAGATGCTAAAGTATTGCAACGTGACCTAGAAGCTCAGTTCCCCAATATGAAAGTAGATTCCTTTGAGAAGCAAAGATTCTACGGCAGAGAACAAGTCCCTGTGTGGATGGCAATGCAGCAGATTAGGGAACGTATAGCAAGTGATAAAGAGTCGGGCCTTGGCAAGAAAGAATTAGCCGCCATCGACTCATTCATTATGGATCTATACGTGGGTGCGCTTGCTGAGAACAGTGCGCGGCGGCATCAGCTTGTGCGTAAGGGTACGGCTGGTTACGATGATATGCTCAGAGCTTTCGCAGTTGGCGGCACAGCTAACGCGCACTTCATTGGGTCTATGAACTTTGAGCCAGAGATAGCTGGCGCTCTACGTCAGATGGGTAGAGATGTTAAGTCCGAAGAAGGTCCAGCTGATAGAGCACGACGCTCTACCGCTTATAATGAAATTCTAGCACGTCACGTCAATGCTATTAGTACGGTGCCTACCCCAATACAGGATGCGTTACTGGGGTACAATTCTCTATGGACGCTGGCGCTGTTGCCTCGATACCATATTATGAATGCCACCCAAACATATATGTTTGGACTGCCAGTAATGGCTGCGTCACGGGATTCGCAAAACAGAGAATATGGGTACTCTAAGACACTTGCTGCCATCAACGGCACATATAAAGACATGGCTTATTCGTTCTCCAAGGCGACTAACGGCGACCTTGGTGAAATGTTTAGAAAGTTTTTTGCTGGTGAGTTTGATCTTGACAAACTGAAAAGACCAGATGGTAAAGCATATTCACCGGATGAGATTAGATTACTTGAAACTCTCAGAGACAACGGACTGCTGGACGTAGGTTTAGGATACGACCTTAAGTACTGGGAAGCTAACCAAACGGGCGACGGCACCGGAGCACTGCGCAATATAATCCAGAAGATCACTGCCATCACACGACAAGTCGAAATCGTTAACCGTGTCTCGACGGGAATGGCTGCGTATCGCCTCGCTAGACAGGGCGGCAAGTCGGAACAACAAGCAACTGAGTTTGCTACGTCAATGGTTAGTAATGCACAAGGCGACATGTCTGGCATTAACGCACCACGTGTCTTTAGTGCGTTGCCATTCGGAAAGATCATCGGACAGTTCCGTAAGTACCAACTGAACGTAGCGGCGCTGCTCATTAAGAACGCTCACGCTGCATTCGCTGGCGCTTCCGAAGATGAACGTAAATTAGGCCGCGCAGTTCTCCGCAACGTACTTGGACAAACGGCTCTGGTCACTGGCGCTCTTGGACTACCAATGGCTGGCACCTTGGCGTACATACTTGCTGCGATCTTTGGGCCACCAGATGAACCAGTGAATGAGGAACGGTTCCTACGTCGGATACTTGGCAACGACAGACTGGCTGACTTTATTCTTAACGGTGTACCGGCTGGTCTTGGTGTCGATGTGAGTGCGCAGCTTGGACTTAACAATACGTTCTCGGTTGCTCCGTACACTGACCTTGACTTCGCTGGCCGTGACGCATTTGCCAAGACAGTGGTGGGTCTGGGTGGTCCGCTGTTTGGTACTGCCGCTAACTTTGCTGACGGTTTCAAGTACCTGACAGAAGGGCAACTGGATAAAGGTATTGAAGCCTTCTTACCCAACGGTCTGAAGCAAGCTATGCGCGCTTATCGTGAAACCTTTAACAAGGGTGTGACTCGGCGCAATGGCGATCTCGTTATGTCGCCAGAAGAGTTTACGTACTTTGACTCTGTCTTACAGACGCTTGGATTTACGACGAGCCAGATGAAGGATATCAAACGGCGGCGTCAGGATGTCTACGAGTTTGATAAGTACTTCGAGCAACGCACCACGCAGATCAGACGGCAGTACGCAGAGGCCAAGCGTGGAGGTGATACCGGTACAATGGCTGATATCCGCAGAGATTGGCAAGCTCTACAGCAATCCAAGAAACGTGTGGGTCTAACGCCATCGGATATGAGTACGCTACTTAGCGCACCAAAACAGCAGCTTAAACGTGAGCAGCAGTACCGTGAAAGAATCCAGAGACTTGAAGCAATGGAGGGAGCGGAGGACTAATCCGCTTTCCCGCCTTTAATCACGGTTAGTCCAGCTAGATCAGCTTCGATCACGGCATCGTCCTTATCTGTCAGGATACCCTCAAGCCGTGGATGTTTGAGGTTTATACCAACCACATACGTCTGACCTAACTTGATGGATGTATCCTTGGCAAGGTACGCCTTCCTGATAGATGGTGTTGCATCCACACCTGTGGCAATTAAATCCTGCAAGACGTTACGGATGTCAGCACCATTGGTAGCCAGCCATCTCTTGAAGTGTGCGCGATCCAGCAGGACAACGCCCTTGTCAAATGGATCAGAGTGGGTCTTACGGAACAAGTCATAGCGGATACGAACGTCACCTCTTGGCAATCTGGTTGTATCAACAAACACTTTGCTACCAGATGTGTGCATAGCAGTTACTGATGTGTCGTTGTTATCGTTCAAGTACTCGGTGATTAGATCGAAGGTATCTACGACATTATCCTGTACATTCTTACGAACCATAGCCAGTTGTCTGACGACAGTCTCGGTGCATCTGGCATAGTCGAAGCGGATTAAACCCCACTCAATAGCCAGCTTGCCTATCAGATCAGCTAGGATAATTGTCTGTTCCCAGAATCTTTCACTGCCCACGAACTTGCATTGATACTTCTGCATGAACTCGTCGCGGTGGCTGGCAATGATAAGCTTCAGATCGTTAGCATCATACTGCATCAGCTTGCGGATAATTTCTCGTCCGGTCAAACCATAGTTGGACATAACGAACGTATGTATACGCTTACCAGCTTCAGTATCCTTAATGAATAGTGGATGTTGATGGACAGTCACTTCAAAGAGACGCATCATTTGTGCGTCGGATTCTAAGCCAGATGACATGAGCATCGAACTCATGGATTTATTTGACGACGTAACACATGGCAATCTCCATGTCTTTGACTGTCGTTCCTCTGTTGAGCGTGTAAGTCGCGCCTTCTCTTTACCCTGCGACACATCGTACAAGAACTCACCAATGTCTTTAGCTGCCATTGTCGTGGTTTCGTCAATGGTCATGGGCAGATTGTTGTAAAGACCCATGCGAGAGTACAATGCGTTCTGTGTAAACTTGGATGTGTAATGAAGCTGATCTGGATTACCCCATACAGATTGGAGCATGTACTGTGCGAGTGACTTACCAGATCCGGTCGGGCCGTATAGGTTTACAGTTATGCCTTTGATACCTGTGAACTCAAACAGTGGCGCAGCCATACCAACAAGCATAGCCCACCCTTGAATCGGCAGCTTGGCCTTATCTATTACGGATGTAAAACCGATGTATTTTTCTAAGTCACCAGCTGAAGTATACATCTCCGTAGCTGTACGGTTGGATGCTTGCGCTATCGTGATCTGTTCTTCCGATACAGTGCCGTTAGCTTCGCGCCTAAACACAGTGTCGCCTAATACAAACTGCGTATGGTTCTCCTTCCAACCCATTGATGAATGGAGGTTCGTCATCGTACGCATCTTGCGTAGTTCGTTCATGTAGCTGCGTAGAAACATCTGGAACTTCTCTGTCAAAGATTTGTTCAGCAGGACGATACCTTGATCCGCTATGACTTTAGCAAACTCTAAACTGCCCTCGGCTAGAAAGGCTTGGCGAAACGACAGTGGTTGCCAACCGACATGTTGGCGGTTCCATTTGTAGCGGACAGTTTCGTAGCCTAAAGTTTCATCACGACCATAGCTGACTGGGTATACATCGAACGGACAGATGTCTATGTCGGTACCATCCATATTAAATTTGATGCCAGAGTTAGTACGCTTGTATCCACGTGGTAGTTCTAACTCACGAACAATAGCGTCAGGCGCATCCTCAGATACCTCAACAGCTTGATGCTGTAGACCTAGTAGGCATGGTGAATTGATTCGATCTTTGAACCGGCACTTATCGCAGCCACTAGGACGCAAGTCCCTGAACTTAGTACAGGTCGTTGGACCTGTCGTGGATTTCTTCCAGTGCTCAAGCTTGGCTATGGTCTTGTCGTAGTCGTAATCAGGATGACCTTGGCTCCACTCAACAGCTACCTGTTCTGGATTCGCACAGTGCGCAGCCACTCCGATCAAGGCATACCACAATGGCTCAGATACTTTGGCTTGATGTGTAGTTGCCCACTGCACTTGTGGACATTTCTCAGCCACCACCATGTGGTTAGTAGGTGGAAAGTCTGTCTTTGTTTCTAGGTTCACAAGTCCTGTTGGCTGCGGCCTCGGAGGAATTACCCGGATAGAAGAGGTACAATACTTCTGCAGTATTCCCTCAATATGTTCTACGTTGTGTGTCTCGTCAATTATTAATATACCATTGACTTGTTTGCCGCCTTTAGTGTTGACAGTCCCTACGGGTCTTAGCACACGTGCACTGTCAGCGGGTACGGACAAGTCAATATCGAAACCTAATTGCTGCGTTGCACTCTTAAGCGCATCAGCAAGTGGTTGCCATTCGTTCTTAGTTAGTTCTCTATCCAGTATCCAATACGCATGAAGCCCATTGCCAGACGATATAACCATCGGCTTTGGTAGCTGCGTTTCTTTAATAAACTTTGATAGTGCACGGGCACCATCGTGCTGTGTCGTATATGGTTTATCTTCACCGCAATCTATATCTAGGTATAGAGACTTAAGGTGAGACACATTATCTTGTTTTCTTCCATTATCTTTTGTAATAAAAGATGCGACAGCGTAATAAGCATTAAGACCAGCATCGCTGATTTTATTGACAGTCGTATCTAAATCTTCAATGGAATCAACGAACTTCTGTTTAACCTTCTTGTCTTTGATCGCAAGGGCTACATAGCATCCTTGAGACGGTAAGACGCGTCGGAGAAAATCCAACGTATTCATAGTATTATCCCCGGCTGTTTGAGTCGGGGAGAAATCACCTCCCCGAACTTTCTAGTTTACGTGTAGTGCTGCATTAGGGCAAGCAATCTTTGTAAGCGTTGCTTTTGATCTAACTGGCGTACTTCCTCTGTCGGCCAGTTAAATTGTTTAACAATCGCTATTAACTTGCGAACTACTTTTTTGGCGTGTGTTAAGTTTTTTGTTCGAAGCGGCGTACCATTTACCCAGTTGTAGTAAGTGATACGCGACACCCCAAATATTTCTGCCATCTCAGTAGTTGTTAGCATTAGATGCCTACGCAGCACTTCGACTTTCTCAAAGTTAAGCGTCGTCTGCATCCATTTCTCCTAACAGATTAGCAATCTCATCAGCTATATCACCGGATGATTCCTGCTTAACTGGAGCAATCTTCGGAGCAACCTTTGCTTTAGCTGGCTCTTGCGCAGCCGCTTTAACTTTCGTTGCACCAAAGCCACGGATCGGTTTGATCTCTGGTTCATCTTCACTCGCGTCAACAACTTCTATAACCTCTGGCTCTTTTGCTTTTACAAGCACAGGTTTCGGCGTTTCTTTAACCACTGGTATTGCTGCTGGTATTGAGGCAGATGCTTCGCCTGTGATCTCTTTAACTTTGGCAGAGTTAAACAGTGGCGCTACTGCTTCCATTGTTTCTTCATCTAAGAAGCCACCAAAGCCAAACTGCAACTTAGGATACGTCGCGTTCGTATCAAACGACACACGTGTACGTACAACCTCCGGCCCCATGCCACGCATAAGCAGTTCTTTCTGATATATGTTGAGGCTCTTCATTGCTGTAGCAGTTACTTCCAGCAAATAGATTGGACCAGTTGGATCGTCGGCAGCAACAACAGCCAACCGCTTTTTATCAGCGCAGCGTTTACCCTGACCGTTCTTAGCAGAACCAAACTTGTTCCACTCGCATGTAGCGCAGATGTCATTCTGCGGTGCGCTGCTATCTGGGTTGGGTCTAATACCATCCAGAGAAGAACAGTCTGGTGCAGAAGCATCAGCATTGGGGTCCCAGTCTGATGCGTAGTATGTCTTTGACGGATGCGGATTAGCACCGACAGTCACTACATCAAGCGCCGTAGTTTCCAGTACGGTCTCAGCGTCACCGTCCTTGATGCGGAAGCGACTGCCTTTAATAGAGATACGTGGGAATGATTCGCCACCGCCACCGATGCCACCCATGATGGCCTTCGCAAGTGCTGAAGGCTGGTTCATACGTGCTGCAATGTGTGCAGGAACCTTAAGATTGGTTGGTATAAGATTGCTCATGTTACGTCCTCTTATTTATAGTTACTTTAGTGTGTTAAATTTTTCCAGTTTTACGATATTCTTTTTCTGCGCGCTCACGTCCCATTTCAGTTTCTATAAACTTTTCTGGTTTTGCACCGCCAATAGAACACCAGTTGTGATAAAACGTATTACTAGGTATGTAATGCCCTTCTTTAGCGATAGGGTTATCGACCCATATTCTGCCGTCACTAGTAAGTGCATACACAGTTGGGTAGGTATAACCTTTATCGTCATTGATTTGCCCTACAGCAATTTGAATAACTTTGCCTTCGATGCTCATAATATCCTCACTCTGCTTTAGCTGCTGGTTTACGGAAATTTACTGATAGACGTGTGCCGTAATCGACACCCGCTGGTACTTGTTTGTGTGCGTCAATGTAGCTTCGCACCGCAGTCTTACTTACGCGGCGCTCAAGCATATCGAAGGCACCATTGGTCTTGATAAAATCCAGTACTGAATCCCAGTTGGATACGTTGGCGTAGTCCGTCGTGGTTATAAACGCAGTACCAGCGTTGGTCTTGAACGATGTTACCCCCTGTTCATTTGCCTTCTCTCTCACCCAGATTTCAAACTTCTCCATCTTAACTTGAAGCTCTTTGACCTTTGCATCTGCCTCGGCCTCGATAGCTTTCTTCTGCGAACGCAGTTTCATATAGGCCGTAATGACCTGTTCCACCGTGATATCCATTGCCTTACCTCTTAACGTGTTTCTTGTTGTATTAAGTCTAGTAGTAACCCTTGTAGTTTCTGTTTATTAGCTAGTCGTTTGTACATAAAGTGCTCTAGCTCAGTGCCCTCGATATGGATTACGTTGGACACATGGCGCTTACCAATACGTTCAATGCGTCCATTAGCCTGAACGTACTGCTCGTTGCTTGTGATCGGGCCATACCAGATTATAGTACTCGCAGATGTGAGTGTCAGACCGTGAGCCATTGTCGCTGGATGTGCGATTAGCACCCGTGGGTCTCGCTCATTCTGAAAGTCGTGGAATATTGCATTGCGTTTGCTTGAACTAACGGCACCGTTTACCACCCCGATAGACCAGTGCTTGGATAGTTCGCGCTCCAACATCTTAAGTGTGCCTGTCAAGGGCACGAATACTATGACCTTCTCTCCTGCTTCTTCGATTAGTTCCTTCACTATGTTCACACGTGGTGAACAATCCAGTTCTACGTTAGCGCCATCGTCATCGTAGGCTACGCCACATGCTATCTGTACTAGCTTCTGCATCTTCACAGCTTCGTTGACTGCCGTGATTGTGCCAGCCTCAGTGTTCGACTCCGTAATCAAGTGTCGGATCATTGACTGGTAATGCTTCTTCTGTTCAGCGGTTAGTTCAACCTTACGCGTCTGCACGACAGTGTCAGGAAGATCGAAGCACTCATCCCTTGTATAACGTACTGCTGGATGTAAGACGTTCTTAACAATCTCCATGCTGTTGGGACGTGGCATCCACTTGTACATGCCGACCTTCATCATCACTTGATCTCGGAAGGCAGTGAAACTCTCAGGCACATACGGACTACGAACCAGTCGCGCTAATGTCCACGCATCCGTTGGGTCGTTGGGCGTAGGCGTGCCGGTCATCAACCACAAACGTGTCTCTGGATTCTTGTCCATCCACTTGCGTAATACTTTGTACCGCTGTGTGCTGTGGTTACGCAGCACCGCTGCTTCATCAACGATAACTAAATCAAACATCCCCATGGTGATCTCAGAGATAATTGGAAAGCCATCGTGATTGATAATGTAGAAGTCAGCCTCAGTGTTCAGCAACTTGCGCCGTCGCTCTGCTGTACCATGCAGCACAACAGCTTTATGATTAGGGAAGCCAAAGAAGATAGCGTCACCCCACACGCGCTCTAATGTAGAGAGTGGAGATACAACTAGTATCTTTTTAACCTGACCTGTCTGGATCAGATAATCTGCAGCCCACAATGCACTCTGTGTTTTACCAGTGCCGATCTCGTTCAGCACCAATGCACGTTGGTTGATGGTAAGGAACGCCGCTGTATCTTTCTGGTGTTCATACGGTCTGAACTTACCCGGCCAATCGTAGTAGTGCAGTATGGGAGACGGCGCTTCGAACCCAAGGTTACGCAGCACACGCACTTCGTCCAGCCGATGCGGAGCCACAACGATGTTGGGACGCAGCACCTTGGCTGTTGGTATTGTTTCTAACACACGTGCAGGGTAGTCCAGCTTTAGCGCAAGCGCCTTCGCCTTTTCGACTACTAACATTTCATTGCCTCTCTAATATATCCTATAGCTTCCTCTAATGTTTCATCATCGTAGACAACAAAACACTTACCCCCGGCTGATTCTATCTTACGCATACAATCCACCTGCAAGCGGGTAGGTTTCTTCGACCTATCCGCTTTACATTCTATCCCAACAAAATGCCCATTCACGCAGAGTATCCTATCTGGGATACCTGCTCTTCCGAACGGACCGGCTTGCGGACTGAAGTACCATACCTTCAGTTGTTGCAAAGCCTTATCAACCTTCAGCTTTATTTTCGCTTCGGGTGTAGCCATAATGATGCACTCACTTTACACACATGTCAAGTATCTACTCGGCTTTTTCACCGCCGATTATGTTTAGGTTTGGGTCTAGCTTTTTCATGTTGAGTAAATGTCCAGCCCCAATAAAGTAAACACCACGATCTTGGCTGAGTATAAATTTGTTTCTTCTATCGATAACCTTCTTCATTATTTTCCCTGCCTTGTAAGGAAACTCTGTCCAATTTGTAGGGAATGTTTTTGCTACTCCAGCTTTAAAAAATTTCTCTGTGTTTCCTCTTGTGGCTATACGTTCAGACATGGATATAAAATCTATATCACTGTCACTTATACTATCTAGATATGTAGCCAATGTAGTTTGAGAAAATGCTTTATCTTTAAGAGGAGACAATTCACTATTGTGATCCATGATACTATCAAATATAGTCTTACCTACATTAGTTATCATACGTATTTGTTTAGCCATATTAGCGTTACCAAACATTGCAGAAAGAAACTCATATGGATATCCACTTATATCCTTTGCCATCTTGTCGTCCCACGAACCTTTATAATTTGCCGTGAATAGTTTCTTGTCCCCACCATCCCCTTCATACCAATATCCGTAGTTGTCACCTATGACACGTATGCGCTGTTCTATGTCGTCAGACATAGGTATTTTCTTCCCATGAGGGACACCAACAATAACTCTCTTGTCATTGAAGATAACGCCATACGGTGCTTCAGACATTATAATCTCCCGTTATACGTATTCACAAAAACTTTTACATGGACAGTAGTTGCATAACCCACTGGGTTTCGCGGGCCAGTTCTTATACGTCACTGATTGTTCAATGCGTTGCACTTTGCCAAGTACCTTGTCCCATAGTCGTGGTGTATCGTTGCGAGTGAATGTCTGTTTGTCCATCGCCATATCTTTTATCCAGACAAAGCTAGACGTAACTGACTGCACCTCTTGGTAATGCGCGAACACTTGTAGTGCGAACAACTCTAACTGAAAAAAGTCTGGCCGACGTTTACCTGTTTTCCAATCTGCAACCACGGACTTATTGTTCTTAACTATATACACGTCCAGCTTTGAACGCATCCACGCATCTTCCCCCCACCATGATGTTGGTGTCAGGTCTTTAGTCAGGGTCATCTCAAGTTCAGCAAACATATCTCCACCTACAGATAAATTCTCAAACGAATTTACCAAAGGCTCGACGTGTTTTAGTTCTTGTGGAAGATCAACCTTGTCACGCAGTCTATCTTCAAGATGTTTGTGTACTCGTTCTCCATACTGACTTGCTTCACCACCTTTATCAACCACTGTCTTAGCTATGCGCTGATGGTAGTATCTATACGGGCAGTTCTCATATAACTTTAATGCTGAGTAGGAATGGCTAAGGTTCATTTCGGTTTCTGCCTAAGCTGCTTATACTTGCGAACTGAAATTAAGATCGTTGCATGATCTCGATTAAATAACTTACCTATCTTTGGGTATGACCATTTCAGATATGCTCTGATACGGGCATACATCTCTTGTCGCGCAGCTAATGGTAGCGGCGAACGGTCCTGTCTAAACACATCTTCCCATGTCAAATTGAATTTCTTCAACACAGGATCAATGTGGTCAGCCGCTTCTTCTCTAAGCTCATTAACAACCTTCTTATCTAATTTATATAAGACCATCACGAACCACCTTTACTCCAGCTTCTTCAAACATAATACGCGATACTTCAAACTCCTCGGCTGGCATCTTGGTAGTGCCAGTGCCGACGAACACTTCGACAATGCCAGCTTGTATTAATGAACGAGCACACCGACTGCATGGTTCATGTGTCACAAACGCCGATCCACCTTTTAATCGTGCGCCCACACGCGCCGCGTGAGCTACTGCATTTTCCTCTGCATGTGCTGTCCATAGATACTTTGCAGGACGTTGCATACGATCCTTCTTATCCTCAACACCACGTGGTATGCCATTGTATCCAGTGGCAGCAATAACTTTATCCTCAGTTACTACAACGCATCCCACCTTGGTGCTTGGGTCTTTGGATCGCTCAGATATTTTGCAAGCTAAATCCATAAAGTATTCTTCCCAACTACTTGCACTCTCCATAATTCTCTCCGTGGTCTGCTTCACATGCGACAGGTAAATCTGGTGCCCATGCTGGTGGCGTAGACATAACCTCCAACATATATGCCTTTGCTTCTTCCACCTCTGCGGCATCACAAAGGATAACAACTTCGTCATGCACTTGGAGCACGACCTTGTATCGCTCTCCGATCTTAATCATCTGCTCGGCAACGACGATGCGCGCCAACGCTTGGACTAAGTTCTCTGTTACCTTAACACCGTATATGTGTATAAACTTATCTGTGTTTAAATCCTGACCAAGCACACGGTCTTTGACTGCCTCACGATAGACACGTGCATCGGCAGTATAAACGTAGCCATTACTATTGGCAGTCAGTAGTGGATAGCGGATAGCTAAACCGTTTGGTAATCTAATCCCATCGTCGATCAGTTCTACGTGTGGGCTGTGCGACACCAATGCAAAGTCTTGCTTAGAAACTAGATGCGACAGTGCTGTATTGCATCGGTTCCAAAACGTAGCGATCTTGTGGTTCTTCGTCCGGTAAAGGTTAACGATACGTTTAGCTTCGCTATAGTCAATGTTAACTCTCAGACCAGCTTGACCAATGGCAAGTGTCGCTTTGAATTTATCTGCGCCCATGCCATATCCAAGGCCAAGAACACAGTTGAAAACTAACACTCCGTTCGCAGTAAATCTACGGCGTGGGCCAGCGTTCATTATGTCATAGACGCGTACCTTTTTAGTATAGCTTCTCCTGTCATACCATTCTTGACGGCTAACTTGTACGTCCACGATAGTGTGTACGGGGATGGGAACTCCGTTAATGGAACTATTCGCCCTTTCCACTTTATCTTTGCTGTATTGCGTCTGTTCTGAACTTGCTCCTTTCGAGTAGCCAATCGAAGATTCCCCGGTGCGTAATGCCCGTCGCTGTCTATGCGGTCTATCTCCACACCGTGATAATTCTTGTGTGGTAAGTTCTTCTCCATCCATAGGATAAATTCCATGCGGGATGCAAACTTCAAACGTATGCCACGCCCGCCGTAATGTCTGTAACCCTGATTCGTTTGGATGCAGCAACGAGCATAAATAGCGTCGTATCTTCTCCCCAATACCTTTGAGTGTGGTGATCTGGTCTGCGAACAAGGCTGGCATCCTTTGGATACCCCTCGCATCAAATTGTCTGCGAGTATCCATTTTTCTGCGCCACACTTCGTACATCTTACTGACCAATAGATGCGCTTGTTCTGGCGTTGTATTTGCCGGGAGGTAATCTTTACTAATCCGAACTGGCTCCCCACCATGTCCGCTGGTAATAAGCGTTGCCAGTCTGGATGCTGCGATCCCGAAGGGAAGTGGCCCGTATTCTGTGAATACTCCATGGTCCTCTGTGGCTGTGACACCTTGATACGTGATGACATCTTTTTCACCTTGGTAGATCAGTCCGTCGTGGGATACCCACTCTATCCCATCCCATACCCTATCTTCAAGCGTTATTTCTTCAATCGGGATTTCACCACGTTCTGTTAAAATAAGAGTTCCCTCGGCAATACAAGTCTTACCAACGAACCGCTCAATCTTGTCAGCCTTGGTTACCTTACGACCATAGACTTCAGAAGCAAACTCGGAATAGACATCGCGCTTCTCACGAAACGCATCAAGCAAATCATTCTGCTGCGCCACCCATGCCACAACACGTGCCTCGATCTGTGCAGAGTCACAAGCTATGAGCATCTTACCTTCTGGAGCGCATAGAGATTTACGTAATGCCCCGCCACGTGGGAGGTTCTGCAAATTCATCTTGTCGCCACCGCTGAAGCGACCTGTATGTGCGCCGTAATAGTTGAGCATGATAGGCAGAGGCCCACGCTCTGCGACACCTATCAACGAACGAGTGCGCGTTTCTTCTAGCGTAGACTTAACACCAAGGCGCGCAGCCACAGCCGCTTGGACACGCTCATCATGGTGCTCTAGCAGATCAGTAAAGCCACGGTCTGTCTTACTAAAAGCAAATGTTAGCTTGCCAGTGGATGGACTCTGCTTTTGCGGAGGTGTAACGCCGCAATCTATTAGGTAGCCAGCGAACTTCTCGTTCGACATCAACATCTTCTTGGCTTCTTCCTCAGTGCACTCCAAGCCAAGCGCCTCGACAAGCGAAGCCTTCTTATTGATTACGTTCTCTAAGTGTTTCTTTAGTAGTGGTTTGTTAAGAACCAGTTGTGGCTCGGTAAACATGCGTAGGGTCTGGTCAATGATGCGTAGTTCAGATGCAGGAAACCCACGGCGCAGTTCCATAAACAACTTGTAGGTTATCTCTACGTCATTGCAGCAGTAAGATGCGTAACGCGCCATCTCGTCAGGCGTAAAGTCTGCGCGCCGTTTGCCAAGTGCATGAACCACCTCGTCACCTTTAGATCCAAGGTGATAGTAATCGGTCAACGCTTTGAGTGATCCACCTACAGTCACGCTGTGCTTAGGCCGCGCCATCGACAGTGTATCCAACCAGAAGCGAGGACGGATACCAAAGTGGTGGGACAGGATGAAGCCATCGAACGCTGTGTTGTGGCACAGTATCGCGCGCTTACTATAGTCTAGCGACTTGAGAAACTTACCGGGGTTATCGCCAGAATAAAAGTCAGTCTGGTGATCGTTGACCTTAACGCCGACTCCGATAACTTCAAACCGTGGGTCACGTATATAGCTTTCCGTTGTCATCTTCGACAGCGAAAAGTCTTTGTCGTAGTAAGTCTCGAAGTCTATGGTCACGATGTCCACGGTTCACCTCAGTATCTTTTCTTTTGCTTGATACGCTATCCATAAGTCGTGCATGTCTTGGTCAGTTGCGATTGCATGTCGAAGAAACTCAATCATCATCTTAAGTTCTTTAATGTCTACCGCTCGTAACTCTTGATCCTTTATCTTTAGACTGCCCCTTACTTCCAAGTGATTTGATGGAGCAGTCGTTGATACCATTCCTTCTGTCATTGATGGAGGGCCTGTGCCAGTGGTGTAAATACTACTCACATCCATATACCTTTTATTCATCTTTGCACCGGGGAAAAGTCGGGGCCGAAGCCCCGACAGATTATCGTTTAACTCTGTCGTCTACGCCTACGCCTCTACGCTCATACGCTAACAAAAACAAAACACAGCACGCTGCATGGGCAAGATGAGGCTTGCCACTCTCAGGATCGTAGATTTCACCACGCCACCATGCCCACATGTGGCGCATCAACGCAGAGAAAGGACGGCTCCACGCCATACCAAGTTCCCAGTTGCGCGCACCATACTTAGCTGCACCGTATTGTAGAACCTCAAGCACGTCGTCAATGGCATCAGATGGTAGCAAGTGCCAAGGTAATTTACCGTAGTCATTCTTAATTCCACCTTCCTCTATCTGAGGCTCCGGCGCTGCAAGGATCTGCGGTATCGGTATTCTATTCTTCTTCATCACTGGCGAAGGCGGCGGTTCGTGCAGCATTTCTTCGTCAATGCGGTTAAGGATGTCACTCAAGTTCGGGTCATTCATTTTGCCTCTCCATAATGATAACAACGTGTATAGTTCTCTCGTTCTTGAACGCATTTAACTATGCGTTTCTCTTTATTTGTCTTGGTGTAATAGCCATTGGTATCCACCCTATACGAGCATCCCGCAAGCATAAGCATAGCAATACCAAGTGCTACGCATCTATTCATTTATCCCTCCTTCTACAGATGTTAGCGGCGGTGATGTTGTCACAGCACTACCAGTCATGTTCCCTTCTGCATCGTGGAACGTCACGATGTTTCCTGTCTGGACACTATCCCCTGCGAACCTTCCGTTGGAGTCCAGATAAGTAAACGTCTGTGGCGAACTACTCCTGTTGTTATAGTCCACAACTTGGCCGAACGCAACTGAGAACGCCAAACCAACAAAGACATTTAATGCAATTAACAATACAACTGTTTTCATTAGAATCCTCTCCATCCCATTAGTGCTAATAATCTACCTGGCTTACGCTTCGCGGTCTTATCGACAGACTTCTTAGCTTTCTCTCCAGACTCCCCGGCCTCCGCAGCCTTCGCCAATCGTTCAAGACGACGACGCGCGTTAGTTTTCCTAACTGCTTTATTCCTAACTTCTCTAGCCCGTTGCTCACGACGAGCTTTTTCTTCTGGTGTCTCACCTTCCTTTGCTCTGCGTCTACTCTCAGCATTTCTTAACCTCTGCTTCTCAAGATATTGTGCCTTGAATACTGGATCAGCATCAAGTTTTTCCTTGAACTTTTCATATCGACTAGACATCGTCGAAAACCTCGAACTCCCGACGCAATGGGATGCTCAAGTCCTTGAGTAAATAGTATGTTACATTGGCAACATCTTCACCTTTGAGCGGGTGATAGACTTGACCTCTCGCATGGCGCACAAGCAATCGCATTAGATCATCTTCGAATGTGCCAGCTTTCATATTGCGAACAAGCATATTTATATTCTCATTTGACATAGAGATGCGGTGCTCCCACCTATTGGCATTGGCTAACTGCATCTCATTAACCAAGGTATCAAACACACCCAACCTAGTACGGACTTTGATACCGCCTTTGAACGAGCGTAGTGCGCGCAGCCACGTCTTGCGATTGTCTGAATTGACAGCGAGTTTCATGTCAGTACGTGGGTTAAGCACCTCGCCGGAGTGAAGGTCAATCTTTAACCCTTGGAAATACTCTTGGCCTTCGCTGCGTAGCTTTTTCCAATCGTGCATCTCTGAACCCCACGCTGTCTTTACACGGCCAAGCCACTTGACATGGCCGACACGATAGCGGTTCTTACCTACACGCAGGGACTTGACATTGATTACTCTATCCAACGCTGATGATATTGTTGGATGCACATCGCGATACTCATCTACCGATGCACAATACTCCAACGTATTGTCCGGTAATATTTTAGCGACGACAAGTTTACCAATATGAATAGCGTAGGCATCTCCCGATTGAAACATACGAGCGAAGGACAAGATCGGTTTACCGGTTACCTTATTCTTTGCAGACTCAAAAAGATTAGCAGCATCAGTGTAAGATTCAATCATAGGCATGGTAGCCTCCCTTTAGATCATCTTGTTAATAGCAGCCAACGCAGTCAAACGATCTATATCAACGCCGCTTTCAAGCAGCATCTCTTGTTGCTTTTCTCTCTTAGGCACAACCTCTCTGTGTTTGTTGCGGTATGTCTCTGGTATTAAATCCCATAGTGGGGGCCATGTCCGCAGCGCAGCAGCCAGTGTTGTGTGTGAGTCAAGCACATGCTTAACGCCACTGACAAACGTAGCGCGCTCGTTCTCGATAGCAGTCACTCGCTCACGCCGCGCTTCGAAGGCTTGGAACAAGGCTGTCCATGTTCCAGATCCATCGTCAAGCAACTCAAGAGTATTGGCACCATAGCTTCTCGCTGCTCTGACATGCGGCATTGCTGGTATGTTACGTGGAAATGGCACCTCAGCCATCAGCTTAAACGTATGCGAATGCCCTACTCCATGAATACGCTCGATAGTAATCTCGCTTGAATAGTTAAAGAACTCCTTTGGTAACGCCTCCATCTTATCAACCCATTCACCAAAGATGTAGGAGTAAACATTCTCCGCAGTCATTGGTATCTCAAGACTAGCACGTGCAGTATCAAGACGTTTCTCAAATGTGTTACGTGCAGCAGCGACAACGATCTTCTTCATCTGATCTGATATACGAACGACAGCCATAATTATTCCCCTTTAGTTTCTGAGATATGAACCTGACCCATGTGCATAAACGCTTCTACTTTACCCCTTGCTACATCTTCCAATGCTTGCGCTATGAACAACGCATTTTGTTTTGCTTCCTCCAAGTTAGCCTGTAGAACTATGATCCAAACAGTTTGAACTAGGCATAAGCCACACAGTAACGCAGCTAACATTTGTAATCCTTCGTATGTCATCACACTCTCCCCTTACATTTTAACAACCTCACCCCACGGCGCTTTGTCCGAATGGTTGGATACCCACAGCACTGGATAGTCTGGCACGTTACCGAAATCATCGCAGCATAAGTCAGTCAGCACGACGCAAGCGACAGGAACGATGGCGTTATCATCAAGATATTTAAAGATAGGTGAGAACGCTGTGCCACCACCGCCATGCGCTTCGATATGCACCTCATCATCACGACCAAAGTGTTCGTAATGGCTAACCTCACTGTCAAAGTAAACGACATGAAGCGCAGATGGATTGCCATCCTCCTTGAGTGATTTAACCTCGGTAGCAAACTCGTTAATCTCACGCTGACCGATAGAGCCAGAGCAATCGACAGCAATAACAATCTCACCAAGCATCTCGCCTGTCACAGATGGTAGATACAAACCCTGACTCAGGAACCTACGATTAGGACGAGCAAACGTGCGCTCATCTGTCTTGGCTTTCTGCACGAACCGACGCAACACATCACGCCAATCTACCTTTGGTTGTAGAACCTCATCAACGAAACGCTGCATGTTAGCTGACAGTTTACCCATCATCTTCGCAGCTTGTGCAGCTTGCGCTACCTTTACCTTCCACTCCGCAGCTTCCTGTTGCTGTTCAGCGGGTGAACCTTCGCCATCTTCGAGATCGTTACCAGCACCGCCGGGGCCATCACCTCCACCATTACCACCATCTTCTGGTAGAATGTTATAGATGCCATCGCTTGTGCCATTGCCAGCATTGTAAATGTTACTATCAAGACAACCTCCCTGAATAAATTTACCAATCTTTTCTTGATCGAGCAGATGGTTAATCACATAGTCACACGCCTTGTTCCAACGCATTGGATTACGACCATTGCGACGATAGTTGTGTTCGAGCATGGGATGTAAGCACTCATGCGCTACTAAGAATTTCAATTCCTCATCAGTTAATCCTTCGATGAACTTGGGATTGAACTTGACACGCTTGCCATTGGTAGCAGCAGTCTCAGTTGCTTCATCCAATTCAAACGGCATGTTAATCGCAACCGATCCAACGAACGGATGCTCTAAGATCAAGCCTGTCTTGGCTTTTGATAATCGTTTCATCAAGTCCATTGCCTTAGTCCTTTGTGTGTTTTGTTCACAGCCCGATGATGCACGATGTCGCGGCGAGTGTCAAGATCGCCGGAAATTGAGTCGCCGCAGCATGATACGCAACCGCGACGACTCTTTGCTATCCTCGTTTCCAGTTTTCAAGTTTGCCTTCGCCACCATGCAAGCTAGACAAACTAAACGACAGCAAACTGGCAGCTATCGTATGCTTATAATCCATTCATAAAGACTGACATCTTATCCATGATTGCTTTAGCTTCAAGCGCAGCGTCTTGTCGCAAGTCTAAGTTGTTACGTAACGCATCGGGATGATGACCAATAAGTTTAGCTTCAACCTCTGCACGCATTGCCTCGAGGTTTGGATCGTCAGTAAAGTTCAGTCTTGGTAACAGCGCACACATTTCGCGGGCGTTCTCGACTAAGCTATCACGGAAGATGGCGCTTGGATCTGCCAGCTTATCTGCAATATGTTTTACTTTCTCAAACAGTCTATCCCATACCTCTCGCACCGCAGTCTGTTGCGCTGACGCAAGTCTAGCTTCAAGATCACCACGAATATGGTTCATCTCATCGTTCGATAACTGCACACGAAAGTCAGTAGAAGGCACAGGAAACACAGCCATATCCATCTTGAACTTATGAATAATCTCTTGCTCTGATGGATAGTCAGCGTCGGAATACAACGAACCAAGCACACGCTTGGCAATCACTTTCATATCTTCGTAGTGATCGACAAACAAACTAACAGCATACTCCCACTCTGATTTCTGTTTGCGAAAGTCAGTCATAAACGAAAGATAGTTAGCCGATGGCAACATCTGTGTGCCATCCATCGCCCACGGCAATGTGTTCTGGTAGTAGCGTGTGCGGATCAGTGTCGCTTTCTTCTGCACGTTATCCAGATAATCATTCATAGGCAGCAATGCCTTGTTGAAACGACCAGCAGATTTACCTGCGTTGTGCATCGCAGCAACGTCCTCGGTAGCGCGCTTGTCATACTTGCGCGCAGTCCACTGTGAAATATTAAGTTGCACTAACAGTGCTCTATCGTTGAGGTTCATGGTTAGTTCTCCTTGACAAACGAGGTTA
>SXGU01184829.1_pt1 | contig 24356 bp, 22 predicted proteins | sample 3174531 | NCBI WGS metagenome assembly SXGU01 (sample SAMN11356863, study PRJNA531348) | freshwater metagenome | isolation source: freshwater sample F1-140 | place: China: Fuxian Lake, Yuxi | collected 2017-12-25
CGATTACCTGGCCTACATCGACATCTATCACGAGCGGATCAAATGCTTCCATGTAAAGGACGCCGAGTTCCGCCCCAACGGCCGCTCGGGGGTCTACGGCGGCTACCAATCGTGGGTCGACCGGCCCGGGCGGTTCCGCAGCCTGGGCGACGGCCAGGTCGATTTTCCGGCGATCTTCTCGAAGATGGCGGCGAATGATTTCGCCGGCTGGGCGGTCCTCGAATGGGAGTGCGCCTTGAAACACCCTGAGCAGGGCGCCGCGGAAGGCGCGCCGTTCATCGCCAAGCACATCATTCGCGTGACGGAGCACGCCTTCGATGATTTCGCCGCCGGTGGAGCCGACCGCGAACTCAACAAAAGGCTGATGGGAATCGTCTGAGGACGTGCGCTGCGTGCTCTCGCAGCCAATGGCCGTCAGAGCGCGCGGTATTTGAAGTTGCGGAAGCGCACCGCGCCCATTCCCGCGGAGAAGAGCGCCGGCCGAAGGTTCTCGCCCTCACCCGGCACCGCGGTGTTGATGTTGTACCCCGAGGTTTCGAACCGCAGTCCATGGCGAGTCCAGACCGCTCCGTCGAGGCTGTAGAACATCGTGACGATGTGGTCCCTGTTCTCGATCCGCAGCCAGATGCGGCGCGCCGGAGGGGCGGCTTCGCGCCAGTGATGGACGCGTCCGGCGCCGTAGGTGACCATGCGCTTGCCGTCGATCGCCATGCCGAGGAATAGCCGGCTGCTGAAGAACAGCAGCAGTCCGCCGACGGCCTCGCCTTCAAGCTCCACCTCGACGGTCACTTCATAGGCGCGGTTGCCGACGGTGTTCGTGAGCGGCGAGCTGTTCTCGGGTCCGGTTCCGCGTGCCGCGAGCCGCAGCCCGCCGGCACCGGCGGTCGCCCGGGCGGCCTCGTTCTCGCCGGGCGCATGGAAGACCCACCGCGCACCCAGCGCCAATGTCCGGAAGTCGTCGGACCGAGGCATGCCGTGGGGTTGGCTTGTGCCGCCGCGGGGCTTGGGCATGGGACGGGAAAGATCGCCGCCGTTCGCCCGGAACCATCCGTCCGCGGTCCATTCGATGGGTTCGAGCAGGCATTGCCGCCCGAGCGTGCGAAATCCGTTCTCGAAGCCGTGATAGACCATCCACCAATCGCCCGAAGGCCCTTCGACCAGCGATGCGTGACCGCGCGACCACCAAGCGTCGCTGTCGGACGTGCTGCGGACGATCGGGTTGTGGGGGCAGTCCTCCCACGGCCCGTCTATCGAGCGCGCGCGGGCGGCGATCACCATATGCCCCGTGGCGGGACCAGCCGTCCCTCCCACCGCGCTGACCATGTAGAACCAGTCGCCTCGCCGGAGCATCTTGGCGCCTTCGAGCGCGTACGCCTCGGTCACCCAATCGTCCGGATACTTCCAGCCGTCGTAGACCTTCTCGACCGGCCCTTCGGTTGCGAGGCCGTTGTCTGATAATCGGACCCGATAGCCCGCAGAGAGGAAAAGATAGCGTTTGCCGTCTTCTCCGACGGCGTGTCCCGGATCGATGCGCCCGCGGACGCCGAGGTCGATCGGGCGGCTCCATGGCCCCCTTATCGAGTCTGCATGGATCACATAAATGGCCGCGCCATCGTTCAGCCCCCGCGACCAGCTCGTCGGAATGAACGGGATGTAGATGAAATACCGGCCGTCATGCTTGATCAGGTCGACGGCAAAGACCGATCCGATCGGATCCGGCAGCGCGTTCACGAGCGGCTGCCAGTTCACCAGGTCGCGCGAATGCCAAATCAGCAAGCCGGGATCGGCTTCGAAGCTCGAAAAGGTCAGGTAGTAATCGTCGCCGTCCCTCAGAACCGACGGGTCGGCATGAGAGCCCGCGAGCACGGGATTGAGGAACGTCCCGTCGCCTCTGTCGGCGCACCGCTGCCCCTCGAAAGTCCGGCTCCAACCGGCACTTCGCTTGAATCCGCAGGGGAGACTCGCGCGAGGGCTGGCGGCCGCGGCGTTCTGGGGGAACGCCGCGGCCGCAATGGTTCCAGCGGCAAGCGTGATCGCTTCGCGCCGGGTCGGTTGGCTCACCTGCCTGCTCGCCGCGCCCGGGCGCTCAAGCGGCCAGCGCGACATCCTTGGTGCATTTGGTGGTGGGCACGAACGGCAGGTAGCTGACGCGGTTGCGCACCGCCATCTCCAGCTTGTGCGATCCCGGCGTCAGGCCGCCATCCTTGAGGACGGTGATCCTGGCCTTTTCGCCGAAGTTCCAGCGGTCGTCGTAGACGGTTTCCATCTCGTCGAGCGTGTAGGTCCTGCCCCGGACCGAGAAGCGCACGTCCTCGCGCGGGATCACCTCGCCATCGACGGTGACCTGAATGTCCTCGATCATCGAGAGGCCAAGGCCGCGATAATAAGGAAGGCGGCCCAGAAAGGCGAAACCGCCATCGACGTTCTCGAGGCTGTCCTCGACGATCATCAGCTTGTCCATCATGGCTTTGGTTCCTTACGCTGCGGCTTTGAGGGCAGGGGTCTCGGACTCGCCGAGAAGGCGGGCCAGCATGACCTGCTGGCGCCGGACCTGCTCTACCGAATTCGGCTCCTCGGCGTCCTCCACCCAGCGATTGCCTTCATATTCGGAACAGATGTAGCCGTTATAACCACCCTGCTTCAGCACCGCGACGATCTTGTCGTAGGGGATGCTGGGCTCGACATAATCCTCGGTCATCTCGTAGAACTTGCCGTGGATGTTGTGGATCATGTCCATATAGTCGAGCATTCGCTTGGGCTCGAATGCGGCATTGTGGCGCAGCGTTTCGGCCATGGCGATTGCAGGGCCGCTGCCGCCCATGTTCTGCACTTCGAGGATGACGTATTCCGAGAGCGTCCGGTCGTCATAAGCTTTGACGATGTAGTCGGCGATTTCGGCGGGAACCCCCATGCGCTTGAACCGGGCTGCCCAGACCGGCGGGAACTTGTGGAGGAACATGCCCATGTCCGGCAGGAAGCCCAAGGCCGGCGAGCCCGACTTCTGGAACATCTCGGCCATGCGAATGATCCACGGATGGTCGAAATGCAACGGAGCGTGCACCTCGGTCAGCAGCTTGATGCCCTTTTCCTCGGCATAGGGCGCCGCAGCGACCAGCACCTCGGGTGCGATCGAGACAAGGCTGCGGATGAACGGCATACCCAGTGCGGCGCCGAAGTCGATGTCCTTCTTCACGCTGGCGACCTGCTCGTCGAAGGGCATCGGGCGGCCCTTGTAGCGCTTGTAATCGAGCATGTAGTCGTGGCTGACAGGGACGCAGTCGTACTTCTTGATCAGCGCATGCCAGGTATCGATGTCCTCCTGCGCGACGCCGACCTCGGGCCAGCCCCAGAAGCTCTGCTCGCCGATCACCTCGATCCCGCGCGCGCCGAGTTCGGCGCTCGTGCGGATGCAATCCTCAAGCGTCATTTTGCCTTGGAAGGTTTCGTTCTGATAGGAATAGAGGCTTACGCCCCGCTTGATCTGGCTGGTCATTGGTCACCTCTCCAGGTTCGGATCTGACGGCGTGCGAAGGCGGTGAGGGGCAGGGCCGGAACATGCCGGGACTCGAACCTCTCTCCTAGGGCGAACGCCCTAATTAGAATGTCTATTCCTATAAAACCGCGCGCGCGTCAAGCCCGTCGAGCACCAGCTCGACCCCAGAACGTTCGTTGACAGAATTAGAATTCCCATTATCATATCGGAAAAATACGCGGCGGGAGAGACGGGCCGGAATGACGAAAGCTGTGTGCCGCGCGCTTATCGCGGCGCTCTGTCTGGCTCTTGCATTGTTCTTTGCCTTTGTCGGCTGGAACAAGGCCTTCGCGCCGATGGCCGAGCTCGCGCGGCACGGCGCCTGGACGATCCATCTGCCCGAAGCCCTGGGCCGTGTCGTGGGATGGAGCGAGATGGTGCTGGCAACAGGTTTGCTTTTCGTGCTGGTTCCCAAAACCCGGCAACTTGCGCGCCTTGCCGCGCTTGCGCTGATCGCCAACCAGGTCGTGGCCGCGCTCGTCCATGCGATGCACGGGGAAAGCGCCGCTCTGCCTCAGAATGCCATTCTGATCGCTACTCTGGCCTTCATCGCCTGGGGAGCCAACGATCGCATTTTCGCACGATTGGAAGGAGCTTCGGAAGGATGAGAAACGCATTCAAGCTGGCGGCCGCCGCCGCCCTGGCCTGCGCCCCGAGCGGAGCCGCGCTGGCCGCCACTCCGGCGTCGGCTGCCGATCGACTTGCCGCTCTCGAAGCCGAGCTGGCGGCGGTCAAGCACCAAGCCTCCCGCGCACGCGACCGCCAGCAGGTCGAGAACCTGTTCTCCCAATACATGTACCTGCACAACGCCTTCAGGGACACCGAGATCATCCCGCTGTGGGCTAAGAAGGGCACGCCGGACGTGCGTGCGCAATATTCGAACCTCGGCGTCTATACCGACTGGGACAAAATCATGTCCTATCACCAGGGGCGCCCATCACCGCGCGGCAAGCTGGTCCAGCACTACGTCACCACGCCGATGGTCGAGGTCGCCGGCGACGGTCAGACCGCCAAGGGTTTGTGGGTGGTCAACGGCATCGAATCCGGGCTGGTCGAGCCCGAGCACGCCAAGAACATGCCCGAGTGGATGTTCGAGAAGGAGCTGGTGAACGGCAAGAAGGTGTGGATGCACAACGTCTACCTCAAGTACGGCGTCGACTTCATCAAGCAGGATGGCCAGTGGAAAATCTGGCACTTCCACTGCTTCGAGGTTGCCCGCGCGCCTTACAGCCTGGGTTGGATCCCCTTCGCCGCCGCCGCCCAGGACGATGCGTTCAATTTCGACCTCATGTACATCGGCGAGAACGGCAAGCCGGTGTTCATGCCGCCGGTCGACGGACCAGCTGTTGTGCGGAGCAACACCTATCGCACCGATACCGCGCAATCTCTCGATGCCCGGCCACCCGAACCCTACCGAACCTTCAGCGAAACATTCGCTTACTGACCTTTTCCGTGGAGCCTTTCATGCCCTTCGAACTCAGTGCAAGCATCGAATACATGTTCCACGAGGCGGGCGACCGCCTCGAGGATCGGATGGCTGCGGCAGCCGCCGCGGGCTTCAAGAAGGTGGAAATCTTCACCACCGCGAACCGTGACGTGCCGTCGCTGAAATCGGCGTTGCGGGAGACCGGCTGCGAGCTTTACGCGACCGTCACCGATCCGCGCATCCAGCTGGTGATGGCCGATCAGCACGGCCGGTTTCGCGAGATGTTCGCACAAGCGGCCGCGGACGCAGCGGAATTGGGGGCCAGGAGGATCGTCGTCCCGTCTGGAACCGCCGTGCCCTACATGAAGCGCCCGGCGCAGCTCGACATCGTCGCCAAGGCGATCGAGAGCATCGTGCCGACTGCCGAAGCCAACGGGCTCACGATCATGCTCGAACCGGTGAATACACGGGTCGATCACCCCGGCGTGCTGTTCGGCATGACCGAGGACGCGGTGAACGTGATCGAGGCGATCGGCAGCCCGCGCGTTCGCTTGCTGTACGACCTTTACCATTCGATCACCGAGCGCGAGGATCCGAGGGAGGTGCTTCCGCGCGTCGTCCGGCACGTCGAGCACATCCAGCTCGCCGACGCGCCGGGTCGCGGCGAACCCGGGTCGGGTACGATCGACTGGCCCGCGATGCTGAGCCTGATCGAGAGCGTCGGCTATAATGGTGTGCTCGGCCTTGAATGCGCGCCGACCGGTGCCGACACGCCCAAAGCTGTCGAATATATCCGCAGCCTCACCTGAGCTGCACGGGGGCTGGCGCTGCCGGTCCCCGCCTGTTCGCTCACCTGCCGCGGCTCACTTCGCAGTGACCGGGAAATCGGCAGCCTTGTCGAGCGGGGCTATCGTGACCTCGCCCGTGGCAGCCCATTCGGCGCCGCGGGCGATGAGCGTCCGCACGCCGTCCGCCGCCAGCGCCTCCGGACCATGTCCGAGTGTAATCGAGAACACCCGTCCCTTGCCGTAATTCTGCACCCACATCTGCGGGTGCGCTGCGTTCATTCCCGGCATCTTCGCGAGTCGCTCAGGCGTATAGGCCTCGACCGGATATTTGGGACCGGCGCGTTCGGGTGCGTAAGCGGATGCCTCGTCGCGCGCAGTGGCGAGAATGCGGACTTTCGCCGCGGGGTCGAATACCATGTTGGTGTACATGTCGTCGACAAACGTCCAGTGGAACCGGCGCAGGCCCCTGGTGATCGGATGATCGCGGTCGACCAGCTCGAACATGAACGCATCGGGCGGTGCGCGGCGGCTGACCCCGGGCTGCATCACGGCCCCGATCAGCCGCTTATATTCCGGGATGTCCCGCCCCCAGGTGAAGCTCGAATGATAGGCCACCAGCCCGCCGCCCTCGCGAACGTAGCGCTGGAGAGCGGCAAAGGCGGCGGGCGACCAGACTTGTTGTTCGGCGTCCGCGTAGTTCCACCGGCTCGAATAGTTCAGCAGAACGACATCGTAATCCTTGAGCATCGCGAGGGTGCCCTCGTCGAAATCCTCGGTCACCCGCACGTCGAAGCGGCGGGTGTCCTGCAGCTGAGTGCGCAGCAGGTTGTTGATCCCGGTCCAGTCGTGCTCGTAGGAATTGCGCCCGCTGATGATCAGCACATCGATGCGGTCTTCCTTGGGGTCGACCGGTATTGCCACCCGCTGCACTGTTTCCGGCGGGCGGTAAGGAACGTTGACGATGGGCTGCGCGGCAGCCGCAGCGCCAAGCGCCAGGCCCAACAAGGCCAGCGTGTTTCTCATGCCGGGACTCTCCTTGCAAGATTTGCATCGATCTGGCCCCGCAGGCGATCCACGGGCCAGAACGCGACAACCGCGACCTGCACGAGCAGGAGCGCGATGATTCCACCGTAATACGACCACCGGATCGCGTTGCGCGCCGTTTCCGTGACGGCGTCCGGCTGATAGGCTGACGCCGCGAGAACGAACGCTATTCCCGCGGTGCCGATCGCCATGCCGACCTTCGTCGCCAGGCTGATGCCCGCCGAAAGAAGGCCCTCCTTGCGCGTGGCGAAGCGCCATTCGTGGTAGTCGACCGTTTCGGCGATCATCGTGAAGGCCGCGGTGATGGTGATCGAATTCGCGAGGCAGGCGGCGATATAGACCGCAAGGAAGAGCGGCGGGTTGCGCTCAACGAACGGGAGAACAGCAAACAGCGCCGCCGCCAGCAGCAGAACCGCCACACAGCCATTGCGAATGCCGGTCCGCGACAGGATCGGCGGGGCGAAGAATGCGGAAACCAGCAGCATTCCCGCAACAGCGGGGAGCATGACGCCGATCATCCACGGCTGCCGGAGCACGTCGATGGCGAAATAGGCGGTCACCGACATCATTCCGCCGAACCGGATGAAGTAGACGAGGCAGAACAGGAATGCGACGAGCCACGCCGGGTTGCGCACCATTCTGCCGATCTCGGGGAGGATCGCGAACCGGGCGGGCGAGGAGTCGACGACGCGTTCGCGGCAGTTGAAGAACAATGCCGCGATCGCGACCACCGAGATGACGGCGAACGCGGCCGCGGCCACGAGATAACCCTGGGGGTCTCGCTCTCCGCCGAAGGCCGACAAGATCGGCTGGACCGCAGCGGTGCCGAGCACGACCGAGACCGAGGTGCCGATGGAACGCATGCCGCCGAGCTTCAGGCGCTCGGACGTGTCCGAGGTCATCATCGGCATGAGCGCGGTATAGGGGATCGAGCCGAGCGACATCAGAACGCCGAGCGCCTTGAAGGTGAGGAAGGCGTAGACGAGCTGGGCGTTCTGCCCCCAGTCGGGCACCGCGAAGACCGCGACGAACAGGATCGCGTAAGGAACGGCGGTGAACAGGAAATAGGGCCGGGTACGGCCCCAGCGGCTGCGCGTGCGGTCGACCGCGATCCCCACCACCACGTCGATGACGGCGTCCATCAGCCGCGCGAGCAGGAAGATGGTGCCGACCGCCGCCGCCGGTAATCCGACGACGTTGATGTAGTAAAGCAGGAGGAACCCGCTCGCCATATTGTATGGCAGCGAAAATCCGAGATCCCCGAAACCGTAACTGAGCCGCTCCCGAAGGCTCAGGCGCGCCGCCTCCATGACCACTCTCCCATGCGACGGCACCGACGCTCGCGAGCCGGCTCGCCCCGCGGCTTTCAGCCGCTGCTTATTAGAACCCGCATTCCTATACCATCCCTCGATTTTTTCAACATCCCGTTTGGACGGAAGCTCACCAGTGGAACATCCCGCTACATATCAGGCAGTTAGCCGCCGTCGGGCGTTGAGTGTCCGAAACGTCGCGGCGCCTTGACAAGAACCCGCCCTGATATAAAATCCGTATTCTAATTCTAGGAGTCGGGTTTGGTTCGGCGACCTTAAGAGGGGTGCCGGTCTTCAGGAGGGGAAAAGAATACCATGAACGCCGCTGTCTTTCGTCGTGCCCTGCTTGCCGGTGCCGGTACGATCGTGCTCTCGTCGCCTGGGTTCGCGCAGGATAGTGTCCAACCTGAAACCGACGCCGACTCCAGCGCCGAGATCGTCGTCACGGCACAGAACCGTGCGGAGAACGTCCAGGACGTTCCGATCGCGATCCAGGTGGTGTCCGGCGAGGAGGTCGCGAAGGCGGGGATTGTTGACCTGACCGGGATCCAGCGGCTGGCGCCGGCCGTCCAGGTGGTGAACGATACCAACCTCACCCGCGTCACGGTCCGCGGCGTCGGAACCAACGACAATGCCGAGACGCAGGATCAATCCGTCGCCGTCAACGTCGACGGCGAGTACATCAATCGTCCGACCGTTCTCAACGCCGCCATTTTCGACCTGGAGCGGGTCGAGGTGCTCAGGGGTCCCCAGGGCACCCTTTATGGCCGCAACTCGACCGGCGGAGCGATCAACTTCATCACCCGCAAGCCCCGCAAGGATCTTGGCTTCAACGGCTCGGTGTCGTTCGGGAATTACGATCACGTGCTCGTTCAGGGCGGTATCGACGTGCCGATCGGAGACGTGGCGGCTATCCGTGTTGCCGGCACTTACTCGGACCGCGACGGTTACTTCCGTCATCCGAACCTGGGGCGTGACACGGGTGACGATTACACCCGCGGCGGCCGGATCAGCCTCCGCCTCGAGCCGAGCGATGCGCTGACCATCAACGCCGCTGTCGAGCACGTGAAGGTGAACCGGATCCTCGCGGCGCAGGCCTTCGCCAACTTCAACCCGGGCGGCGGCGGCCTCGGCTTCAATGCCGCGTTCGCGCCCGGACCGGGTTGCAACCAGAACGGCTTCGTCCGGATCGGCGCGGACCCCCGGTTCGTGGTCTGCATCCCGCAGAACACGAACATTTTGCCGACGATCGATCGCGACAATTATCTGGCGCCGGCACGGAGCCCGAGCGTGCAGGACCAGGACACGACCGCTGTGCGCGGCCGTATCGCATACGACATTGGTCCCGCGACGATCACCTATACGGGCGGCTACCGCACCACCGACGAAGCTTTCGATGCGGCGCTTTCGCCGGCATTCCTGTTCAAGAACTTCGCCAACGATGTCGACACGCAGAGCCACGAGCTTCGCGTCAATGGCACGACCGGGATCACGGAATGGCAGGCCGGTGTTTTCCGCTTCCGTGAGAAGCTCGACATCGAGCGTGGCCTGTTCAACGGCCCTCCCTTCTTCCCTCCGTTCCTGCTTGGCGCCAACGGCGGCTACATCAACTACTTCGATCGCCGGGTCACCACGGGAAGCTGGGCGGTCTTCGCACAGACCGACATCACGCTCAGCGATACGCTGACCGCCGTGGTCGGTGCCCGCTACACCTGGGACAAGCGCACCGCCGTGTTCAACAACTTCGGCAGCGGTATCGGCAATCCTGCATCGCCGCTGTTCAACACCGGCCCGGTCCCGATCACGACGGCGCCGATTTCGGTCACGCGTCCTTCCGCCGATGCCGAGAAGTTCACTTGGTTGCTGGGCTTGAACTACGAGCCCGATACCAAAACCCTGCTCTACGCCAAGGTCTCGACGGGGTTCAAGGCGGGTGGCTTCGACTCGATCGGATCCTACGATCCGGAAACGAACACAGCTTACGAGGCGGGCGTCAAGCGTAGCCTGGGCCGCGGCAGCTTCGTCAACCTTTCGGGGTTCTACTACGACTACAAGGACCTGCAGGCGGCGGTCTTGCTTGACTCCTCCATTGGCGGGCAGGTCTTCAACGCGGGCAAGGCCACCATCTGGGGGCTCGAGCTCGACGCCGGCGTCACCGTGCTCAGGAACGGCCGCTTCACCGTCAGCGCCAATTACCTCAACTCGGAGTACAAGGACTTTCTCGCCTCCTACGCGGTGTTCTGCGCCTCGGAGACTCATCCGACACTTGGCTGCCTGACCGGGCTTGGCGACCTCGATTCCGATGCCGTTTCACCGCCCATCACGCAGCCGAATCTGGCCGGCAACCGGCCGCCTCAATCACCGCGCTGGGTCATCGCCGCCGGCTACGAGCATCGCTTCGACCTGGGCGCCTTGGGGTCGATCACCCCGAGCGTCTTCACCCGCTACAAGTCGTCATACTTCCTCGACATCTTCAACTTCCGCGACTCGCGCCAGGGAAGCTTCTTCCAGACGGATGCGAGCATCGAGTGGCGGGACGCGGACGATCGGTTCGGCGTGACCGCGTTCGTGCGCAACATCGAGGACAACCAGCCGTTGACCTTTGCCGGGTTCACCGCGGCCGGCAACGACGATATCTACAACTTCCAGTTCGGCGCCCCACGCACCTACGGTCTCCGGCTGTCGATGGATTTCTGACCACGGGCGAGCGGGGCGGCCTCGGCCGCCCTGTCTTTCCGCCGTGGAAAGAGGGGGAGGGGGAGGGGCGGCGAGCCTGATGGCTCGCCGCTCTTTTCCTGTCAGGTCGTGCCGTCGGAAAACGCCGCTCCGGCGCCATAAAAGCGGACAAGCGCATCGCCGGCCTGTGGCGCAGACACCATCACGCAAAGCTGCACACCGAAGCGCAGCGCAAGCGGCTCGGTCAGGTCGATCTCGGTCAGCTGGCGATCGGTGGCCGGGCACCAGCGCCGGAATTCGGGATCGGGCTCGTACGGCACCGGGATCGACGACGGGCTCGACATCCGGGGAATCAATTCGATGCGGTCCATACCGCCATGCTGGACCGTCATCCAATCGATGCGGGCGTCTTCGAGGCACTCCCAAAGCAGGCTGACGCCGTGCAGGAAGCGTGGCTCGCCGGCAATTTCGACAGGCGTCGGAAGCGGCCAGTGAAACCACACCGATTTGCCGGCACGGAGCCGGAAGGCGGAGAAGAATCCGCGATAGAAGCCCAGCCCATCGGACCAGGCGGCCTCATCAACGATCCCAAGATAGCCGGTGCCGCGTTCCTGCGGCACGACGGCGGCGGCGGGGACCCACTGGCGAGCGACGACGGTCATTCGCTCAAGCCCACCAGGGATCCTTGCCGGGCTGCCACTTGATCGAGCACCCGGCGCTCGGCACCTGCGGCTGGGGCGCGGGCCGGCCGGCCAGCACGGCGTCCACGGCTGCGCGCATGTCCTGCCCGGTGACCGGCAGGTCGGTGCGTTGGACGGGGGCGCCGGGCACCGGCGGATGCGGCAGCTTCGGCCGGCTTGAATCGAACTGGCCCGCATAGAACAGCGTTCGGTCGGGTCCGTACAGGAAGAAATCGGGCGTGCAGATCGCGTTGTACGCCAGGGCGACATCCTGGCTTTCGTCGTAAAGATACGGGAATGGCAGCGCGCGGTCGCGTGCGAATGCCTGCATGTGCTCGTAGTCGTCTTCCGGAAATTCCCCCGGCCAGTTCGAGGAGATCGCGACCACCTGCAGCCCCTTTGGCGCGTAGTCGCGGGCGAATTCGGCAAGGCCGTCGATCACGTGAAGCACAACCGGGCAGTGATTGCATATGAACGCCACGAGCAGGGCCGGCGCCCCGAAATCGTCGAGGCGGCGCATGTCGCCACTCGTGTCGAGCAGCGCGAACGGCGGCGCGGGCTTTCCATAATCAAGCTGGCGAGACCATTTCAGCATCATCGTTTCCGCTGGAAATAGAATTGTCATTCCGATATAGGCCGCGACAACATAATACAAGCCTGCGGGCAGGAGCGGACAAGGTGAGTCAAGGCGGCGGGCAAGGCTGGACGAGGCGCGAACTTGTGGGCGGAATGGCGCTGTTCGCGCTTGTCGTCGGGGTGCCGGCGGCCGTCGCGACCCTGGAGTCGATCGAGCCTGCCGACGCGCCGTCAGATCGTCAGCGAGCGCTCCTCCGCGAAGTGGCCCAGCTGGTCATCCCCCGCACCGAAACCGCCGGCGCGGGCGAAGCGGGTGTCGGCGATTTCGTCATTCTCGCTTTGGAGCATGGCCTCGACGGTTCGCGCAAGCCGCTGGTCGTCACACCTGCCATCCGCGATCTTCCGCTGCGTACGGACGGATCACTCCGTCACCTGGACTGGCTGGAGCGGGAGCTCGATCGCCGGACGCGCGGCGACTTCCTGTCCCGGCCCCTTGACGATCGCCGCGCGGCGCTTGCCGCGCTGGACCTCGCGAGCTTTCCGAAGGATTCCCCGCCGCCCGATCCCGCGCCGTGGCGGACGATCAAGGCGCTCGTGCTGACCGGCTATTACACCAGTGAGGCCGGTGCATCGCGCGAGCTTCGGTTCGAGCTCGTGCCGGGGCGCTGGGACCCCGATGTCGCGCTTCGTCCGGGCGACAAGGCGTGGTCAAGCGACTGGACCGCGGTGGAGTTCGGATGATGGGACAGGGCGAACCGCAATTCGATGCCATCGTTGTCGGCTCCGGCATCACCGGGGGCTGGGCGGCCAAGGAGCTTACCGAGGCCGGGTTGACGGTGCTCATGATCGAGCGCGGCCGGCAGATCACCCACCAGGTCGACTATGAAACGGAGACCAAAGCGCCGTGGGAGATGCCGTTTCGAGGATTGGGCGACGCCGAGCTCTACGCGCGCGAGTACCCGGTGCAGATGCTCAATCGGCATTTCAACGAATATACGCAGGGGCACTTCGTCAATGACAAGGACAATCCCTACACCGGCAGCCCGTTCAACTGGTTCCGCTCCTACCAGCTAGGCGGCCGATCGCTGACATGGGGACGGCAATCGTACCGCTGGTCGGACTATGATTTCGGTGCCAACCGAAGAGACGGTCACGGCACGGACTGGCCCATCCGGTACGCCGATATCGCCCCCTGGTACGACAAGGTCGAGGAGTTCATCGGCGTCGCCGGCCAGGCCGAGGGCCTGGCGTCGCTGCCCGACGGCAAGTTCCTTCCCCCTTTTGAACTCAATGTCGTTGAAGAGCATGTTCGCAACCGGGTCCGGGAAAAGTGGCCCGATCGGGTGGTGACCCCGGGGCGGACCGCGAACCTGACCGTCGCGAAGCAAGGGGAGGGCCGCGCACAGTGCCAAAGCCGGTCGATCTGCGCGCGCGGTTGTTCCTATGGCGCGTATTTCTCGACCCAGTCGAGCACGCTCCCCGCGGCGATGAAGACGGGGCGGCTGACAGTCATCACCGATGCCGTCGTCGAGGCGGTTGAAACCGATCCGGTCACCGGGCGCGCGACCGGCGTGCGGTTCGTCGACGTCAAGAACAAGAAGCGATCACGCGCGACGGCCCGGCTGGTGTTCCTCAACGCGGGCTCGTTCAACTCGGTCCACGTCTTGCTCAACTCGGTCGCGTCCGACCATCCGAACGGGCTGGCCAACTCCAGCGGCGTGCTCGGCACGCATGTCATGGATCACGCCTCGACCCTTGCGGCGATCGCGCTGATACCGGGCTTCGAGGACCGAACAACGTTCGGCAACCGGCCCACCGGCGCGATCATCCCCCGCTTCCGCAATCTCGCCGAACTGGACGGCGTGGGGCACACGCGCGGGTTCTCGTACCAGGGCGGCGCGCTGCAGAGCGGCTGGACTCGCGGCAAGCGCGAGGCAGGGATCGGGGAGGCGTTCAAGCAGGAGCTGCAGGCGCCGGGCATGTGGCGGATGGTCCTGGTGGCGTTCGCCGAATGCCTGCCGCGCGCCGAAAACCGGCTCGCGCTCAATCGCGCCAAGACCGACGTGAACGGCTTGCCGGTGCTCGACATCCGCATGGCCTTCGGAGCCGAAGAGCGGGCCGCGCTCAAGGAAGCAAAAGCGGAAGCGGCGGCCATGCTCACCCACGCCGGCGGCAATGTCATCATGGGGTTCGACGAACCCGGTGTGCCGGGATCGGCCATCCATGAGATGGGCGGCGCGCGGATGGGGCACGATCCCCGGACGAGCGTGCTCAACAAATGGAGCCAGGCGCACGACGTCCCGAACCTGTTCGTGACCGATGGCGCGCAGATGAGCTCGTCGGCCTGTCAGAACCCGTCTCTCACCTACATGGCGCTCACCGCGCGCGCCTGCTCGGCCGCAGTTTCGATGCTGCGGGAGGGAAGGATCTGAGTGCCACCCGCGACCAACGTGAAACCCGTTCGAAAGAACCTGGCGCTGTTGACGCTGATCGTCGCGGTTGTGCTCGAGATCGTCGACATGACGATCGTCAACACGGCCCTGCCGGCGATCTCGGCCGATCTCCGGGGCGGGTCGAGCTCGATACAGTGGGTCGTGGCCGGTTACGCGCTGAGCTTCGCCCTCCTGCTGATGGCCGGGGGCCGACTCGGCGACAGCTTCGGCTACCGGCGGATTTTTCTGGCCGGGGTCGTTTGCTTCACGCTCGCCTCCCTCGCCTGCGGTCTGGCGCGCAGCGCGGATGAGCTGGTGATTGCCCGCGTCCTGCAAGGGGCGGCAGCGGCGATCATGTCTCCCCAGGCGCTTTCGCTCATCCAGGTCCTCTTCACCCCTCTCGAGCGTGTCTCCAAGCTGGCCCTGTTCGGCTTGATCGGGGGGCTGGCCGCGATCGCCGGGCCGATCCTGGGCGGTCTGCTGATCGAGGCCAACCTGCTCGGCCTCGGCTGGCGCCTGATCTTCTTCATCAATCTTCCGGTGGGCCTCCTGGCCTTCGTATCGGGGTGGCTTTACCTGCCCGACGCCCGCTCGAGCAGGCCAGCGGGCTTTGACCCGATCAGCACCATTTTGTTCGGCGCGGCCGTGCTCGCCATTCTGTGGCCGCTCACGCGCGCCGATGCGGCCTGGGGCTTGCAGGAGGTCCTAAGCCTCGTCCTCGCCATGCCGATCCTCGTCCTGGCGTTCAGGCACGCCGCCCACCGGACCGGGAAAGGCCAGGCGGCGCTGTTCGATCCGGCCCTCCTGAAGATCAGCGCATTCAAGCTCGGACTGGGCATTTCCATCGCTTTCGCGGCGGCGAATGCAGGCTTCCTGCTCGCCTTCGCCTTCACGCTGCAGACCGAGCGAGGAGCATCGGCTCTCACCACCGGGCTGCTTCACATGCCGTTCGGCATTGGAGCAATGTTCGGGATCGCGGTGCTCACTCGCAATCTTCTGCCCCGATACGAGAAGTGGGTGCTGGTCGCCGGTGGAACGGTGATGGCGCTGTGTGTCGGCCTGGTGCTGCATGGTGCCGGCAGCCTGCAGCTGGCCTGGCCGGTCCTCGTTCCCATTCTCTTTGTCACCGGACTTGGCATGGGCACGCTCTCCGGCGCGATTTCGCCGATTTCGGTGGCTCGGGTGGACCGGGATCATGCGGGCGCGGCCAGCGCGTTCTTGAAAACGGCGCAGCAGATGGGCGCAGCTTTTGGCATCGCCATCGTCGGGAGTGCGTATTTCGGATGGGCGCGAGGGGCGGGAGTGCCCGCCTCCTTCGCTTCCGCGGCGATGATCGCCCTGCTTTTGGCATTGTGCATCGGCTTCGCGCTCCGGCTCCCGCGCGGGATATTCGTTGCTGGAGAAAACCCAGGCGGCGCCGGTGACCCTGCGGAGCTTCACGCAAGTCGGGGCGATCCTGCGCACTCTTGACAGCGCCCGGCACTTGCACAATTAGAACAGGCAATCTAATTTGCAGGAAGAGACGGCGCGCGTGTGTCCGAAGGCCCGAGAGGCCGGCGAGAGCGCATCGCTGCCGAAGAGAGGCGCCCGATGCAGAACCTGGATGTGCTGGTGATCGGCGGCGGGATCGGCGGGTTGACCGCGGCGATCGCGCTCCGGCGCAAGGGGCTGCAGGTGACGCTGATCGAGAAAGACCCGGACTGGTCGGTCTACGGCGTCGGGATCATCCAACAGGCCAATGTGGTGCGGGCCATGGATCAGCTCGGCGTTCTCGACGCCTTTGTCGATGCCGCCAGTGGGTTCGATGCAGTCGAGATCTTCATTCCGGACGGCACCCGGATCGCTCGGGTTCCCGTTCCGCGCCTGGTCGAGGGGCGTCCCGCCAATGTCGGGATTTCGCGGCCTGCGCTTCAGGCGGTGCTCGCCGAAGAAGTCGCGCGTTTGGGCGTGGAGGTTCGCCTCGGGGTGACCGTTGAACGCTTCGAGGACGACGGGCGGGGAGTCGACGTTCGGTTTTCGGATGGGTCGGAGGCGCGCTTCGATCTCGTTGTGGGGGCGGACGGGGTCTACTCGGCAACCCGCCAGATCGTCTTGCCCGAAGCCGCTGAGCCGGAGTTCACGGGACAGGCCGTCTGGCGCTACAATTTCGCCAGACTGGCCGACATGGACGCGTTGCGGGTGTTCAACGGGCGGATCGGCGTCGGCCTGGTGCCGATCAGTGACGATTTGATGTACATGTTCGCAACCACGCCCGAACCCGACAACCCGCGCTATTCGCGCGACGGGATGGCCGCGCGCATGCGCGAGAAGCTGCAGGGCACGGCGCCTGCCATCCGCGAATTGGCTGACCAGATTACCGACGACGACGGCGTCGTGTACCGCCCCCTCGAAGGCTTGCTGGTCACCGGCCCGTGGCACAAGGGCCGGATTGTGCTGTTGGGCGACGCCGTGCACGCAACGACCCCGCACCTGGGGCAAGGCGCCGGCATGGCGATCGAGGACAGCCTCGTCCTCGCCGAGGAGCTGTCGTCGGCCGACACCATCGAGGAGGCCTTCACGGCCTATCGGCAGCGGCGGTTCGAGCGATGCCGCTACATCGTCGAATCGAGCCTGGCCATCTGTCACGGCCAGCTTGGCAAGGGTCCGCCCATCGACAACCACAAGGCGACCGCGGAGATGTTCGCGGTCGTCTCGCAACCCATTTGAGGAACCTGCAAATGAGCCGCGTCACCGAAATCCGCTTCGTCGGCTATGGAGTCGAAGACTTCGACGCCGAGCGCAAGTTCTACGCCGAGGACTGGGGCCTGGTCGAAGTCGAGGCGACCAGCGACATGGCCTGGTTCAAGACGCATGGCCATGACGAGCACCATGTCGTGCGGCTGCACAAGGCCGGCGCGAACCATGTCGAGGTGATCGCGCTGGCTGCCGACAGCCGGAGCGACGTCGATGCCCTGCAGGCCAAGGTCGCCGCGGCCGGGTGCCGGATCATCCATCCGGCGCGCGAGCTCGACGCGCCCGGCGGCGGTTACGGTTTCCGCTTCTTCTCTCCCGACGGGCTGCCGTTCGAGATCAGCGCCGACGTGAAAGCGCTCACCAAACGCGCGATGGAACGTTGGGAAGGGATGCCGCGCAAGATCAGCCACATCGTGATCCATTCGCCCGACCACCGGGCGATGGTGACGTTCTTCACCGATGTGCTCGGGCTGAAAGTGTCCGACTGGCTCGGCGACTTCATGTGCTTCCTGCGCTGCAACAGCGCGCATCACCGGATCGCCATTCTGCCGGGGCCGCCGTGCCTCAATCACGTCGCTTACGACATGCTGACCGTGGACGACATGATGCGCGGCGCGAGCCGGCTGAAGAAGCGCGGAACCGACATTCGCTGGGGCCCCGGACGGCACACGGCGGGCAACAACACGTTCAGCTATTTCGTCACCCCGGCGGGCTTTGCGGTCGAGTACACGTCCGAGCTCGAGGATGTGGATTTCGAGACGCACGAGCACCAGATCCATGTTCCCGGTCCTCAGGTCATGGACCAATGGGGCGTCGGCGTCGGGGGGCCGCAGACGATGCCGCACCCTGCGCCCGATCCCCGCTTGTTCCAGCCGGCCGAGGTCTGATCGATGGCGCTCTACGAACCGTTTCCCAATTACATCTGGAACCTCTCGGTCGCGATCGCGATGGAGAGCGGGGGGCAGATCGGCGAGGTCGTCGACATGTGCCGTCCGATCCTGGACGCGGCCAAGAATGGCGCCGATGCCGGCACGCCGCAGTTCATGGCGCAGTGGGCAGCCATGGGCGACAAGCTCATCGAGCTGGCCGCCGAGGACGAAGCGAGGGGGCGGGCATTTTCCGCATCGAACAAGCTCGAACGAGCCTCGCTCTACCTGCTCACGGCCGAGCGGATGCAGGGCCATGGCGCGCCCGGCCGCGAGGCCATTTACGCCAGGGCGCGCGAGACCTTTGATCGCTCGACCCGGCTCGGCAAGCTCGGGCGCGAGCGCGTCGACGTTCCGTTGGCGAAGGGGTCGATGCCGGCACTGTGGACCCGTGCGCCGGGTCCGGGGCGCAAGCCCGCCGTTGTGTTCTGCAACGGCCTCGACAGCTGCAAGGAGCTGCTGTTCTGGACTCGCCTGCCGCAGGAACTCGCGCGTCGCGGCATCTCCACTTTGTGCGTTGATCAGCCCGGCTCGGGAGAGGCCTTGCGCCTCCAGGGCCTGCCGGTCGATCCGTGCAGCGAGAGCTGGGCGTCAAGCGCAGTCGACTGGCTGGAGCGGCAGGACGACGTGGACGCCAGGCGCATCGGCATGACCGGTATCTCCCTCGGCGGCCACTTCGCCCCCCGCGCGGTCGCCTATGAGCCGCGATTTGCCAGTGGGGCGGTGTGGGGCGCCAACCACAACTGGCGCGAGGTCCAGGACCGCAGGCTGCAGCGCGAAGGCGAGAACCCGGTGCCGCACTATTGGGCGCATGTCATGTGGGCTTTCGGCGCCGGGGGCATGGACGAATTCCTGGCCCGCTCCGAGGCCATGAACCTCAACGGGCACACGGACCGGATCAAAGTGCCGTTCCTCGTCACCCACGGCGCGAACGACCGCCAGATCAGCCCGAGCTATGCCGACGATCTGTACGATCAACTGGTCAACTCGCCGCGCCGCGAGAAGGTGATCTTCACGCAGCGCGAAGGCGGGATCGAGCACGTCGGTGCCGACAACATGGCTTATGGCCGGGACTTGATCTCCGACTGGTTCGCTGAGACGCTGGGCGGAGCAGCGGGATGACGTTCGTTAGCGAAGCCCGGGTGGCCACTGCCAGTGCGCGGCGATACGCGCTCCAGCTCGGCAAGCACTGGGCGCACAACATGGCGGTCGTGGAAGACGGTGACAGCCGCCGTATCACCTTCCCGCGCGACGCGCGCGGCGCGAGCTGGAAGGGCGATGCCGTTGTGACGCTCGCACCAGAAGGGGACGTGCTCGTGTGCCGGATCGAGGCCAGCGAAGCGGAACAGCGCGACGGTCTCAAGCAGGCTGTCGAGCGCCACGTCGACCGCTTTGCCTTCCGTGAGGACAAGCTCGTCTTCGAGTGGCGCAACGCGCCCGTGAAAGCGGGCTGATCCGCAGGGCAAAGCGTCATCGGCCACATCGTCTGCGGCAACGTGATCTGCTCCATTTGGCGGGGCAACAAGATGCCGGAACACGCGCTTCGACGGCCGAATAGGTCCCGCCTCTGCTCCCGTTTCGATCGACGATCAATGCACCGCGCGCTGTTGGCGCTCGGCCTTGGTGGCGAGTGCGAAGCGTGGCTCGGGTGCGGCAAGGGCTCCGGTCGCCAGCGCGGCGGCGGTGCGGCCGACCTCCGGGCCGTGCTTGAAGCCGTGGCCGGAACCGGCGCCGACCAGCACGACGTTGCTCGCCTCCGGGTGCCGGTCGATCAGGAGGTCGCCATTGGCGCTATTCTCATATTGGCAGACGCGTGCCTCGGCGAGCGGACGGGCGGCGAGCGCCGGGAAGCGTCGCGCCATGAACGCCCGCACGTCGGCGAGCGCGGCCGCGCTCGGCATCCGGTCGTTGCTGTCGGGATCGGTCGCAGCGCCGTGCGCATCGTGGGCGATCTTCAATCCGCGCGCCTCGATGTCCGGAAAACCGTAATAGATGTCGCCGCCGTTAAAATCGGCCCAGCCCGGCAGCGAGCCCGGCAGGAAGCGCCCGTCGCCGGCCTCGGGCGCGAAGAAGAAGACCTCCTGGCGCGTCGGGAAGATGCGGGAGGCGAGCAGGGTCGGGAACAGCTTTCCGAGCCACGGGCCGCAGGCGAATACGAACAGGTCTGCCTCCAGCCGCTCGCCGGCCGTCGTGACGACGGCGCGCAGGCGGCCGTCGACCTTGGGCGGTGCGATCGCCTGTTGCGCGTAGCGGCCGCCGCCCGCGACGAAGCGGGCGACAAGCGTCTGCACGGCGCGGCGCGCCACCAGAGCTCCGAACTGCGGCTCCAGCAGCCCGATCGTCCGGTCGTCGAAGGCGATCATGGGGAAGCGGCGGCGCAGCGCTGCCGTATCGAGCAGCTGGTGGGCGATGCCGAGGCGGGCGAGCGCCGCCGCGCTGTCGGCCAGATAGGCCTCGGTCGGAAGGCCGAAGAACAGCACGCCGATTTCGTGAAACAGGGGCAGGCCGACGCCTGCCGACAGCGCTCGCCACTCCGCGAGCGAGGCCAGCGCCATGCGCGAATAGACCTCGTCCTTGCCGTAGCCTGCGCGGGTCATGCGCGTTTCGCCACCCGACGATGCGCGGGCGTGCGCCGATCCCCATGCGTCGACGAGCAAGGTCTCGATGCCGGCCCGCCGCAGATGCTCAGCCGTCCACGCCCCGAACACGCCGGCGCCCACCACCACAGCTCGCGCGCTGCTGCCGAGCGAGGCGGCGCGGACCAGCGCCGGCGCCGCGGCCGCCGCCGCTCCCGCCAGCACCGCGCCGCGCCGCGTCAGCGCCATCAGAACGTCTTGCGCACCGTCAGCCCGTAGGTCCGCGGCTGGCCGACGCTGAAGCCGAGGCGGGCGCGCCCGCCGCGCTCGCGATCGAACGACAGGCGCGGATTCTCGTCGAACACGTTGTTCACGTAGGCGATCACGTCGAGCCCCGACTCCATTTCGATGCCGGCGCTCAGGTTCAGCAGCTGGTAGTCGGGGAGCTTCAGGTCCAGCGTCGTCGCGGAGCCCGCCGGCTGGCCGCCGAACGGCAGATTGTGCGTGAAGGTGCGCGGGTTGTTCTCCTGGTCGCCCGGCTGTGTGAAGCGGCTGCCGACATGCTGGAAGGAGGCGGAGACGAAGCCGTCGGTGGCGTCGCGCACCGGCCAGCTGTAGGTGGCGTTGGCCGAGGCCTGGAACTTCGGCACGGACGGCAGGCGGTTGCCGTCGCGAATGCCCTCGATCACCGTTCCGTTCGGCCGCGTCAGCGTCGAATCGAACTCCGATTCGATGAGGCTGCCGTTGAGCGACAGCGACAGCCCTTCCATCGGCTCGGCCGCGAGTTCGGCCTCGATGCCCATGGTGTGCGCCTTTGGCACGTTGAACACCACGCGCGACGAGCAGGTGCCGGCGTCCGCGGTCACCTGGAGATCGCTGATGTCCGTGTAGAAGACGGCTGCGTTGAACGTCACCCGCCGGAACTGCGATTTCACGCCGACCTCGTAGTTCCACAAGGTCTCATCGTCGTAACGCGGCCGACCGCCGAAGGTGGTCGCGTCCGGGCCGGTCGCGCCGCCGCTGCACAGCGGGATGTTGAGCGGATCGTTGACGCCGCCGAGGCGGAAGCCCTTGGCTGCTTGAGCGTTGATCGTGACGCGGTCCGTCGCGTCGAAGCTCAACAGGAAGCGGGGGGTGAAGCCGTCGGACTTGGTCGTGTCGCGGTTGTTGTCGCCATTGGCGAACAGTCCGCCCGAGTTGAACTCGCGCACCTCCTGGAAGTCGTAGTAACGCAGGCCCGCCGTCGCGGTCAGGCGACCGAAGTCGTAGCTCGCCTCACCGAACACGGCCTTCTGCTCGATGTCGTAAGGCAGGTCGGCATTGTAGGGTGAGTTCGGTCCGAAGCCGTTGCGAACGGCCACCGACGTGCCGGCACCGAGCACGGCGTCGGTGAACGCATCGTAGCCGGGCGTCGGCAGGCGCTGCGCATAGATGCGATCGACATCCGAGTAGAAGCCGCCGATCAGCCACTGGAACGGGCCGTCGTTGTCGGATGCCAGCCGCAGCTCCTGCGTGAAGCTCTGCAGGTCGGTGCTGTCGCGGAGGTTGGACGGCAGCAGCACGCCCGCGGCCGGGAAGCCCAGATCCACCGAAACGCTCCCGGTGAGCGCGCTGGCGTCCCGGCTGACCAGGATATTGCGGTCTATATAAGATGTGACGGACGTCAGCGAGACGCCGCCGAAGCCGATCGTGGCGGTGAGATCGGCAAGCAGGAATTCGTCGCGGAACTTCTCGTCGAGCAGCAGGAACTGCTGCCGCTCGCGGAACGTCACCGCCGGCCGCGTCGTGTTGAACGGGTTGGCGTAGAGGTTGTAGACCTCCTGGCGGTTGAAGCCGTCGGCCTCGATCTCCTGGTAGAGGATGCGCGGCGTGATCGTGACGTCCTCCGTCGGCTGGAAGGAGAGGGCGATGCGCCCGCCCGCCCGATAGCCGTCGTTGATGTCGCGATCTATGCTGCCGCCCTCGCGCAAAGCGTCGATGAAGCCGCCGTAGCGGGTATAATAGCCGACCGCGCGGAGCGCGATCGTGGTCGACAACGGCAGGTTGATCGCGCCCTTGAGGTGCCCGCCGATATCGTCCCCGTCGACGAGGTTGAGATTGCCCTCCACCGTCCCTTCAAGCTGATCGGGATCGGGCTGGTTGGTGATGTAGCGAATCGTGCCGCCGACCGAGCCCGAGCCGAACAAAGTGCCCTGCGGGCCGCGCAGCGTCTCGACGCGGTTGAGGTCGAACAGGTCGATGTCCGGCGTGAACAGCGACAAGGAGACGACCGACTCGTCGAGGTAGACGCCGACCTGCTCCTTCACGCCGGGCTGGTCGCGGACGATCTGGCCGGCCGAAACGCCGCGCACCGACACCTGGCTCTGGCCTGGTCCCAAATTCTGAATGGTGAGGCCGGCGACGTTGCGGGAAAGATCCTCGATGTTGGTCGATCCGGAGCGCTGGATGTCCTCCTGCGTCTGCGCGTTGATCGAGAAGGGCACGTCCTGAATGGTGGTGGCGCGCTTGGTCGCGGTGACGATGATCTCCCCTTCGTCCTCGATTTCGCCCGGGCCCGCGCCCTGGGCGCCGCCGCCCTGCTGAGCCTGCGCCGTCGTCGCGAGCAGGCAGGCTGCGCCCGCCAGAAGCCCGAATCGCACCTGCGTGAAGAGCCGTGACCGCATGATGTTGTCCCCCTTGTTTTCTGCCCTCCCGGCGATGCTCCGCCTGTTGCGGCGGCGAATCAAGGCGGCTGCGCGCTTCTTCGGCCGCTGTTGCGTTGCTGCAACGATTTCGCGGAACCCACCACTGCGCCCGCCCGTCGGCGCCGCGCCGCAATAGGAGTTTGTCCGTGACGCTGAACGCCATCGCGCTCAACGGCACTCTGAAACGGAGCGGGAACGAGATCTCCTCCACCGACAAGATGATCGGCCTGGTTGCCGCCTCGTTGGGGCGCCATGACGTCCGATTGGTCGAAGCCATCCGAATTGCCGATCACGACGTGAAGCCGGAAGTCACTTCGGATGAAGGGGACGGCGATGCCTGGCCGGACGTGCGCCGCCGGATCCTGGCGGCCGACATCCTGATCTTCGGGACGCCGGTGTGGCTCGGGCAGATGTCGAGCATCGCCAAGCGGGTGCTGGAGAGGATGGACGCGTTCCTCTCCGAGACCGACGACAACAGCCGCATGCCAAGCTTCGGCAAGGTCGCGGTCGCCGGGATCGTCGGCAATGAGGATGGCGCGCACAGCATCGCCGCCAGCCTGTTCCAGGCGCTGAACGACGTCGGCTGGACGATCCCGTCGGCCGCCGCGGCTTAATGGGTCGGCGAGGCGATGGGAAAGACCGACTTGAAGGACCTCGAACAGGTGCCGGAGCCGGTGCGGCAGGGCATTGATATGCTCGCGAGCAATGCCGCGCACCTCGCCAGGCTGTTGCAGGCTGAGACCTATCCGGGGCTACCCGGGACCTGAGCCCGCCGGCGCTTGCCAGCGGGCATCGTCGCTTCCTATCTGCGGGGACGAACATTCTCCTCGCCAAGGACGCCAGATGCCCGCCGAACACCACCACACGCGCATGCTCATCCTGGGCTCGGGCCCGGCCGGCCTGTCGGCGGCGATCTACGGCGCGCGGGCGGGGCTGGAGCCGATCGTGGTGCAGGGCATCCAGCCCGGCGGGC
>SXGU01455756.1_pt1 | contig 24356 bp, 17 predicted proteins | sample 3174531 | NCBI WGS metagenome assembly SXGU01 (sample SAMN11356863, study PRJNA531348) | freshwater metagenome | isolation source: freshwater sample F1-140 | place: China: Fuxian Lake, Yuxi | collected 2017-12-25
CTGCGGCACGGACACACTGGGGGTCGGCATCAACGTGCCGATTCGCACGGTCGTCTTCACCCAGCTCTGGAAATACGACGGCAAGAAAGCCGCGGTCCTCAGCGTGCGTGACTTCCGGCAGATCTCGGGCCGGGCCGGACGCAAAGGCTACGACGACACCGGCTACGTCGTCGTCCAGGCGCCGGAACACACCATCGAGAACAAGCGGGCCGACGAAAAGGCCGCCGCCAATCCCGCGAAAAAGAAAAATCCCGTGAAGCAGCGCGCACCAGATGGCGCGATCGGCTGGGATGCGAAAACCTTTGACCGGCTGCGCACCGCGCCGCCGGAGGAACTCCTGTCGCGTTTCTCCGTCTCGCACGGCATGTTGCTGCTCGTGCTGAGCCGCGACACCGACGGCTGCCGGGCAATGCAGCGCATCATCCGCGATTCACACGAAACCGACCACCGCAAGCGCGCCCTGCGCAAACGGGCGTGGCAGCTTTTCCGGGCTCTGGTCGAGCGCAAGATTGTGGAATTCATGCCTGCGACCGAACGGCTGCCGCTGGCACCCGCGGAAAACGAATCTGTGCTGGAACCCCGCAGTCACGCCCAGCTCCGCGTGAACGTCGAGTTACAGGACGATTTTTCGCTGCACCAGGCGCTGTCACTCTATCTCATCGACACGCTGCCGCGCTTGGATCGCGAATCGCCCGACTATCCCTTCGACGTGCTCACCCTCTGCGAAGCGATTGTCGAAGATCCCGAGACCATCCTCCGCCGGCAGGTCGACAAGTTGAAGACGGAGAAGGTGGAGGAGATGCGGGCCGCCGGCGTGGAGTACGCCGAACGCATGGAGAAACTTGATCAGATCGAGCACCCGAAACCGTTGCGCGAGTTTCTCTACGACACTTTCAATGCCTTTGCCGCCGTGCATCCGTGGGTGGAGCAGGAAAACGTGCGCCCCAAGTCGATCGCCCGCGAGATGTTCGAGCGCTACCAGTCATTCGCCGATTACATCCGCGAGTACGGGCTCCAGCGCTCCGAAGGCCTGCTCCTGCGCCATCTCTCCCAAGTCTGGAAAGTGCTCTCCCAAACCGTGCCCGCGGGCGCCAAGACCGACGAGGTCGTCGAGATGGAGGATTATTTCCGCGAGCTGATCCGCGGGATCGACTCCAGTCTCCTGGAAGAGTGGGAGCGCCTGAAAAATCCCGACTTTGTCGCCGCCGATCCGGACGCCAAACCAGCGCAGCCAGCGAGTTTCGATCTTACGCGCGACCGCCCGGCATTTCGGCGACTGGTGCGCACCGCGATCTTCGGCGTGCTGCAGGATGCCGCCGTGCGCGACTGGGAGAGCGCCGCGGCGCGGCTCGCGACCGGTGAGGCCGGCGCCGCGATCGAAGGCGCACCCGCCTCGCCTGAGGCGCGCCGGATCGAAGCGGCGTTCGTCCCCTACTTCGAGGCCCGCGTCCGTTTCCGCCTCGACGCCGAGGGTCGGGCGGCCAAGCACACGCACTGGAGCGATGGCGCGTCGCCCGGTGCGCCCGAGTGGACCGTGGCGCACGTGTTGATCGACTCCGACGGGCAGAACGACTGGGAGACGGTCTTTACCGTGTCGCTCCCGGAGTCGCGGGCGCAGAACCGCGCGGTGGTGCGGCTCGAACGGGTCGGCCCGATTGGCGGGTGACACTGATCGTCCCACGAAACCGCAGATGAACCATTGAGGAGCGGAAAACGCGCTGTGGAGGATTTCGGGCGATCGATCTCTTTCCTTGCGCATAGGGAAACAATCGATTGTTTGTTTCCTTATGGACAAGGAAAGGCTAAAGTATGTCTTGCACGAGGCTGCCACCCTTGCGCTCCCGGCAATCCACCGGCGGGCCATTGAGGTGCCGCTCGCCAGCGGCAAGGTGGTCGTCCTCGTCGGCATCCGACGCAGCGGCAAGACGTTTCTCCTCCTCGACACCATCCGCCGGCTGGTGGCATCAGGGGTGGATCGGCGCCAAATTGTGCAGGTGAGCTTTGAAGACGACCGGCTGCATCCGCTGCGGGCGACGGACTACGATCTCATCCTTCAAGCCCACGCGGAACTCTACCCGGAGCTGGCCGGTCGCCCCCGCTATTTCTTCTTCGACGAAGTGCAGGCCGCTCCGCGCTGGGAACGCTTTGTCCGGCGGCTGCACGACACCCGTGCCGGCGGGATTTATCTGACCGGCTCTTCGTCGCACCTGCTTACCCGCGAGATCGCCACGGGGCTGCGCGGGCGTTGCCTCTCCTACGAAGTGTTCCCACTTTCATTCCCCGAGTTTCTCGACTTTCGCGGCGTCGTGCCCGAGCCGTATTCGCCGGCGTCGGAGGCCCGCGTCGCGGCGGCGCTCGACGATTATCTCGAGACTGGCGGCCTGCCCGAAGTGGTGCTGTGCGAGCCCGCGTTGCGTCCGCGGGTGCTGAGGGAGTATTCTGACCTGGTGTTTTATCGCGATCTCGTGGAACGACACGGACTCACCAACCCAGCCGTCATGCGCGAATTGCTCCGGCATTGCCTCGCCTCGCCCGCCAGCCTGCTCAGCCCGCACAAGCTCTATCAAGATTTCCGGTCCCGCGGACTCACCGTGGGCAAGGACACCATTTACCGGTATCTCGGATTCTTGGAGGATGCGTTTCTCGTTTTTCCGACTCCCGTGGCGGAGCGCTCGCTCCGCAAACGGGCGATGCAACCGAAAAAACTCCACGTGGTGGACTGGGCCCTTGGCTATTCCTATCGGCCCGGCGCCATGATCGACCGCGGGCGCAAACTGGAGAACGCCGTATTCCTGCATCATCGTCGGCACCGTGACGACCTCGGATACATCGCCGGCACCGGCGAGATCGACCTCGTCGTCGGAGCCTCCGCGCCGGAAGTTTGGATCAACACCTCCTGGTCGCTGGCCGATGACGAGACTTGGCGGCGGGAAACCTCCGGCCTCACCGCCGCCGGCGGGCCGGCCCGGCGCGTGTTGGTCGCACGGGAGATCGCGGGCCGCACGGCGCCGCCTGGAATCGAACTCGTCGACGCATGGCGCTTTCTGCTGGAAAAGCCGGCGGGTTGAAATCGGCGCAGGGGCAGCCCGAGCAAACCGCACCGGAACAACCAATCCACGAGTCACCGAGGACAAGTGGGGGAACCCTGAGGTCACGGAGTAAGACCACAAATTTTTCTGCCTCTGCGGCCTCCGTGCATCCTCAGTGGCCTCCGTGACAGGAAGACCACGCACGAACTTTCGCAAAGATTGATCGACGTCACGAGGACCGCTGCCGAGAACCGCGACTGCGCACTGGCCGCCTACGGATCGATCACGATCCCGGCGGCCCGCATCCGCTGCAACTTGTAGGTCAGGGCGCGGCGGCTGATCGCCAGCTCCCGCGCCGTCTCCGTCCGGTTGTAACGGTTTTTTCGCAGCGCCTTGAGGATCGCCTCACGCTCGATCTCCTCGAGCCGCTGGGCGTCGCCGGGCGTCGCCGCATCCGCGGGAAGCGCCGTGACCGCCAGGACGCGCGCCGGCAGGTGCTCCGGCAGCACGATTTCACCGCGGGAAAGCAGGGCCGCCCGTTCCATGGCGTTGCGCAGCTCGCGCGCGTTGCCGGGCCAGTGATAACGCCTGAGTCCGGCGATGACCGAGGCGGAGAAGCGCGACTTCTGGCGCGAAAACAATCCGATGAAGTGGGTCGCCAACGGCAGGATGTCCTCCGGCCGTTCCCGCAATGGCGGGAGGTGAATTTCCATGACGTTCAGCCGGTAGAAAAGATCTTCGCGGAAGCGGCCCGCGGCAATCTCGGCCTCGAGGTCGCGGTTCGAGGCGGCCAGCACCCGTGCGTTCGAGAGTTGGTCCCGGCTGGATCCGATGCGCCGAAACGCGCCATCCGTGATCACCCGCAGCAATTTTCCCTGGAGCGACGCGGAGAGTTCGCCGATCTCGTCGAGAAAAATGGTGCCGCCTCCCGCCTCTTCAAACCGCCCGATCCGCAGTTGCGAGGCCGTGCCGCTGAACGTCCCCTTTTCATGGCCGAAGAGTTCGCTCTCGAGCATGTTTTCGGGAATGGCGGCGCAGCTGACCTTCAGCAACGGAGCCGCCGCCCGCTGGCTCCAGCGGTGAATGAGATCGGCAACGATCTCCTTCCCGACCCCGCTCTCACCGGTGATCAGCACGCGTGAATCCGACGGCGCGATGACCGAGGCATCACGCAGCACTGCCTGCATCAGCGGGCTTTCAGCGATCACGCCCTCGGGCAGTTGCAACTCCGTCGCTGACCCCCCGGCCGACCCGACACCGGGCGACAAGGCCAGCCGCACCGTCACCAGGAACTCATCAAGATCGATCGGTTTCGCCAAATAGTTGACCGCCCCGTCCCGCATTGCCGCGACGGCGCTGCGGATATCCGCGAACGCCGTGACCAGCAGCACCGGCAGCGCGGGGTGTTTTTCGCGCACCCGCCGCAAAGTCTCGATACCCGACATGCCGGGCATCCGGACGTCACTGATGATCATCGAGAACGTCTCCGTCGCGAGCAGTTGCAGCGCGGCCTCCCCGGAGGCCGCCGCAGTGGTCCGATAACCCTTCGCCCGCAAAAACGTTTCGAGGAGGCTGCGCTGCCCCGCATCGTCGTCGACCACCAGGATTCGGGCGGACATCATCGGCTCAGGTTTCATTTACGAGGGGAGTGTCGGACACTCCGACGCGGACACCAACATGTTTGTGGTGGTGATTGGCAGCACATCCAGACCATTTCACCGCTGCATTTTCAAACCGCGAACCTTGAACAGAAGGCAACAAAGAGAACGAAAGGTCGTTCGTCTCCGCTCCCTTCGTTTGCTTCATTGCCTTCTGTGCATAAGTTTGAGTTCAAGTTTGGTGGCCGTTCGACTTCGCTCGAAGCCTTGCCCTTGTCGCAACGGTGGTTCCCGTGCCACGGTACGCGGCGACTCATTCGAGTCGTGATTCTTTGCGACAATTTCGGAAATCTTGTACCGAGCGAAGCGACAGTTTGACCATCGGGCATCGGGAAATTTGCAATTCCCGGTAAGGTCGGCCGAACGGGTTTACCGTTCCGAGATTCATCGGTTTGAAATTCCGAGATTTTAGATGCCCGCTGCCTGCTTTCACAATTTCCAAGATTCATCGGCTGCGGTCGCCGCGTTAGGAAAGATCCAGGCCGGCCGCCACCTTCAGATGACTGAGGCGAAACACAGCCCCCTTCGGCTCATTGGCCAGGCACGCGATTTCCCACCGGTGCGCGGAGATGATCTGACTCACGATGGCCAGACCCAGGCCCACGCCGCCGGGACGCATGGTGACATAGGGCTTGAAGATGTTGGTCCGATCCGCCGCCGGCACACCGGGACCGTCGTCGCACACTTCAATGATTGCGCTCCCGTCCGGTGTCGCGGACCAGCGGACCTCGATCCGGCCGCCCGGCGCCACCGCCTGCACCGCGTTCAACAGCAGATTGAAAAGGGCCTGCCGGAAAAGCTGTTCGTCGGCCTCAACGGTGAGCGAGGACGTCGCCGGCTCCAGGCGGATCTGTTTGTCCTCGATGTCAGGCAACAAGGTGCGCGCGACGTCCGCCACGAGCCGGGCCAACTCCACCGGGGCGAAGTGCGCCTGGCGCGGTTTCGAGTAATCGATAAACTCATTGAGCTGCACCGTCACCCGGTCGGCCTCCTCGATGATGGCCGACGCATGCTCCTTCAACTTCGGCGCACTTTCCGCCTGCAACGTGATCATCTGCGCGAGTCCACGGATCAAGTTCAGCGGATTCCGGGTCTCGTGCGCGAGGCCCGCCGCGGCAAAATTCAGCTGGGCGAGGTGGCTGTTCATCTCGCCGGCCTTCACCAGGCGGATCTGCAGATCGGAATTTCGGGAGACGTTGCGCCACGCCAGGGTCGAGATGAGCGCGGCGCCGCACGCCAGCAGGCTCACCAGTGAACGCAGCAGAAAATCGCCCCGGATCGCCTGTCGCATATCCGCGGTCGACAGCGAGATCACGAGGCTGTGCACGCCCTGGGTTCGAATCAGGGCATCGTATTCATCCTTCTCCATCCAGGCGGGCCGGCTGTACGGAGAACGAGCGGGCGGCGGCGTGCCGGTGCCGCCAGTGGCCCCGGCGGAAGACGTCGGCGACCGGGAGTCCGAGGTGCGGGACGCAGCGGAACTCCGGGGCGACGCGGCGCGCAAGGCCTTGGTCATGCGCGGGCCGCTGACGACGAGTGCCGCGGGCAGGGCGTTTTCATCCGCCGGGCCGCCAGTGACGCCGAGATCCATCAGGTTCATCAACGTCAATTCCTGCTCGCGCCAGTGGATGCCGCGCGCCCGCAGCATTTCCGGGGTGAGTTCGACCGGGCGACCCGCGCTGGCGATCGTCTCGCCCGTCGCGCCGAGAATCGCGATCGACTCCAGCTCACCGGGGTGAATCAGCCCTTGCAGCGCCAGTTCGATGCGATCCTTCGCCACGAGATTGCCGAAACGGCGTTGCGAGCCGACCACGATACCGAGTGTCGAAGTGATGTCGCGCCCCCGGTTGACCAGCGCCTGCGCCGAAGTTTCCTTGAACCGTTGGTGCTCGCCCCATTGCCAGCCGCACACCGCCGCCGCCCCGCCCATGACGGCGAGATAGATTCCAATGCTCCGTGTGGCGACCGGCCAGCGCATAGTGGTTCGCTCCAGCAATCGCCGGAAGCGGGCGGCATTCCAAGCCCCAACTCAGGGCTTGCCGATGTATCGGTTCAGGTCTTCCGGCGGAAACGCCTGGGGCGCCATCTCCAAACGGCTGCGTTCGCTCGTGGAAATTTTTGCCAGATCGTCCGGATTCTGCACCACGTGCGGGGTGAGAAAAATCAGCAGCTCGGTCTTCACGTTGTTCTTCTGTTTGCGCTTGAAGGCGTACCCAATGATCGGGATGTCGCCCAGGATCGGCACCTTGTTGTCGCGATCGGTGGTCTGGGTGGAAATGAGGCCGCCAATCACCACGGTCGTGTCGCTCGGCGTGACCACCACGGTGTCGGCCGAACGCCGGTCGATGACGGGCACATTCACGTTGTTGCCGATCGAGACCGTGGTCGCGCTCAGCGACGAAATCTCGGGCGAGACGATCATCTCGACCAGGCCGTCGGCGGTGATGAACGGCGTCACCTTGAGAATGATGCCGACATCCTGCTGCTGGATGGTGTTGGTCGTGACGTTCGTCTGATCGCTGACCCGCGAAGCGGTGATGATGGGCACCTGCTGACCGACCATGATCGTCGCCTGCTGGTTGTTGCGGGTCAGGATCGACGGCCGCGAAAGGATCTCCGTCTTGCTGACCGCGGAGAGGGCGTGGAGGGTGGCGTTCATGTCGCGACCGAGGAGGCGGTAAAACGCGCCGTATTGCGTGGCGTCCGCCGCGGCGCCCGCGAGGCCGAAGCGCGTCGAGGCGTTGTCGGGAGCACGGCCCGAGGTCTCGGCCTTGATCGCGACGCTGCCCGACCGGGCGAATTCCGCCCCGAGATCGAGACCGTTGTCGTGCGTGACCTGCACAAAGACGACGTTGATCAGCACCTGCGGCCTCGGCTTGTCGAGGCTCGCCACGATCGTGCGGATATTCTCGTTGGTGTCGTCATCGGTGACGATGATCAGCCGGCGCGTCTCGAGGTCGCTCGTGATCATCGCCTCGCCGATCATGGTGGAGTTCGTGTATTGCCGGTTGGCACCCGCCGCGCCGCCACCGCCACCGCCGCCGCCCTGCGTGGCCCCACGACCGGGCTGCGTGGTGCCGCGACCGGGCTGCGTGGTACCGCGGCCCGGCTGGGTGGTGCCGCGAGCCTGGGCGAACACCTCGCTGGAGGCGAACGTCAAGAACAGCACTGCCAGCAGGCTGAAATAAATTGGTCGGGAAAAATGAGACTTCATGAAAATCGTTGGTTTGGAGGAATCCTGCGCGGGTGTTCGACTCAGCCCTTTTCGAGGCATTTGGAGGTGGAGCCCGTTGTCCTCAACAGGCTGGTTTGGGAGCGAATCGGTCAAAGCCCGAGGGGGACATCGGGCTCCACCATGCAATGGGTTCGTTTTCACCGGGAGGATGCACTCCGCTTGAACGGTCGCGGCTCAGCGGCCGGTCCCGGTGCCCAATTGAATGTTGGAGCTCGTGGCCTGGGAATTGCTCGAAGCCCGGGTGGCGAGCGGATCGACCTGCTGGGTGCCGGTCGAGCGCGTGTTGCTGCTCTGGAAAAGATTCTTGAGGATCGATTCGACCTGCTTCACGTCGCCGTTCTCCATCGTATAGACGAAGACCTTTTGCTTCCGCGCGGTGCTCGCATCGAGTTGCCCGATCATCTCGCCGATGTCGACCAGCGCCTCCTTCGAAGCCGTCACGATGACGGAGAACGTGCGCGCGTCGGCGATCGCGACGACCGGAGTGCCCCGCCGGGCGGACGTGCCACCGCGACCACCGCGGCCGGGCGTGCCACCGGTGCCGCCCGGGCCGCCGGTGCGGCTGCCGCCACCGCGGCTGGCCTGCGCGGCCGCAATCGCCGCCCCGACTCCGCCGGGACCAAACGCACCGAACGGACCGCCGAACGCTCCGGGAAATCCGCCACCCCCGCCACCGCCGCCGCCGGTGGTGGTAGTGGTGCCGTACAGGTTGGTGATCAGCAGCGCCATTTCGGTCGGGTCCGCGTTTTTCAACTGGAACACCTTCATGGCCGAGACGGAGCCCGCCGAACTGTCGAGGGCGGAGATGAGTTCGACGATGTGGCGGATGTTGCTCTGTGTATCGGTGACAATGAGCGAATTGCTGTCCGCGTTGGCGGTGATCGTCGCGCTGCTCGGCAGGAGCGTCGCCAGATCCGACGCGGCTTGGTTCGCGTCGATGCGTTCGAGCGGGATGATCTGCATGACCATCTCGGCGTTGTCGGGAATTTCGCGCACGTCGTTGCCGGTGCGAATGGGAATGTTCTTCTTCCGGGCCTCCTCCTTCGAGCTCACGATCAGATTCCGGCCTTTGACCGTGGCGGTGTAGCCGTTCTTGTTCAGCGCGATGTTGAGCAATTGGATGGCCTCCTGGCGGCTGACTGGCTGGGCGCTCCACATGTCGACGTTGCCCTTGACCGGCGTGTCGAGGACGATGATGAAGCCGGCGGCCTCGCTCAGGTAGTTGAGCACGGTCTCGAGCGGGGCGCCGCGGAAATTGAAGCGCAGGCTGTCGGGCTGGCCGCGGCCCGGCCGGCCGGGGGCTTCGACATTCGGCGCGGCGGGATCCTGAGCGAAACCGCCTGCGGCGAACAGGGCGAGGCCGAGACAGAACGCGGGGGTGGCAAGGGTCGTTTTCATTATTTCAATTGTTTCTCTCGATTCTTCATGAGGCGCTTCAGCACTTCGGAGGCATCGGCGGGAATTTCAGGCTCGGGGGTGGCCTCGGCCGGACGCACGGCGACCAGGCCACCCGCGGCGGACGGCGCGACGGGAGCGGCCGAAGGCAGGGCGCGGACGGACCACTCTCCGCCCTCCGTCCGCCGCAGTTGGTGCGCAAGTTTCACGGTCACCGGTTTGTCGCCCTGCAAAAGCTCGACGCGGTCAGCCGCGATGCTCTGCACCTTGAAATCGGCCACCGACTCGCCCACCCCGAGGGCCTTGCGATAGGCCGCGTCCGGGCTGTCGAAAAACGCCAGGTGCCGCTGCTCGAACTCCATCGTGCCCACGAGTGCGATTTCATCGACGCGGAGTGGTTTCTCCTCGGCGGTGGCCCGGGTGCGGCCCACGCGGTTCGGATTGAAGATATTTCGCTCCACGATCAGGAGGAAGGCATCGAAGCTCCCGGACGGTGCGACGGCGACCGGCACCGAGGGTGAGGGCGCCGCGTTGGAGGACCGCCGCCGCTCGCTCGCCGCCGATACCAGCGTGGTGCCGAGCATGAATACAACGGTCGCAGCGATGCACAGGTGCTGGCATCGACCGGCGCCTTGCCTGCATTTCTGTCGCAGCAATTCAGATTGTCGGAGCGGCGGCATTCCTGCCGCTGATTCATGGTCCGACGACAGCGGGCGACAGGAATGTCGCCCCTCCGTGCCAGGCCGCCCGACGGTTTCGTCTAAGCCCGCATGAACTGCACGCGTCCAGGTGCCGCCCGCTTTCCGGCGGATGAACGCCATTGAAAACCAGAGTGACGGGCAAAGAATGCGGGCTTGGTTCATCGTCTTCCTTCGAGCGGGGTGAGGCGCAGGCCGCTGACGAGCAGCCCGAGCGTTAGTTTCTGGCCATTTTCGTCGCGCGCCATGAGTTCGACGGAATCGACGCGCAGCGCGAGCGTGGATTTTTCCACCTCGTACAGAAACCGGCTGAGGGCGGCGAGGGAGCCCGTCGCGTCGACCCGGCATTCCAATTGCGAAAAACGGTTCGTGGTGCCGCGTTTCCACTGCGGCTTGATCGAACCGAGCTCGATGCTGTTCGCCCGACCCCAGCGATCGAAGGCGGTGATCAACACCTGCTCGGCACTCGCCGGCTCCATCGGCAGGGCCTGCTCTTGCATCTCTTTCCACCGGGCCTGGGTGCGGGCCGCCCGCTCGATGATGCTCCGACCCTCGGTCACGTCCTTTTGCAGCCGGGCGATTTCGCCGCGGCGCGACTGCCAGGCCTTGGTCAGCGGGGTAAACAGCAGGCTGTCGACGACCAGCAAAGCCACGGCCGTCCCGGCCAGAATCATCAGCAGTCGCTGGCGGTTGGATGGAGTGAGGTTCATTTCCCGGAGGTTCCGGCCCAGCGGAACGTAAACGTGAACTGCGCCGGCGTCTTGCCGCGAATCTGCTCGATTTTCAGGCCCTGAACTTCATTCGCCTGCCGCAGCGTATCCAGCGTCCGCAGGAGCGAGGCGTTGTCGCGCGCGGTGCCGGTGACACTGACGTTGCCCGGCCCGTGAATCTCGAACGACTTCGCGGTCACACTGCCGTTGTCAGGGAAACACTCCACGACGCGCTTCATGATTGTGAGATTGCGAAACGAGGTGTCGTACCACGGACGGTACTCGCGGATCCGCGCCTGCACGCCCTCGAGCTCCTTGACCTGGGCGGCCATGCCCTCCCACTCCGCACGCAGCGACCTTCGCAGATATTCCTGCCAGCCGAACGCTCCGAGCGCCACGACCACCAGGGCGGCGGCGGCAAACCCGGCGGTGGCGAGCCGTCGCGAATTATAACGCGCCATCATCAGCGCCCAACGGCTCGGGCGCGGTGGCAGAAACTCCAAATCGCCCGTCACCTGCTTGAGCTGACGTTCGGCCAGGTGCTCGACAATTTCTTCCGCGACCGCGCGCGGAGCGGCGGACCCGGTATCGAGGGCGAGCCCGGATTCCCGCGCCCACGAGGCCAGCATGCCAGCCAGTTGGGAAACCATCGTCGCATCGCCGCGGAGTGACAACTGGCGCACGTCGCTGCGCAGGGCCGGGGACAATTGCTCAAACGAGATCCGCAATTCGCGCGCAAGCGCGGGACCGTTGATGACGTTCTCCCCCACCTCGGATTCGATCGTGGCCTCGAACGCCCGAAACGCCGCGATGCCCCCGCCGGCGGAAATCAACAGCGTCGCCCCCCTGGGCTCCAGCACCAGCGTCATGCACCCACGGCCGGCCGCCGCCAGCGCGCCAGGCAGCGCCGCGATGCCGAGGGTGAAGCTGATGGGTTTGAGTCCGGCGCTCTTCAGCACCTCGCTCAACCGGGTCAATTGCTCGTGCCGGACCGCCAGCTGGGTGACGTAGCTGCCGTCCGCCGACTGATGGGGCGACCGGGCAACCTGCAATTCGTCCGGGTCGCACGGAAAGCCCTTTTCCGCCTCAATCTGCAACAGGCTCGCCCGGTCTTCCTCCGAGAGTTCCGGCAGCGTCGTGTGCTGACTCATGACCCAGTAGGCCGGCAGCGCGACGACGCAGTGGCGCTCGCGGATGCCCGCCGCCTCCAGGTGATTCTTGATTTCGCGCCCGACGAGGTCCGCCTCCGGGTGCAGCAAATCGAGCGTGAGGGTGGCGCTCTTGGAGCGCAGGATGGCCACCGCGTTCTTGGCGCGGGCGGCGTGGGCGACGCACAACTGGCCGTGCGCGATGGAGAGCCCGATGACGGATTGCGGGCGTTTTTTGGCGGTCCACTTCATGCGCGGTTCTCCTTCGCATTCCGGAGCGTCTGCCGGACTTGGGCACCCAACGCCCAGCCGTAAGCGGTGAGATCTTGATGAAAAACAATCCGGGGGGTGCCTCGGGTCATGTCGAAAATGGTTCGGGCCCGGCAATAGCCGCGGCCCGCGTATCCGATCGCCGCCACGTCGGCGCAAAACTGATACGATTGGTCGGTGAGGTACGGGCCGGCGCGGACGATGGCGTTGCGGCTGAGCACCTGCGTGATCCAGGTGAAGGACCGCCGCACGTCAGGATTCGCGATCCGGTACGCCACGAGGGCCGCGGCGTTCTCCGGCCCGATGCCGGGGATGCAGGCGAGGACGGTCTCGCTCGCCGTGTTGACGTTGATCAGGCCCTGCACGGTGGTGCCCGTGCTCACCGTGATGTCGCCGCGGATCTGGCCGAACTCCTCCGCCGTCATCCGGCTCGTCAACATGAACTCCGCCACGCTGCGAATCTCCCCCGGGCCGATTGCGGCGATAATCTGCGCGGCGCGTTGCGGGCCAAAGCGCTGGAGCACCTGGTTCAACTGCTGCCGGTTCTGGGCGGTGGTGATGTTGATGCGCCGCGAGCCGTTCGCCCGCGTGTTGGGCTGGCGGCTGTAGACGGTGACGTACTCCAGAATTCCCGGTTGAATCAGCCCATCGCTGTTGTCGCGCGGGGCCGACGCCTCGCCGTCGTTCTCGTTGTCATCGAGGACGCCGTTGCGGTTGGTATCCTCTCCAAACAGCAGATCGAGCGTGGCACCATAGACCAGCCGCAGTTCGTCGACCGTTTCAAACGGCCCGCCCTTGTTGACCCGCGGCGGATCGAGGCGGCCGTAAGTGCTGTCACCTCCCCCGCTCTGATTGCGAGCACGCCAGCTCACAATCGCATCCACCAACTCGGGCGTCATGCCGGGCAGCGCCTCCAGCATGCTGCGCGGCGCGGTGTTGAGGTTAATCTTCGACGCTTCATCGACCAGCCCGAACATCGGATCGGTCGTCGGGCGCTCATCCAGGTCGCGGCCGATGAACCAGAACATGGCGTCGCCGACCGGAAGAGCCTCGCATTTGTAGTCATCGCGATAGGGCACCGTCCCGTTGGTCGCAAACTGGCTGAGCACGTACGCGGCGTAACGGGTGCCGGACGTCACCGCCTGCCGCGCGGACACTTCGGCCGCGCGGTTGTCCGCGGCCCGCATCTCCGACGTCATCGCATTGGCGAAATAAACCGTGAGCGCCACAAGGCCCAGGCAAACCCAGATGACAATGATCAGCACCGAACCGCGACGGTGGGCGCCGCCGCTCATTCCTGGGAAACAGCCCGAAGTACCGTCGTACCTGCGAGCGCCAGCGAGTGGATTCAACCAACGAACGTCGTCCACTCGCTGGCGCTCGCAGCTACGTAACTCGTGTTTCTTTCCGTCACGGGCTCTGCTGGCCAGCAGAGCGGTTGAGGCTGAATCGTTACGGCTTAGCCGTGTCCATTCAGTTGAAGCCATTTCCCCGCGACGGAATGGAAACCCAAAGGTGGGCCGGGCGCTCCGCACGCGGCTTTCGTTGCGCCAGTCGAACTGGCCGCGCGCGGAGCGCACGGCCCACCTTCGGACTGAATCGCTCCGGTTTAGTGTGGAGAGAGACAGGCTCATGGGATGGGCATCGACTCCTCTTCCGCCTGCGTCTGGCTGGTCGTGGTCTTGGCGAGCACGGGCACGACCAAATCGATGGGGGCGTTGCCGGAGCCGCTCCCGTCGCCCGACGCCATGACCAGGCTCAGGCGCAAAGCCGCCGGCAGCGTGGACGTGGCCTCGGAGTCCCAGAAATCGATCCAGCCGGCGCCATCGTAAAACAACATGGCCGCGGACTCCACGCCACTCAGCAGGATCTGTTGTTCCGGCTCGGTGTCTTGCGCGGGCAGGAGGTTGCGGGTCACGACGCGCACCAGGTCCTTGCCGGAAGTACCGGTGCTCGAGGCGGCCAGGTAATAGGCCACCATCTGCACGTCGGAAAACGGATTCCAGCCGTCGATCTTGCCCGAGTTCGTGAAAATATCCGGGCTCACGCGATCCCCGTAGTTACCCTCGCCCATGGCGGAGAAGACGGTCGTCTGCAGTTGCCCCGACAGGGTGCCGCCGGGGAGCATCAGTCCGGCGAGATCCCGGCGGATGATGCCGAGCGTCCGCTGCACCACCAGATCGGCGTCGATGCGGGCGTGCGTCGTGTTGTGCAGGCGCAACGCCCCAAAATACGTCGTCTGGATGACCAACAAAACGATGGCCCCGACGGCCGTGGAGATCAGCAGCTCGAGCAGCGTGAAGCCACGCGCCGAGCGCCCCCCCCCCAGCCCGCATCTTTCACACTTTCCGAGGGCTGGGAGCGGCGGTTTCCCAACCGCCGGATTGTACACGCTTGCGGCAATTCTTGACGTGATTCTGGAGGCGGGGTGCCCCCACCCCGCGGCAAGGCGCGTTCCCACCTGGCAAATCGCGGGGTGAGGGCACCCCGTCTCCATGGTCGGAGAATTTCCTGATCGAGGACGACTCCCTCGATGGCAACCACCGTGCCCCAATAGAAATTCCCGGGCACGCTTCATTGCTGGGAGGCCGCCAATCCGTCCGCGGTCGTGGCGGCGGAAGGCAGCAGCGTGGTCGTGCTCACCTCGTAATTGTTCGCCTGCACCGTGAACGTAACCGTCACGGTCATCTGCATCATCGCGTCCTCCGACCAATTTTCGAGGCGCATCGTCCACGGGTAGCTGGTGTCGCCATCGACGGTGTTGCCACTGGCGGAGCCCTGCTGGGTCTGGCCCTCGACGATCAACTCGTTGAGCACGCGTTCCGCCACCCGCATGGCGACGGCCTTGCGCTGGCCGAGCACGCCCACGCGGCTGGCCACGCTCATGCCCTCCATCGCCACCGGGATGATGATGGCCATCAACAACAGCGCCGCCAGCACCTCGACGAGAGTGAAGCCGCCCGGCCCGCGCACCCGCCGCCCGGGTTCAATTGGAATTGGTCGCGGGGCGGATTTCATAACCAAGTCGGTTGAACGTCGGGACGATTTCCAGCGCACCCTCGTCCCCCTGGCGGATCACAATCTTGCGCACACTGGCCTCGTCGAAAAAACCGTCGGGGTTGAAGCGAATCGCCGGCAGGTTCTCCGGCAGCCCGAGCTGTTCGTCGCCCTGCTCCGAGACGGGCTGATCCGTCGTCGCGGAAACTTCCAGCGTGAGCGTCGGCTCCGCGGTGTACACTTCCATGCGATCGGTGCCGCCGGCGTGTCCGGTCTGCACCGTGAGCCCGTAGGTGGAGCGACCGGCGTCGATCCACAGCAGCACCGGCACACCCTCGGCGACGGCACGGCTCTGGCCGTAGTTGACGAGCGAGAGCATCCGGCGCGCCTCCCCGCTGAGCGCCCGCCCGCGAAAAAACGACGACATGCGCGGCGCCACCAGCGAAGCCACGATCAGCAGGAGCACCATGACCACGATCAGCTCGACCAGCGTGAAGCCGCCAGCAGCCTGTCGGTACTGAGAATTGATCGTTCGTCGACGCTCGGCAGTCTGACCGGAGTCGGACCTTGCAGCTCCGACAGTCTGCTGAAGCAGCGCTGCGCGCTGCCAAAAACAGTCGGATCTTCCCGGCACAACGCGCCGGCTAAGCAGCCGGGCGGGGCGAGAGATGTTCGTTATCACCCCGAACTCCAAGTTTGGATACGCCACTTGCATGGGAAGTCCGACAGCCGGGCTACCGCCCGGTGATGATCGCGTTGACGATGTCGTCGGCCGAACCCGCCTGGCCGTCCGGGCCCATCGAGCGGATGTCGTAACCGGTGGGATTAAGCCGCCCGGGAAATTCGTACACATAGGCACGGCCCCACGGGTCGAGTGGGATGTCGCTCTTCAAGTACGGTCCGCGCCAGTTCGTGACATCCGAGGGCTGGACGACGAGCTGGGCGAGTCCGTCCTGCCCGCGCGGGTAACTGCCGGTGTCGACCTCGAAGGCATCGAGCGCCGTGCCGAAGGTGGAGATCTGCGTCTGGGCGGCGGTGACTCTCGCCTGCTCGGTGCGGCCGGTGAATTTCGGCAGCACCAGGGCCGCCAAGATGCCGAGGATCACGAGCACGAGGAGCAGTTCGACGAGGGTGAACGCCGCATCACGGGAGCGACGGAGCGCGCGTCCGGCCGGCGGGCGGGAAGAAGAACGAGGAGTCGGGTCTTTCATGGAGAGGGTCATTTGATGTGGTCCTGCAGGGAGAAAATTGGGATTACCATGCCGATGAAAATGGTGCCCACGAGCGCCGCGATCAGGAACAGCATCACCGGCTCCGCCAGCGCCACCGTGGCCTTGAGCTGCCGGTCGAGATCGCCTTCGGTCACGTTGGCGATGCGGAGCAGTTCCTGGTCGAGCTTGCCGCTCTCCTCCGCCACCGAAATCATCTCGACAACGGCGCCCGGAAAAAGCGCGCGGTTCTGCGCGAGGCTCTGGCCCAGCGCCTTGCCCTCCTTCACGCGATCGATCGACTCGGAGACCGCATCCACCAGGATCTGGTTGCCCATCGAGCGGCGCGCGACATTGAGGGCGTTGATCAGCGGAACGCCGGCGCCCAGCAGCGTGCCGAGCATGCGGCAGAAGCGCGCCATCGCAAACTGGGCCAGGAGCGGGCCGATGATTGCCACGCGCAACACGTAGCCCTCCCACGCCCGGCGGCCCTGCTCGGACTTGAACCAGTTGCGGGCCGAAACGACGCCCACGATCGCGGCGGCGGCCATGAATAAACCATAGTGGCGCACCCCCTCGCTCACCGCGACGATCGCCTGCGTGAGCAACGGCAGCTCCGCGTTGAAGCCCTGGAAAATCAGCTGGAAGCGCGGAATGAAGAACACCAGCAAAAACACCAGCACGCCCAGCGCGAGCAGGAGCAAGATGGCCGGATACATCAGTGCCGTGAGCACCTTGCCCTGCAGTTCCTTCTCGCGCGCCTGGAAATCGGCGATCTGCGCGAGCACCACGTCGAGAAACCCGCCCGCCTCGCCCGCCTCGACCATCGCCACATAAACCCGGGGAAACGTCTCCGGCGAACGCGCCATCGCATCCGAGAGCGACATGCCATCGATCACGAGGTCGTGGATTTCCTTCCATTTCGCCTTCGCCACCGGCGCCACCGCCTCGCGGTGGATGATGACCAGTGCGCGGCTGAACGGGACGCCGGCCGCCAGCAGGCTGGACAACAGCCGCGTGAAATTCTCCAGCATGCGCGACGTGATCTTGCGCGGCCCGCCGAATTTCAGCCCGCCCATCGCAGTGGTCGCCGTCTCACCCGGATTCCCCGCGGTCTTCCGCGCTCCACCCGGAGCCGCCGCCGCCTCCGCCAGCCGGATCGGTTTCAGGCCCCGCACCTCCACCTGCCGCATCGCCTCCTGGCGGTTGCTCGCATCGAGCAGGCCCTCGATGAGGACGCCGTCGAGCTGGATGGCTTTGTAGGAAAACTGGGGCATGGGGATTCGGCGGGCGGAGGTTTCGCCTTATTCAGCCGCGCCGGGCGCCGCCACCGCCGTTGGTGTTTCCTCGTGCATCGTGGTCACGCTCAGGACTTCTTCAATCGTGGTAACTCCCTCCTGGACGAGACGGCGGCCGTCTTCGGCCAGCGTGGTCATGCCCGCCCGCCGCGCCGTCTCGCGGATCAGATCCGTCGAGGCATTCTTCAGGATGAGCTGACGAATCTCGGTGCTGCTGTCCATCCACTCAAAAATTGCCCGGCGGCCGTGGAAGCCGGTGTTGCGGCACTCGCGGCAGCCCACTGAGCGATAGGTAACCGCCTCGGGGGAGATGCCAAAGCGCGCCTTGTAGGCATGCGCGGTCGGGGATTCGTCCACCGCTTTGCACTGCCGGCAGAGCACCCGCACGAGCCGTTGCGCCAGTACCGCTTCGAGCGAGGAAGCGACGAGATACGGCTCGACGCCCATGTCGACCAGGCGGGTGAGCGCGCCCGCGGCATCGTTGGTGTGCAGCGTGGAAAACACCAGGTGCCCGGTGAGCGAGGCCTGCACCGCGATCTGCGCTGTCTCCTGGTCGCGGATTTCACCCACGAGGATGACATCGGGATCGTGCCGCAAAATTGAACGCAGCCCGCGCGCAAACGTCAGGCCCGATTTCTCGGAAACCTGGATCTGGTTCACGCCCTTGAGCTGGTATTCGATCGGATCCTCGATCGTGACGATTTTGCGCTCCGCGTCGTTGATCTCCTGGAGCGCGGTGTACAGGGTGGAGGTCTTGCCGCTGCCGGTTGGTCCCGTGACGAGCACAATGCCGTGCGGCAGTTGCAGCACCCGCCGGAGGCTCGCGAGCTCGCGGACGTTCATGCCGAGTTCGCTCGCGCCCTTGAGCGTCGCGTTCTGCCGCAAAAGACGCATTACCACCGCCTCCCCGTGCAACATCGGGATGATGGAGACGCGGATGTCGACCTCCGCGGCGTCGATGCGCACCTTGATGCGCCCGTCCTGCGGCAGACGCTTTTCCGCGATGTTGAGATGGCTGAGGATCTTCACGCGCGCGACAATCGCCGGCTGAAAGCGTTTAATCTGCGCCGGCACCGGCACCTCCTGCAGCACGCCGTCGATTCGGTAACGGATGCGCAACTCGTCCTCGAACGGTTCGAGATGGATGTCCGACGCGCGCAGCTCGATCGCATCCTTGAGGACTTGGTTGACGAAACGGATGATCGAGGCGTCCTCCGCCGCCTCGTCGAGGTTGTTGCCACCACCGCCGAGGTTGTCGTCGACGACCTGCAGGTCGCTTTCCTCGTCGAGCGTATCGATCGTGTCGGCGCCGATCCCGAGGCGTTTCTTCATCTCCCGCTGAATCGCCTCGGACGGCGCAAGCACCGGGCGCAGGCGCAGGCCGGTCAGCGTCTTCAGCCCGTCGAGTCCCTGCGTGGCGAACAGCCGGCTCGTCGCCACCTCAATCTGGTTGTCGATGCGCCGGAGCGGCAACAGCTCGTCCCGCAGCAGCAGGCGCGCGGGAAAAAGGGAGAGGACCTGCTTGTCGGGTTCGAGTTCGTCGAGCTTGGCATACGGCACACCGTATTCGCGGGCGAGCCAGCGCAGCACCAGCTCCTCCGTCAGCGCCTCGCCGCCGAGGTTCTGCTTCAGATAGGATCGCGCGTCGGTCGTCGTGAGCTGCCGGCCCGCAATCATGCGGGCCAACAGCTCGGGCAGCACACTGTCGGCGCGAGTCGGGGAAACGATTTCGGTCAGCACGGGTTCGATCAGGGCAACAGGCCGAACACCACCGCCACCGCTTCCTGGCGCACGCTCAGGACGGCCCGCAGTTCCTCCTGCGCCCTGGTCAGCTTGCCCTCGTTGTCCTTGCGCACTTCGCGCACGCGATCGAGGCGTGATTTGATCTCGGCATCCGGCAGCTTGTCGCGCACCGCGCTCGAGAGCGCCGTCATCTCAGGGCTGCCGCCACCGGGACCGGGACCGCGCCCGCCACCGGGACCACGATCGCCGCCGCCACCCGGGGGCCCGCCGCGCCCGCCAAATGCGCCAAACCCACCGGCACCGGCCGCGCCGCGCCGCAGCTCCGACACCTTCGCGATCCGTGCCGCAATCAATTTCCATTCCTCGTCATCGGTGATCTCCAGCCGCTCCCGCAGCGCCGTGAGCATCCGCGCCTGCATGTCCGCCGGATTGAAGTTGCCGCGATCGCCACCGCGATCGCCCGGCGCGCCCTCGCCGCCGCGCTTGCGCCGATCACCCGACTGATCCTGCGCGAGGAGAGGCGTGGACATTGACAGCAAAACAGCGGCGAGACCAAGGCCGGCGGAGAAACGGCCAAGCCGGCGGACGGAGCAGAACGGGGACACAAAGGTCCCGGAATGATTTGAGTTATTCATGGGGGTGCAGGGTGTCAGACGCGGCAGACATGCCGGCAGTTGCGACGAAACGCTGCGAGATTTTTTGAGATTTTTGCGCGCGCAATCGTTGCGCAAATCCATCCGTGCCGTGCGCAAGAATTGCGCACTTTCTTGCCGCTGGTTCCGGCCGATCCGCCGGGCGCTGCATGAACGGCGCATTGCGGAAAGTATCGAAGCCAAGCACCGTGAGATCCTCCAACTCAGCGAACCGTCGCCGCCGCCAACCCGGGGCGCAGCCTGCCGCAATTGCGCACCGCGGAGATCGACCGCTGCTCCGCGTTTCCATGCTTCGAGGCTTGGTCAGGGGCGGCAGGCGCCGCGCGCCACTTTTTTCGAGCGCAGTCCCGGAAAAAAGCCGCCCGGTCTGCCGTATCCACAACCGCGCGACGAGCCGATCCGGTTCCGGGCCGAGGTGATGGAGCCGGGCGAATCGTTCGACCAAACGGGCTTCGAGTTGCCCCGGCCACCGCAAGTCGCACTGGCGGATACCGGGCAGGGCGAACTGTTCGGCGACGACTACGCCCAGCCCGATTCCGCCGACGGCGAGCCGGTGTTCTGGAGCGCGAGCTGCGGGCAGGCCTCGCCAGACGACGACTTCGTTCAAGCCGACCTGTCTGCGTGCGACGCACAAGCAGACGCGCCTGATTGCTCCGAATGAAAACTCGCTGGTTGACAGCGAGCGGCCGGAGGCGTGTCTCTTCGCATCGTGACGACCACGACTGACGTCCGAACATCCGCCGCCGCGGCGCCGGATTCGGACGGGTTGCTGAGTTTCCGTCGGGATGTCTTCGTTAACCGGCGCTTCGCGCCACTGGCCGGTCAGTCGGGCTTGAGGTTTGGGGGACTACAGGGGTCCGACTCCGATTCCAACCGTCACCCTTAAACCCCTCCCGGATCCAATCCCCCTGAAAATCCAGTTTCCTGGCAGCCCCTCTTTTCCTGCCCGTTGCCCCCGCCCATGAAGCCAGTCTGCTGCCTCTTCGCGCTGGTGGTTTTGCCCACCGGCCTCCCGGAACTGCGCGCGGCGAAAGATGAGATCAAGGCGACGCCGGTCTGGACGGAGACTTTCGACAACGACAACCGCAACTGGATCGGCACTGCGCGCGCGCCCGATTGGACCGCGCGAATTTCCGGCGGGGTCCTGACTTGGGAGAATCGCCACGCTAGCCACGTGCAATCCACCGTCCTGCCGGTGGTGATCTCGCTGCGCCGCTATCCGGAACTGTCGGCCGACGTGCGCTTCCATTCCGGCCAGACGAAGACCAGCGCGGGATTGCAATGGGGCACGAGCGCCGACCGCCTCGCCTATCTCTATTTTTTGATCGCGGCGGACGGGCGCTTTCGCCTCGGCCGCTGCGCAGGCGGAACGCTCGCCGACGCCGCCAGCGGCGAGGCCAGGAAACTCCTGCGCCCCGACGCCTTCAACCGCCTCGCCGTGCGCGTGCTCGGCGAGCGCACCGCCTTCTTCCTTAACGGTGCCGTCGTGTGGATCGGTGCCACCGAGCAGCCGCCGGGCAACGCCTTCGGCCCGGCGGTCGAAGCGGGCGGCACCGCCGACTTCGACCAGCTTCAGGTCGGCTACCTGCGCGTGGAGGATCCCGTGATCGCCGCGCGGCTGGCCGCGTACGAGGCGGGCGTCGGCGACGCGGGGAAAGTTTTCCTGGAAGTTCCGGCCGGTGCGCCGGCAGTCCCGGCGACGGTGGCGTCGGCGGCCCCGGCTGCGGTGGTGTCGGCTGAATCCGCGGCGGCATTCGATATTGCACGCAGCGACAAGTCCGTGCCACCCGCGACCCTGCAGGCGTGGTGGCAGGAGGGTTTCGCGCTCAATCAGAAATTCGACTTCGCCGCCGCCGACGGAGTCTTCCGCCGCGTGCTCAGCCACGCACCCGAGGACGCCAGCGCGCACGTGCAGCTCTCGTGGAGCCTGCTCAACCGGAAAGCCCTGCGCGAAGCCCAGGTGCATGCCGTGCTCGGATTGATCATCGATCCGCTCGACCTCGCGACCAATCTGCTGGCCAGCTACACGGCCGCCGCCGTCGGAAACTGGCTGATGGCGGAGATTTTCCTGGAGGCGGCGTTCAAGCTCGATGCGGGCGGGATCTCGCTGCCGTTCGTCCAAAAAGACCTGGAGGATCTCATCCGCAGCGGCCACGGCCCGGCGTTTGCGGAGCGGCTCAAGGGCCTGCTCCCAGATCGCTTCGCGCGTCGCTCCCGCGTGTTTGTCGAGACGGGCACTGCGCTGGGCCTCGCCGCGGAGGCGCACGGCAAGGGCGATTTCGCGGCGGCGGAAAGATTCGCGCGCACCGCCGCGGCGGCGGCGCTCAAGCTGCCGCCGGACGAGCAGCTTCTTTCCGCCTATGTGCACCACGCGCTGGGTGCCCGGCTTTTCAATTCCAACGACTCGCGCCGGGGGCTGCCGTTTCTCGAAGAAGCTTATACGCGCCTGCAGCGCGCCGGTGCGAACGCGAGTGGATTCATCCGCGCGCACAACGCCGGGCTGCTCGCCGGGTTGGCGCTCGGCGCCGCCCAGCCCGAACGGGCGCGGGAGATTGTCGGTGCGACGCTTCAGGTTGCGCTCGCGCTGCCGTCGGCCGCAAACCGATTAAAGGCGGACCTCCTGCAACAAGCGGCGACCGCCGCCAATCTGCTGGGGAAAACCGACGAAATGCGCGCGCACGCCGGCCGCCTGCTCGCCGTCCGCGACACGGGCCGGGACACCTTCTACCATGCGCTCGGCGAGAACTTCACGGGCGCATCCTACGTTCAAAGCACGCTCCCACCCGACCGGCAACGGGCCCGCACAGCCTTCGAGCGCGCGCTCACGCTCGCCCGGGACGGCGGCTACGACGAACTCGCCACGAATATCACCGCCAATCTCGCACTCTCCTACTGGCAATCCGGCGAACGCGAGCGCGCCCAGGCCACCTATCTCGATCTCGCCGCGCGCGCCGAGCAGAAGGGCGATTTCCTCGGGGCCGAATCCGCGCTCAACAATCTCGCGTCGATGCAATACTCCGCCGCGGACTACGCGGGGGCGGCCGGCACGTTTCGCCGCGCCGTGGCGCTCAGCGAATCGGTGCGCGCGAAACTGACCGGCGAGGATCGGATTCACTTCCTCGCGTCGCGCCTGTCGGCCTACCAGTTCCTTGTGGCCTGTCTCCAGCGCACGGGCGATGCCGCGGGCCTGTTCGAGGCGATGAACAATTTTCGCGCCCGCTCACTCGCCGAGACCCTGCACCTCGGGACTCCGCCCGCGCCGGTTTCGCTGGCGGAATTCCAGCGATCCCTCGCGGCAGACGAGGCGGCGGTTTTCTATGCGCTGCTGGGCGCGGGCGAAATCGTCGCCCAGGTCGTCACCCGCACGGGCGCGACGGCGGTGCATCACAGCGACTATCCGGGTTTCGTGGCGCTGAAGAAAAAGTACCTCGACCGGCTCAACGCCGGGCGGCCGGGCTACAAGCCGACCGGCCCGGTCGTCGGCGAAGACAGGCTCACCTACGTCTCCCGCGAGATCGCGAACCAGATCCGGATGGCGGACTTCGACGGCATGGTGGAACTCACGCGCGGGTTGATTGATTCGAGCGCCCAGGCGCCACCGGAGATCCGGGCGAAGCTGCTGCCCGAGTTTCTCGGGACGTTCCAGCGGCTGCTCATTGCCCCGCTGGAGTCGCAGCTCGCGGGCCGCAGGAGGCTGATTCTCTTCCCCGATGGCCTCCTGAATTTCATGCCGTTCGAGGCGCTGCCCGACGCGGGCGGCCGCCGGCTCGTGGAGCGATTCGAGGTGCGCTACTGCCAGTCGGCCGCGGTGTGGCAGGCGCTGCACGCGCGGCGTTTTCCGACCGAGGGCCGGTTGCCGTTTTTCGGCATGGGCGGCGCGGTGTTTCATGCGATGCAGGAAACTGCGCCGCCGGTTGCCAATCAGACCCGCCTCGTGGAGTTGCAACTGCGCGCCCAGGCGAACGTGGCGGCCAACCGCCCGCAGCGCGAAGTCTTCGCCGCCCTTTTCGGCACCAAGCCGATGGATTACCTGAAAGGCAGCCTCACCGAGGTGCAGGCGCTCGCAAAGATCTTTCCGGCAGCCACGGTGTTTACCGGCGTCGAGATGACGGAGAACCGGATCAAGGCGATGGCGCGGGATGGTTCCCTGCGACGCTACCGCGTGATTCACCTCGCCACGCACGGTTTCGCGCTGCCGGACGTGCCGGAGTTGTCGGGCGTGGCGATGTCGATTTTTCCGACGGCACAGGACGGCGAGGATGGTTACCTCACCGTGCCGGAGATCGCGCGGCTCGGCCTGCAGGCGGACATCGC
>SXGU01204619.1_pt1 | contig 24347 bp, 15 predicted proteins | sample 3174531 | NCBI WGS metagenome assembly SXGU01 (sample SAMN11356863, study PRJNA531348) | freshwater metagenome | isolation source: freshwater sample F1-140 | place: China: Fuxian Lake, Yuxi | collected 2017-12-25
CGGTTCGATTTGCACGACGCGCGTGGTGACAGGTGTTGGGGTCCCGCAGATTTCAGCGATTCTTGAGGCAGTTCGCGCTGCCGACGCGGCCGGTGTGCCGGTGATTGCTGATGGTGGTGTGCGGCAGTCCGGCGACATCGCGAAGGCCCTCGCCGCCGGAGCTTCCGCGGTGATGCTCGGGTCGCTGCTTGCTGGACTTGACGAGAGCCCGGGCGAAGTTGTTCTCCATCGCGGTCGTCGGTTCAAGACTTACCGTGGTATGGGAAGTGAAGGCGCGATGGCTGCCGGCAGCGGCGATCGTTACGGGCAAGCGAGTATTCGCGAAGCGCGGAAGTTCGTCCCTGAAGGTGTTGAAGGGATGGTTCCGTATCGCGGAAATCTTTCGGACTTCGTGTATCAAATGGTGGGCGGAGTCCGGAGTGCGATGGGATATTGTGGTTGTTCCACGATGCAAGAATTCCGTGCGCGCACGCGTTTCGTGAAAGTTTCGAATGCGACCGTGGTGGAGAACCACCCGCACGACATCACGATTACGAAAGAAGCTCCGAATTACTCGTCCTCGACGAGCGGTCGGGCGGAGTAACTTTTCGCGAGTCCATCAACGAGCGCGCATGAGGCAAAACGGCACGAGGCACTCTCCGATGAGAGTGCCTCGTGCCTTGAGTGCCGGTGACAGGAATTGAACCTGCAAGCCTTTAGAGGGCGGCGGATTTTGAATCCGCTGCGTCTGCCAGTTCCGCCACACCGGCGCTTTGGGGGGGTTGATTGTAGTCGCATCGGGCGCATGGGGATCGTCAGCGCACGGCGCCGATCACTGCTCTCACGGATCGGGTCAGTTTTCTCTGGCCTTCCATCGTTCCGTTCGCGAGCGTTGAAGGTCGCTGTCGCTTCGGTGGTGATCTCCCGGGTTGGTCTCGCGCGCTTGAACCGTCTTCGTGCCGGCGCTGGTTTCGGCTCGTGCGCGCCTCGCCTTTCTGGCGGCGCTCGGAAACCGCGAGGGAATTTTTGCATGAACTCCCAAGAATTTTGGAAGCATTTGCTTGACACCGCCCCTGAACCAATTACCCTAACAAATACCGAACATCCAACTTTCAGGGTGAAGGCGAGTTCGGGCCATGTTGCCCTCATGAACCTTCATGCAGCCCTCATGCAGCCCTCATGGAGTCCTCGTGGGGCAGTTCGTGGAGCAGTACTAGGTAGGCCATTTCTTAAGCCGTTTCTTAAGGCACTCCTTAAGGCACTCCTTAAGGCACTTCTTGAGTCATGACCTTTGAAATGGGAGGCGTAACACATGCAAAGGCAAATGGAAGGACAGATGGAAGGACAGATGCCAGTTTTAGATTCAGCTCATCGCAATGCGAAATGTCCCCGTGATTCCTGCGCGCCACTTGATTCTGGTCTTGATCGTGGCGCGAAATTACGCAAGTTGCATTCGATGCAGGAGATCATTCTGCAAGTTGAGCGCGGAGAATTAGCCTCTGGGGAGGATGCTTTTTTCCAACGCGCGCGTGTGGCTGCAGATGAAGCCGTGATGCGAATGCCGGACTCGGAAGAGCATGCGAGAGAAGACGAGTGTGACACGCCATGGATGCAGGCCTGTAGAGAAGCAGTCACATCGGAAGTGGCGCAGCGAATTCGTGGCTCGCGCAATACCGATGGCGTGGTACGCGAAGTGCCGCTTTCGCGTGCGGGACCGCCGAGAGACGGAAAGCGCATGAGCACGGAGCGTCGCGCGGTGCGTATGTCTCGCGTTGTCGCACGCGCGCTTGCGCAATGTGAGTCGCGCGCTTTGGGTGGAGCGGGAAGCGACGCATGCGATAGCGAAGAAAGCTGGCGCCAGCAACATGGCGTGCTTGATGCTGCGGGCATTCCGCGTAGAACGGATCGTGGAGATTGTCATGAAGTTGATCATGCATTTGATCATGCACTTGATCATGAACTTGATCATGCGACTCCTTGTTTTCATCGCCGTGCCGCAATGACAGTATGCGTGCCGACAGGCTGGCATGCTTACGACGAATTTTTAGGAGGGGGGCTTCGGACTGGCGAGCTTCATGAGTTTGTCGGTGTGCATACATGCGCTTCTCGCGCGCAGGGATTTCGTGCAAGCACATCTCATGAAGGTGCATCTATTCCGAGTTCTTGGATACCTCCGCTTTCCGTTGCTGCGGACCTTGCGTGGAAAGCGATTGGTCAAGCTTCGTATCGGCAGAAACTGGTGGTGTGGATTGGGCGTGCAGTCGCGCCTTCGCAGGCATTGCTTGTTGCTGGATTTCGCCCAGATTGGAGCGCATTCGCGCATGGCATTGAGGCATGCATGGAAGAGGCATGCGTAGAGAAAGCGTGCATGGAGCACGACCTCGATCTTACGAGCACCGTCGTGAGTGAACGAAATGGACCGATCACACGAGAGCTCACGAGAGACTCTACGAGAGACTCCACGAGAGACTCAATGAGAGAGTCAATGAAAGCAGACGACATGCGCCGAGTGCTCCTAGAGCGGGAACCTTTGGCGACGACGGCGCTTTTAGAACGCTCAATTGTGCTCACGCCGGAACCAAGGCATAGCCGCTCGGTGCATTTTCAAGTGCAGCCTCGATCGCGTTCTCATGTCACGCATGAGGGAGTGCAAGAGCGATTGTGGTGTGCGGAGCAAGCACTCGCAGAGGCAAGTGTTGGGGTCATCATTGTGGACGCGCGCGGGTTCGATGTTGCAGCATGTCGCCGCTTACAGATCGCGGCGCGGAGAAATACGCAACAACATGGATCAGGAACAGTTGGAGTGCTTGTGTTACTTCTGCGTTCTCCAGCAGAGGGCGTGCGCCGTTCTTGTATCGCTGCGACGCGTTGGGAAGTATCGACAGAAGATGCATGCACTCCTCTCGCTCATGACGCGAGGCATGACTCGCATGAGCAAGAAGCATCGCGAGAATCATGGCAAGCATTGCGCTGTGACCCGTCCTGTGTAGTGCAGTTGGTTCGAAGTCGTGGGGGAATGAGTCGTCGTCGTGGAACTGAGGAGCAGCTTGTGCCTGTGCAAGCACATTTGCATTGGGCCTTGCGTCTAGCGCGCAAGAGGCGCTCGTTGTTTGAGACCTTGTCGCGTGCGCCGAAGGAGTTGATTCATGCAATCCCAGGACAGGTTGGAGGCCGGCGTGGTTCATCCTCACATAAGCAATGTGCCGGAAAACATGCAGGCAGCGCCTCAAGTCATGCAGGCAGCGCCTCGATACATCGCAGTCCATCTAGCCCAATGGTCTCTCGATCTCGCACGGATGCAATTGATCAAACGCTTGTGGCGTTGCCCAGAGTGGGCAGCGATGGTGAGGCGAGAAGCACTTTGCACACCAGCAACACTTTTGGAGGTGAATCGCAATGGAGCGAAGGTGTCATGCGAAGCCGAGAGAGTGTCATGGAAGCAGATGCTCAAACAGGGATGGGTCGACAGTCAAGCGCAGCATGGAGTGACGAATCAGGACTCTCTGCAGCCACTTGCGTTGCCGCGACAGAGCGCGGTGGAGTTGCATCGCGAAGTGGGGGTTATCCGTCGAGCATTGCAGCAAGCGATCTTCGAGCGATTGGAGCAGAGACCTTTGCTCGTCGTCGAGGAAACGCATCGCGTCATGCGTGTAGCGGCATGTTGCTCCCTGGGTTGGTCCTTGGGGATTCGGCAAGGCATGGCGCTCGCGCAAGCTGAAGCACTCGCGACAAGTACCACGGCAATCCACACAGATTCGAAGGCTTTGCAGAGCTCCAAAGTTTCTATGACAGATGGAAAGGATGTGCATCTTTATGCGCTTCGGGCGCAGCAGCAGCAGCTTCTTGTGCAACTTGCGGAGCGAGATGCAGCACTGATTTCCGTGCGAGGTCGCGTGCTCGCATTGCGACGGTCCGTGCGAATGGAGCGCTCGTCGTTGCATGCGCTCGCGCTCTCCTTTGAGCGTTGGATGCCTGTGGCCGCGATTGATGGCGTGGACGCGATCGTTGGAGATCTTCGCGGTTGTGCGGAACTCTTTCGCGCAGAACATGGCACGGAAGGCTGCTTTCTCGCGAGCATGCGCGACTGGCTTGCGACCCAAGGTGTGCGTGCGCAAGCGGTCATGGCGGATACGGTAGGCGCTGCGCTTGCGGTCGCGCGGCACAGTTTGCTTCATGGTCTTGCGTGTGTTTCTTTGCGTGATGCGAAAGATGCATGTACGCAGAGCCGTGGCGAAGATTTGCATCACGCACATTCGATTGGGTCTGTTCTTTCAGGAAAGGAGCGCGAAGCGCTCGCCCCGTTGCCTCTCATTGCGTTGCGAGCCGATCCTGGCACAGTTGCAGCGCTTGCGAGCGTGGATGTTCACACAGTGGGGCAGCTTGCGGTGCTTGGCCGTCATGGCATTGCAGCACGGTTCGCAACGAGAGCCCCAAGAGGGCGTGTTGTTGCACATAAAGCAGCACGCGCGCATTTGCATGATCGTGCGCATGATCATGCACACGAGACCGCATGCATAGACTCACAAGGAGAGAGTTCACGAGGAGAAGAAAGTTTCCAGCGCAGAGTGCCTCGCAAGGCACTTCTTCATGCAGTGCACAACATCTTGCATCGGTTCGATCAAGCAATCGGCGTTATCCCTGAGGTACTCGCGCCAGTGCGATTCATTCGTCGTATCCGCGAGGAGCAGGTGTTTGCAGGGCCAGTCTTGCTGGTTGAAACCGTGCTGTTAGCAGTGGCATCAGTTCTTGACCGAGTGTGCATCACGCTCGCTCGTGATGGGTTGCTCTTGCGATCGTGCGTATTGCATTTCGATCGAGCAGATCTCCCAGCACTACGCGTCAATCTTCAATTGGGTCAACCAACGGTTTCTCGTGCAAGGATTTGGACACTCCTTCGTCCGCAGTTGGAACGCATGCAACTTGGATACGGGGTCTTGGGTGTGACGCTGTTGGTGCATCGTGTTGAAACCGCACGCCTACGCCATACGCTCTCTCTTCTTGATCCTCATGCGACCGACCAGCGTGCGGCGCCACGCGCTCCTCTGGAGATCGATGAAGTGCTTCCAGCATCGCTTGTCATGCGTGCAGAGCATCATCGGTCATCAACAGGGTCTTTAGTTTCGGAAGGCACACTTGCGGAGACTGAATCTGCGCCTCACAGGCTTCGGGTTGGAACTTGTGACCATACGGATGCGATGTCTCACACATTCGCTCGAAGTGCGGTTGAGCAGGGGATGCAATTGATTGACACGGTGCGTGCGCGATTTGGTGATGCATCCACATGGAGGGTCCATCTTTGTGATGACTCTGCAGTGCCGTGGCGCATGCAAGATCAGCTCGTCGATTCCCAGTTGCCATCACCTGATGAGCCCACGGCGGTCATTGTTCCTGCGCTCCGCCCGTCGGTTCTCTTTGCGCGAGTGGAACCGCTGTTGTGGCGGCAGGATGGCGAGCAATGCATTCGTACGCAACTTGTGCAATCTGCGATCTGCGGTTTGCCGTGGTGCGAAACGATTGAAGTGCATTGGCGCGGATGTTGGCATCGAGTGAAGCAGGTCGCCGGGTTTGAGCGTCTGATTGCGCCGTGGTGGGTGGATGGGAGGAGTAACGCGTGGATTGGTGGTTGGAATGACGTATCGAGTAATGCATGGAGCGACGCGCGGGAAGATGGACGCGGGGAGGTATTCCTAAACGCGCATGGAGGTCTTTCTCGCTCCTCCTTGGTGCATTGCGACTCTAGCGACACTTCCGTGGACGCATTGAAAGTTCGGAGCTGGACTGCGCTTCGAGTGCAACTTCAAGATGGACTTTGGCTCTGGGCGTTGTGGAAAGATGAGGATGTTTGCTATGCGATTGGAGCGTGGTGATGTTTTGATTGCCGAGATACGGGACTCGCTCTGTTGCGGCGCGCGTTGATCGATTGATGCGACAGAGCGAAGTCATCGCGCCTTCGGTTGTTGTCGTCATCTTCATCGTCATCATCGTTGTTGTTGTTGTTGTTTGAAAAAGAGGTGCGTGTCTATGCATGATTCATGTGCGATGGATGACCTTGCCTGCGAGGTCTCTTGCGGTTTCTGACTCATGACTCATGACTCATTGGTCCTGGCTGTTGACTCATGGATTCCGGCTCATGACTTTCGACTCATGGCTTCTGACTTATGGCTTCTGACTCATGGCTTCTGACTTATGGCTTCTGACTTATGCGTTCCAGTTCCTCGCTTTTAGGTTTGGATTCCATATTTGGCTTTTGGATTTCGAATCTCCATTTCCTACTCGCCATGCACGGCTCAAAAGTCATGAGCGCGGTACTCGGTTCTCTATTCGCTCATCTGGTCTTGATGTTGAAGCGAGTGCGTGTTGTTTCCTCTGCACATGATGTTGAAGTGCAATGGATCTCGAAGTGGAGATTGCATGCCTGAACAACCGCCGCCGAAATATCGACCACAAGCAGTGCCGCAGCCATCTGTTCTGCCAGCGCGCGGTCTTGCCTCAGGTGCCGCCTCTTCTCAGAGTGATGATGCCTCGAGCACTTCGCCTTCACGCCAAGGAGCGTCCACGCGAGCAGCGGCATGGCGAGGTGTCGCATGCGCAGGCATACACGCATTCACATCGCGAGTCCCTTCAGGATGGTGTGATTTAGAAGTCACGACGAATGCGTCGTTTCTGCGAAGTGCGAGCCATCCAGAAGAACTCGTTGCTCGCGCTGCGGCCTTAGGACATGCTGCCGTTGCCATTTCTGACTTCGCGACGCTCGGTGGCGCTGTCCGCGCCCACACGGCAGCGCTTGAGCACAACATTCCGCTTGCGGTTGGGTCGCGGGTGCGGCTTTTTCTTGACCCGATCGATGCGCACGAAGGTCACAGATTCGATGTCGCGCAACATGGTGTCTCGACGGAGTTTGGAAACGCATGGGAAAGTGCTCGGACGGAAGCACTTGATCGAGCGACAGACCCGAGGTTTCGTCTTTCGAGTGTGCATCCTCGTCGCGGAGTGGACCGAGTCTTAGATCGCAGATTTGATCTTGGTTTGCATGATGGTTTGGGCCATGGTTTTAGTCATGATCACAATCATGGTTCGGATCATGGTTTAGATCATGGTTTAGATCATGGAGGCCGCAGCATTGAGATGCTCCTTTTCGCCTCAGATCGTGTGTCGCATGCGTCCATTTGTCGCTTGCTCACGATTGGGCGTCGGCGCTCAGAGAAGGGGAAATGCCTTCTTACTTTGCATGATCTTTTTGAAGTCCTGCATGTGGATCTTGGTGCAATACTTCGGTGCGCGCGGAGAAGCGCAGCGACGGCAGGCGTGTCCACGCCCACATCCCTTGGTGGATTGCTTGCCGTTTTGCTCCCGCCCGCATTTCCCGACGCATCGCACCTCGAAATTGCACGCGTGTTGCGCGCACTTTTTGGCCGCGATCAACTTTCGCTTGGAGTGCGTCGCCTCGGAGACCCGGATGACCGCGAACGCTCGCTGGTTCTGGAATCTATCGCGTCCACGCTCGATATCCCACTCGTTGCGCTCGGTGATGTGCGCATGCATGTGCCTGAACGCCTCCCGCTTTTAGATGTTCTCGCATGCATCCGTGGCGGTGTGTCGCTTGAACGCGCGCAATGGAGGTTGCAGCAACATGCAGAACGGACACTGCGGGACCCAAGCGCCATGCTCGCACGATTTGAAGATCGTCCGCACTGGCTTGATCGCGCTGGCGCCATTGCGCAGCGCGCTTCACAGTTTTCACTTGCCCAGCTTCGGTATGAGTATCCCGAGGAAATCGTTCCGGCGGGCGTGACGCCCATGCAGCATCTCCGCGCACTGACATGGCAAGGCGCTTCGGAGCGCTATCGCTCACGCGGTGGAGTTTCGCCTCGCGTGCGTCGGCAGATTGAACATGAGTTCGCCATTATCGACGACTTGCAGTACGCCCCATTTTTTCTCACGGTGCATGATCTCGTGCGTTTTGCGCGGAGCCGAGGCATTCTCTGTCAAGGTCGCGGAGCGGCCGCGAATAGCGCAGTCTGCTTTTCACTCGGCATCACCTCTGTTGACCCTGACCGTATTGATGTTCTGTTTGAGCGATTCGTGAGTCGTGAACGCAACGAGCCTCCAGACATCGATGTCGATTTTGAGCATGAACGCCGCGAAGAGGTCATGCAATATCTGTACGCGAAGTATGGGCGGCATCGCGCAGCGCTAGCTGCAGAGATGATTACCTACCGAGCGCGAAGTGCCGTGCGCGATGTCGGAAAGGCGTTCGGCGTCGCTCCCGAACTTCTTGCACGCCTCGGCGAGGCATTCGGTCCATGGCATACAGGTTCGATTGAAGGCGAACGATTGCGAGAAGTCGGCTTGGATCCATCCGCGCCGCTTTGGCAGCGTGTGGCCGCCATCGCGAGCGCGATTCTTGGATTTCCGCGCCACCGTTCGCAGCATGTAGGGGGTTTCGTTATCACGCGCGATGCGATTGATGCAACGGTGCCAGTCGAAAACGCCGCGATGGCCGGACGCACCGTGATTGAATGGGACAAGGATGACATCGAGGCACTCGGCATGCTGAAGGTGGATGTGCTTGCGCTCGGCATGCTGACCTGTATCCGTAAGGCGATTGTGCTTATCAATCACGACCGCACAGAGGAGGCACGAAGATTAGCCGAGTCACACACGGTCTCGGAATCGCCGGCGGCGCAAGGAACACACGCGACGAAAGAGACGCACTCGACACAAGAGACGCACTCGACGCAAGAGACGCACTCGACACAGAGAACGCACACGACACAGGGGGCGCATGCAACGCACGAGACACACTCGATGCAAGAGGCACATAGGGCGCGAGGAACGCGAGAAACACAACAGACGCGCGCGCCGTTGGAACCGTTGGAGTTTCACACAGTTCCCGCGGAAGACTCGCGCGTGTATGACATGGTCTGTCAGGCCGACACCGTGGGGGTGTTTCAAATCGAATCGCGCGCACAAATGTCCATGCTTCCTCGGTTACGCCCGCGTTGCTTTTATGATCTTGTGATCGAAGTTGCGATTGTGCGGCCAGGCCCTATTCAAGGGGACATGGTGCATCCGTATCTTCGTCGCCGGAATGGCGAGGAACCGATTGAGTACCCCAGCGCGGCTATCGAACAGGTTCTTGGGAAGACGCTTGGCGTACCACTCTTTCAAGAGCAGGCCATGGCACTCGCGGTCGTCGCGGCGGGCTTTACTCCGGGGAAAGCCGATGAGCTCCGCCGTGCAATTGCTTCGTGGAAGCGGAGAGGCAATCTCATTGCGCAATTCGGTGAATCACTTGTGGGCGGCATGCGTGAGCGAGGGTATTCCGAAAAATTTGCGCTGCAGGTTTTCGAGCAACTCAAAGGATTTTCGGGCTACGGATTTCCTGAGTCGCATGCAGCGAGTTTTGCGCTCTTGGTGTATGTCTCTGCGTGGATCAAGCGATTTCATCCCGCAGCCTTCGCGGCCGCATTGCTGAATAGCCAACCGATGGGTTTTTACGCACCCTCGCAAATTGTGCGAGATGCTGAAATGCATGGTGTGAGCGTGCGCCGCGTGGATGTGCATGCGAGTGCATGGGATTGCTCACTTGAACGCGAGTTCGACTTTGCATTCGATCTCGCAAGTTGCAGGGATTCTGCTCAAGCGTGCCTTGGCATGCACGCGAGTCTGCGCGCGGATATGCGATCGAGCGTTGGACGCAATGCAGCCGTCTCAAGAAGAGATGTGGATTCGCGTTTAGCTGCCCGCGCAGGTCCGCCTCTTGCATCACGGCAGGCGGAGTGGGGTTCCGTTGGACTGTATGAAGAACGAGAAATTGATATTCGACGACCGAGTTTCGCGTTCACAACTCCGGCGATTGCGTGTCGTGAGCTGCCTCATGCACGAGTAAGCTCGCTCACCGAAGGATGCGGACATTCCTACGACGGCGTACGCGTGGAGGAGCGCGTGGAGGAACACGTGGAGGAACACGTGGAGGAACACGTGGAGGAACACGTGGAGGAACACGTGGAGGAACACGTGGAGGAACACAAGGGCGCACGCGAGGGCGCGCATGAATTGAGACGCGGTGATGGGGCGCGCGGTCGATTTGAAGTTGCCAGTCAGCCTGCATTGCGCCTTGGGTTGCGTCTTGTGCGAGGCCTTGACGCGCAGGAGGCTCAGCAGCTTTCCCGCGCGCGCGCGACGCACGGCAGATTTACATCGGTGCAAATGCTTCAGGATGTATCTGGACTTTCTGCCGCGACGCTTGAGAAGCTCGCGCAGGCAGATGCATTTCGATCCATGGGTCTTGATCGGCAACAGGCCCTTTGGCAAATCATGGCATTGCGAGATCGAGAACGGCCACTTTGGGAAGTGCCCGCTGATGTGCCATCACCGCACGCATCCGTCGCGCAAGTGGATGAACACTTAGGGCCTTCGCTCTCGGTTCATCCCATGAAGCAGGCGGACGGTTGTGCGGTGCCAGTAGACCTCTCTGTGGATGGAGCTGTCGATGCGTCCTCGAGCGTGCGTTCTACCGTTTCGTCGGATGCTTCTCCTGGCGCACCTCTTGATGCGGCTGTTGATGTGTCTGTTGCCGCATCTCTCAGCGCGTCCCTTGATGCGACTCTTGACCGATCCCTTGACCGATCCCTTGCCTCATCTCTTGTCCCATCTTTGGGATCACTACCTGATGCATGTATGCACTCGTACTCCTCTCCAATAGCGGTGCGAGGGGAGGCATCTAGTTCTGAGGGTGCATCATCTTGGACGGCGGTTGGCGATGACTTCGAACCAGCGCTGCCGCGCGTTTCCAAACTTTCGCAAGTTGCGCGGGATTACAGCGCGATAGGACTTTCCCTCAAATGCCATCCGATCTCTTGTGTTCGAGAAGAGATCGAGCGGCTTGGGTGTGTTCCTTGTGCGTGGCTCGCGGATGAGTCAAAGCTTGCTTGCGGAGCATCGGTTGGTGTTGCTGGTCTTGTCACGGTTCGACAACGACCACAAACCGCGAAAGGGATCCTCTTCATCACGCTTGAGGACGAAACCGGTATCGCAAACCTCATCGTGCGCAAGCGTGTGTATGAACGCTTTCGCCGTGTCGCACGCATGTCGGTGGTGTTGCTTGCGCGAGGGAAGGTCGAGCGCAGGCATGGTGTTGTCCATGTGCTCGTCGGTGGACTTCGTGATGTGGGGGATCTACTCACGCGCCAAGTCTGAAGAGGCGAGGGCGGCAGGAATCGGAACAAAAAATCCGCCCGGCACGCGGAAAGTGTGTGACGGGCGGACGCACATCAGCTTAGGGGGGCATCCTTCGCCGATGCTCAACCAACATAGGTTGAGAAATCTAGAGTTTGAAATCAGGAGGTGTGTCGTCAGTAGGCAAGAGGTCAGGAAACAAGAAGTCAGGCAATAAGAAGGCAGGCAGCAAGAAGTCAGAAGCCCGCAGGTCAAGGATCAGTGCGGATGAAGTCTGTCGGCACAAGGGCAGCGGATGCGAGTTGTGAGGAGCGGACGTCTCCGAAGATGCAGAGTGATGGACGGCGCGCTGTTGGCAGGGAGGATGCTGGTCGACAATCGGATGCGTGAGAAATCAGTTCTTGCAGTGGCCTTGATAAGCAGGGTTCGAACGATCTGAGATCAGGCGTCGAGAAAACACGAGTGCAGCGAGTTACGGAAGGAGTGCCGGTCCGGTTCAAAAAGGATGAACTTTGTTGTGGAGCAGAGACGCCGAGAGCCTCACCTCAGACACACAAATGAGCAGGATGCACTTGCTTGGTGAGCAAGACTCATCTCGCATGCGGAGCCTAATCAGTTCCGCAGCCGTGTCGAGTGTTTTCCGCGAGGATTCGAGGAATTCCGAGGTTCGATCCCTTGCCCATACCGCGCAGCGTTCGCAACTCAAGTGAGGGGGCATGTTTAGGATTTCGCCAGTGAAAACACTTCCTCGGGCGGGGTGCCAAGCCCGCGCGGATATCCACCGCTCATCCACCACCGCTCATCCACCACCGCTCATCCACCACCGCTCATCCGCCGCGGTGGATCTACCGCCGTCCATGCACGGCGGCTCGATGGTGTTGGGGAGCGCCTAGTTTGTCTTCGGCGTCGCGAGAGGCGCGGTCGGCGCTGGTGAAACTGGTGCAGTCGGCGGCGAGGCAGGGCTCTTCGACTGAGGCTTCGGTGGGTAGTTGCTGAAGAGCGGGCCTTCGACCGGTTTCGTTGGAACAGGTGGCGTGTTTGGCACGATTCCCGGCGCTGGCTTCGGCGGAGATTGCGCTGTTCGCGTTCCGCTTGGCTGAGAAGTCGGCACTGGAGTGCTTGAAGTCCCTTTCACAGTCGCTGCTGGAGCTGGGGCTCGTGTCGTGTTCGGTTGAGTCGACGCGCTCGTTGTTGTCGTCGATCGCGTGGTCGCAGATGGAGTTGTCGTAGGCGCTGTGGATGATGCAGGGGCTGCGCGGTTCACGGCGGGTTGCGTCGATGCGGCCGCTGGGTTTGGCGCATTCGCCGCTGCCGTCGATCGTGTGTTCGAAGATGGAGTTGTCGTAGGTGCTGCGGATGATGCAGGGGCTGCGCGGTTCGCGGTGGGTTGAGTCGATGCGGCGGCTGGTGTTGTGGTTGTCGCGACCGTGGATGGTGATGTCGCTGCCGCTGCGTCCGACGATCCTTGTTGAAGCTGCGATGTTGTTCGCTGCGCGGTGACTTCTGTCTTCGCGACGGGCGGCACTTGAGTTTGTTCCGCAATTGTCGACGCGACGCTCGGTGCCGCGGACGGCGCATCGTTCAAACTCGCATTCGCGCTGGGATTCGCGTTGGCGCTCGCGTTGACTGCTCCCCGCGCAACGCTCGTTTGGTCGGGCTGTGCGATGGTGGAAGCGTTAGCGCTCGCGCTCGTACTCGGGTTCGAACTTGGATTCGCCGGACCTGCGGTTTGCCCTGTCTGCGCTGATGGAGAAACTCCGAGCGCGAGATTTGACTTAGGAAGCGGCGCCGATGCGTACATCGGATCGTTCATCCTCGGTTTCAGGTCACGCGGAGCCATCAGTGGCGCATTGGTTCCGGTGACATTGGAGCAACCCAAGAGGGCGAGGAAAGCGATCGCGCTTGCAAGAGGCAATCGCAATTCGCAGTGCATTCGCGAGTGAGCGCAATTCGTGTGAAGCGGCATGGGTTCGCGCGCAGAGATCATCCGCGCAGCATACGCCACAGATGCAACTGCGAGTCGACCTTAGCTTCGCGAGTCACTCTCGGTCCGCTGCTGCCGAGGCGCTACTGGCCTTCAGCCCCAAGTCCGCGATGTGGTTCTGCCTCTGACTCCGCTTGCGCGACATCCCGTCCGGTTTCGGTGAGTCGCCCGAGTTTTCTCAAATCCGAAAAAGCCCACGCGATAAGCCCTGCGATCATGATCGTTCCGACGCCGCCGCTCGTCGCGGAAATCACTGGCGTCGTCCATTGCGCGACGAGTCCGCTCTCAAAGCTCCCAACTTCGTTCGAGCATTCGATGAACACAGAGTTCACAGCGGTCGTGCGACCTCGGAGGCCATCCGGTGTTCGCATTTGAATGAGCACATGTCGAACAACGACAGAGATGTTGTCGAGCGCGCCGGACACGGCAAGCGCGATCATGGAGAGCCAGAACGAGGTGCTCAATCCGAACACGATCATGCAGACACCAAATCCGGCCACCGACCACAAGAGCGCTTTGCCTGCGTTCGTGAATCCCGTCCGCATCGTGAGCCAACCTGCCATTGCGAGTGCGCCAATGTACGGGGCGGCGCGGAGCGCTCCGAGTCCGACCGCGTCCACATGCAGAATCTTGTCGGCGTAAATGGGGAGAAGCGCCGTCGCACCACCAAAGAGGACCGCGAGCAAATCGAGCACCAGTGCGCCGAGGATCGTCTTCTCCTTCCAGATGAACTCGGCGCCTTCCATCATCCCTTTTAGGCCCGGCGCGGACTTTCGGAGCGCAACCGGCCGAGGTTTGAGAAAGAGTGCCGTGATCGCGAAGGTCACGCACGCGATACTCGTCACGGCGTAGCAGAGCGATGTCGAACCGGTCCACCAGATGATGCCACCTGCAAGGAGAGGCCCTGCAATTGCGGCGAACTGGAAGAATCCAGACTGCCACGCAATCGCATTCTCGAAACCGCCTTCTGGAAGGAGACTTGGAAGAAGCGCGCCTCTTGACGGCGCGTTGAAACTCCGCACACATCCACTCATCAAGAGAAGTAGGTAGGTCACGAACAGAGGCGCGTGCTGCGAACTCGTGAGAGCCAGCATGAGCGCGACTGCGGCAAATCCGAACTGCGTGATCGCAAGGACTCGCTTGCGGTCCGTTTTGTCCACGACTGTCCCGGCCGGAAGGGTGAGCAGAATGACGGGTAACGCGCGCGCGAGACCCGCAAGACCGAGGAGAAACGCATCATGCGTGCGCTCCCAGATCTCCCACGCAAGTGCGGTGGACATGATCTGCAGGCCAGTACTCGAGCACACAAAGCCACTCGCGTACAGTCGATAGTTCGCGACGCGAAGTGCGGCGAATGGATCGTGCCGCGCAGGCGTCCCAGAGGCGTTGGTCGGAATCTGCGGGGAAGTCGACATGCGAGCGTGGGAGGCGGAGCAGTCTACGGAGCGTCATGCTGCATGTGGGAGCGACATGGAAGCCAGTGTGAAAGTTCGTCTTGAACTTCGCGCGCCGCCGCGACAGTCGCTCGATAGGCTGTGCGCATGTCATCACGACGAATCCCTTTGGTTGCATCTGCACTCTCGCGCGTGATGAGTCGTGGCATCCCGTGGATCATGCTCTTGCCTCTGAGCGCGGCAATCGGATGCCAGCATCGAAAGGTGAGCGTGGAGATCACGGCAAGCGCGGATGGCGCCACTCGCTCGTTTGCAACCAACGACTCTCGCGCGGATGCGCTCAAGTCGGTTTCGCAAGCGTATGGCAGCGACGGTGTGCCTGATGCTGAACTTGGTCGCCGCTTCACGGGAACATTCGTGGAGGACGCACTTCCGAGTGAGATGGGGAACCGGGGCGCGATTGGTTCTGTGCAGAGTTCGCTCGGGACGGCGAGTCTGTACTTCGAGCAGTTTGCTGAGCCGCGCCACGAGTGGAGTGCGTTCAAGCGCCGTGTCGATGCCGGCGTGCTCTGGGTTGAAATCGTGGGGCGTTTCCTTGAGACTCGGAAGATTGAGGATGATGCTGCGCGCGTGAAGTTTCACGCCTGGTGGCGGGATGAAGTTGTGCCCTTCGCGAGCGATCTGTACCTCATGTACTCAGGCATGCAGGCAGTGATTCAAGCGCAGCGCATTGGTGCGAAGCCGCGGAGGGCGACTGATCTTGCTCCCTTGACCGAAGATGAGGAGTTTCGACGACAGGTGCTTGAGCCGTTGCTTCTCCTCCTCGCCGAACGCGCATGGCTGACGCCTGACGAGCTCGCGTTGATTCAAGCGGCAGGGTCGGACGGCCTTGCGAGTGCGCGTGAGCGAACGAGCTTGGGTGAGAAAGTCTTGGTTCCTGCACTACTTCGTGTCGTGCAGCGATTTGATCCGACGGTCCAAACCATGACTGTCGCGGAACTCGCTCCGGTCGGGCTTGAGTTTCTGCTCTGGTTGAAAATGTCGCGTGAGTACAGTGATCTTGTCCTTGCATCCGACGCGATTCCGGACTCGACAAAGAAGGCAATTCGGGCAGGCGTGTGGGACTTCAAGCTCCCGCCGCCATTCGGATTTGAAGTTGACCGAAAGCCCGAAGTGACGGAGGCACTCGTCAAGCTCAACCTCCAATCGACGCCGTTCTTCACGAATGGCGCGTACGACTCGTTGACGGGGCAAGTGGTGTTCCGCGGCGACTTCTATGAGTCGAGCGCGCGATACGCGCCATACAACGCGCCGTACTACGCGATGTGGTCACTGCCGTCACAGCGACAAGAATCGATCTTCCGACGCGTGATTCTCGAAGGAGAAGCGCTTGCGTCGTACTGCGCGTGGGAACTCTCGCTTGAAGACGATGCGCGGACGCAGTGGACAGCGGCGCTTGAGAAGATCGCATCCGTAGGCGATGCGCATGAGGCTTACGCATTTCTAGTCACGACTACGGCCAAGCATCCGATGCCGCGCGTGCTTGCGGAGTGGATTGTTGAGAAGGTCGGGGAGTCTCTTCCGGCGGTCTACAACCCTCAACCCGCCCCAGCGACATCAGGAAAAGAAACACACCCGCCGAGTGCGGCGGGTGTGTGAAGTGAGACAGTTGGCGTCAGCATCGCGCTGCGGCGCGACGGTTAGAAGCCGATCGTGGCTTTGCCACCGCGCTTCATCACATTGGCCTCACCTTCCCAGATGCCTCGGCCCGAGGTGGTATCGGTGAGCGTCATCTGCAGGATGTAGGTTGTTTGCGTGTCGCTTCCCGCCTTCGTTTGATCTTGTAGCAACTTTGCCGTGAGCGTGAGGTCTGGTGTGTTCTTCGCCATCAGCGCATTGTCGTCACCGCTCATGAAGGCTTTGGACTGCTGCGCACTCTGCGCGATCGGATCCTCGGCGCGACCGCCTGGTCCTGCAGTCATGATGACTTCGACGCGACCCGTGTTCAGAAGCGCGATTCGGATTTTCTTCAGAATCGCATCGCCGTCGAACTGCTCGGTCGTCTGATTCACGAGCGCATTGAGGAGCACGCCGGCTGGCTTGGACTGATCGCCGTAGCGTTGGAGCACGCCTGCACTGATCATGCTCTGCGTGCATTGATCTGCAAGAAGCGACCAATCTTGAACATTCATCTTTCCCGCGTTGACGATGACATCGTTGCCGCCAGCGTCGACATAGCGAGTGGGGCTCTTGCATCCAGTCGCGAAAGGAAGTGCCAAGAGAGTCGTGAGGGCGGCGGAGGTAGTCAGTGTGTGGATTCGCATGAGTCGTTCCGATTAGAGAGGATGCTGTGTGTCGTACAGTTTGAGCGTCCAGCGTGCCGCACTTGCACTTGGCGCGACGGAAGTGACCGTAATGGTTTCCTTTGGATGAATGGAAACGCCGGTTGTGATCTGGGTTGCCGAGCGGATGGGCATGCCATTGCCATCGAACCACTCGAAGCGGTAGGAGAAATTCTGCTGTGTGGATTGATCGCTATAGATGTCGACGGCAACCTTCTTCATGTCGCCATTCACAGTGCCTTCGTGCACGGCAACGACATTGGCTTTGTATTGCAGCCAACCATTGGTGACGATCTGCTGGAAGCCCCCGTCTCCGGTCGATCGAATGGTGTTGGTGTTTTTGCAGCCGGTCAGCGCGAGGCCGCTCAGGAGCAAGAGCGCAGAAATGGATCGGAACATGTGAAGTTGGATGGATGGGTATCGCATGCGGCAAACCTTTCTTCGAGACTCGGGCGTGTGACTCGTGAGATCGACGCGCGAAGGCCCGCGTCCATTCCAATGTGAAGTTTACTGGGTTGGGTTCGTGTGGTTGACGGACTCGGCGCTCGCGACGGTCGCGGGCGCAACATAGTTGGGGTACACGAGGTGCATCGTTTGCGCCGCAACCGGGGCTCCCTGTGCAGGAGTTCGAACATGAATGAGGGTGATTCCATTCGGAATGCATGTCACGGGTCCAACACGCACGCCGTCGTGCCCAACCAAGGTGACGGACCCACTTGTTGGGCGCTCCATCCGTGCGTACATCACTTGCTTGGGAAGCGTGTTCCAAATGCGAAGGTCTGCGCTGTTCGTCGCCACTTGATAAATCGCGCCCGCAAGCGCGACGAATATGGCCGCATTCGAGTTTTGCTGATTCGCGGCATTCTGCGCGGCGTAGGTGGCCACTGCCTTGATCGCGCTCGACACAATCGTCTTGGTGATGATCGCGGGGAGCTTGAGATTGAAGTCCGTTGCAACGACCGCATCCATGTCGGTTAGGAGTGATCCCGCGATGGCAGTGCCACCCTCTGGTTCAAGCATGAACCCATTCGAGTTGCCCCCGTGAAGTTCAAGCACCGGAAACGACGCGCCGACATAGGGCACCTGTCGAGTAAAGATCGGAATCTGAATCTTGAATTCCTTCAGACTCGGCCCCATTCCCGTTTCGTAAATGGCGAGGACGAGCGGCGGAAGCGTAGCTCCGCGCACTGCATTCTCCGCGAGCAGCGCGTCCGCAGCCACCATGGGGCGGCCCGACTCAGGCAGCATGCCGACGACTTTTTCGAACGCGACTTTCGCTTGCGCGATGGAGTTGTTCTGATTCGATGCGAGCAGCCCGACGCCTTCAAGCCAGCTTGCGTACGGAACGGCAAAGTCTGCGTAGCCTTGCATCTCTTTCGTCGGCGCGTACGCGGTCTTGATCGAGCCGTCAAAGCCAGGATCCTTGAGCGTCTGCGATGGATCGAACGAGTTTTTCTTTGCTGCTTCTGCAGTCTTCTTCTCGAGGGCTTCTATCTCGTCGGCTCGCTTCTCGACGGCATCCTTCTGCCACATGTAGGCTCGCCGGAGCTCGACTCCCGCCTTGTTCGCGTCGCCCATCGCGTAGTAGTTGAGCGCCTGGTAGACGCTTTCCATGATGCGGTCGTAGGTCGTGCCGATGTAAGGGATGACCGTTTGGTTCGTCAGAATCGCGGCAGCCTCCGCGCTGATTCGGACATCGGGTGCTTCGTCAAGATAGGGGCGCATCCGGTCATACGCGTCCTCAAACAGCCGAATGCTCTCGGCGCGATTGCCCGCAGCCATCGCGATCGCGCCGCCCTCAAGCGCGTACAGCGTCCGGTCCTTCTCGCTGTCCGAGCGATCTTGCAGGAGTGGCTGATAGACCTCGAGCGCCTTCGTGTAGTCGCCTTTCGTGTAGGCATCGAGCGTTGGCTTCATCCGATCCGTATGTGAACATGCAGGGAGCAAGAGGAGCAACACTCCTGCCCGTCGCAGCTTGCGAACGGTGATAAGCCGCGTGCCGAAAATGGTCATGGGTCTTTTCCTCTTGGTTAGGGAGTTCCGGGGCTTGGAAGTGTGGGCAATCCGGCGCCGTTGGCTCCGGGCATCCACGGTGACCAAAAACTGTTCTGATAGAGCGGTGCTTGCAGCGGTTCGTCTGTGTCGACCTTGATGTCAGAAGTCTGATCCGACGCAATGGAGACGCGAGAGTTCTTCAACATCGTCGCATATCCCTCCATCTGTTTGACTTGCGCCTCGGTGAGCGCGGCGTTCGTTTTGAGGTTCTGAAAAAACGTCGCCATTTCCTTATAGCGCGCGAGTCCTTCCGAACTGAGCCGCATCGGAAGCGTCAGCGCGCACATGCCGTCTGGATTTCGGGCGAAGTTCACAGTCCCTTCAAACGTCTCGAAGTTTGGTCGCGTGACGCGGATCTTGTGAAGTCCGGTACCCGCTTGGAATGGCGCCTCAGTGGAACCCATGAGCACGCCATCAACCTCGATGGCGAATGCGGTCGGCTCAAGCTTGTAACTTCCGCTCGAGACCTTCCACTCGCCTTCCTTCGCGCCCTTGACGATTTCTGGAACAGTCAGGTCGGCGAGCGTGCCCTTGATGCTGACTGCAACGAGCGGGAGCACATCGGGCTTCGGCATCACTCGCGTTGCGCACTTCTTCAGCAGTTCGCTCGCCATCTGGCGAGCGCAGTCCTTCAGCAGTTGCTCGGTGATCGCCGGAGAACCGAGCACGGGGTTTGCACGAACGACCTGTCCGCTCGCAACGCCAGAGAAGATCACCTTTCCTTCGTTGCGACCGAGAATGCGATAAGTCGTGTCGAGTCCAAAGAAGGTGAGATCGCTGTGCACGCCGCGCGCGGGATCATTCCAGACGCGGACATCTTGCGATGGCGCATCGATCGACGCGATCAGCACATAGTCCGCGCCCATGTTCTGCGCAAGACGCGTGGCGGAGGTGCGATCGGAAAGTTCTCGATCGAGCACATCTGCAGCGGTCCCCGCATTCGCGCCCGCACGGCTGAACTTTGCGACCGCGTTGATCGCGTCTTCGCGGCTCATCGTGGTGAAGCACGCTTCATCGAGCATTCCGACGAGGTAATCCTCAAGCACCATCACCATTTCTGGATCAATGGTCTTGCCACGCACTTTGACAAAGATGGCAGCGGAGTAAGGGTGAGACACATCGGATGCACTTGCGGGAGGCGTGACGCGACCGCTCGCATCGCGCCCTCCGACTGCCGGCGGAATCTCATCGCTCGTTTGCGTGCGCGGAGCAGGCGCGGCTTCGATGACGAGCGTCGATCGTGGTGCGATGGCTGCAGTTGTTGGAGCGCTCGAAAACTCCGCTTCGCGCGCGATCGTCGTGACCATCAGCGCGCTGCTCACTTTCGGGTTGCCGATCTCCTCACATTCCTTTCGATCGGTTTTCCGCAGGATGCAGAGTGGCGCGATGCCGCGATCAGTTCCACACACGGTTCCGTTCGAGAACTTCGGCTGCACATCGGTGATACGGACAAATCCGATCGAGACCTCTTCTTTTCCGAGCGACTCGCCCGTATCTGGGTCGAAGAGCTCTGCACCCGTCGCGAAGGCCTGCCAGATCTGACCAGCCTTGATACTTGTCGTGTCGCCACGATTGATCGTCACCACGCCGTCTCGCACGGCAGTCACCTTGGCTGGAAAGATGATGTCAAGGAAACGCTGCGCAGTCTTGTCGGCGAGTTGATCGGCGATGCTGTTGACGACCGACTCAGTGAGACTCCCACCTCGACTCTCAATCGTGTAGGTCGGGTTCGCTTGCGCGTTCATGTCGCCGAGTGTCGTCCGGAAGCTCTCGTACACCTTGCCGGTTGTCGTGTCGAGAATGTCCGTGATCGCCGAGAGTCGAATCTGCCGGCGGGTTGCGGACTGCCCGGTGCCTTCAAAGTTCGCAGTCTGTATCTGATCCTGAAAATCATCAATCGTGATTGCCGCGATGTACTTCACTCCCGCGAGCTTCGCGACCTTTGCAACATTCGGATCATTCGGATCGAAGCGTCCACTCTTGAGAACATCGTCTTGCTGTTGGAGCACTCGACCGAGATCGGCCTGAGCGATCACATCGAATTTTCTCGAGGTCTGGAGCGCGCTCCCGATCTTGCGATCAAGCGCTTGTTGAATCTGCGCGAGTTCATTTGCGGTGCCGTGCGTCTGCGCATTCGTAAGCACCGCAGGGAGCACGACGACTGGCGGCACACCGACGACGACCCGTCCGGGGGCAGGGGACGGCGCGGTCGTTTGCGGAGCGGCGAATGCGAGGGTTGAGCTGCATCCGAGGCTCAAGATCGCCAGTGGAGTGCGAAGCAGTCGACTGAAGCCGCTGCGTGATCGATGCGAATCCCGAATTTGGATCATGATGCGAACTCCCCTGACAGTGCGAGCCGAAGACGATGACACCGAGGACGCAGTCTAGGTGAGCATGCGAGACGGCGCAAGGCTTCACGAGGGTGGTTGCGGGGCATGATTCGCGCGAGCGCAATCGAGCATAAACTCCATGGCTATGCATGCGATCCGTGTCCTTCTAGATTCAACTCTCGACTATGCCGGGCTGTTTCCCCCTGCGAGTCTTGACATGCGTTCGACGATTCGTACCTACAGCGCAGCGCTGTCAAGTAAAGACCGATGGATGCTCTCTCGACTGATCGTTCCGGTGTCACGATTCCCCGAGTTCGTCAAGGAGGCGGACGCCTATCTCCCGCGCGTCGGAGAAACCGGTGGCGTGGAACCCTGGGTGCTCTCCGTCCTTGTCGCGAGTGCGCAGGATCGACAAATCGTGGCGGATCTCGAACGCATCGAACACTTCAATTCGCGGATGGAGGATCGAGAGTTCTCGCAGGTCTATGGTCGCGCGTTGATCGACACCGTCGAATCGAAAGCAACGTCGCCTTCAGAGATTGACCGCGCACTTGAGTATGTTCCGGACGAGATTTTCGCCTACTTCGAAATGCCGGTCGATACGGATCCGCGCGGCATGATTGCTGCGATGGCATCACTCGATGCGGGTGCGAAGATTCGCACCGGTGGCGTGACGGCGTCAGCGCATCCAGAGCCAGCGCAGGTTGCGCGATTCCTCAAGGCATGCCGCATGGCTGAAGTCCCATTCAAGGCCACTGCTGGATTGCACCATCCGCTTCGACACACGGCGAAGGAATTGGGGTGTAAACAGTTTGGATTCCTCAATGTCTTCGTGGCAGGTGTGCTCCTGTGGGAACACGAAGAGATGTCGGAAGCGGAGATTGAAGCGGTGCTCACGGAGGAACGAAGCGATGTGTTCGATGTTTCGCCCACCGGCCTCGCGTGGAAGGATCGGGGCATTCGACATGACCGTATTGCGGTCGCTCGCGAACGATTCGCGCACTCCTTCGGATCCTGCTCCTTTGATGAACCTCTCGCCGATCTGCGCGAGCTGAAACTGCTCACCTCGGTGGATGAGGTGTCGGCATGAGCGTGATGTCTTCGCGCGGTCAGGCGGTTGATGGCAAACTCCGATCCTGGGTCACGAGTGCCAATGATCCGCAAGGGGATTTCCCAATCCAAAATTTGCCCTACGGCATCCGCGATGGTTCCGTGGCAGTGCGCATCGGCGAGACTTATGTCTGCCTGCATGAGATCGTACGAGCGCAGGCGTTTGAAGGCGAGTTAGCCGCATTCGCGTGGGCGCAGTCATTGACGAGCGGTTCCCTCAATGCATTCGCCTGCTTACCTGCAACGGTGCTGTCGGAGATCCGACGCCAATTGGTCGCGATCTTCGCCGAAGGCTCCGCCGCGCGATCGAAGATCGAACCACTGCTTCGGATGGTCCGCGAGAATGAAGGGTCTGAAGTGCTTCCATTTCGCGTCGGCGACTACAGCGATTTCTACGCATCGCTGCATCACGCGACGAATGTCGGTTCGATGTTTCGGCCCACGATTCCTCTCCTTCCAAACTGGAAGCATGTGCCGATCGGGTACCACGGTCGCGCGAGTTCGATCGTTCCGTCTGGCACTTCTGTCGTGCGCCCGTATGGGCAGACGGTCGCGTCTGATGAGGGACCGCCAGCCTTTGGCCCATCGAAGTTGATGGACTACGAACTTGAGGTTGGCTTCTTTGTCGGCGCGGGCAACGCGCTCGGTCAGCCGATTCCTGTCGATCAAGCTTGGAAGCACATTTTCGGCTTCGTTCTTGTGAATGATTGGTCGGCGCGCGACATTCAGAAGTGGGAGTACCAACCACTCGGTCCGTTTCTTGCGAAGAACTTCGCGACGAGTGTCTCCTTGTGGGTAGTGACGCGCGAGGCACTCGAACCCTTCTGCGTCGCGGGTCCGCCGCGCGCTCCGGAGGATCCGCAGCCGCTCGGGTACCTCGCAGATCCACACGGATGCAATGTGGATGTCACGCTCGAAGTGTGGATCGCGAGCGCGAAAATGCGCGCGGACGGCACGCCGCCGACCCTCATCTCGCGCGGTTCAATGAGCGATATGTTCTGGACGCCAGCGCAGATGCTCGCGCATCATGCGTCGAACGGATGCAACATGCAGGTTGGTGATCTGCTCGCGTCTGGGACCGTATCGGGAACAACGAAAGAGTCCCGCGGTTGCCTCCTCGAACGAACTTGGCGCGGCACCGAGCCCTTGATGCTCGGCGATGGGACGGAACGACGATTCTTGCAAGATGGAGATGAAGTGATCATGCGTGGCTACTGCGAAAAGGCTGGCTATCCACGCGTTGGTTTCGGAGAGTGCAGAGGCATCGTGCGTCCAGCGCACACAGGAGCGGCATCATGATCGTGACCACAACATTTGATGTTCCAGGTTACACCGTGACACAGCACCTCGGCATTGTCCGAGGCATCGTCGTGCGCGCGCCGACGATCGGACAGGGCATTCTTGGCGGATTGAAGAGCATCGTCGGCGGTCGTATCGGCGCGTATACGGAGATGTGCGAGCAGACTCGATCGGAGGCGTATTCGCAGTTGGTCTTACACGCACAGGCCATCGGCGCCGACGCTATCGTTGGTGTCCGTTATGACGCTTCAGATATTGGTGGTCAAACGCACGCGACCGAAGTGCTGTGCTACGGCACGGCCGTGAAGTGCCAGAGAGTCTCCTGATTCGCGAGCGATGCGATGCGCCTACAACATGGCTAGCGAGCTGAACTCAATGCACCGCAAGTCGCGAGCGCTCAAGAAGGCTAGGAAGCACGAAAGCGAGCGAGGCGATGCGCCTACCCTGAACTTGGCGCGGTTGACCCGACGCATCGCAAGTCGCGAGCGCTCAAGATCGTCGCGAGCGCTAGAACAAATCTCGGAAGCAGGAAAGCGAGCGAGGCGATGCGCCTACAACATGCACCGCGAGCTGAACTCAACGCATCGCAAGTCGTGAGCGCTCAAGAAGGCTAGGAAGCACGAAAGCGAGCGAGGCGATGCGCCTACCCTGAACTTGGCGCGGTTGACCCGAC
>SXGU01110675.1_pt1 | contig 24346 bp, 21 predicted proteins | sample 3174531 | NCBI WGS metagenome assembly SXGU01 (sample SAMN11356863, study PRJNA531348) | freshwater metagenome | isolation source: freshwater sample F1-140 | place: China: Fuxian Lake, Yuxi | collected 2017-12-25
AGCACTGCTCCGATGAATGCATTCCCCATACCTTTCGATTTTCTTGCGGCAATCCATCCAGACACTATGCCGGTTGTCGCGCCGAAAAGAGACAGGCCGATTAGCCACGCAATTTCATTTGGTGTCATATTTTCTTTGCCTAACGACCAAGCTCAGCGATGTGCGCCGAGCGAAACGGTTGAGCGCAAAATCCGCGTCCGAAAACTCCCAAGACTCGGAACGGAATAGCGGGGCGCACGTTCGCTGCAGCGCCCTTGTTCGGCGACAAAATCATGTGTCTCCAAATATCTTCCCAAACCAATCTCGCATCTTCTGTTGGGACTCCTTCCAACGCTGCAAGTCGTCCTTCGTCTCAAGAATCATCCAAACAGCCGGGGGGGCGTTCGTGGGTTCTTGAACCACGATAACTCGATTGCTGTTTTGTAGCTCCTCCTCAAGCAGCGACTCAACAGATCCGCCGCTCTTGGCGTAGTCGTAGAGTGCGTCCTGATTGTAGATAACCGCTGGTTTGGGTGTCGGCTTGTTGTTCATGATGAGAGTCTGCTGCGTCAATTGTCATCTATGCAATGCTGTCGCGAGCAATATCCTCCGGTCTCTGCTGTTCTCAGCGCGCCATACTGCGTGCCAATGATGCTCTTCTGTCCGGTCGTGTGATAATACCAGCCCTGCCCCTTGTTCTCACAACCCTTCTTTAGACACTTACCCGATGAAGACGATCCAGTCTGGTCTGAGATCGCCCCGATGATCGCCAGCACAACCACTATAATGCCCAAGCATCCGAGACACCCTTTTGTGTTCGACTGCGGCTTTTCACCTGTGCCGGCCTTTTGGTCGGGCTGCTTGGGTGGAGCGACGAGGCCGGGCTGAGGCGGCTGCTGTGACTGGGATGCCGTCGGAAGGGGAGGCGGAGGCAAAACGATTGACCCCCCCTGCGATACTTGCTCCAGCGTGGTCCACTGCTTGCCGCCCTCCACGAGAACCTTGGTGGCTGGTGGCAGGCCGATCTTGTGAAGGGCTGCGAGCGGCAGCGCATCGCTGATGTTTCCTTGGTCATCAATGTAGTGGTAGCGGGTCATGCTGGGCCTTTCGATGTCTGTTGCGCGTGCGTAGTCGCCGAACGACAAAGCTCAGGCACAGCCGCCGATGGCAACGCTTGAGCGCAAAGGAGAGAGCCAATGAACCAAGAGACATCGAACGTGAAAAGCGGGGCGGCTGTTGCCTGCAGCGCCTTGTTGGACGATGAAAAGGCAAGACTCACAACAATAATAGACTGGCTTAAAGCCGAACTGACCCAACTGCACAGAGAGCGCCGCCTTGGTCCTCGGCATCCGACCGCGCATCGAACTCCAGAGCAGGAGGCCCGCGTAAAGCAAGCCGTGAAAATGCGCCTAGATGGATGCACTTACAAAGAAATTGGCGATGCGCTTGGCGTTACTCCGTGGCGCGCCAGCCAGATCTGTTTCCAAGGATATTTGAAAATTGGGCATCCGTGGTAATTCGTCCAACGACCCAAGCTCAGCGACCCGGCCCGCGAGGGCGTGCGATTGCAACCGCGACGCGATGGCCGGGTTCGCTGCAGCGCATGGTTAGGCCGCATGGTCATGGCTTATCGTCCTTCTTCTTCGGGCCTCGGACTGATGCTCGGAATGACTGGACTCCGGCGAACAGTCCGAGAATCGTGCCCGGCAGGTTGCGCCAGTCAAGGCCGATGCCGGCCATAAAGCGTCCTCCGCTCGGTGGGAACAACATCGCCATGCCCATACCAATCACAACGGCGACGACAAACCAAACGAGGAGGAATCCGAAAGCTCCAACGATGTAGCGAACTGGTTTCATGGTGGCGCTCGATGCGGCCTAACGACCCAAGCTCAGCGACCCGGCCCACGAGGGCGTGCGATTGCAACCGCGACGCGATGGCCGGGTTCGCTGCAGCGCATGGTTAGGCCGCCGGTTCATTTTGCTGGTGTCTCCTCAGTCATCTGCTTGTAAAGCTCGGGATACTGGTGAGCGACGAAATAAGCCATCTGGCGGTCGCCAAGATAAACGGTTGCAACGTGACACCGCAACAAATCCTCTGGCCGCTGAGGAGTGCTCTCGAAGAAACGCGGCAAAGTGGTCGGCGTGCCAATGGAAGCGAAGTATCGGTGAACAATGGCCGCCGGGCCGTTGGTGGCTCGGATGACATCGCGCGCACTCAGCCAATGCACTGTCCAGCCAGCGTAAGGCAGAGCGAGGTAAAAAAGAACGAGCCGATGAGACAAACAAGCGGCAGCACAACGCTCGCAGCCAGCCCTCGCCCAAACGTCAATCGCTCTGACTTGCCGAGGATGGGAGTGAGCGAAAGCATGGGCAGCCCGACGCCAATGGCGTAGAGCAAGCCGAACACAATCGGAACGTAGAACACCAAGATGAACATGGTGAAGAAAGCGTGGAAGCTCTGAACCATGTAGCAAGTAGAAGCCGCAACGAGGAACAGCAGATAACGGATAGGCGAGAAGATAAGCAGGCAGATGCCCAGCCAAATGGAGAATGCGCGAGGGATGCCGTCATGCTTCTGGAACGTCGTGAGCAGCCACCCGACAATCCCAATCAGAATGGGGATGCAGAACAGCCACGACAGGATGCTCGATACTATCCCTGAATCAAAGACGTTCGGTGTCATGCGATGGTGCGAGGCGGCCTAACGACCCAAGCTCAGCGACCCGGCCCACGAGGGCGCACGATTGCAACAGCGATGCGCTGGCCGGGTTCGCTGCAGCGCATGGTTAGGCCGTTCGTGCATGGAATAAGCGATAGACGATATACGCTCCAGTGACGAGGAGAATGATGACGCCAGCCCACATGCCGATGACTGTGCGCAATGCTCTGTCGAATGGAATCAGGAGAATCTGACCAGCGAAACTGGCAGCTACGCAAATGATAGCTGCAACCCATGACACGCGGAAAGCGATGAAGAGAATAAGCGCAATGCTGCCCAAGCTCATGCACCCCGCTACAAACCATGATACTCGAATGCCATCTGGTCGTCGCGCCTCCTGCCGCCAAGAGGTCGCAATAAAGGAATACACGGCACTCGCGGCTGCTAAATCCCAGGGGATGCTCATACGGCCTAACGACCAAGCTGAGCGACTGACATGAGCGCCGCCGAAACCATCCTATCGCCAGAAGCCGTAACCGGCGCTCATGGCAGTTCGCTCCAGCGTCTTGTTGGGCGTCATTCGTGGGCGCTCCTGATAAATGCGAACTGTCTGGACGTGCGCGATGAAATGAAAGCCGCGCAAGTGGTCATCACCGATCCGCCGTATGGCTTCGGGAAATACAAGTACGACGAGGACATCACGGTGAGTGAGTGCCTGATGCCGTGGGCGCGTAAGGCGGTGTTTGGATACCCAGAAACGCTCTGCGGATGGTGTGCGACTCTCGGCAAACCGGATGAATGGGTGACGTGGTGGCCGACGAACAAACCATGTGGGCGCACAAAAGGACTGAGCCGTGAATCTGAGGCAATCGCAATCTGGGGCGACTCCTACGAAATCCCGATGCGACGCCGCGCTGGCAAAAGCATCTATGGCCGAAAAATGGCAATCCAGCGAGGGCTAGACCCGGACTTCTGCAAGGATGGTGACGTGTGGCGTGATGCGTCTCCCGGCACTGGCTGCGAAAGCCAACTACGCAAACACCCAAACGAGAAGCCGGAAAGCCTCATGGGTAAGCTCGTCAAACTCTGCTCCGTCGAAGGCGAAACAATCTGCGATCCCTACATGGGCAGCGGGACAACCGGCGTGATGGCCGTGCGCCTCCGCCGCAATTTCATCGGCATCGAACGGGATGCCGTGCACTACAAAACCGCGTGCGACCGTATCGCGCACGAACTGGATGGCGCGTTGCTATGACGCCCAACGCTCCGGCTCACCGACGCCGGGCCAATGATGTCCGATTGTCAACCGAGACGCGATCCCGGCGTTCGGTGCAGCCGGCTGGTTGGGCGATTTCATTCCGGTAATACGGGGACAATCCAAAAGATGCCTGCGGCCGCGAAGCATAGACCCACCAACACCACAGCGGATGCCTTCGCCTCAGCTATGCTCGCGGTCATGGCGACTCGCGCCAAAGCTCCAAGAGCTAAAGCCAAAGCGAGGATGCCCGGCTCAATCACAAAATTCGAGAGCGTCTTCGAGCCGGTGGACAGATCGGAGAACATAAATCCCCCCCAAACACAGAACGGGACGACGACCGCGAGCAACTCCCAAGAATGCCAGTGAACGCGCTTCCTGGCGAGAAACACAACCGGCGACACCACCACCGCCGCCACAACGGCGTGAATTACCCAAGCAATCAGTAAGAATGGAATCGTGCTCATGACGCTGATTTCGCCCAACGACCCAAGCTCAGCGACCCGGCGCACGGGACGCCACGATTGCAACCGCGACGCTCATGCCGGGTTCGCTGCAGCGCATGGTTAGGCGTCATTGTTTAATTCGCGGATTCATTCCGATGCAAATATCACCAACAGAAATCTCAAATGGCACGTCAGATTTAGTCTGTGCTCTCATCTGCTGCAAGAGCTTGCCTGATTCTTCAACTCTCATAGACAACAAAATGCTGCCGTCTTTCTGGATGGCTGGCGTGATGATGCAAACCCTGCCTCCACCCAAATCATGCCGACTCTGCACACCATCCGAAACTTCCACTACACCCAAATCCTGAAGTTTCGGGCCTGCAACTGTCGCGTCTGGTGAATGCTTGGAACAACTGGCAAATATCAACGCAAGCAATGCGAGGATGATGAGTGATGTGTGGTATTTCATGTTCTCAAGTCAAACAACGAACTCACGACAAAGTTGCGCGCTATGATGCCTAACGTCTAGCTCATCCACGGCGGGGATGGAAGCCCGAATTCAAACAGGAGCGTTACCCGCCGTTGGATGCAGCGTCTTGTTCGCCTTCTTGTTGGTTGATTAGAAGTTGTCCTTAAATAAGACATAGGCGCGGCTTCTCGCTGTGTCGTGGAGCAGAAAATAGTGAGGACCATCAGCGCCTCGCGCGTCATCCATGAAACTGATGCTCCTGTATGGCACCATGCCACTGGTGAGAGATCGCGGCCAATAAAATGGTGGAACTCGCCAAAATTCCTTGGGAACTGTGGGCGCGGGATGAAGTTCAAGATGCTTGATGACCTGATCCAAGTCTGACTTCGGAGCGTCGATTCTCCAACAGTATGAGCGGTCAATAAATCCACCGAGCGAATAGACGTGAAATGAAGCGTCAGAACTAATCGCGGCCTTAGCTAGAGGTTGCGGTGTATCATCGGAGATCGCGGGAAAATCGCAGAACCAAGCTACACCCACAACGGCAAGCAATGCGAGGGAGCCGAATACCCAGCGCTTAAGACGTCCTGTTTTAGATGCAGTAGGCATGGCTGATTCTTGGCGAACGACCCAAGCTCAGCGACGGCGGCCACGAGGCGCGCCGATTGCAACCGCGACGGCCCGCCGCCGTTCGCTGCAGCGCCTGGTTAGGCCGCGTTGTGTGGATACTCGTGAGACCTCGGACAAAAACTCTGCCGAAGAAATGAACCACGGATGACACGGATGACACGGATAAAGAATCCGAGTCCCCATCCGTGTGCTCCGTGTCATCCGTGGTGAAAAACTCCGGTGCTCTGCTCTGCCGGACTGAACCGAGTGAGGTGAAAGTGTGCATGACGCGTGCAGCGGCCTAACAGTTAAGTGACCGGCAAATTTGCGGTTTGATTGATCGCGGTTTGTTTGTAGATTTTGCCGTCGTGATTGTCGAGCAGAGACTTGTAACGATGCGGGCGAAACGTCAGCCAAATGACACCGCTTCCGGCGGCCGTCCGGAACAAACGCTCTTCAGGCCCAATCCCAGGCTCAAACTGAAGGAGCAGGTGCGGGAGGTGATGCGCTTCTTTCACTACTCACCACGCACGGAGGAAACCTACTGGCATTGGATCGAACGGTTCCTGCGGTTTCATCGAAGCCATTCGACACCTCACTCTCAATCCATCTCCCCGGTAGAGGCGGAGAGGGAGGCGAAAGCGAACGGCGGGAGGGAGGACCAGGTGAGGGACGCGGTGGAGCGCGTCCTTACCGGCGCCTGGCGGCATCCACGGGAAATGGGGGCGGCGGAAGTGGCGGCCTTCCTCAGTCATCTGACGACGGCGGGACGAGTGGCGGCGGCCACGCAAAATCAAGCGCTCAATGCCCTGGTGTTTCTCTACGGGCAGGTGTTGCACCAGCCGTTGGGTGATTTAGGCGAGGTGGCGAGAGTCACCCGCCCGGCGCGGTTGCCGGAGGTGTTGAGCCGGGAAGCGGTCAACCGGCTGTTGGATGCGGTGGAGGCGGATTACCAGTTGCCAGTCCGGTTGCTCTACGGAAGCGGGTTGCGGTTGATCGAGTTGTTGCGTTTGGGAGTCAAGGACGTGGACGAGGTACGGCGGCAGATCACGGTGCGCGAGGGCAAGGGGCAAAAGGACCGGGTGACGATGTTGCCGGAATCCTTGCTCGACGCGCTGGCCGCGCATCTGCGCAAGACGCGGCTGATTTATGAAGCCGACCGCGCGGCTGGCGTGGCGGGCGTGCGGCTGCCGGGGGCGCTCGCGCGGAAGTATCCCAATGCCGGCGCGGAGTGGGGCTGGTTTTGGGTGTTTCCCGCCTGGAAGCTGGCGCGTGATCCGGAGGATGGTGTCACACGGCGGCATCATTTGCTGGAGGACAATCTCCAGCGGGCGGTGAAGGCGGCGGCGCTCAAGGCGGGGCTGGCTCAACGGGTCACACCCCACACGTTGCGGCACAGTTTTGCGACGCATTTGCTGGAGGGAGGCACGGACATCCGGACGTTGCAGGAATTGCTCGGGCACAGGGATGTGACGACGACACAGATTTACACGCATGTGATGGCGAAGCCGGGACTGGGGGTGCGGAGTCCACTGGATGGGTGAGGGCGGCGGAAGATGGCTGAACGTTGAACATCCAACATCGAACGTTGAACCTAATCCCGGCGTTGCAGTGAACAGGAGGACGCAGAGGAAGCAGAGGATCAACGAGTTCACAGGCTCTGAGGTTGTGCCAAAGCCTCTCCCGTGGGGTTATGAACCTGAGATCCTCTGCGGATCGTTCCAGCCCATGCTGCCTCTGTGTGCTCTGCTTCCTCCTGTTCCATCCAGCGGCTCTTTTTAAGCTGAATGCCGGAGTGCAAGGCGGAAGGGAGCGCCCCGGCCTTTCGATGTTCGCCTTCAACCGCGTTGGGCCTGCCGGGATGGGGATAATTGTTTGTGTACGCTGGGAGCGGGAGCCGGCGGGAGGATAATTTTTTTATTGCGCCCGTCCGGCGAGTCCCCGCGGGCATAATTTTTTTATTACGCCCGTTCGGGGAGCTCCCGCGGGCATAATTTTTTTATTACGCCCGTTCGGGGAGCTCCCGCGGGTATAATTTTTTTATTATGCCCGTCCGGCGAGCGCGCGCGGGCATAATTTTTTTATTGTGCCCGTCGCTGGCGGGCTTTTTGGCCTGTTTGGAGGCGGGGGTGTCTCGTTGTAGAACGCTGGCGGGGGTGGTTGTAGGAGGTTCTCGGATGTGGGGCGTGCGGGTGAAGGGGTTCGGGCGGGAGTTGTTTTTTACCGCTGATCTGCGCTGATTTTGGGAGGGGATTGTTAACCACGGATGGGACGGGATAAGACCGGATGGAGATGGAAGCTTCGACGCAAAGTTTTTTTCTGCTCAACGGTGTGATGGTGGCATTTGTTGTCGGCCAGTGATGGGATCGAAATGTTGAGGTTCTCGCTGTGGTCCAGAGTTTTCGAAGTTCTGAAGCGGGCGCGCGAGGTGATGGCCGCAGGCTCTGGGACTGCGGCGGGAACCGCCGCTCTTGGGGCGGGGTTCGATCACGGTGGGTGCGGGCCGGGAAGAGCTGTGATGCTCACAGCAGTCCAGAGCCTTCGGCTTTGAGCATCGTGCGTTTTCCAGGATCGGCTCAGGCTTTTGAATGTTGGAGGGATGTGGATGTTTCACCGTTGGCAAGGCTGTTGCTAAAGGTCCATTGCCGCGCCGTGTGGCGTGGCTGGTGCGAGGGTGTGTTTGGTGTTGGGTTCGCCATGTTCTCGTGCGTCTGGGTGTGTCAGGGATGCGGGCCCGTGTGGATAAAAGGAATCAACAATGCCAGCTAATATAATACCAGTGAAGTTCGATGAGGTGACGGGGCTCGGGAGGAAGTGTCTCCGGGGCGCGCAAGAGATCGGCCCGAGCATCCCGCTGGTGCTCAATACCCCTGAATTGATCTCGGCGAATCTCTCGCAGTTGATCGCCACGCAGGCGGCTTACAAACAGAACTTCGCGGCGATCCGCGAGTTGTACGAGGAGTATCACGCGGTGCTGGATGAATGTTACGCGTGGTGCAAGCGCACGCGGGATTATCTCAAGCAGTATCTGGGTGACCGTTTCAATCAATCCTGGACGCAGGCGGGTTTTCACAACTCGATCGCTGTGGACAAGAGTTATGCGTTTTTAAGCGCGTTGCTCAGTTCTCTGGCGGCGCTCTTCGATGAGCAGTCCGGCTGGCAGGATGAGGCGCACGGGATCACGGCGGAGCAGGCGCAGTCGTTGCTCACGGGTTTGTCGAATGCGGCCACGGTGGTTACGCAGGGGCGGCTGGCATCGGGCCTGACGCGGGAGCCGCGTGACGCGGCATTGTCAGCGATGCGGGGACGGCTGCGTGGCTTGTGCAATGAGCTCAAGCAGCAGATCGGGCTGTATGATCAGCGATGGCTGGCGTTCGGGTTGAGCATCCCCGGCGCTTCGAGCACGCCGGCGGTGCCGCAGAATGTGACGGCGATCAGTTATGGAGCGGGTCAAATCCTGGTGTCGTGCGATGCCTCGCCCGGAGCAACCAATTACCGTTTCTTCACGCAACGGATCGTGTTGGATGAGGAGCCGGTGTTTGCCGGCAGTTCGACGGTGCCGAATCTGGTGATCGCGGATCTGACGCCGGATCAACTTTACGAGGTCTTTGTGTCGGCCACGAATGAAGCGGGCGAGAGTGACCTGAGTGAACCGGCGGAGGTGACGCCCATCGCGCTGGCCAAGGCCGCATAAGTATAATTCGACGGTACAACTGAACAACAACGCGCAGAGCGGCCCGGGTGGGTCGCGCTGCGCTGTTTTCCGGCACGGTCCGGCCGGACACTGACCTCGGGTGGTGCGCCACCTCCCGGAGAGAAGTCCGAGAACAGCCCAGTCTTTCAACGCTGAGCTGTTTCCAATCCTCTCCAACTCAGGTCCATTTTTTGGAGGTCCGGCCTCCCCATGAACTGTCTGTTCGGCATACTGAGGAGACCGCAGGATAGCCTACAAATCTCGGAGGTGGCGTGGGCGCATCTGCTGCGTTGCTCGCTTGGTCAGAGGCCGCTGCGGGCATCCTCCCGCGCTCACGCCTTGCATCTACACCCACGGCACTCTCCGGAATTCGTAGGCTATCCCACGGTCTCCTCAGTAATTCCAGGCTTTCCTCTCTTTCGATTTCGCATACAGTTTCACCATGAGCATAGATCAGATCGTATCCGAGGCGTTGCGCCTCCCCGTCAAACAGAGAGCACTGTTGGCCGGGTCGCTTTGGGAGAGCCTTGAGGATTCGTTTGAGGGGTCGCTGGTAAGTGATGACGCAGCAGCCACTGCTCTGGCTGTCGAACGGGATCGGCAGATCGAGGCCGGAGAGGTCCAAGTTGTCGCCCATGACGACATGATGACCCGGCTCCGCCAATGACTGTTTGGATAGAGTTCGGATCACAGTGGTAAAGCATCAGCGCAGACATCCCGAGCACGGACGCGAGCGCACCTAGGCCTAACGAAACAGGCATGGCATTGACGCTCCTTCGCTGCGCTCAACAGGTCAATGCCATGCAGGGTTGAACGAGCCCGGTGTGAGTAGAATTCTTGCCGGCAGATGTGTCTTTCCGATAGCACTACCTGCGTTTCGCCTATGGCGTCCCCTGCCCCATTTACGTTTTGATGTTGTGATCTGATCTCACGCCGGCGGACTCTGTGGATGTCCTGGACTTTGTGGACATTAAGAAAAGAATTTGGCACGGGCCTGCATGGCACTATGCTGAAGCGGAATCACAGACTATTTATGAAGCGCTCGTTCATCGCATTCGCTCTCACGTTGTCCCTCTGGGGCATCCAACTCCACGCCGCTGACCCGTTGCGCGTCTTCATTCGCGCGGGTGAGAAAACCCACGGCCCAGGACAGCATGACCATCCGCGCTTTCTGACGGACTGGAAGCAACTGCTCGGCGAACGGGGCGTCAAGGTGGACGGCGCGCTCGGGTTCCCCACGGCGCAGCAGCTCGACAACACGGATGTGATGGTCGTATTCGCGGCGGATGGGATGAAAGCGGTCGGCGAGGAGCGGGAGCGCTTCGAGAAGTTCCTGCGACGTGGCGGCGGCCTTGTGGTCATCCATGATGGTGTGGTGAGCGCCGATCAGCATGAGTGGGCGAAGAAGGTCCAAGGCGGCGCGTGGATCTGGCAGAAGAACGCTCCTGAAAAGAAACCCACGAAGTGGCTCGAGACTGAAGTGGGCATTTACTTCGTCGCGCCGGAGCATCCGATCGTGAAAGGCATTTCCAACTTCGATTGGAAGGACGAGATTTATTATGACTTGGACATGGCACCGGATGCGAATGTCCTCGCGACCAGTTTCCACAGCGTCTTCATCATGGCTCCTCAGCTCTGGACTTATGAGAAGACCTGGGAGGGCGGCAGCGCTCCTTATCGCTCTTTCGTGAGTCTTCCCGGGCATGAATATGTTTCGTTTCAGACGCCGCACTACCGGGCAATCCTGCTCCGTGGCATCGCGTGGGCAGGCAAGCGCGCGAATGTGGATGAGCTTTGCTCGAAGGATGAACTCGCGTCATTGAAGTATCCCGAGGGTGGCCCGATTGCGCCGGAGAAGGCGGCGGCAAAACTGGAAGTTCATCCGGAGTTCAACATCAATCTCGTCGCCGCCGAGCCGCTGATGGAGAAAGTGATGTCGCTGGACTGGGCGGCGGACGGCAAGTTGTGGATCGTGGAAACGCCGGAGTATCCTGGTGGCCGGACGATCAACCGCGCGGACCGCCCCATCGCTCGCCAGAATAATAACCGCCCGGAATCCTACAATGCCGTCGAAAAGGAGGACCGCCCTGCCAATGACCGCGTCTCCTGGCTTGAAGACACGGACGGCGATGGACGCATGGACAAGCGCCACATTTTCGCGGACAAGGATCATGGTGTTCCCGGCGGACTCGAACTGGTCACTTCACTCGTATTCTACAAGGATGGCGTGATCGTCGCGCAGGCTCCAGACATCCTCTGGTTGCGCGATACGAACGGTGATGGCGTGTGCGACAAGGTAGAGCAGCTCTACACTGGATTCGGCACATTCGACACTCACGCCGTGCTCAACAACATGCGCCTGGGGCTGGATGGCTGGGTTTATTCCGCCATCGGCTACAGCGCCGGCCAGCCCAGGTCGGCGATCACTGGCAAGGATTTCGGCCGCGTCACCGCCGGCGTCATCCGCTTCAAGCCGGACGGCTCGGCGCTGGAGCAAGTCACCTCTGGCTCGTGCAACACGTGGGGCTTCGACTTCACGCCGGAAGGCGAGATCATCTACACCACGGCGACCTGCGGCGAACCGATCTGCCATGTGGTGATGTCGGAGAAAGCGCTGCAACGCGGCAGCGTAGGCGGCGTGCGCTCGACTCAGCCGATCTTCGACGTGAACAAAATTTACCCAGCCGTGCATCACACGCGGCCGGCCTATGTGCAGATCGACTGGGTGGGCGCTTTCACCGCTGCTGCCGGTTCCTGCATCTATAACGGCGGCGCATGGCCGGAACGTTGGAACAACTCGCACTTCGCTTCGGAAACAACGATGAGCCTGCTGCATCACGAATTCATCGAGCCCAAGGGGATTACGTTCCAGGGAAGGAAGGAAGAGAGCCGTCGCGAGACGGAGTTCATTGCGGGAAGTGATCTGTGGTTCCGCCCGATCCATCAGCGCGTCGGTCCCGATGGCGCGCTTTACCTTGTGGATTTCTACAACCAGGCCGCCATCCACAACGACACCCGTGGCCCGGCTCACGGCGCCCGCAACGCCGCCACCCGCCCGGACCGTGATCATCATTTCACCCGCATCTGGCGCATCCAGCACAAGGCCGCGAAGAAGATCGAGCGGCCAGCTTTTGATGTTGCCAAGCCAGCCACACTTGTCGCGGCGCTGAAGAGTGACAACGGTTGGGCACGCGACACTGGTGCGCGACTGATTCGAGACAGTCGGCCCGCGGACGTCGCAGATTCGCTCAAGACTCTTGCGATGGACAAGTCGCTCAAATCCCCCACGCGCGTCGCAGCCATCCAGACCCTGGCCGCGATTGGTGAACTCGACGGCGACGCCATCCTCGAAGCCATCAAAGATCCTGATCCGGTCATCCGGCGGATCGTGGCGCTCATGGCATCGGAAAGAGACAACTCGGACGAGGAAGCCGAGGGCGATGGTTTGAAGGCGTTGATCAATGACCCCGATCCACGCACGCGGCTGAATGTCTTGATCGCCCTGGCGACGCTCAAGCAGACCAGCGAATCCGCCCAGTTTGTCACAGAGGCCTGGCCCACCTTCCAGGACAAGTGGACTCAATCCGCTGCCATCGGTGTGGCCGCCCAGTCACCGGAATTATTTCTCACCGCGGCTTTTGGTTCCAGAGAGCCTGCGCGTCTCACGGATTTCGTCGGTCATGTCACGCGAACCATCGCGAGCAAACATAACCCGGCTCAAGTGGCAGGCATCGTCAATGTCATCGCCCGGCAACCGTCCGCCAGTGACGCGTTGAAACAAGCCGTGCTTGAAACGCTGGCCCTGGCTCTCAAGCCGGGAAGCAATCCCGCCTGGAACAATGAACTGGCGGCATCCTTCAAGACTCTCCTGACCTCCACGCGCCCTGGATTGCCCGGTGCCGCGCTGCCGTTGATCGCGCGCTGGGATACCGCCGGAAGCCTCGCCAGCGATCTGAAGCCCGCCATCGCCTCGCTCAGCGCGCGGCTGCAGGACAGCTCACTCTCCGATGACCAGCGCGGCCAGGTCGCGGCCAACCTGCTGGGTGTACACAAGATCGAGCCGAAGGTCATACCCAGCGTCGCGTCTCTTTTGAGCCCACAAGTTTCGCCCGCACTCCAGAAGCGCGTGGCTGAAGCGCTCGGTGCCACAAGCGACCGGGCTGCCGGACAGGCGCTCATCTCGGCGCTGCCGCAACTCAACGCGGAACTCCGTGAGACCGCCTTCGGCCAGGTCATGAAGCGCTCGGAGTGGGCCAGCCTGATCGTGCAAACGCTCGCCGACAAGAAGCTGGAACCGAATCTTCTCGGACCGGCGAACCTCTTTCGTTTGCGCACTTACCCGGACAAAACCGTCGCCACACGCGCGAACGAAGTGATCGATGCCTTGAAAGGTCCGGAACAAAAGCAGAAGGATGAACTGCTCGCAAAATTCCGTGGCGAAGTTGAGAAACCAGGAAACCTCGCGATCGGCAAGCAGCTCTACACGGCGAACTGCGCGGCATGTCACAAGTTCAAGGACGAAGGCGCTGACTTTGCGCCGAGCCTGACTGGCATGGGTGCCCATGGCGCAGCCGACCTGCTCGTCCACATCGTTGATCCAAACCGCCTCGTCGAGCCCAACTTCGTTTCCGTAAGCATCGAGACAAAGGATGATCTCAGTTACGACGGCATTGTGCTTCGTGAGAACCAGCAGATGGTGGTGATCCGAAATCAATCGGCCGAGACTGAAATCCGCAAGGACAACATCAAGAGCCGCACGAGCACAGGACGATCTCTGATGCCCGAAGGTTTTGAAGCTCTTGGCGCGGATGGATTGCGCGATCTTCTTTTCTACATTTGCGCGGACGACTTGAAGTTCCGCATCCTTGATTTGATGCCCGTCTTCACTGCCAACACGAGCGAAGGCATTTACAACAGCAAGGAGGCGAGAGAGGAATCGCTCCGCTTCCGCAAGTTTGGCACGATCAAAGTGGGCGAAGTGCCCTTTGATATTGTCAGCCCCAGGAAGAGCCTGACCGGGAACAACGTCATCGTGCTGAAGGGCGGATCCGGCATTTCTCGCAACTACCCGCAGAAGGTCGAAGTGAAGGTGGGCCAGCCACTGATGCGTTTGCACATTCTGGGAGGCGTCGGCGGGTGGGCATGGCCTTATGACGGCGAGCGGCAGAAAGGCGTCAACGCGGCAAAGATCACAGTTCACTTCGCCGGTGGTGGCACTGAAGAAATCGTGCTCAAGAACGGCGTTGATATCGCGGACTACATCTCCAAACAGGATGTGCCCGGTTCGACGATCGTCCCGAATTACGATCAACTGTTGAACAACGGCAGGCAGGTTCGCTATCTCTCCCGCGACATCAAGGGGAGCAGTGTCGTGGAGAAACTGACTGTCGAAAGTTACAATAACGTCGTAGCCCCCACGTTCGTCGGACTGACCGTGGAGCTGCGTGAACCGGCGAAGGCGGCGAGCCGAAACTGAGATCTAAGGAACAACTAATCCCAATACCATGAAGCTCTCAACCACGATCAAACATCTATTGTCCGCCACATTTGCCGCGATTCTCCTAACCGGCTGTGCTACTGATGGCAGCCTCGCAGGCAGCCGCAAGCCGCTCGCTGTGCTCCACATCGGCGGCGGCGCGTCCCACGATTACAACAAGTGGTTCAACGAAGCCGATACCGCGATGCTCAATGCCACGGGTAAGATTTCCACCCGCTACATGGAGCCGCAGCAAGCCACCATCGCCGATGTGCGCAACGCGGACGTTCTGCTCATCAGCGCCAACAAGGCCTTCCCCGATCCTGCCGTGCGCGCGGCCATAACCGCTCACGCCAACTCCGGCAAAGGCATGGTGCTTCTGCACCCCGGTCTGTGGTACAACTGGGCGGACTGGCCCGATTACAACCGCGTACTGGCTGGCGGCGGCTCCCGTGGACACGATCGCTACGGAGAATTTCAAGTCGCTCTCAATGGCACCAATCATCCCCTGGTGAAGGGCGTCCCTGCGAGCTTCATGATCAGTGACGAGCTTTACTACTTCGAACCCGACACCAAGGGAACGCCCATCACCGTTCTCGCCACCGCGACATCGAAACAGAAGAACAAGACTTATCCGCAGGTCTTCGTCGTCAATCATCCCAAAACGCGCATCGCCGGGCTCACGCTTGGACACGATGGCGCGGCGCACAATCATGAAGCCTACCGGCAACTGCTGCGCAACGCCTTGATGTGGGCGGGACATCGCGAGTAGGTTTCCGGACATGGAAGCTGCCGGAAGCGTTCGCCTCGACAAATGGCTTTGGGCCGTGCGCCTCTACAAGACCCGCTCAGTTGCGGCTGAAGCGTGCCGGGGCGGGCACGTCACCATCGGCGGCGCGACCGTAAAACCATCGCGTGAAGTGCGAATCGGCGAGACAATTGCCTCCAAACACGAAACCCTCACTCGCACGACCCGCGTTCTTGCGCTGACCGGAAGGCGGGTTGGAGCGCCAGCCGCCAAACAGTTCGCCGAAGATTTGACGCCGCCCGAGGAATACGCCCGACGGGCGGAAAGGAACTTGCAACCGGTCCCACTTCGTCCAAAGGGCGCAGGCCGTCCGACCAAGAAGGAGCGGCGGGTGATGGAGAGGTTTTTGTGATTACCCTTCTGCGTTCCATTGCATTGGTTCTCGCGTGGAACTGGTTGGCCGCGCTGTCCGCCGCTGAATTTCCCAATTCATCCGAGTCATTCCGCATCACCCGATGGACCTCGGAGGATGGGCTTCCTCAAAACAAGGTGCAGTGCCTGCTGCAATCCAAGGATGTTTACATCTGGATCGGAACTCACGACGGACTCGCCAGGTTTGATGGAGACAAGTTCACAGTATTGGATCAAGGCAATGTGCCGGGGCTGACGCGAGACTCGATCACCTCAGCGGTCGAGGGTCCAGATGGCAGTGTTTGGTTTACCAGCATGGGAGGTGTGCTTCAAATCAAGGACCGGAAACTGACCCATCACACGACGCAAGACGGCCTTTCTCACAACAGAACGTGGAGGATGTGCGCGACTCGCCACACCGGGGTGTGGGTTGTGGCCAATGATGGAATAAACCGCACTCACGAAGGCCGATTCTCCCACACCCCACCGGGAATTGGCATTCAGGACGACACCCCGGCCTGGATCGGGGAAACTCCGGCTGGCGAGTTCTTAATCACCAGCAAGACAGGTTTCCAAAGATTTGATCCAGCCACGGAACGCTTCACGGATTTTTTGCCTCCCGGCCTTCCAACTGGTTTGGTGATTCGTGATGCCCGGTTCCTGCCATCCGGTGAAACCTTGCTCGCCACTCAAACAGGACTGTATTGGTGGAAGGAAAACCAGTGGAGACATTATACAATCTCAGATCGCTTGTCCGATGACTTCGTCCATCGAATCCTCAAGACAAGTGCAGGCGAAGTGTGGGTGCTCACGATCAGCGGAGGATTGCATCATTTCGAAAACGAACGGTTTGTCCGCTTGGACCTCGGAGCGAGGAAGGATCCATTCGCCGTGGATTGCCTGCTGTCTGATTTCGAAGGCACTCTTTGGGTGGGCACATCGAGCGGACTGTTCAAAGTTCAACCGCGACAGGTCCGGAGCTACGGTGCCAGGGAAGGTTTGCCCCATGAAAAGTGTTTCTCGGTCTGTGAAGGCAAGGACGGCAGCGTATGGGTGGGATCGGACCATGGGTTGTGCAGAATCCGTAATGACAAAGTCGAGACTTACACTCTGCCGGACAATCCCCAGGTCCGGACTGTGGAGTCCGTCTGGCCCGATCGGTCCGGCGACATTTGGTTTTCTGTTTACCGAAGCGGACTTTACCGCTTGCGCGAGGACAAGGTCGTCAACATCACCCAGCCCCTCGGAATCAATTGTTACGGAGTAGGCGGGATCTACCAGGACCGTGCGGGAGCCGTTTGGTTTGGCTCGTCGGATGGAGTGCTGAAGCTCGATGGCGACAAGCATGAACGGCTCGACATACCGCGTGAAAAAGATGATAGCGGCGGCAATGCATTCCTTCAGGATAGGAATGGATCACTCTGGATCGCGAACGCCAGAGGCCTTCACCAATGGAAGAATGGGGATTTCAACACTCTTACCACCACCAACGGCATGTCCCGCAACTCCACCTCGACATTGCACGAGGACTCGGAAGGAGTCATCTAGTTCGGAACGGAATACGGTCTGAACCGTTTCAAGGATGGAAAATTCTTTGTTTTCACAAAGGCACACGGACTCCCGGAGAACAACATCAACTGCCTGCTGGAAGACGATCACGACAATTTTTGGATTGGATGTTTGCGCGGAATTTATCGGATTTCACGCAAAGAACTTAACGCGGTGGCTCAGAGCGCGACGAATGTCCTGCGCTATGTCGCCTTCGGCGAAGTGGATGGGATGTTGAGCGCCGAGACTCATGGCAAACACCAGCCCACCGCCTGGAAGGCTCGCGATGGACGCCTTTGGTTTTCCACGGATAGAGGCGTCACCGTGATCGATCCACGCCGCGTCCAGGAAAACAATGTTCCGCCTCCGGTCGTCATTGAGAAAGTCCTCGCGGACGACAGGACGATCCTTAGCGACGTGGATTTAAGCGCCGGCTCAAAGAACGGAGGCATTGGGAATCCGCAGGACAGCACTGGTAATTCACAAATGGAGCCCCCCGGAACTGAAAGCCCGGTTCGACTTGCTCCGGGCCGCGCGCGCGTGTTGGAAATTCACTACACTGCCAACAGTTTCGCAGCACCAGGCAAAATCCGCTTCAAGTACCGGCTCGACAATTATGATCAAGATTGGCGGGACGACTTGGAGAACCGGCGACTGGCGCTCTACACAAACCTCCGTCCCGGCAACTACCGTTTCCAGGTCAAAGCTTGTAACAATCACGGCGTCTGGAACGACGTAGGTGCCTCATTCGCTTTTTACCTCGCGCCGCACTTTTACGAAACCTGGCCCTTCTATGCTGTCTGCGCTCTCCTCACTCTCGGTGCCGCCGCGGGAGTGCAGGCCTACCGCTTGAACGTGCAGCGGCAGATGCTCCGCCTCGAGCAACAAGCCTCGATGGAACGCGAGCGCACCCGCATCGCCCAGGACATGCACGACGACCTGGGCGCAAACCTCACCAAGATTGCAATCATGACCGAAGTCGCCCGGAAGAATCCATCGCTGCCGGGGGGCGTAGGAAATCAATTGCAGCAGGTTTCAGAAATGGCTCGCAACGTCGTGGACAGCATCACCGAGATCATCTGGGCCGTGAATCCCCGGCATGATCGCCTCGAAAACCTTTGCGCTTATCTTCGCGAGTACACTTCACAGGCGCTTGAGCCCACATCCATCCGCTGCCGCATTCAGTTCCCGGAACAGATCCCATCCATCCCGCTTTCCGCCGAGATGCGACGCAACATATTCCTTGTCATCAAAGAAGCTCTGCACAACATCACCAAACATTCCCAGGCGCGAAACGCTCGTTTGGATCTCAGCCTGATTACCCCTCCCCCTGCCCTTTCGAACGCATCCAATTCCGCACCACACCTTGAAATCATTGTGGCCGATGACGGATGCGGTTTCGACATCTCAGGCCCGACGAAACGTGGTGACGGCCTTCGGAACATGACCAATCGCATTGCAACATTGGGAGGTGTCTTCGAGATTGAATCCAAGCCAGGTGCCGGCACGACGGTTCGGCTTCACGTTCCGCTGATAACCCCACGGTGAGAACTCTCAGACATTTGGCTTCGCATTGCACCGCTCATTTGATGAGGAAATTTCATGGGTGTACCGGCATCACTGCTGGCGTTTTGCTGGAGATTACTTCTTCGGCAAGGATGCCAGCGCTCACAGATTCATCGGAAATTCATACTACTTTCATGTGATGGCGGGAAGACCTTGTCGTGTGCTATGATCCACGCGGTCATCAAACCAGAGCATCTCACAAGTGGACACATGCCAATCCGAGTCGCCATCGTGGAAGACACCCGTGAAATCAGGGAAGGCCTTGCTTTCCTCATCAACTCATCACCCGGCTTTTCGTGCGTGGCTGCCTGCGGATCAGCGGAGGACGCCTTGCTTCGCCTGCCCAAAAGCATTCCGGACGTGACATTGATGGATATTCAGCTCCCCGGCATGTCGGGCATTGAATGCATCCGGCTTTTGAAAAGCCGGTTGCCTGCGATGCAAATCATGATGCTCACCATCTTCGAGGATCACGATCGTATCTTTCAGTCACTCATGGCGGGTGCCAGCGGTTACCTCATCAAGAAAACTCCTCCGCAACGCATCATTGAAGCGATCCAAGACCTCCACATGGGCGGGTCACCCATGTCCAATCAGATCGCCCGGCGTGTGGTGGACGCTTTTCGGCAGCCTGCTTGCTTCAGCGACGGAAAAAGCTCAGACCCTTCCGTCCTCCAACAACTATCCTCCCGCGAACAGGAAATCCTCCATCACCTGGCGCAGGGCTTTCTTTACAAGGAGATCGCCGAATCCCTCCGCATCAGCATCGAAACAGTTCGCACTCACATCCGGCACATCTACGAGAAGCTCCACGTCCGCTCCCGCACCGAGGCCGTGCTAAAGGCGTTTCCCGGCACGAACGGGAACCATTCGCACGGCGACCGGCCCCATCAGCCCTGGAGTCCTTGAATCTCAAAACTCGTTGTAAACAGATCGAGTTTTCGGAGCGCGAGAAGTCAGCGGGTGGACGGGGCCAGAAGTTCGAGCGTTTCTCCCTAACCCCTGCCCTCTCCCTCAGGGAGATGGGGAACGGATGTCAGTCTTTTGCCAAGACGAGGTGCTCCGAATCCTTCAACGCGCGGTCGGAGATTCTCCCTCTCCCAGCGGGAGAGGGTTGGGGTGAGGGAGAACGGTTTGATCCCGACTCACGGCTACAGGTCCGGTGTAAAACTCGTCGGTCTGAGGCAAGACCCGCTATCGAGTCACCTACTACTTTCATGTGATAGGCAGCCGTCCGGGATTTGTGATAAACCTGCCTCCGTTCAGAGTTTTTTAGCGGCGAGCGTTAACAGCAATCAAGACAGCCATACACTATCTGACCTATGCAATACATAATCCCCAGCCTGCAACGTCGTACCAACCGGACGGGCATCCTCGGACTCCTGCTCCTCCTGATGTTGTGTCTTTTTTTCAACCATCAACTCTTCGCGCAAAACACGCCGCCGACGATGGATACGATCGCCAACCAATCCATCACGATGAACGGCGTCTCAGGTCCGCTTTCCTTTACTGTCGGTGACGTTGAAACGGCCGCTTCGAGCCTTATCGTGTCGGCCTCTTCGTCCAACAACGCCCTGGTTCCGAATGCGAACATCGTTCTGGGAGGGAGCGGAGCCAACCGAAACATCACCGTCACGCCGGCGGCAAATCAGACAGGCGTCGCTACGATCACCTATTCGGTAGCTGATCTGGGTGACGGTGGCGGCGCCAACGTGAAGACGACCACCCGAACCTTCACTCTCACGGTGAATCCGCTTGTTCTTTCGGCCACCTGGTATCCATTGATTGCGCCCGGGTGGCCGATCGTGGGTGTCGCGGCGACGCCGGGCAGCGCCACAAGTTCGATTGCTGCTCCCGGGGCCGTTCCGGGAGCGAACAACTATCCTGGAACACAATCACCGGACAAAGCGATTGACGGTGACCCCGGTTCGAAATATCTGAACTTCACAGAGACGAACGCAGGTTTGATCCTGACAATTCCAGGAGCTGCGGCAGCCAGTGGGTTCCGATTCGCGACAGCCGACGACAGTCCCGAGCGTGATCCGTTGTCCATCACAATCGAAGGCACCAACGCCATTGATCCTGCCACCGCCGCTGGAGGCGCGACGTGGACACAGATTTACAGCGGATCGAGCGGACTGCAGGCGAACCCCGGCCGCGTCATTCATGGGCCGATTGTCTGGTTCGCCAATGCCGCCGCATTCAACACCTACCGGGTTCTGGTGACCAGCATTCGGGATGGCGCGGCTGCCAACAGCGTGCAGTTTGGCGAAATCCAGATGTTCTCCATCACTTCTCCCGTCGTCGTGGGAGGTGGACTCAGGCGTGAACTCTTTCTGAATGTGCCCGGCGGCGATGTGGCCAGCCTCACCAGCAGTCTGAATTATCCCGCGTCACCAGATTCCGTGTCCATCATCAACGCGGCGGAGACTCCCTCGAATATTGGAGAAAGCTACGGCCAGCGCATCCGCGGCTACCTCCTGGCACCTGCAACCGGCAACTACACCTTCTACATTTCATCGGATAATCAGAGTCAGCTTTTTCTCAGCACGGATGCGAACCCGGCGAACAAAGTGCAGATCGCATCCGAGCCGGAGTGGAATGGATCCCGCAACTGGACTGGCACGGATCGTCGAAATCCTGCGGCACCTGAAAATCGCTCATCACCAATCGCTCTTGTGGAGGGACAGGTTTACTACATTGAGATCCTTCATAAGGAAGGCGGTGGTGGGGACAATTTTGGGGTGACATGGCAATTGCCCGGCGCGCCCGCACCGGTCAACGGGGCTCCACCGATTCCGGGCCAATACCTCGCCTTTGACGGATCACTCCCGCTGGCTCCAACGATTTCCGCCATCGGGTCTCAATCAACGTCCATCAATGCTCCCACTCCCGACATTGCCTTCACCATCGGCGATGTTCAAACGGCTCCAGCTTTGCTGACTGTCACAGGCACTTCCTCCAATCCGGCGCTGATTCCTAATCAGCCGGGCAATATCACGTTGGGCGGATCAGGTCCGAATCGCACGGTTAAGATCACACCCGCACCGAATCAAATGGGAACGGCTACGATCACGCTCACGGTCACCGATGCGGGGGGATTAAGCTCTTCCACCAGTTTCACGGTCTCAGTCGGCGAAGTGCTCTTCACGGACAATTTCAACGTCTCCGCCAGCAGTGTGGACATGAATTTCGAGTACAACGCCGGGCGGCAGAGCGGCACCGTCAGTCCGATCCTCTACACGGATCAAAATCCGCCTGCCGGAGTGATCCAGGTCAACAATCCCGATTCGCCGGGGACCTTGCGGACACTAGGAGGCAATCGAGTTTCGCCAAATCACAGCTTCACTGAAGCGGGCCATTTCTCGATTGAGTTTGATTTGAACGTGGACATTAACGGCAGCCCTGATGGTTCTGTCTGGGCTGGCGTCACGTTCGGCTCGACGGTTCCCACCGACGCGATACAGAGCAGCGGAGGAGGTTTCGGTATCGTGTTCCGGCAACAATCGCAGTGGGAAGCCTACGATGGGAGCACATTGACCTACGCCGGTCGTGATGGGTTTCCTTCGGGATTACCTCCAGGGCCAATTCATTTGCGCTTCGATGTCGTTACGGATGGCTTTCAAGGAAGTCCGGCCACAATTTCGCTGACTGTCAATGGAATCTCAGCACGGATCGGGAGCAATGGCGTGGGATTTGAATACGTGAAGGCGTCCGGATTTTATGGGAATTACATCACATTCGCCGGGGACGGTGGCCAACCTTCACATGCTCACACCTACGACAACCTCGCCGTCACCGCGTATCCTTGCATCGAAGCATCCCAACGCCAGCCATTCCTCCTCGTCGGGAACAATCATGATCACTTCCGCGTGAACCTTCGTCCGTGGATGAATCAAAACCAGGCTGTGTCCGTCACGCTGACCAGTCAGAATCCCGCCGTCGCTGTGCCGACCGGCGGAAGCGGCGCAGCGATCACGTTGAACTTCCCTGCTGGCCCGGCAACGGAGCAAACGGTCTCGGTGACAGGTGTCGCAGCAGGAACGGCCCAGTTCGTGTTGAGCACGCCCGACGGCATCTGTGTGGGTGATCCTTTGAGCGTTACGGTTGGCGGAGTGGCCGGAAGCCCGGTTTCAGTAGTCAATCCCAGTTTTGAGGCAAATACCTTTACAGTCCCGCCCGGTTACGCCGGCGGGGGAAATGGACCTGTTACGGGTTGGGCAGGAGGAGGAACTGGCCTCAATCCGGTCGCTGATCAGAGACCGTTTGCTGACAACGGGCAGGTTCCGGACGGCAATCAGGTCGCGTTCATACAGGGTGGCAGTCCATTGAGCCAGACCATCGCCGGCTTCACGGTGTCCGCGCCTTATTACTTGAGGTATCGCGAGAACGCCGGCAATTGCTGTGGCGGCGCGCTTCCAACTATGAAGGTCACGATGGACGGGTTGGTTATTGTGGAGGACCACACGGTCACGGTCGTCGGAGCCGCGAACCCTTACCACGTGGTGACGAGCGCCAAGTTCTTCGCGGCACTTCCGTCACAAACGCTGTCGTTCGTGAAGAGCAGTCCCAGCGGCAGTGATAGTACAGCGTTGATCGACTTCGTGGAGGTTATCCCTGTTGCCGGCCCCTTCGTCCGGTCGTACGGACCTGTCGGGGCAGCGGTTCCGACGGATTCGCTCATCAGCATCCTTTTGGAGGACGGACTGACCGAGGTGGATCCGAATTCCATACAACTCTCTCTGGATGGAGCGTTGGTATCTTCCGTTATCACCAAAAGCGGCGGCGTGACCACGGTGCAGTTCAATCCGCCGGGTCTGTTTGTTCCTCTCTCACATCATCTGGTGAGTCTGACTTTTGCAGACAATAGCCCTACACCCACACTCGCTGTTCATGAATTCGAGTTCGACGCCGCTGTGCTATCAAGCGGCCCCGGCACCTTCTTCATCGAAGCCGAAGACCTCAACTTCGGCAGCGGCCAGCATCTGGCGGCGGCGGACTTGATGCCTTACCTCGGAGATGCCTACACTGGCCGCGGCGCGGTGCCTGGCGTGGATTACTTCCTGACGAGCGCAGGACCCTCTCCGGATTCGGACAACTACCGCGCGGGTGAGAATCCGAACGTAGGCATTGGGGGCAGCGGTGACAATGGCCGCGGTTCGTTCGACGTCACGACGAATTACAAGATCGGCTGGAATGACGCGGGGGAATGGTTCAATTACACTAGGAACTTCCCGGCTGGGGTTTACAACGTCTATGGTCGCCTCTCCTCGGGAGGCTCCGACATCCACGCGCAGCTCGACGAAGTCACCAGCGGCGCGACGACAACGACACAGACCACGACTAAACTAGTACTCCGTCAGTCATCAAATGAGGGGTAAAGTTTCTTGAGTTTGACGCGGGCATCGTCGGTGGTGAAACGCCAGTTGATTTTGGAAGAGGGCTGATTGCGACGCCGGGTCCAGGCGGCGATCTCTTGGCGCAGG
>SXGU01541194.1_pt1 | contig 24342 bp, 25 predicted proteins | sample 3174531 | NCBI WGS metagenome assembly SXGU01 (sample SAMN11356863, study PRJNA531348) | freshwater metagenome | isolation source: freshwater sample F1-140 | place: China: Fuxian Lake, Yuxi | collected 2017-12-25
CGGGGCGGTTGCTCCTTCGGCGCTTCTAGGGCCTCTTTGCAGAGGTTGGGAAGTCTCTCCCGATGCCACTGGCAGATTGCCAGTTATATTCGAGTGATTACTGTGTGATGCACAGATAAAAACTAGTCGCTATTGTGCCAGCAATTTTTTTCAATTTCATTTCTAAAACAACCGCTGCGGTTTTGCGATTCACTTGCGAAGGCTTCCACGCGTGACCCACACCGTTCGGGTGGTGACCTACAACATTCACAAAGGGGTCCAAGGCATGGGCCCAAGGAGACGCCTTGAGATTCACAATCTGGGCCATGCGGTAGAGCAGCTCGACGCGGATGTGGTCTGTCTGCAAGAGGTTCGTAAGTTACATCGGCGGGAAGAAAAGTACTTCCGCTATTGGCCTGCGATGGGCCAAGCAGAATTTTTAGCGCCAGAAGGGTATGCCGCGGTTTATCAAACCAATGCAGTAACCCGGCACGGCGAACATGGAAACGCGATGTTGTCGCGCTGGCCGGTTCTGACGCACCAACATGAAGACATGTCTGACCACCGGTTTGAACAGCGAGGCCTGTTGCACTCCGAAGTTTTGATCCATGGCCAAAGTGTCCATGTGCTGGTGGTCCATCTGGGGCTCATCCGTTCCAGCCGAATTCGCCAATTGGCGCAGCTGTGCCGTTTTATTGCGCGTGAAATTCCATCCGATGCTCCATTGCTTGTGGCTGGCGACTTTAATGATTGGAGCAGCAGAGTTCAATCCCAGTTTCATGCCGCAGGTTTGCTGGCTTTTAAAGGCGTTCGAGTGGCTACATTCCCCGCGCGCTTGCCTTTGGTGCAACTGGATCATGTGTTTGCGCGGGGCTTGCGACCTGTGCGCTTGGATGTTCCTAAGGGTGCGATTTGGGCGCAGATGTCAGACCATCTTCCCTTGATCGCGGAGTTCGCGTTATGAAGACGGCGCATTTATCTCCTGGTCACGCGGTGCGCTTGTTGCCTGGAGGTGCCGATTTTTTTCCTTCTTTGATTGAGACGATCGACACCAGTCAAACTGAAGTACGTTTAGAAACCTATATTTTTAATTTCGATGCCACCGGCGAGTCTGTGGCATATGCCCTGATTCGCGCTGCGCAAAGAGGCGTGTCGGTCATGGTGATGGTGGACGGTATTGGAACTCCGCCTTTGGCTGATCTGTGGGAGAAGCGTTTTGACGCCGCACGGGTTCAGTGGCACCGGTTTTTGCCCTTGGGCTGGTTGGGGGTGGTGCTGCCCTTGCGCTGGCGTCGCTTGCATCGTAAGTTGTGCGTGGTGGATGGCCTCCATGCTTTTTGTGGCGGCATTAACGTCATTGATGACTGCATCGACCTGAACTATGGAGCGCTCAGCAGTCCGCGCTTTGACTTTGCCGTGAAAGTCACAGGACCGCTGGTAAAAGAGGTGCACAGCACACTGGAGCAATTTTGGCGGCACGTCAAACTGGGCCAACAGATGGAGCGCTTGCAGTGGAAACTGTTGGGCCATACTTTTAAACAAGCCTTAAACCAAAAAGCCCTCAGCCAAAAAACCAACGCATCGCAAAACACGAAGGCAAAACGGGCGCACAGCGCCGTCTGGGCGGCATTAGTTTTACGCGACAACCTATTTCACCGCAGTAGCATAGAGCGCACCTACCGAAAAGCCATTGGCGAGGCGCGTGAAGAGGTGCTGATAGCCAGCGCCTACTTTTTGCCTGGCCGCAAATTGCGCCATGCGCTGATTCATGCGGCCCAAAGGGGAGTGCGCGTACGTTTACTTTTGCAAGGCCGCTATGAGTATTTCTTACAACTCCATGGCGCTCGCATGGTGTACAGCGCTTTACTTGAGGCTGGGGTTGAAATTTATGAATACACCGCAGGGTATCTGCACGCCAAAGTGGCCGTCGTTGATGGTCACTGGGCTACAGTGGGCTCCTCCAACCTCGACCCTTTAAGCATGTTGTTGGCCCAAGAAGCCAACGTCGTTGTCGAAGACGTGGCGTTTGCCCAAGCCCTTCAAGCAAGCATTTTGCTCGCCTTAAATCAACAATCGCTTCGTGTCGATCCAGAGGGCTATAAAAACCGAGCCTGGCATGCGCGATTTTTAGATCTTTTGGCCTTGGGCTTGGTGCGATCAGTCTTGTTTTTGACGGGCTCTCGCTATTGAAACGGGTACTTGGTCGCCAGTCAGGACAATTGGCAACTGGTAAACCATGGTTTTGCAAAGGCTGGTACCATTCTTTGGTCATTTTGCAAAATTAATTAATTCATGAAATCAATCGACGACGACGCTGGAACCCCTGTTTCCGTCAAGATTCGCGAGCGCATCAATGCGGCCCGCAAGCGTTTTAACGCCAACGACAATATTTCTGAATTTATTCAGCCCGGCGAGTTAGAAACTTTACTCGACGAAGTGGAAGAAAAAATGCGCGGTGTTTTGACGAGTTTGGTGATCGACACCGAGCGCGATCACAACACGGGAAACACCGCCCGACGCGTGGCCAAGATGTACCTCAACGAGGTCTTTCGCGGACGCTACGTCGCAGCGCCTGCGATTACTGAATTTCCCAACGCGGAACACCTCAACGAGCTCATGATCGTCGGGCCAATTACCGTGCGCAGCGCTTGCAGCCACCATTTTTGCCCGGTGATCGGACAAATTTGGATTGGCGTTTTGCCCAACGAACACACCAACGTCATCGGCTTGAGCAAATATGCGCGATTGGCGGAATGGGTGATGGGCCGGCCTCAAATTCAAGAAGAGGCGGTGGTTCAACTGGCTGATCTGATTCAAGAAAAAACCCAACCCGATGGCTTGGCCATTGTGATGGAGGCAAGCCACTACTGCATGTCTTGGCGTGGCGTGAAAGACATGGACAGCAAAATGATCAACTCGGTCATGCGTGGCGTCTTTCTAAAAGATCCCAACTTGCGCCGCGAATTTTTGTCCCTCATTCCTAAGAAAGGCTGACCCTATGTTGGTTCGACTGCTTTACGCCAGCCGCGCGATTGACCCTGCTTCTGCGGCTATTGATGACATCTTGCTCCAATCGCGTCAGGGCAATCCCAGCTCCGGCATCACTGGAATCTTGTGCTACGGCGGCGGAATTTTTCTGCAAGCGATTGAAGGTGGACGCAACGCGGTAAGCGAGCTTTACAGTCACATCCAGCGCGACCCGCGCCACAAGGACGTGGTGCTTTTGCATTACGAAGAAATCTCGGAGCGGCGTTTTAGCGGCTGGACCATGGGCCAAGTCAATATGTCCAAAATCAATGCCAGCATTTTGCTGAAATATGCAGAAAAGCCAGAGCTCGACCCTTACAGCGTTTCGGGCAAAGTCTCTTTGGCCCTGCTTGAAGAACTGATGGCCACCGCCTCCATCATCGGACGCGCCTAAATCCAACGGCTCCTCTAGGGGCTTTTTTCTCATGCCTTTGAGTGCGCTAGCGCTTGTCGTTTTGGCAGGCTTCATCCACGCCAGCTGGAACATTGCAGCTAAAAAAGCCGATGGCGATGTGCGCTTTGTGGCCTTTACCGCGCTGGTCCTGATGGTGTTCTGGGCCCCGGTAGGGTTGTGGGTGGGCTGGCAGCAGGTGCCTCTTTGGGGCGCCATCGAGTGGGCTTTGGTTTTGGCCAGTGCCTTGATTCACGTGGGCTACTTCACCGTTTTGCTGCGTGGCTATAGAAAGGCCGACCTCACGGTGGTCTATCCTTTGGCACGAGGTTCTGGGCCGCTTCTATCCTCGATGATTGCGATAGTTTTTCTCGGTGAGCAAATTTCAGCGCTGGGCTTAGTGGGAATTCTTGGCGTGGTTTGTGGCGTATTTCTGATCGCCGGTGGGCCGAGCTTGTGGAAGGCTGCGCATGATCCGCAGCAACAAGCCCGCGTGCGTACAGGCATTTTTTATGGCGCTAGCACCGGCTTATTTATCGCCAGTTACACCGTGATCGACGGTTACGCCGTCAAGGTGGCGCTCATGTCTCCGATCTTGGTCGACTATGTTGGCAACCTTTTGCGCCTAGTGTTTTTAGTGCCGACCTTGCTGCGTGAACGCCCCGTGGTGGCGCAGATGTGGCGAAAACAGCGCCGTTATGCGTTGATCGTTGGCATTTTTAGTCCCGTTTCCTATGTGTTGGTACTGTATGCGATGCAAGTCGCACCTTTATCGCATGTGGCGCCCGCCCGCGAAGTGTCGATGTTGTTTGCTGCTCTGTTAGGCGGCCACCTACTGGGGGAAAAAGACAGAGGCCCGCGTATTTTGGGTGCGGCATTGATTGCAATGGGCGTGATGGCTTTGGGTTTGGGCTGACATGAACATCCCGTTATTACTAGGTTGTGATTTTTCGAGCAGCCCCAGCAAACGCAAAAATATCGTCTTGGCCTGGGGTGCATCCGACGGCCAGCGGGTGCAAGTGCAGCGTCTTGAACGTCTCGCGAGCCTGACTGATTTTTTAACGGCCTTGCAAGAGGAAGCTGCGTGGATAGGCGGTTTTGATTTGCCGTTTGGGTTGCCGCGTGAACTGGTCGAAACGCTGGGTTGGCCCACCGACTGGGCCGCCTGTATGGACCACTACGCGTCGCTTTCTCGCGCTGACATTCGCGCCCAGTTTGCTGCCTTTTGTAACGCCCGCCCGGTGGGCTCCAAGTTTGCCCATCGCGTAACCGATGGGCCCGCAGGCTCAAGTTCGTCTATGAAATGGGTCAACCCACCGGTCGCGTACATGCTGCATGCCGGTGTGCCCCTCCTGCGACAAGCCGGCGCATATTTTCCGGGCTTGCAGTCGCCTCAACCGAATGCAACTCGAATTGCCTTAGAGGCCTATCCGGGAATGTTGGCGCGAAAGGTCTTGGGCGCTCGCAGTTACAAAAACGACGACAAGGCTAAGCAAACGCCCGAGCGGTTGATTGCACGCAAAGACTTGGTGAACGCCTTGGAGCTGGGGCAGTGTGGACTGAGTCTGCGTTTAAAACTCAGCCACGCCCAGCGCGACGCTTTGTTTGAAGACGCCTCGGGCGACGCGCTAGACGCGGTGCTCTGCCTCATGCAAGCGGCCTGGGCTCAAAAGCAAGGACCGGCTTTGTACGGATGTCCGCCAGCCATCGATTCGCTTGAAGGCTGGATTATTGGCGCATAGGGGAAAATCGCACACCGTTCTGGGTGTATAACCACCTTAACCCCTCATTAACAAGCGCAAGGGGAGCGCAAAAAACAAGGAAAAAACATGGGTGCGCAGTGGAAAGCAAAAGGCAAAGAATTAGCCGCCAACGCCAAAGGCCGGGCCTTTGGAAAATTAGCCAAAGACATCATGATCGCGGCCCGCAATGGTGCAGACCCGGCATCGAACGCGCGGCTGCGTTTGGTGGTGGAGCAGGCCAGAAAAATCTCCATGCCCAAAGACACCTTAGACCGTGCCATCAAAAAGGGGGCGGGGTTGACCGGAGAATCGGTCAGTTTTGAACACGTGATTTACGAGGGTTTTGCACCCCACCAGGTTCCGGTGATGGTGGAGTGTCTGACCGACAACGTCAACCGCACGGCGCCTGAGATGCGGGTGTTGTTTCGCAAAGGACAACTCGGAACTTCGGGCTCTGTGGCCTGGGACTTTGACCACGTGGGCATGATCGAAGCCGAGCCTGCGGACAAAGGCATTGACCCGGAGCTTGCAGCCATCGAAGCCGGCGCCCAAGACTTTGAGCCCGCAGAAGAAGGCGCGACGTTGTTTCTGACCGACCCCGCAGACTTGGATTTGGTCAGCCGCGCTTTGCCTGCGCATGGGTTTACGGTGCTATCTGCCAAGTTGGGCTACAAGCCTAAAAACCCGGTGGACCCTGCCAACCTCAGCGCTGAACACTTAGAGGAGGTAGAAGCCTTTCTCGCAGCGATCGACGCCAATGACGATGTGCAGAATGTGTTTGTGGGGCTGGCGGGTTAGCGGGTTATTGAATTAGTGATTTAGTGAGTACTGCACACTAAGCAAGCCGCTTTGCGCGGCATGCGCACTTGGGTCCATTCCATGCTGCGGCCGTCGAGCATTAAAAGTCGACCGGTAAGCGCTTGGCCTATGGAGGCGAGGATTTTCAAAGCCTCAGCCGCTTGCATGGCGCCTATGATTCCTACCAAAGGCGCGAAAACACCCATCGTTGCGCAGCGGGTTTCTTCGGGCGTGTGATCAGGCGGGAAAACGCAGGCATAGCAGGGTGAAGAAGGATCGCGCGGGTCGTACACCGTGATCTGGCCGTCCATCTGAATTGCCGCGCCCGAGACCAAGGGTTTGCGGTGTTTAACGCACGCCGCGTTGACCGCTTGGCGGGTTGCGAAATTGTCGCAACAGTCTAAAACCACATCGGCCTGCGCCACCAAGGTGTCAAGTAAAGCAGCGTCAGCGCGGACCGCAAGCGCGTTGACTTGCACATGCGGGTTCAGGGCTAACAAGGTTTCTTTGGCAGACGCGACTTTGGGTTGGCCTACGTTGGCAGTGGTGTGGGCAATTTGGCGCTGCAAGTTGGTGAGCTCAACGCTGTCGTCGTCAACCAAAGTGATTTGGCCGATTCCAGCACAGGCCAGGTACATCGCTGCGGGTGAACCCAAACCGCCGGCACCAATGATGAGCGCATGGCCTTGCAGAATTCGGGTTTGGCCTTCAAAGCCAATATCTTCCAACAAGATATGGCGGGAATAGCGCAGCAGTTCCTCGTCTTGCATGCTGCGCTCGGTCATCCCCTTCTCACTCTTCCTTGATTTCGGGTTTACGTTCTACCAAGGTTTTACTGACCACCACGGATTGGCCTTTGAGTTGCCGGATCGCTTGCATCAACTGGAAATCTTTGTCGGAGCCAAACTCCGGCGCTCTGCGCTCGGCCACAGGTTTGCGTGATTCTTCTTCGAGTCGTTTCAGGGCTTCTTCTCGGGCTTTTTCACGAACGTCGTCTTTTTTCTCTTCGCCTTGGCCGCTGCCTAAATGTTTTTCAAGGTCGGCTTCACGGGTGCGCAGTGCCGCAAAAGGGCTGCCTTCTGCGGTTTCATCGACCATCACATCGGGCACGATACCTTTGGCTTGGATCGACTTTCCACTGGGGGTGTAATAGCGCGAGGTTGTAATTTTTAAACCGGTATCTGGGCCCAAGGGTCGGAAGGTTTGAACCGAGCCTTTGCCAAAAGTTTGGCTGCCCATGATGGTGGCGCGTTTATGGTCTTGCAAAGCGCCAGCCACAATTTCGCTGGCCGAAGCGGAGCCTTCGTTAACCAACACAACGACCGGTACTTTTTTCAACCCAAATGGCAAAGACTTCAAGGGATCTGCGCCAGCGCGGCCTTGGTAGTCTTGGGGCAGCGCCTTGAGAACTTGTTTGCTATCGGCTGTTTGTCCGTTGGTAGAAACCACGGTCACGTTCTCAGGCAAAAAGGCGGCAGAAATAGCCACGGCCGCATTCAAAAGACCGCCTGGATCATTGCGCAGGTCTAGAACGATGCCTTTGATTTTTGGGTCTTGTTTGTAAATTTCATTGACCTTCTTGACGAAGTCATCCACCGTGCGCTCTTGGAACTGGCTTACCCGTACCCAGCCGTAACCAGGTTCCACCAACTTACCCCGAACCGAGAGTTGCTTAATTTCTTCGCGGATGATGGTGACCGGAAAAGTGCGGCCCTCTTCTTTGCGAAAGATGGTTAATAAAACCTTGGTGCCGGGTTCTCCGCGCATGCGTTTGACCGCTTCGTTCAGGGTTAAGCCCTTGACCGCGGTGTCGTCAATTTTGGTGATCAAGTCATTGGTCTTTAAACCCGCGCGAAACGCGGGCGAGCCTTCAATGGGTGACATAACCTTGACCAGACCGTCTTCTTGGGTAATTTCAATGCCCACGCCCACAAATTTTCCGGAAGTGCCTTCGCGAAATTCTTTAAACGCTTTTTTGTCAAAGTAAGCGGAATGCGGATCCAAGCTGGAGACCATGCCGGAGATCGCGTCGGTGATGAGTTTTTTATCATCGACCGGTTCTACGTAATCGCTTTTGATGAGGCCAAAAACAGCCGAGAGTTGCTGCAGCTCTTCAAGCGGCAACGGCGCCATCGCACTGCGGGCACCGGTTTGAAGCGATACGGTGGTGAGTGCTCCGGCCACAATGCCCAAAGCAACCCAACCTGCGATCTTAAGTTTTTGACTCATAAATATGTCCGTGTTGCCTTGTCGTGTCTAGTTGTTTATTTAAGCTTTTCCCTGAGAGGCAACCGCAGCGGCAGCCTTGGCTGCGGCTTCTGCGTCCCCTAGATAGTAGTGCTTTATTGGCTTGAGTTCTGTATCGAGCTCGTATACCAGTGGAATGCCGTTGGGAATGTTGACGCTAACAATGGCGTCGTCCGAGATGCCGTCTAAGTATTTCACCAAAGCGCGGATGGAATTTCCATGCGCTGCGATGACGATACGTTTACCCGCCAAAAGGCCCGGCGCGATCGATTCGTTCCAAAACGGCATGACCCGCTCAACGGTGTCTTTCAGGCATTCAGTCAAAGGAATTTGTTCTGGCTTAAGTTTGGCGTAGCGTGAGTCGCTGCGCTCGCTGCGGGGGTCTTGGGGCGTGAGCGCGGGCGGCGGGGTGTCGTAACTGCGCCGCCAGACCAAAACCTGTTCTTCGCCATATTGTTTGGCCATGTCGGCTTTGTTGAGGCCTTGCAGGGCGCCGTAATGGCGTTCGTTCAACCGCCAAGCGTGGACAACGGGAAGCCATGTGCGGTCCATCTCATCGAGGCAATGCCACAGCGTGCGGGTTGCCCGCTTGAGCATGCTGGTGTAAGCGACATCAAAGTCATAACCCTCAGCTTTCAGAAGTCGCCCGGCATTTTTGGCTTGCTCCACCCCGGTGGGTGTCAGGTCCACATCGGTCCAGCCGGTAAAGCGATTTTCTAAATTCCAGGTGGATTCGCCGTGGCGAATCAATACAAGTTTGTACATAGTGGGTGAATCAAGGGCCAAACCAAGGGGCAAGAGACAGGGGTAAAAGCAGTAGCACGGTACAGCATTCTAAAATGCATGTTCTAGACCTCTAGCAACTATCAAGGAACAAAGTGAAATTTATTATCGATAACTGGATGCTGATCAGCCTGGCCGTGTTTTCTGGAGCGCTGCTTTTGGCCCCCGTCATCCAAGGCGCTGCCAGCCAAGGCCTGAGCGCGGCAGAAGCCGTGCAGTTGATGAACCGTGAAAAAGCCGTCGTCATTGACGTTTGCGAACCCGCAGAATTTGCTCTTGGCCATATTGTGGGCTCTAAAAATATTCCGCTTGGGCAGCTGGAGGCAAAGCTCGCTGGCGCTGTTAAAAACAAAAGCCTGCCTTTGATTTTGGTGTGTCAGTCTGGGATTCGTTCGTCCCGGGCGGTTGCTACGGCCCAAAAACTCGGTTTCGAGAAAGCCCATTCCTTGGGTGGCGGCCTAACGGCGTGGAAAACTGCCAATATGCCGGTTGAAAAAGCCTAATTTTTTTCAATATTTCAGACTTCACACACTACTTTATAAATCGTATGCAAATCGTCAAGATGTACACCACCGCCGTGTGTCCTTACTGCGTTCAAGCCAAGCGCATCCTTAAATCCAAGGGCGTAGAGCATATTGAAGAAATCCGCATTGATGCCAACCCCGACCAGCGCACGCACATGATGGAAATCACTGGGCGGCGTACCGTTCCTCAAATTTTTATTGGAAGTACGCATGTCGGCGGGTGCGATGATTTGATGGACTTGGACAGCCGCGGTGGTTTGGTGCCCTTGTTGGCGCAGGCCTGAGCGTCATTATTTCGGCGTCTGGCCCTGACATAATCCCCTAGTCGAGCCCACCCCTTGTGACCGGGTGGGCTTTGTTTTACCTTGAAAGAAATTGCTATGGCTGACCAAGAACCTGTATTCCAAATTCAACGCGTTTACCTCAAAGAAGCCTCGCTTGAGCAACCGAACTCTCCCGCCATCTTGCTCGAGCAAGAGCAACCATCGGTCGATATTCAGCTTGGCGTAGAGGCTAATCCTGTGGCAGAAGGCATTTACGAGGTGTGTGTCACAGCCACCGTTCAAACCAAAATTCAAGACCGAACCGTGTTTTTGGTAGAAGCCAAGCAAGCCGGTATTTTTGAAATTCGCAACCTTCCTCCCGAGCAATTGGGCCAAATCATGGGAATTGCGTGCCCGCAAATCGTTTACCCCTACTTGCGTGGCAACGTTGCTGATTTAATTCAACGCGGCGGCTTTCCTCCAGTGCACTTGTCGGAAATTAATTTCCAAGCGATGTACGAGCAGCAGCAAAACCCCGCAGGTGCGGATGCTGCGCCCAGCAGCTTGCAATAATCCAACTTTGCGCTGGCGCTAAGCCACCATGAAAATTCTGATTCTTGGTGCTGGGGCATGGGGGAGTGCACTGGCAGTCAGTGCCTGTGCTCATCCCAAGGCGCACCACGTCACGCTCTGGGCCCGTGAAAGCGCCCAGGCCGCTGCGATGCAAAACCAGCGTGAGAACCAACGCTATTTGCCTGGACTCGTTTTACCGAGCCATTTGAACATTCTCAATTCTTCATGGGCTGAACTGGAGCCGCTGTGCGCTGCGCAAGACTTGGTGGTGGTAGCCACTCCCATGGCTGGATTGCGCTTTGCGTTGGCCCAACTTCACAATCTCCAGGTCCCAGTGGCTTGGTTGTGCAAAGGCTTTGAAACTCCGCAGGCAGAAAATTCCTGGGGTTTGATGGGCCATGAGGTGCAAGCCAGGGTTGCGCCGGCTTTGCACGCAGGCGTTCTGACTGGCCCAAGTTTTGCGCAAGAAGTTGCCAAAGGGCAACCCACAGCCATGGTCGCGGCAAGTGCCCATGACGCAGTTCGTCAGTCTTTGGTGTCTGCCTTTCATAGCCAGTCGCTGCGGGTCTATGCCAGTGACGACGTGGTGGGAGTGGAGGTTGGTGGTGCGGTTAAAAACGTCTTGGCGATTGCCACCGGTTTATGCGATGGATTGCAGCTGGGGCTGAATGCCCGCGCCGCGCTCATTACACGGGGACTGGCCGAGATGACGCGGTTGGGGTTGGCATTGGGCGCCAAGCCAGAAACCTTTATGGGCCTGAGTGGTTTGGGTGATTTGGTATTAACTGCAACCGGTGATTTGTCCCGCAACCGACGCATTGGCTTGGCCCTTGCGCAAGGGCAAACGCTAGACCAAGCGGTGCAAGCTTTAGGCCACGTAGCAGAAGGGGTCTACAGCGCTCGCACAGTTGTTCAACGGGCCCAAGGGCTGGGGGTAGACATGCCGATTGCCCAAAGCGTGGTGGATCTGCTCAACGGCAAGTTACAACCTGCGCAGGCGGTTGCTGCTCTGATGGGGCGGGGGCCTACCCAGGAACTTTAGTATCTTGAACCTTGGCGGCAATGTAGGCCATAGCCTCTTCCACTTGGTCCACCAAAATCAAACACAGCTCGCCCGGTTGCAGCGCATCCATGGCCGTATCGATGGCTAAAAACTCCCCATAAATCTCAGACCGCTGTTTGGCTTTTTTGGCATTGGCCAAGCCTTCACGCAACAGCGCCATCACTTCTCCATCAGACCGCCCACGCTGGCATTGGTCTTCGTACATCACCACTTCTTCAAAGGCGTCGCCCAAAATTTCGGTGATTTGGCGAATGTCTTGATCACGTCGATCGCCAGGCCCGCTGATCACCACGCTGCGCCGGGTTGCCGGCATGGCTTGCACCGCCTGAACCAAAGCAATCATGGCGTCGGGGTTGTGGCCGTAATCGGCAATCACAGTTGCGCCGTGGTAGTTAAACAAGTTAAAGCGACCTTGGGCGTTGTTGTTGTCGTTGGAGAAGTTAGCTAATCCGCCGCGAATCGTGTCCCAATCCATTCCCAAGGCCCACACTGCAGCCACGCTGGCCATGGTGTTTTCCACTTGAAATCCGATGCTGCCATCTAAAGTCAAAGGAATATCTTTCAGCGCGATTGTGTTTTTCACGCTCCCTTTGGCTGCCACTAAATTTCCGTTTTCGATATACACCACCGCGTGGCCTTGTGCGCGGTGGGTCGCCATGACAGGATTGAATTTGTCGAGCGCAAAAAACGTCACCGACCCTTTGCATTTTGCGGCCATGCTGGCAACGATCGGGTCAGCTGCGTTCAAAACGGCTGTTCCTTTAGCGCTGACATTTTGGACAATCACGCGCTTGAGTACAGCAAGCTCATCGACCGTGGTGATGTAGTTCAGCCCGAGGTGGTCCCCGCTGCCCACATTGGTGACCACTGCCACATCGCAACAATCAAACGCCAAGCCTTCACGTAACACCCCGCCGCGAGCGGTTTCAAGCACCGCAGCATCTACGTCAGGGTGGTGCAACACATTTTTCGCGCTCTTGGGGCCACTGCAGTCACCCGTATCAATGCACTCGCCACCCACGTACACACCGTCGGTATTGGTCATGCCAACGCACAAGCCTTGGTGTGTTAATAAGTGAGAGATTAAACGTACTGTGGTGGTTTTACCGTTGGTTCCAGTCACCGCAACAATCGGAATGCGTCCGTCTTGGCCATTCTTAAACAACATAGACACAATGGCTTCGCCCACCGCGCGGCCCTTGCCAAAGGACGGGCTCAGGTGCATCCGAAGTCCGGGGGCCGCATTAACCTCCACCACGCCGCCGCCTTGCTCTTCGATCGGACGCAAGATGCTGTCGCAAACCATATCAACCCCGCAAATATGTAAGCCCACCATATGCGCAGCGGCCACCGCGCGGGCGGCCACATCGGGGTGCACGTCATCGGTCACATCGGTGGCAGAGCCTCCGGTGGATAAATTGGCGTTGTTGCGTAAATTGACCCGCTCGCCTTTGGCAGGAATCGATTCGGCGGTAAAGCCTTGTCCGGCTAAGCAAGCGTGGGCAATTTCATCAAAGCGAATTTTGGTAAGCGAGGTCGAATGGCCTTCACCGCGTTTGGGGTCTAGGTTGACTTGTTCAACCAGTTGCGCCACGGTATGAACGCCGTCTCCCAACACCTTAGGCGGATCACGCCGCGCGGCTGCGACCAATTTATCGCCCACCACGAGCAAACGAAAATCATTTCCCGGCATATAACGCTCAACCAAAATGCGATCACGAAACTCGATAGCGACGGCGTAGGCCGCCCGCAACTGGGCTTCATTGCCAATGTTGACGGTCACGCCTTTGCCTTGGTTGCCATCCAGCGGTTTCACCACCACCGGCCAGCCAATCTCTAGTGCGGCTTTCAAAGCGTCATCGGCATCACTGACGGCACGTCCCATCGGCACGGGAACACCGGCGGCGTTGAGCAGTTTTTTGGTTAGCTCTTTGTCTTGCCCAATGGCCTCGGCAATGGCACTGGTAGCGTCTATCTCGGCGGCTTGAATACGCCGCTGTTTGCTGCCCCAGCCAAATCGCACCATCGAGCCTTCGGTCATCCGGCTGAAGGGAATATTGCGTGCGACTGCGGCATTCACGACGGAGCCAGTGCTTGGCCCGAGCCGAACGTCTTCATCGAGTTCGCTCAATTGCGCAAGGGCCGCAGGCACATCAAACGGTGTATCGTTGAGCGCTGCCAAACACAAGTCTTGCGCTAGCGTAAAGGCAAGCCTACCAACGGCTTCTTCGCTGTACTCGACTACCACTTGGTACACCCCAGCGTCAAAGGTTGGTTTGGTGCAACTAAACGTCACCGGGCAGCCAGCCTGCGCTTGCAAACCCAAAGCCGCCAGCTCTAATACGCTCGCCAATGGAATCGAGTCATCGTGACCAATCGGCTGAAACGGGCTAATCTCTGGAAAGCGGGCACGCAAGCGCGTCTCGAAACCGGCCAATTTACCAATCGCGCACTCCAAGGGTTCGCACGAGACGATCGCCTGAATCGCGGTGTGGTGGCTCCACAAATTGGGCCCGCGCAAGGCTCTGGTTTGGGTGACTTCCATAGTTAATAAGGCGTTTTTTGGGGGTTGGATTCAAAAGTGCGAAGCCCCGCAGCGATCAGCTCGGCAGGGATATCTAGCGCCCAAGCCGCACCCACGGCCGCCATCACCATCTCGGGCTGGGCGGCTTTGCTGGGTTTAAGGCTGGTGAGTGAAAGCAAGGTAAATTCTTGTAAACCTTGGGCCAAAATAATGGCACCGTTTTTAACAAACACGGCGCGCTCACCTGCTTGGCGGTGGGCTACCAAAGTCGGGTGGGTTTCGGATAAGGCATAAAAAATCACTTTGCCATCGCACAAATCAGCCAGCTCCAAAGTTTGGGAATCTTGTGCGTTCAAGACGGCCGTGCCAGTCGGCAAGATCACGTCCACTTGGGTTCGGGCGACTTTATACGTTTGTTCTGCGTTAAGAATATCGAAGGCTTGCAAGCTCTCGTGCCAAGTGACATCGGTCACCACCCCCACATCGCACTTGTCATAAGCAAGGCCTTCGCCCAGAACAGTCGTGCTTGGGTTTTCAAACACAGCCGCTTGTACGGATCGGTTCATCAAAATACGCTGTCCGGCTTCCCAATGGGTGCTGTCGCGATCGTCAACGCGTCGGCTGTCAAGGTACAAGCCCTCGCTACACGCTAAGCCGACATGGTTGCCACTGATGTGCACCAACCAAGCCACCAAGCGAGAAATACGACCCGTGTTGCGCGTTCCTGTGACGCCGATGATGGGGATACGCCCTGTAGTTTGGGGTTCAAATAAATGCGCCATGATGGCTTTGCCTACCGGTTGGCCGTTGCCGTTCGATGGCTTGATGTGCGATAGCAAGCCGGGGCTGGCGTTGACTTCAATCACCGCGCCTTGCTGGGCTTTGAGCGGTTTAGCGCAGTCTTCTAAGACCATGTCGACCCCGGCAATATCCAGGCCGACAACGCGGGCTGCCAAAGCGGCGGCCGCAGCAATGCTGGGGTGCAGTTGGTCAGTGACGTCTAAGGCGACATTACCGTTGCGCTGAATCAATACTTTTTGGTCTTTGGCAGGAATACTTTCAGGCGTGAGGCCGACCCGCTCGAGCTCGAGCAAAACTTCAGCGCTGTTACTAGGCAGTATTTGGTTCAAAGGAGAATCTTCGCCCCGACCCCGGCGCGGGTCGCAGTTGATTTGTTGGTCTGCCAGGACGTCAATATTGCAGATGCCGTCTCCAATCACATGCAAGCTGTCGCCTTTGGCAGCGGCAATGACCCGTTTACCTACGACCAAAAGGCGGTGCTCATCACCCGCAATAAATTTCTCAACAATGACGCTGCCCCCGCCCTTGCGGTGAGCTAACTCGTAAGCCGCTTTGACTTCGCCCTCTTGATGCAAGTCCAACGACACCCCGCGTCCGTGGTTTCCGTCATAGGGTTTGAGCGCCACTGGAAAGCCTACGCTTTGTGCTGCCTCCCAAGCGGCTTGCGCGCTTTTGACCAACTCACCTTCCGGCACCGGTACCCCGCAGGCCTTGAGCAAGGATTTCGTGAGGTCTTTGTCGCTGGCAATTTCTTCCGCAATCGCGCTGGTTTGGTCCGTCTCAGCGGTCCAAATTCGGCGTTGGGCGCTGCCATAACCGAGCTGTACTAAGTTACCTTCTGTCAGGCGAATATGGGGAATCTGGCGGTCCGTGGCGGCGTCCACTATGTGCGCGGTGCTGGGGCCCAGGCACAAAGAATCCACCATGTCAGCTAAATGTTCTTGGGCGGCTTTTAAATCAAAAAGCGTGTCGTTGATCGCAGCGACCAGTAAATCGCGACCCGCTTGCAGCGCTGCTCGCCCGACTTGCTCTTGGCGGGTGCGAAAGGCCACTTTGTAAACACCGCGTTGCGAGGTTTGGCGGGCTTTACCGAAACTGGTTTGCATGCCCGCTAAATTTTGAAGCTCTAAGCAAACGTGCTCCAAAATATGGGCCGCCCATGTGCCTTCGCGCAAACGCTCTAAAAAACCACCGCGAACGCCCGGACTGCATTTGTGCTCGATCAGCCCTGGCAGCCACGTGGTGAGGCGGTCGTAAAAACCAGTCAGGGTGTTGGAAGGGAAATCTTCTAAAGTGCCAATATCAACCCAAGCCTCAATAACCGGGCGGTAAGTCCAAATATTGGGTCCGCGCAGGTAAGTGACCCGCAAAATAGCAATGTTTTTCTGGCTCGTCATGAAGAGAGATGGACTCGGCAGTCCACCAGGGTTGGTCTTGGTGCGTTGTGTATTCTCGCTCATGCGCAGGTTGTCCCCTAAGAGGGCGCCTGAATCAGGCATAGTAGCGGCTGCAAGATTGGCGTTGGCCTGACAATTCAAGGTGCGTCTTTCAGCTGCGTTTAAAAAAAATGACGGATATCCATGACCATTGAAGTCCCTGTTGCCCAGCCTTTTTCTGGAGATTTGCCCCCGCATTGGCAAACCCAGGCACAGTCGCAACTCCAAGCCCATGAAAACGTGTGGGCATCCTTGGAGGTTGACTTGGACACGCGTTTGCACTTTATCAAAGGCTTGGTCTTAGCAACTAATCAACGTTTGTTGAGTTACTCGCCCGGCGATTCGCATTGGCGCAGTTGGGAATACCGCAGCGGCTTGGTCTTGCAGCACCATGACCACGCGGGCGTGGGACATTTGGAATTGCTCGATGACAGCGGCCTGCTTTGCAGTTGGCGCTTTACCTTGGGCCAAAATTTACACGCCCTGCGCTTGGTGGACCAATTTCTTGCACACAACGAAAGCGCCCAAAGCGGCCAAGCCTTGGCTGCCGTCTTGAAATCGGTGTGCCCGAGTTGCAAAGCCCCCTTAGAAGCCGACGCAGAAGAGTGCCCTGTGTGTACCAAAGTCATTCACACTCCACCGTCTACTTGGACACTGTTGCGCCTGTGGCGCTTTGCCAAACCCTACCGTGGCCAGCTATTGGCTGGCTGCGTCCTGATGCTACTGGGAACCGCTGCCAGCCAAGTGCCGCCTTACTTGACGATTCCGTTGGTCGATGAAGTACTGATCCCCTTTCAAAATGGCCAGCATATTGAGCCCACCACCATCGCGTGGTACCTTTCTGGGCTTTTAGGCTCTGGACTTTTGGCTTGGGTGTTAAGTTGGGCCAAAACCTACATCTTGGCCTTGGCGTCTGAGCGCATAGCCGCAGATTTACGCACCACCACTTACGAGCATTTGCTGCGCTTGTCGCTCGAATATTTTGGCGGCAAGCGCACCGGCGATTTGCTGTCTCGGGTGGGCAGCGAAAGCGATCGCATTGCGGTGTATTTGTCCCTACACCTTACCGATTTCGCCAGCGACGTCGTCATGATTGTCATGACGGCAGTGATACTTTTTTCGATGAATCCCTGGCTGGCTTTAATTACGTTGGTACCGCTGCCTTTTATCGGTTGGATGATTCACTTTGTGCGTTACCGCTTGCAAACGGGCTTTGAAAAAATTGACCGCGTGTGGGGTGAAGTCACCAACGTCTTGGCCGACACGATTCCTGGTATCCGTGTCGTTAAAGCTTTTGCCCAAGAACAGCGCGAGGCTAAACGATTTCGCGACGCCAACCAACATAATTTGGTTGTCAATGACCGGATCAATAAAATCTGGTCGCTTTTTTCCCCCAGCGTTTCTTTACTGACTGAAATTGGCCTGTTGGTGGTTTGGGGTTTTGGTATTTGGCAAGTGGCCAACGGACAAATCACAGTCGGTATGTTGCTCGCCGCGATTGCCTACATCGGGCGGTTTTACGGCCGGCTTGATTCAATGAGTCGAATTGTCTCGATGACTCAAAAATCCGCCTCGGCAGCTAAGCGTATTTTTGATATCTTGGACCATGTCTCCAGCGTTCCCGAGCCTGCCCAACCCGTGCCCATGGGTAAAGTCCAAGGACGCATTGAGATTCGCGATGTCGGCTTTCGTTACGGCAATCGTGAAGTCAATCGCGGCATTAACCTGAACATCGCTCCTGGAGAAATGATTGGTTTGGTCGGCCACAGCGGCTCCGGAAAAAGCACCTTGGTGAATTTAATTTGCCGCTTTTACGATGTGTCAGAAGGCTCTATCCGGGTCGATGGTGTCGACATTCGTTCTTACGCGATTTCAGACTACCGGCAAAACATTGGCTTGGTATTGCAAGAGCCCTTTTTGTTTTTTGGAACGATTGCCGACAATATCGCCTACGGCAAATCCCACGCCAGCCGTGCGGAGATCATGGCCGCCGCGCGAGCCGCCCATGCCCATGAATTTATTTTGCGACTTCCCCAGGGCTATGACTCCATGGTCGGTGAGCGCGGTCAGGGTTTATCTGGCGGCGAGCGCCAGCGTATCTCCATTGCCCGTGCTTTGCTGATTGATCCGCGTATTTTGATATTGGATGAAGCAACGTCATCGGTTGATTCAGAAACTGAAAAAGAAATTCAAAAAGCACTAGAGAACCTGGTTCAAGGCCGTACCACCATCGCCATCGCCCACCGCCTCTCGACATTGCACCGGGCCGACCGTTTGGTGGTGTTAGACCGCGGACGGGTGGTAGAGGAGGGCTCGCATGACGACTTGATGGCCGCAGAAGGCGCTTACTTCAAGCTCTACCAAGCCCAAGCCCGTAATGCAGAACAAGGTATCGACGATGTGACAAGGAGCGACGCATGAACTTCACATTGGAGCGTAACGCGTTTGGTAAACTGATTTTGAGTAACGCCCAAGGCGAACGTTTTGAAGGCGTCATACCGGTTCGCACTTTTCCCATCCAAGCCCCGGAAGAAGGCATTTCCTTGGTCAGTTTGGACGGCCACGAAGTCGGATGGCTAGACCACCTTAGCGACGCAACGCAAGAGGCGCAGCAACTGATTCGTGCAGCTTTAGCGCAGCGGGAATTTATGCCGGTGATAGAGAAAATCGTCTACGTGAGCAGTTTTTCAACGCCGAGTACCTGGTCAGTACAAACCGACCGTGGCGTGACGGAGTTCGTATTACGCGGCGATGAAGATATTCGCCGCGTGGGTATCGATCACAGCCTATTGATCGCCGATACCCATGGCATTCAGTATTTAATTCGCGATCAGTTCGCGTTGGATGCGGCGAGCAAGAAGATATTGGATCGGTTTTTGTAAGCTGATCGATTCTTTATAGATTACGGGCAGCATGATGCAGTCTCAAAATTTCAACATCATCGCCGCGCTCAAGGGATATGGCGATGAAATCTTTAAACTCACTAACACCTCATACCACTGACATGGGCTATGTGACAAAAAAGTTCAAACGCCGTATTCAGCATTTCGCGACATGCCTGAAATGGGTGAATTCAGGATTTTTTGGTGAGTGCATCCTTAATCGTCTGATTCAAATACGCGATCTAAGTTGTTTGAAGGCAGCTTGGTAAACCTTTGTATCCACTCCCCAATCGACGCATGCAAGCTCACAGTAGTAATGCCCAGCAACACCACCACAGCGCCTAAGATGAACTGAGCCTCTAGCGGTTCGCCGAGCATGACGGCGCCAAGAACCACGCCAATGATCGGAGTCAGAAAGGTCAATACGCCCAAGCGCGATGCGAGGTAGTGGCGCAGCAGCCAAAACCACACCAACAAGCTCACAAAAGACATGATGAAGGTTTGGTAGGCTAAGCTAAGCCATACCAGCGGCGTGGGCTCAAAGTGGGTTTGGCCTGTGAGAACGGCGATAGGCAGCAGAAAGAAAAATGCGCCGCAGAGTTGGTAAAGAATCGTTTGGTTGGGGGCGGTCACAGCGAGTTGTGTGGTGCGAATCGCCACGGTGGTAGCGCCCCAAGCGGCTCCGGCAAGCAAGGCCAAAAAATCACCCCACAAGGCGAGGACCACGGAGTTTTGCTTATCAGTTTTGATGTCAGACGCATCGCCCCCTAAAAACGCATAGGCTACTCCGCCAAAGGCCAATGCCACACCCAACCATTGGATGCGCGTGAGCCGCTCACTGGGGAGTTGGAGGTGCAAGCCAATCGCGGCAAAAACTGGTGAGGTATAGAGAAAAACCAAGGTGTGTCCGGCGCTGGTAAAGCGCAACGCTTGGGCAACCAGCAAGTATTCCAAGGCGAACAAGGCAGCTATGACTGCGCCAGCTTTCCACGCCAGCCAATCAAAGCGTTCTTTGCGCCACACCATCAGCCCCGCAACCAAGACCAAAGCCACGCCCGAGCGCAAGGCGATTTGAAGCATGGGAGCCATCTGGTCGCCGACGGCTTTGATGGCAATTTGCTGCAAGCTCCAAATGACACAGAGCATCAGCATGAGCGCGCCAGCAAGCCCGTCTAGGTTTTTTCTTTCATTCAAAACGCTAGACTTCCAGGTTGTCAATCAAGCGAGTGGTGCCCAACCGTGCGGCAGCCAATACCACCAACGCATCACCGGCTTGGGGTTCTTGTAAATCGCTTTGGCGTCTTGCGACGACGTAATCTGGAAGCCAGCCTTGGCGGCGCAGGCTCTGCATGGCGGCTTCTTGAAGGCTTGCGAAATCTGTGCTGCCGCTGCGTACGGCCTGGGCCAAGGTGGCCAGCGCGGCGTGCAGTTGGGGGGCTTGCTCGCGCTCTGCAGGGCTTAAATAACTGTTGCGCGAGGAAAGCGCCAAACCTTCGGGGCTGCGCAAGGTTTCTCCGCCCAATACATTCACCGGCAAATTAAATTGCCGCACCATTTGGCGAATCACCTTGAGCTGTTGGTAGTCTTTTTTTCCGAAAACGGCGCTGCGGGCATGGGTACAAGACAGCAACTTCAACACCACCGTGCAAACGCCTTTGAAAAATCCCGGGCGAAATTCGCCTTCGAGAATATTAGCGAGTTGGTCCGGGGGCGTGACCGTAAAACCTTGGGTTTGGGGGAAAAGCTCTGTTTCTGAAGGCGCAAAAACAAGGTCACAACCAGCAGCATGGAGTTTGTCGCAGTCGGCCGCTAAGGTGCGAGGGTAGGTGTCAAAATCGTCCTTGGGCCCAAACTGCAATCGGTTGACAAAAATGGTGGCAACCGTGATGTCGCCCAGGGGTTTGGCTAGTTGCACCAATGCCAAATGGCCTTCGTGCAAATTGCCCATCGTAGGAACCACGGCGGGGTGGTGATAAGGGGCGAGTGCGCTTTGGAGATCGGCGAGGGTGTGAACGAGTTGCATGAAGAGCGAAGAATTACCAAGCGTGTGTGGCGTCCACTGGGAAGCTGCCGTTTTTGACCGCAGCCACATAAGCCTCCATCGCACCACGTATGGAGTGAGAGTCGTCCATAAAGTTGCGAACAAATTTGGGCATCTTGCCTAAATTCACACCCAAAAGATCATGCAATACCAAGACCTGACCGGCGGTACCGTTGCCTGCGCCGATGCCAATGGTGGGGCAATGCGTGAGTTCTTGGGTGAGTTCGCGCGAAAGCTCCGCGGGAACCATTTCAAGCACCAGCATGGATGCGCCTGCGTCTTGAAGTTCGTGGGCTTGTTTTTTAAGGAGTTCGGCGCTGGCTCCGGATTTACCTTGAACGCGGTAGCCGCCCAAGGCGTGAACGGTTTGCGGCGTGAGCCCCAGATGGGCGCACACCGGAATTCCCCTCTCCACCAAAAAACGCACTGTCTCGGTGGTCCAGCCGCCGCCTTCAAGCTTGATCATATGGGCGCCCGCTTGGGTAAGCACCGAGGCGCTTCGCAGGGCTTGCTCTTTAGATTCTTGGTAGGTTCCAAAAGGCAAATCAGCAATCACCCAGGCGGTTCCTTGGGCCCGGTGAATTCCTCGCGCAACGCTTCGGGTGTGGTAACGCATGTCATCGAGCGTGACGCCGACGGTGCTGTGCAAGCCTTGGCACACCATGCCCAAGGAGTCGCCAATCAAAATACATTCCACTCCAGCGGCGTCGGCTACGGCGGCAAAAGTCGCGTCGTAGGCAGTCATGACGGTTATTTTTTCACCACGGCTGTGCATTTCTAAAAGCCGGGGCAAGCTAATGGGTTTGCGGTTGGCCAGTGGAGACGCTGGTGGCAGCGTGCCGTAAGGCGTTCCTGCAAGTTGGGCGGCGGCAAGATCAGCGGGGCTAGGGTGAACAGTGGCCATGGTGAGACGCTTCTTTCCTAAAGGTGGCAGTTAGCTCGGAGCATAGGCCAAACGCACATAAATGGGGGCAAAAGCTTCGGCTTGGGTTATTTCAACCAGCGTTTCTTTGGCGAGTTCAAGCAAGGCGATAAAGGTCACGACCAAAACGGGAACGCCGCTGGCGGGGTCAAACAAATCTTCAAAACCGACAAAGCGTTGGCCTTGGAGTTTTTTCAGCACCATGCTCATGTGCTCGCGCACTGAGAGTTCTTCGCGGCTGATTTTGTGGTGTTGAATGAGTTTGGCGCGTTGCAAAATCCCAGCCCACGCCTCTTTAAGGTCAACCACCGCCACATCCGGAAAGCGCGGTTGCAGGCTTTGCTCAATAAAAACGGTGGCTTTAAGAAAGTCACGACCAAACTGCGGAATCGCGTTCAGCCGCGTGGACGCTAATTTCATTTGCTCGTATTCAAGCAAGCGGCGCACCAACTCGGCCCGGGGGTCTTCTACTTCTTCGCCATCTGCGCTCTTTTTAGGCGGCAACAACATGCGAGATTTAATCTCGATGAGCATGGCGGCCATGAGCAAATACTCGGCAGCTAACTCCAAATTGCGCTTGCGAATTTCATCCACATAGACCAAGTATTGCTTGGTAACGCTGAGCATCGGGATATCCAAAATATTGAAGTTTTGCTTTCGAATGAGGTAAAGCAAAAAATCCAGCGGGCCTTCAAAAGCCTCTAAAAAAACCTCCAGCGCGTCCGGCGGGATGTACAGATCGTTGGGCATGGCAAATAGCGGTTCGCCATACAAGCGCGCGACTGCCACGTGGTCCACCACAAGAGGCATGTCTTGCGACACAACGCTGTTTTCCACGGGAGCTTCAGTCCGAATGGGTTTGGTACACGTAAGGTTGCTGGGCCTCTGTGCCGCTCTTAAAGCCTTTTTGGGCTTGGGCGTCAATGGTTTTGTCCCACAAGAGCGCCCGCCCAGCCCGTTGTTCGGCTTCTAAGGACGGCTTGGCCGCCTTGAGTTGGTCGATAAAAAGGCTGGCTTCGGAATGATAATCAGGGCGGCGAAAGAGTGACATAGAGAATCCTTGTTGCGAATGATTTTACTGGCTGGGCCCAAGGGTATCGAAAAAAGCACCAAAAACGCCAGCCCACTGCCGCTATGCTAGCGGCTCTATGACGCATTTTGATTTTTCTCCTAAAGCGATTAACGCCTTGGCGTACTCCGATGTGGCGCGTGCGCTGGCTGAAGACGTAGGCGGCGGTGACCTGACTGCGGCCTTGATTGACCCCAAGCGCCGCGCTCGCGCCCGCATTGTGGTGCGGGAGACGGCGGTTTTATGTGGCAGCGCTTGGGCGGCGGCTGCAGTCTCGGCCTTGGACTCGTCTGCGGCTTTGACTTGGCATGTCAAAGAGGGCGAGCGTACTGTGGCCGACCAAGTGGTTTTAGAAATTGAAGGCCAAGCCCAAGCCCTTTTGACTGCCGAACGAACGGCGCTCAACTTTTTACAACTTCTAAGCGCTGTGGCGACCCAAACCGACGTGTTTGTTCAAGCCGTTGCCAGCGTACCCGGCAGCCGGGCCGCCATTGTGGACACCCGCAAAACCATTCCAGGTTTGCGTCTAGCGCAAAAGTACGCCGTTCGCACAGGCGGCGGAACCAACCACCGCATTGGCTTGTACGACGCGGTCTTAATCAAAGAAAACCACATCGCCGCCGCGGGCGGAGTCAAAGCGGCGTTGATCCAAGCCCAAAAAGCCACGGCCGCCAAAGGGGCAACGTTTATTGAGATTGAAGTCGAGACCTTGGCGCAATTGGAAGAAGCTTTAATCGCCGGCGCTCGCATGGTCTTGCTCGACAATATGGATTTGGATACTTTGCGCCAAGCGGTCGAGTTGAATTCGGGACGCGCTGTTTTAGAAGTCTCAGGCGGTGTAAGTTTGAGCACGGTGCGCGAGATCGCAGCGGCTGGCGTGGATCGAATTTCGATTGGCGCACTGACCAAAGATGTCCGTGCGACTGATTTTTCTATGCGTTTTGAGGAACTCTGATGTCTCTGGATAGTCCCCAAGGTTCTGGCGTGATTGACGTTGAATACGAGCAACCCGCTTGTAGTACGCGCCACGCTTGGGCTCGCGTTCCGGTGGAGCCGAGCCCGACCGAACGCGAGGCTTTGAAAGAAAAAATCGCCCGTTTGCTGAAAGAAAAAAATGCGGTCATGGTGTCGCATTACTACGTTCACCCGGATTTGCAAGATTTAGCCGAGGCAACTGGCGGTTTGGTCAGTGATTCTTTAGAAATGGCCCGCTTTGGCCACGCCCATTCCGCCCAAACACTCGTGGTCTCTGGCGTGCGGTTTATGGGAGAAACCGC
>SXGU01003326.1_pt1 | contig 24339 bp, 22 predicted proteins | sample 3174531 | NCBI WGS metagenome assembly SXGU01 (sample SAMN11356863, study PRJNA531348) | freshwater metagenome | isolation source: freshwater sample F1-140 | place: China: Fuxian Lake, Yuxi | collected 2017-12-25
CATGGGGCTGGAGGGTGCGGTGCGGCTCGGGGACCGCAACGAACTCGAGGCCATCGCCGATCCCGACGAACGTGAGCGCACGTTCCAGACGATGGTCGATCGGATGTACGAGATCGGCAAGGCCGTGAACGTGGCCTCGCACTTCGAGATCGACGACGTCATCGATCCGGCCGACTCGCGCCGTTGGATCAGCGCCATCCTCCAGGCCGCGCCGTCTGCGGTGCGCCGGGAGGGCAAGAAGCGTCCGAACATCGACACCTGGTAGGAAGAGCCCCGTGAAGATCGACGAAATCGAGCTGCGTCTCATCGAGGTGCCCTACCGGGCGCCGTTCAAGACTTCGTTCGGCGAGGACGCCGAGAAGCACGCCATCATCGTGACGGTGCGGTCCGAGGGCGTGGAGGGCTACGGCGAGGGTGTGATGGATCCGTTCCCGATGTATCGGGAGGAGACCATTCCCGGCGCGATGCACCTGTTGCGCAACGCGTTCGGTCCCGAGTTGTTGGCGAACGGGTGCGACCATCCGTCCGAGCTGACGGCGCGCTGGTCGGGTTGGCGTGGCAACCCGATGGCGAAGACGGCGCTCGAGCTGGCGGTGTGGGACTGCTACGCGCGCCAGCAGGGTGTGCCGTTGCGCACGCTGCTCGGCGGCGATCGCACCGAGATCCCGGTGGGGGCGTCGTTGGGCATGAACCCGGTCGAGAAGACCGTCGAGAGCGTCACCCAGCACGTCGAGCAGGGCTACAAGCGGGTGAAGCTGAAGATCGAGCCGGGCTGGGACGTGGAGTTGTTGGCGGCGGTGCGTGCGGTGCATCCCGACATCGAGCTCACCGTCGACGCCAACTCGGCCTACACGCTCGACATGTTGCCGTTGCTGCGGCAGATCGACGAGTTCGGGCTGCACTACATCGAGCAGCCCCTGCACTGGGACGACCTGGTCGACCATGCGGCACTGGCCAAGGAGTTGCGCACCGAGCTGTGCCTCGACGAGACACTCACCTCGCCCGCACGGGTGAAGGCAGCGCTCGACCTGGGCGCGTGCACAGTGGTGAACATCAAGGTCGGTCGTGTCGGTGGCCTGCAGTCGGTGCGAGAGATCCACGACCTGTGCGTGGCGCGCGGTGTGCCGATGTGGTGCGGGGGCATGCTCGAGACCGGCATCGGCCGGGCGCACAACATCCACCTCGCGACGATGCCCGGGTTCGTGTTCCCGGGCGACACCGCGTCGGCCAGTCGCACCTACGCGCGCGACATCACCGAGCAGCAGCTCGAGACCACCGACGGCATCATGCCCGTCCCCGAGGGTCCCGGCATCGGGGTCACCCTCGACCGAGCGTTCGTCGACGAGGTGACGCAGTCGGTGGACGTGGTGCGGTGACTCGCGACCTCGAGTTCCGCGTCCTCACCACGGCCGACGAGCTCGCCGTGATGCCAGCGTTCGAGAAGTTCATCTGGGGCGGCGAGGGCGAGCTGGTCTCGGTGAACGTGCTCGTGGCCATCATCCACGAGGGCGGGCTGGCGCTCGGTGCCTTCGACGGCGACCGCATGGTCGCGTCGTCGTTCGCGTTCCCCACGCACCACGCCGGCGTGCTGCACTCGCACTACATGGCGGTGCATCCCGACTATCGCGGCGGCGGCCTCGGCGAGCGGATGAAGCGGGAGCAGGCGGCATGGTGCGCCGTCGAGGGCTATCACGCGATGCGCTGGACGTTCGATCCGCTGCAGCTCACCAATGCCCACCTCAACCTCAACAAGCTCGGCGCACTGGGCGTGGAGTACCACGAGAACCTCTACGGCGCCCTCGGTGGCATCAACGGGTCGCTGCCCAGCGATCGGCTCACGGTGCAGTGGGAACTGGTGGCACCGCGCCCGTCGTTCACGGAGTCGTTCGTGCTGTCGGTGCCGCCGGTGACGCCCGAGCAGATCGCCGCGTCCGCGCCGGAGGCGTTCGCCGCGCGCATGGCCATCCGCAACGAGATGGCACCGCACCTGCACGACGGATGGTGCGTGGCCGGTGTCGACCGCCACGCCCGCACGTACATGCTGGCCCGCTAGACGAGGTCGGGGAACACCTTCGCCACCTTGGCACCCAGCCACTCGCCGTAGGTGCCGCTGATGGCGTGCAGGTTGGCGCGGTCCCAACGCTCCTGCGCGTCGGCGGGCACCTGCCAGTCGTCGTCGAACTCGAGGGGCTCCACCACGGCGTCCCAGCCGGGGTCGAAGAAGAACGGCAGCGAGTACCGGTCGTTGCCGGCGTGGTTGCGCACCCGATGCGGGTTGCTGCGGTATCGGCCGCCCGTGAGCCGGTCGAGCATGTCGCCCAGGTTGCAGATCACCAGATCGGCGTCGGCGGGGGCCGGGATCCACTCACCGTGCGACTTCACCTCCAGACCCGGAGTGCCGTCGGTGGCCAGCAGGGTGAGCAGCCCGTAGTCGGTGTGCTCGCCCACGCCCCAGGTGGCGGTGTCGCCCCGGGGATGCGGCGGGTAGCGGAAGATGCGGAACAGGGGAGTGGGCTGCGCGGTGAGGCCGGTCACGAAGAAGTCGGCGGGTCGGCCGAGTCCGACGGCCATCTGCGCGAGCAGCGACTGCGCGAGCGCCTCCATGCCCGCCATCCACGTGGTGACCAACGGCTGCAACGTAGCCGGATGCTCGGGCCAGATGTTGCGACCGTGCATCGGGCGCGGGTCGGGCGGCAACTCGGCGCCGAAGTAGTAGCCCTCTTTGCGATCGGGGACGCCCGACGTGAGCTCACCTTCGAGCGGGAACCACCCTCGCCAGGCACTGCCACCCACGGCCATGCTGACCCTTGCCTTCACGTCCGTGGGGAGCGCGAAGAACTCGGCCGCCGTGGCGATGAGGTCGTCCCGCAAGGGTCGCAGCTCGGCCGGTAGTGGCACGGCGAAGAATCCCACGTCGCGGCAGGCGCGGTCGATCTGCTCGGCGGCGTCGGCGTCGGTGGGGTGCACGATCGGCAGGAGCTTCATCCGTGCCCAGCGTAGGTGGCAGACTCGGGCACTGTGACAGCGACGGAACTCATCGTGGTCGCGGTCGCGATCTTCTGCGCCGCGTTCGTGCAGGTGCTGTCGGGCTTCGGGTTCGCGTTGCTGTCGATGCCCATCATGACCATCGCGCTGCCCGTGAAGGAAGCGGTCGTGGTGAGCACACTGCTCGGCATGATCAGCACCACGTGGCAGGCCGTGAAGCTGAAGGAGGACACGAACCGCCCCATCGCCAAGCGGATGACACTGGCCGCCTTCGCGGGTATGCCGTTGGGTTTGTTCATCCTCAACGTGGTCAGCGACACGGCGCTGCGCCTCACCCTCGGCATCGCGGTCATCATCGCCACCATCCTGCTCATCGCGCGCATCAACCTCACCGCAGCGAGCAACCACTTCGACTACGGCGTCGGGTTCGTGTCGGGCGTGCTGAACACCTCGCTGTCCACGAACGGGCCGCCGCTCGTGTTCGGCCTGCAGGCGCGGCATCTGCCGCCCGCACCGTTCCGGGCCACCATCTCCACGGTGTTCGCGTTCAGCAACGTGGTGGGCATCACGCTGTTCGCGCTGAACGGCAAGATCACCGCCGACGGATTGAAGGCCTCGGCCATCGCGTTCCCCGCGTGGCTGGTGGGGCAGGCGCTGGCGTGGCCGGTGCGCAAGCACGTGGCCGGCGAACGATTCCGCGTCATGGTCCTGACGCTGCTGTTCCTCGCGGGCACCAGCACCATCGTGTTCGCCCTGCTCTGACAAGCTGTGGCGATGACCGTCCGTACGCCGCGCAACGCCGTCGTCGTGTTGCTCGACTCGCTGAACCGGCACATGCTCGGCAGTTACGGCGGTGCCGAGTTCGCCACTCCGCACCTCGACCGCTTCGCCGCCGAGCGCGCCACCCGGTTCACCCGGCACGTGACGGGCTCACTGCCGTGCATGCCCGCCCGGCACGACATCCTCTGCGGTGCGCTCGACTTCCTGTGGCGGCCGTGGGGTTCGATCGAACTGTGGGAGCGGCCCATCACCGCCGACCTGCGCGACGCCGGGGTGACCACGATGCTGGTCACCGATCACCCGCACCTGTTCGAGACCGGTGGCGAGAACTATCACACCGACTTCGGCGGATGGGACTACGTGCGCGGCCACGAGGGCGACCCGTGGCGCACGTGGCTCGACCCGAGCTGGATCGGTGTGCCGGCGCCGCCCGCCGCCACCGGTGACTGGTTCCTGCGCCGCCGGTGGGGCGATCTCGCACCGCACCTCGACCGGGCGTACGACCGCACGCGCACCTTCTTCCGCGCCGAGACCGACTACCCGGGGCCGCGCACCATGCAGGCCGCGACCGACTGGGTTGCGGGTGCGGCTCGCCATCACACCGACCGACCGTGGCTGCTGTTCGTCGACGAGTTCGACCCGCACGAGCCGTTCGACACCCCCGAGCCGTGGCAGGGCATGTACGAGGACGAGCCATGGGACGGCGAGCGGCTGATCTGGCCCCCGTACGTCGTCGGTGGCCGGTCCGGTGGCCACCTCAGCGAGGCCGAGGCCCGGCACATCCGCGGCAACTACGGGTCGAAGCTGTCGATGATCGACGAGTGGTTCGGCCGGTTGCTGGCCACGCTCGACCAACAGGGACTGTGGGACGACACGGCGGTCATCGTGTGCACCGACCATGGGCACTACCTCGGTGAGGAACGAACGGGCGACGACCTGTGGGGCAAGCCGATGGTGCCGCAGTTCGAGCCGCTCGGCCACATCCCCCTGCTCATCCACTGGCCCGGAGTACCGGGTGGCCGGGTGTGCGACGCACTCACCACGTCGGTCGACCTGCATGCCACTCTCGCGCAGCTGTACGGCGTCACGCCCCAGCACCGCACCCATGGCCGCTCACTGGTGCCGCTGCTGCAGGGGGAGGCCACCTCGGTGCGGGAGTGGGCGATCGGCGGTGTGTTCGGCAACTGGGTGCAGGTCACCGACGGCCGCTGGAAGTACGCCCGTGCGCCCGAAGGCGACAACTTCCCGCTGAGCATGTGGAGCAACCGGTGGAGCACGATGCCGGTGCACGTGAAGGGCATCACCGAACTGCCGCCACCCGACGAGCGCGCGTACCTCGATCGCATGCCGGGCAGCACCGTGCCGGTGATCCGCCAACCGTTCCAGCCGGGCGACGCGCTGCCGTTCTGGGTGAGCGGCGGTGCCAATGTCGGCAAGCACCACCTGTACGACCTCGACATCGACCCCGACGAGCGTGAGAATCGTGTCGGGGAAGCGGCCGAGCGACGCCTGCAGGAGTTGTTGCGGGCAGCGCTCGACGAACTCGACGCTCCGGGTGAGCAGCTCGCGCGGCTCGGGCTCTAGTCGCGCCCGAACATCGTGAGCCACTGGTCCTTCGTCTTCGGACGGAACACGTAGTTGGTCTCACGGATCGCATCGATGGTGGCGCTGGACGGCACCGAGTAGCGGTGGCCGGGGTACACCACGGTGCCGTCGGGCATCGCTGCGAGTGTCTGCAGGCTGTCGTACATCGCGGCCGGATCACTGCCGGGGAAGTCGGTGCGGCCGCAGCCGTCGAGGAACAGCGTGTCGCCGCTGACCAGCCGGCCGTCGACGTGGAAGCACTGGCTGCCGGGCGTGTGGCCGGGCGTGTGCACCAGGGTGATGCGGATGTCGCCCACTTCCACCACGTCGCCACCGTCGTGCTCGACCAGGTGGTCGGCGGTGAGGCCGCTGGTGCGCATCACCCACGGCGTCTCGTCGCGCTGCACGTGCACCGGGCAACTGCACCGCTCCAGCAGCGTCGCCACTCCTTCGACCTGGTGGCCCATCATGTTGCCGCCGATGTGGTCGGCGTGGAAGTGGGTGGCCAGCACGCCGACCACCTTCATCCCGTCGGCCTCCACCGTGTCGAGCAGTTCGTTCACGGCGTAGGCCGGATCGATGAGGACGCACTCACCCTTCGCACGATCACCGATGGCGTACACGAAGTTCACCATCTGCTGCGCGATCGGGTTGTCGGTGGCGAAGTCGCGGCCCGAGAGCAGTTGGCGGAAGTAGAAGCGGTCGTCGGCCATGGGGACAGGCTAGGCGTCACGCAGCAACGGCATCACGAGCGAAGCGAACCGTCGGCACTCGTCGAGGTGCGGGTAGCCCGACAGGATGAACGTGTCGATGCCCAGCGATCGGTACTGGCGGATCTTGTCGGCCACCTGCCGCGGATCGCCCACGATGGCGGCGCCGCAGCCGCTGCGGGCACGTCCGATGCCCGTCCACAGGTGCGGCTCGGCGTAGCCGTCGGCATCGGCGCCGTCGCGCAGCATCGACTGGGCCCGCACGCCGACCGACGTGCTGTCGAGCGACTGGGCGCGGATGGCCTCGCCCACCTCCGGGTCGAGCGCAGCCACCAGGTGCTCGGCGGCGGCTCGTGCCTCGGACTCGGTCTCGCGCACGACCACGTGGACCCTGTAGCCGAAGCGCAGCGTGCGCCCCTGGGTGGCAGCGCGGGTGCGCATGTCGATCACCACGTCGCGCACGCGGTCGAGTGTGTCGGGCCACATCAGGTACACGTCGGCCGCCCGTGCAGCGACGGCGCGGGCGTCGTCGGAGAGCCCGCCGAAGTACAGCGGAGGGCACACGCCGCGCACGGTGCGCACCCGAGGCGGCTCGACGTCCCACGTGCGCCCGTCGAGCAGCGCACGCAGGCCGAGCATGTGATCGAGCGTGCGCTGGTAGCGGGGGCCCGACGCGAGCCGCTCGCCGGGCAGTTCGCTGGAGATGATGTTCACGACCATGCGACCGCCGAGCAGCTGGTCGAGCGTCGCGAGCTGTCGGGCCAGCTGCGGCAGCCACAGTTCACCCATCCGCACCGCGACGATGGGGGTGATGTGGCGGGTGGTGCGCGCGATGGCTGCGGTGAAGGCCACGGTGTCGATACCCAACGCGTACCCCGACGGCATGAGGATGCTGTCGAACCCCGCTCGGTCGGCTTCGTGGACGATGGCGGCACAGTGCTCATAGCTGCTCAGCAGTGCAGGGTCGCGTACGCCGAGCTGTTCGTAGTCGTCGTCGCAGAGTGCCGAGAACCAGGCGAGTTCGATCGGCGCGCTCACGGCAGTGGCCGGCCTTCGGATGCCTGCACGATCGCGTAGACGTCGGCCCGGGTGAGGGGTACGTCGACCGCCGCCACCGCCGCAGCAAGGCGGTCGAGTCGTTGGGTGCCCATGATGGCCACTGGCGCGCTCGGATGTGCGAGCACGAACGCGATGGCCACGGCGATGCGGTCGACCCCGTTGGCCGCAGCAATGCGGTCGAGCGTTACCAACAGTGCCGGCTCCACGCCGTCGCCCGACGCGAGCCGACCACCGGCGAGCGGGCTCCATGCCAGCACGGCCAGCCCGAGCGCCATGGCCTGGTCGAGGGTGCCGTCGCGCATCGCGGCCAACTGCACCACCGAGTACTCGGGTTGCACCGACACGAGCGGAGTGTCGAGGTGTGCCTGCAGTGCGGCCACCTGAGCGGGCGTGTGGTTCGACACCCCGATCGCGCCGGTGAGTCCGCGCTGCACGAGCGCCTCGAGCGCCTCGGCGAGGTCGGCGGGATGCACGAACAGGTCGGGGCGATGCACCTGGTACAGATCCACGTGATCGGTGCGCAGGCGGCGCAACGATGCCTCGCATGCTGCGGTGATGCCTCCCGGGCTGCTGTCGTACGGCACGCCGGGCACGATGCCGCCCTTCGTGGCCAGCACCATCCGGTCGCGGAGCGAAGGATGGTGCAGCAGCACCTGGCCGAGTCGTTCCTCGCACGCTCCGAAGCCGGCGCCGCCCCAGTCGAGGCCGTACACGTCGGCCGTGTCGACGAGTGTGCACCCGAGGTCGAGTGCGCCGCGCACCAGGCGCTCGGCGTCGGCAGTGGACTCGGTGGTGAGACGCCAGCAGCCGAAGCCGATGGGTCCCACCTCGCGATCGCCGATGCGGCGTGGTTCGCGTCGGACCAGGTTGACCGCCGTGGACGTCATCCGCCGTACGATAACCACCCGTGACAGGGCCTCTCCGCTATGGCGTCATCGGCACCGGGATGATGGGCGTCGAACACATCACCAACCTGTTGCATCTCGACGGCGCGGTGGTCACCGCCATCAGCGATCCGCACCCCGACAGTCGCGACTGGGCGCAACTCGCCGTCGGACTCGACACGCCATTGCAGCGCTTCGAGTCGCACCACGAGCTGCTCGCCTCGGGGGCGTGTGACGCCGTGGTGATCGCGTCGCCCAACCACACCCACCACCAGGTGCTGCTCGACGTGCTCGCCACGCCGCACCACGTGATGGTGGAGAAGCCGCTCTGCACCACCGTGGCGCACTGCCTCGACGTGATCGCCGCCGCCGAGGCCACCGCGGCCGACTGGCCCGATCGGGTGGTGTGGATGGGGCTCGAGTATCGCTACATGCCGCCCACCACCGCCGTGTTGCACGAGGTGCGCAGCGGCGCGCTGGGCGAGGTGCGCATGGTGGCCATCCGCGAGCACCGCTTCCCGTTCCTGCCGAAGGTGGGCAACTGGAACCGGTTCACCCGTCACACCGGTGGCACGCTCGTCGAGAAGTGCTGCCACTTCTTCGACCTGATGAACCAGGTGGTCGACCGGGCGCCGCAGCGCGTGATGGCCAGCGGCGCACAGGACGTGAACCACCTCGACGAGTCGTACGACGGCGAAGTACCCGACATACTCGACAACGCCTACGTGATCGTGGAGTACGACGGCGGCGCACGCGCAATGCTCGACCTGTGCATGTTCGCCGAGGCCTCGCGCAACGAGCAGGAGATCTCGGTCGTCGGTCATCTCGGCAAGGTGGAGGCGCTGGTCACCGAAGGGGTGGTGCGCGTCGGGCATCGGGCCGACGGCATCGGGGTGGTCGCCGAGCGCCCCGCGCACGACCCGAGCATCCGCCACCAGGGCATGCACCACGGCGCGTCGTATCTCGAGCACGTCGGCTTCCGCGATGCCATCCTGCTCGGTACGCCACCGGCCGTCACCCTGCACGATGGGCTGATGTCGGTGGCCGTCGGCGAGGCCGCACACCGATCCATCGAGCTGGGTCGCCCCGTGGCGATGCAGGAGGTCCTTCCGTCATGAGTCAGCCGCTGCAGTCCCTGGTGGCAGGCGAGCGCCTGCTGGTCGGTGGTGACAGGGTGGTCGTCGTCAGCGAGGCACTCGCGACAGCGTTCGCGCCCGGTGACCGCCTCGTGGTCGTGCACGACACCGGTGACGTGCTGCACATCCCGGCAGCAGAACACGAGCTCGTCGGCGCCGCCGTGGCCCGAGCGGGCGCAGCCTTCGAGCAACTGGCCGCGGTCGACGACGAGCAGATCTCCGCGTTCTTCCACGGCTTCGCCGCACTGCTCGACGACGACGAGGTGTTCGCGCCCATCGCCGCGGCCAACGCCGCCGACGTGGTGTCCGCCCGCGACCGGGGGAGGGCCACCGGTCGGCTGGTGCTCTCCGCCGGTATGCGTGCCGACATGATCGCCGGTCTGCGCTCGTGGCGCGACAACCCCACGCGTCGCCGTCAACTGCTGGGCACGGTGGAGCACGATGGCTGGCGGGTGGAGCAGTGGCGCGACCCGCTCGGCGTGGTGGGCTTCGTGTTCGAGGGGCGCCCCAACGTGTTCGCCGACGCCACCGGTGTGCTGCGCACCGGCAACACCGTGGTGTTCCGCATCGGCAGCGATGCGCTCGGCACGGCCCGCGCCATCATGACCGCCGCCGTGCAGCCTGCGCTGCGGTCGGCGGGCCTGCCCGAGGGGGCGGTGCAGTTGGTCGACAGTGCGGCGCACGCCGCGGGCTGGGCGCTGTTCGCCGACACGCACGTGTCGCTCGCCGTTGCCCGCGGGTCGGGTGCAGCGGTGGCCCAGCTCGGTGCCGTGGCCCGTCAGCACGGCGTGCCCGTCAGCCTGCACGGCACGGGTGGCGCGTGGATGGTGGCGGCCGACAGCGCCCCCGCCGACGTGTTCGCCGCGGCCGTGCGTCACTCGCTCGATCGGAAGGTGTGCAACACCTTGAACGTGTGCTGCATCGTGCGGTCACGCGCGGAGGAGTTGCTCACGGTGTTCCGTGCCGCAGCGCACGAGGCAGCTGCCGCGCGCGATGTGCTCCCCGTCATCCACGAGTTGCAGTCCGACGACCCGCGACTCGCCGAGGAGTGGGAGTGGGATGCCGTGCCCGAGGTCGCAGTGCTGGTGGTCGACGACGTGGCGCACGCCGTGGCGCAGTGCAACCGCTTCAGCCCGCACTTCGTCGCGTCACTCATCAGCGACGATGCCGACGAGCACGAGGCCTTCTACCGGGCCGTGGACGCCCCCTTCGTCGGCAACGGCTTCACCCGTTGGGTCGACGGCCAGTTCGCGCTGGTGCAGCCGGAGCTGGGCCTGTCGAACTGGCAGTCCGGCCGTCTGTTCGGCCGCGGTGGGGTGCTGTCGGGTGACTCGGTGCACACCGTGCGCCTCCGCGCCACGGTCACCGACCCGCACCTGCATCGCTAGGGGATCAGGTCCACCAACCGGTGACGTCGATCACCAGGTGGGTGGCGACCGTCGAACGGATGCACATCGCCCCGCCGGTCGAGAGCTGCACCTGCACACCGTTCGCCACGGTACGGCTGGTGCGGTAGTTCACGGTCTGGATGTCGGGCTGCGCACTGCAGTCCCACAGGGTGAGCGAACCGGTACCGGTGGGCGTGACCGCGGCGACGTTGACCGACATCACGCTGGCGTTGGCGGGAATGCCGCGCTGCCCGGCGAGCTGCAGCACCTTGGTGGTGTTGGCCGGCAGCACGCCGCCCGAGGTGCCCATGTTCATCTGCGTGCGATAGAGGTCGCGAGTGTCGATCACTCGGGTGGGGGTGCTCGGCACCATGGTGTGCGGCCCGCTCGGCGTGAAGTAGCCGAGCACGTCCACCTTCACGTCCATCGCCTTGAGCGTGTAGACGCAGAGCATGCCGCTGGCCGACAGCGGGACGATGGCGAAGTTCTGCTTGGTCGTGCCGACGGTGGGGTTCACGTTCGACACGGTGGGCACCGCACCCCCGCAGGGATACGCCGTGATGTGCGCGGCAGCACTGGGGTTGATGCCCGTGATGTTCACGGCCACCGCCGCGGCGCCGGTCGGCACACCGATGCCGGCCGCGGGCACGTTCACCGAGAGGGTCTGGCCGTTGACGGTGCGTCCCGTGCTGCGCAGGCGCGTGGTGGTGTCGAGCAGTGGGGCGGCATCGAGCCCCTCGAACCGGAGGGTCGAGCTGGGGCGGAAGTAGCCGGTGACGTCGATCACCACGTGCACGGTCTGCGGGGAGAAGAGGCACAACTCGCCGCCGCTGCTGAGGGGGAAGAGGCCGGCATTCGGCACCGTCTCACCGGCGTAGTAGTTCAGCGTCGAGGCCGTGGGCCGCGTGGCGGTGCAGTTGTAGACGGTGAGGTGGCCCGCACCGGGCGCCCCGACCTCGGTGAAGTTGGCGCTCAGCGCGGTGGCATCGACCGGGATACCGGCCACACCGGCGACCTTGATCTTCTTGGGCGTGTTGGCCAACAGCTGGGTGATGCGGTACTTGGTGCGACTGTCGGCCAGGCGGAACGGCGTCATCGCCGTGTAGGCCGAGGCGCCCGACACCGGGGTGACCGTGGGGATCGGCATGATGCCGGTGGCGGCGGCCGAGTCGACCGTGAACGACCACTGCACCGTGCGGGTGTTGGTGACGATGCGCACCGTGTACACGCCGTTGACCAGTGCAGTGCGGGGGAGCACCGTGACGGCGTTGTCGCCGCCGAGGATCGCCTTCGCGGTCGGATCGCTGGTGTTGCCGGCGTGCAGGGCGCAGGTCGGCAGCGCACCGGTCGGACCGGTGATGGTGGCCGAGGTGACCGACGTGAACTTCTCGGGCATCATCGCGATCACCGGCAGCCCGGCCGCGCCGGTCCAGCCGCAGAGGCTGACCGGGTTCGGGGACTCGGCGATGAACTTCGTGAGCGAGGTGGTGGTGCCGTTCCCCGGGAACAGGATCGGGGTGGCGGGCCGCGTCAACGAGTAGTTCAACCCGGTGAGCACGTTCAGCGTGGCCGCCGACTTCCAGGGCTGGTAGGCGTTCGTCGGTGTGGTGCACTTGCCGTAGCCGACCGACTGGAGGTTGTAGCGCAGGATGCCGATCGCGTGGAACGGTCCGGTCATCCAGAGATCGATGTGGTTGCGGTCGGTGGCGTCGTAGCCCGAGCTCACGGCCACGTTGCCGTTGTTGCCCGCCGTGTCGCCGTTGGTGGTGTAGCCCCGCAGGCCAGGGGTCTCGTCGTGGGTGATGCCGTTCCAGAGCATGTAGCACGAGTGGTTGTAGGCGCCGGGCGACAGCGAGGTGTTCTCGACCACGGCCCCGAGGCCGGCCATCGCGCGGTAGTAGTTCACCACCGACAGCCACGGTGCGTTCGGCATGATGAACGGCGGCACCGGTTCGGCGGCGTGCGCCGTGATCGGCTGGGACGCGACCGTGAGCACCGCCATCAGGAGTGCTGCGATGGTCGTCCGGAGCCTGGTCATCAACTTGGTCATCGGCCCGTGACGGGCGGATCTGAAGCGCTACGTGAACGGTTTGACGTGCTCTTGACGGGAATCGGACGATCGGCTCAGTGCCCGGTGAGTCGTCCGAGGAGCGCGTTGCGCCAGCGTGCGGACGTGCCGGTCCGCTCCTCGTGGCGGTCGGCGCTCAGCGGCAACTGCGCCATGGCGTTGATGCCGATCCAACGGAGAGGTTCGGGCTCCCACTTGCGGGCGCGGTGGCCCACCCACGGCATCGAGGTGAGGTCGGATGCCTGGTCGGTGATCAGGTCGGCCAGGGTGCGACCCGACAGGTTCGTGGTGCCCACCCCGTCGCCCACGTAGGCGCCGGCGGTGGCGAGGCCCGTGGCTCGGTCGTAGTTCGCGGCACACCACCAGTCGCGAGCGGCGGCCACGGCGCCACCCCAGCGGTGGGTGATGGCCGCGTCGCCGAGCGCCGGGAAGAGCTCCCGCAACGTGTCGTGCAGGCTCTGGTGCACCTTCGCATGCCGGTCGAACGACGGATCGATGCGACTGCCGTAGTGGTAGGGAACCCCACGCCCACCGAAGGCGAACCGACCGTCGGCGGTGCGCTGGCCGTAGATGATCATCCGGCGCCCGTCGTTGAACGTGGGCCGGTCGTGCAGGCCGACCTCGCGCCAGAACGAATCGCTGAGCGGCTCGGTGGCCAGCATCAGCGAGTACACCGGGACGACGGTACGGGCCTCGCCCTTCAGTGACGGGGTGAACGCCTCGGTGGCACGCACCACCACGTCGGCGCGGACCGTGCCGTGAGAGGTGCGCACGGTGCGCGGCGTGATCTCGGTGGCCGCCGTGTGCTCGTGGATCACCGCACCCTTGCGTTCGATCACGCGGGCGAGGCCGCGGGCGAGCCGAGCAGGGTGGATGGCGGCGCAGTGCGGGGTGAACGTGCCGCCGACCACCTTCGTGGCGTTGCAGTGATCCCGTGCCTCCGACGCTTCCAGCAGGCGGTAGTCGTCGGCCTCGAAACCGTAGGAGCGGAGGTGATCGATCTCGGCGACGGCGCGCTCCATCTGCACCTGGTTGCGGGCCAACATCACGTAGCCACCCAACTGGAAGTCGCACTCGATGCCCTCGACCTCCACCACTCGGGCGATCTCGGTGACGGTGTCGTGCATCTCGCGCTGCAGGCGAACTGCAGCGTCGCGCGACGACACCGAGGCCACCTGGTCGAGCCCCATGGGGAGCAGCGCGCTGCACCAACCGCCGTTGCGGCCGCTGGCACCGAAGCCCACGACGTTCGCCTCCAGCAGCACGATGCGCAACGACGGGTCGCGCTCGAGCAGGTAGTACGCCGTCCACATGCCGGTGTAGCCGGCACCGACGATGGCGACGTCGACCTGTGTGTCACCTGCGAGTGCCGGCCGACCGGGACCCCACTCGTCGGCGCTCATCGTCGCGTGCCACATGGAGAGGTTCGACAGCTCGTGCATCGCCCCACACTATGGGAACGGCGTGTCAGCCGAGGAGGGCGTTGTCGATCAGTCGCACGTCGCCGAACCACACGGCGGTGACGGCCACCGAGCGTTCGTCGACCACGGTGACCGGCTGCAACGTGTCGCCGTCGACCAGTTCGAGGTGTTCGAACCGTGCGAGCGGTTCGGCGTCGACCACGGCGCGCCCCACGGCCACCACGGCTTCGGCGTCCCGTACGCCGGCGGCGACGGCATCACGCACTGCTCGCAGCGACGCCGGTACGCACACCGCTGCGGCCCGCTGCTCGGGCGACAGGCGGCGGTTGCGGCTCGACATCGCCAGACCGTCGGGTTCGCGCACCGTGGGCATGCCCACGATGTCGATGCCCATGTCGAGGTCGGCGGCCATGCGGCGGATGATCGCGAGCTGTTGGAAGTCCTTCGGGCCGAACACCGCCACGTGTGGCCGCGCCGCGTTGAACAGCTTCGTCACCACCGTCGTGACGCCGCGGAAATGGCCGGGCCGCTGCGCACCCTCCAGCACGTCGGCCAGGCTCCCGGGTTCCACGTGCGTCTGGAAGCCGTCGGGGTACATGGTGGCCGCCACCGGCGCGTACACCGCGTCGACGCCGTGCGCGCGACAGATCTCGAGGTCGTCGTCGATGGGACGCGGGTAGTTCGCGAAGTCGTCGGGCCGGTTGAACTGCAACGGGTTGACGAAGATGGTGACGATCACCACGTCGGCGTGGCGGCGCGCGTCGGCGACCAGCGCCATGTGGCCGTCGTGCAACGCGCCCATGGTGGGCACCAGGCCGACGCGGCGACCGGCGACGCGGTGACGATCGCTCCAGGCCGACAGGTCGGCCGGGGTGGTGCACACCTCCACGGCGGGCCTCAGTGGAAGGAGTGCTGGTCGTCCGGCCAGGAGCCGTCGCGGACTTCCTGGATGAACGCCTCGGTGGCGCGGATGGCGCCGTTGCGCAGGTCGGCGTAGTGCTTCGTGAACTTCAACGGCATGTCGCTGAGGCCGAGCACGTCGTGCAGCACGAGCACCTGACCGTCGCAGTCGGGACCGGCGCCGATGCCGATGGTGGGGATGGACAGCTTCTGGGTGATCTCCTGCGCCAGGTCGCGCGGGACACCTTCCACCACCACCGCGCACGCGCCGGCCTGCTCGACCGCGTGTGCATCCTCGAGCAGCCGCTCGCGGCCACCGGCCTCGAACCCGCTCTTCTTGCCCTGCACCTTGTGGCCGCCCATGCGGTGGTAGCTCTGCGGGGTGAGACCGATGTGACCCACCACGGGGATGTCGACGCGGGTGATGGTCTGGATGGTCTCGGCCATCACCACGCCGCCCTCCAGCTTCACGCACTCCGCGCCTTCCTTCATCAGGCGGATGCTGCTCTCGACCGCCTGCTGTGGGCTCACCTGGTAGCTGCCGAACGGCAGGTCACCCACGATGAGCGCCTTGGGTTGGGCCCGGGCCACGAGACGTACGTGGTACGCCATCTCGTCGAGCTCGACCGGAATGGTGTTGGCCTCGCCCTGCACCACCATGCCCACGCTGTCGCCGACCAGGATCATGTCGACCCCGGCGAGGTCGACGAGACGGGCGAACGTCGCGTCGTACGCGGTGATCATGGTGATGCGCTCCTCGAGCGCCTTCATCCGCGACAGGTCGGGAACGGTGACCTTCTGGCGATCCACGTCCGCAACCTAGCCAGTCATCGGCCCGGAAGGAAACCGCGCGGGTATGCCGACGGACACAGGTCCCGGTACGCAGGGTCGCTGCCGGTGGCCACGGCGTGCAGCACGGCGTCGGTGCAGGCGGCGGCGAAACACCGAGCACCGGCCTCGAGCACGGCGTTGAGCCACTTCACCCGCTCGGTCGACGACGGTGCGTCGCGGCCGGTGGACACACCGAACACGGTGTCCCCGTCGAGCAGCGAGTGCACCGGTCGCACGGCTCGGGCCAGCCCGTCGTGTGCCACGGCGGCGAACTTGCCGCACTCGGCCTTGCTGAGGATGGCGGTGGTGGCCACCACGCCGATGGTGGTGTTCAGCGGCGGCACGGCGGCGTCGAGGTGTGTTCGGAGTGCGGCGCGTTCGGTGGCGGTCGGTCGCCGCAGCGGCACGCTGCCCGGTTCCCAGGGCAGCCCGGTGTCGCGGTCGATCACGGAACCGGCGGCGTTCACCACGGCGATGGCGGACACCACCACGCCGTCGTGCACCACGGTGGATGCGGTGCCCACGCCGCCCTGCAGGCCGTGGGTGCGGGCGCCCGTGCCAGCACCCACCGAACCGACGGGGGATCGCGTGCCGCGTGCCGCCCGCGCCGCTCGGTGGCCGAACGACTCGTCGGGCCGGTTGCCGAAGCCGCCGCCCCGACCGAGGTCGAAGATCACCGCGGCCGGCACCAACGGCACCACCTCGTGCGTGCCGGGGCCGACCGAGAAGCCGATGCCGCGTTCCTCCAGGAACCGCATCACGCCTCCTGCGGCGGCGAGGCCGTAGGCGCTGCCGCCCGTGAGGCACACCGCGTGCGCCGTGGCGATGGTGGCGGAGGGGTGCAACAGGTCGGTTTCGCGCGTGCCGGGGCCACCGCCGCGCACGTCGACGCCGACGGTGGCGCCGTCGGGCAGCAGCACCACGGTGGTGCCGGTGCGCCAGCCACGGCCGACGCGTTGCGTGTGGCCGACCCGCAGCCCCGGGACGTCGGTCAGACAGCCCGGTTCGACACGAGCTGCGCTCACAACCCCATGGAGTTCGGCAGGCGGGTCGCGATCTCGCTGCCGTCGTGCGGCACGTCCTCGTCGCGCACGCCGAGGGTGCGCCACACGCCGAGGCCGACGATGTAGAGCGGGCACGCGATGAGCAGATAGTCGGCCAACCGGTTGTGGCTCGGCAGGTCGAAGGCCATCGCGATCACCGTGACCAGCCACACCACGGTGACCGTGACGGTGAGCGGGCGGAACCGCTTCACCTGCATCGGGTGCACGAACTTCCAGTTGGTGAGCTGCGTCAGCGACAGCAGCACGCACACGACACCAGTGACCCACGGGGCAGCGTCGAGCAGGAACAGCGTGGGCACGATCATGTTCCACTCGCACGGGAAGCCGTTGAACCAGTGGTCGTGCGTCATCTGATCGGTGCGCGACATCCACAGCGCCGACATGAACAGCACGAATGCGCCGATGATGAGCGACCAGCCCTCGGGCAGCATGCCGAACTGGTGCATGAAGACCACGGGGATGACGATGCACGTGACGAAGTCGACGATGAGGTCGAGCGTGTAGCCGTCGATGCGCGGGACGTTCTCCTTCACGCACCAGGCACGGGCCACCGGGCCGTCGACGCCGTCGAGCACCATCGCGATCGCCAGCCACAGAATGGCCTGGCGTGGTTCACCGTCGGCGACGGCGATGAGGCCGAACATGCCGCACACCGCGCCGAGCGCCGTGAAGGAATGGACCAACCAACCCTTCGCCACGGGGTGGCGGAGTTCGCGCACGGGAGGGGAGGTTTCAGCGGACATGGGTGTTGGAAGTGTAGTCCACTGTCCCGGTAACGTCGCCTCATGCCGTGGACCATTCGCCACCGTCTGCGCGCCACGGGTTATCGCATCGGTGGGGAATGGGTGCGCCGCACGTGGGCGTTCGTGGGGCGCGTCGGGGCCATCGGGCCCGATTCCGTCGCCGGCCGGAAGTTCGGCCGCTTCGGCCAGGGCAGCATCATCTGCTTCCCGCACAACACCATCTTCAACGAGCGGTACATCCACATCGGTGAGGGCACGATGATCGGGCCGCAGTCCACGTTGTCGGCGGGGATGGTGCCCGGCCAGGTGTGTCTCAGCGATCCCGTGGTGCGCATCGGTTCGCGATGCCTCATCGGGAAGGGGTCGGGCATCGTCGGCCACTTCGGCATCGAGATCGGCGACGACGTGTGGACCGGTCACCACGTGTACATCACCGACCAGAACCACGGCTACACCGACCTCGACCTGCCCATCTCGCTGCAGACCCAGCCCGAACGCCCGGTGCGCATCGGTGACGGCTCGTGGCTCGGCCACGGCACGGTGGTGCTGCCCGGTTCGCAGATCGGCAAGCACGTCACCATCGGTGCGAACTCGGTGGTGTCGGGGGAGATCCCCGACTTCAGCGTGGCCGTCGGCTCGCCGGCGAAGGTGATCCGACGCTACGTCGATGGCGAGGGTTGGGTGCGCGTCACACCTTGATGTCGCCGCCGAGTTCGCCGGGCGGGGAGCACTCGGGCACGTCGTTGCCCTTCACGCCGGCCGTGAAGTCGGTGACGACGTTGCTCACCGGTCCGCCACCCACGACGGTCTCGGTGTAGGCCACCAGGTTGCCGGCCCGCAGGCTGGCGGTGTAGCGGCGCCGGTCCTCCAGGATGATGCGGTAGTTCTCCTCGAACACCTGCATGCGGATCTGGTCCTTCTCGCCGGCCACGGGGATGGCGACGATGTCGTTCAGCATCTGCTCCACGATGGCGGTGGCCTGATCGACGATGTCGGCGCGCTGCTGCATCTGCTCGAGCGTGGGATTCTCGATGTACCCCTCGGAGGTGTCCTCGAGCCCGGCGCGCTGGTCCTGCGCGGCCTGGCAGATGGGCTTGGCCTTCAGCCGCCAACTCTCGTCCTCGAGTTGGTACACGCCCTGCTCGCTGGCGAAGAAGAAGTAGTACACCCACATCGACGCAGTGAGTGCGAGCAGGATGCCGAGCAGCACCTTCACCCAGGTGCGGCCGGGGCGGAGTTGCGGGTTGGGGGTCGCGGTGGCGGTCACTTCGAGGTCTCCTGAGGCCGGTAGCAGAGTGCGAGTTGGGCGAACGCGGCACCCACGCCGAGCCCACCTGTGATGACGGCGCCCCACCAGCCGTCGAAGTGCAGGCCGACGGCGTGATCGAGCGACCATTCGCCGGGACCGGTCATGCCCACGACGAACGCGACGACGGCGATGGACGCGCAGTACTCCCAGCCCTGGTCGGGCCGGAAGACGAAGAACCCCACCTTCCAGTGCACGGTCCAGATGGCCACGATCATCACTGCCACGATGCCCGCCGCAGCGAACGGGGTGAGGAGCCCTGCGGCGAACAGCAGGCCGGCCCCGATCTCGGTGGCGGCGGCGGCCCGGGCCTGCCACATCGGCCACTTCATGCCGATGGCACCGAACCAGCCGGCGGTGCCGCGCAGGCCGTTGCCGCCGAACACCTTGTTGTAGCCGTGGTAGGCGAGGAAGACACCGAAGACGCCCCGGAGGAGCAACAGCGCGAGGTCGGGTTGATGCACCCCATCACGCTACGGCCCCTCGTGGTAGAACGGAGCACCTGATGGCGGCCGAGACAGGGAACCGATTGGTGCAGGCGTTCCGCCTGGTGCGTGCCCTGCTGCGGCACCAGAAGCGCACCTTCTTCATCGCGTGCGGCGGTGCCGCAGTGTTCGCTGCGTGCACGGTCGGTTCGGCTGCGGTGGTGAAACTCATCATCGACGACGTCATCACACCACGGTTCGAGGACGGTGAGGTCGCGGCCAGCACCGTGGCCGGCGTGCTGGGTCTGCTCATCCTGCTCGGCTTCGTCCGCGCCGCGGGTGTGGTGGTGCGCCGCACCTGGGCCGGGCGCACTGCGTGGGGCGTGACGGAGCGGTTGAGCGCCGAGGTGGTCGACCGGCTGGCCGAGCAGCCCGTGCCGTGGCATCGCCGTCAGACCACCGGCGACCTCATCACTCGTGCCGGAGTCGATGCCGAAGCGGCCACGGCGGTACTGCAACCGTTGCCGTTCGCGTCGGGCGTGGTGGTGATGGTGTTCCTGTCGACGGTGTGGTTGCTGATCACCGACCTGCCGCTCGGCATCGCCGCCGTGTGCGTCTTCCCGGTCCTCATCGCGCTCAACATCGGCTACCAGCGCCGCGTCGACCGCTACTACAACACCGCCCAGGACGAACTCGGGCGCCTCAGCTCGGCGGTGCACGAGAGCTTCGAGGGTGTGGCAGTGGTGAAGTCGTTCGGCGCCGAGCACCGCGAGACCGAACGGCTCGCGCTCATCGCCGGCCGGCTGCGCGAGGCCCGCCTCGGCGCAGTCCGTCTGCGCAGCATCTTCGAGTCGCTGCTCGACGGCATCCCCAACGTGGTCAACATCGGCCTCCTGGTGGGGGGTGCGTTCCGTGTGCGCGCCGGCGAGATGACGGTGGGTGAGCTCACCAGCTTCATCTACCTGTTCACGCTGCTGGTGTTCCCACTCCGGCTCATCGGCTTCACCCTCTCCGAACTGCCGCATTCGCTGGCGGGCTGGGGGCGCATCCGTTCGCTGCTCGACCAGCCGGTGGATCCCGATCCGGTGCTCACACTGCACCGCGGCAGCGACAACTCGGTGCACGTGCGCGACGTGCACTATTCGCACGACGGCGATCGGGAGGTGCTCACCGGGGTGACCGCCGAGATCGATGCCGGTCGCACCGTGGCCGTGGTGGGTGCCACCGGCGCGGGCAAGACCACGCTGCTGCACCTCATCGCCGGTCTGGTGCCACCCGAACGGGGCACGGTCACGGTGCCCGAGGCCGGTGCCGAGATGGTGTTCCAGGAGGCCTTCCTGCTGGCCGGCACGGTGCGCGACAACATCACGCTCGGCGCCGACGTGCCGAACGACGCCGTGGAGTTGGCGCTGCAGGTGGCCGAAGCCGACTTCGTGCACTCGCTGCCGCAGGGGCTCGACACCGAGATCGGTGAACGCGGTGTGGGCCTGTCGGGTGGGCAACGCCAGCGCCTCGCGCTCACCCGCGCGCTCGTGCGCCGCCCTGCCGTGCTGCTGCTCGACGACACCACGTCCGCGCTCGACCCGGCCACCGAGGCGAAGGTGATCGCCAACCTGAAGGCCGCGCTCACCACCACCACGGTGGTGGCCGTGGCCAGTCGACCGTCCACCATCGCCCTCGCCGACGATGTGCTGTACCTCGTCGACGGCGAGGTGGTGGCCCACGGGTTGCACGACGAGTTGATGGACACCGTGCCGGCCTATCGCCAGCTCATCGAGGCGTTCGAACACGACCGCGCCGCGCTCGACGCCGAACTGGGAGGGGACGGCGCATGAGCGAGCCGATCAGCCGCTGGAGTGCCGCCGAGACCATCGGCAAGGGCGTGCGCGCCGCGCCGGCGTTGCGCATCGGGTTCGTCACCACGTTGTTCCTCGCGCTCATGGGCGCGGCGGGCCGTGTGGTGACGCCCATCCTGGTGCAGCAGGCCATCGACCGTGGCCTGTCACCGAAGGGCGTCAGCGTCGACACGGTGGTGCGGCTCGGCCTCGTCGCGTTCGGTGTCATCTGCGTCGCCACCTGGGCACAGCGCACCGCGGTGTACCGGCTGGGGCGGCGCAGCGAAGAGGCGCTGTACGGCCTGCGGGTGCGCCTGTTCGAGCACATCCACCGGCTCAGCATCGCCGACCACAGCGAGGAGCGGAAGGGGGCGCTGGTCGCCCGAGTCACCAGCGACGTGGAGACGTTGGCCCAGTTCTTCCAGTGGGGCGGCCTCGCCTGGTTGCTCGACGGCACGTTGATGCTGCTCGTGGCCGGCGTGATGCTGGCGTACGACTGGGTGCTCGCCATCGTCGCGTTCGTGGTGGCGGCTCCGCTCGCGCTGGTGCTGCAGCGGGTGCAACGCCACCTCGTGAAGGCGTACGACTCGGCACGCGAGAAGAACGCGAACGTGATGACCCAGATCAGCGAAGTGGTGGCTGGCGCGGAGACCCTGCGTGCCTACCGTGCGGGACCCCGCTACGCCCGTCGGGTGAAGGACGCCAGTCACGAACGATCGAAGTCGTTCATCCGCGCCGGCACCATCGGCGCGTTCCTCTTCCCGTCGGGCGAGGTGTTCGGCGTGTTCACCGTGTCGGCCGTGGTGGTCACGGGTCTGCTGCGCGGCCCCGACAGCGGGCTCACCGCCGGCGCCATGGTGGGCTTCGTGTTCCTCACCTACCGGTTCCTCGAGCCGATCGCAGAGTTCACCGAGGTGCTCGACCAGACCCAGACCGCGGTGGCCGGCATGCGCCGTGTGTTGGGCGTGCTCGAGATCCCCATCGGCCCACCCGAACCGACGGTGCCGATGCGACTGCCCGAGGGTGGCCTCGCCGTCACCGTCGACCGTGTCGACTTCAGCTACCGCAGTCGTGGCGACATCGACGAGCCCCCGGTGCTGATCGACGTGAACGTGCACATTCCCGCCGGCCAACAGGTGGCCGTGGTCGGCGAGACCGGATCGGGCAAGACCACGCTCGGCCGACTGGTGGCGCGCCTCGCCGACCCGGTCGCCGGTGCGGTGCTCGTGGGCGGGGTGCCGCTCACCAGGGTGAGCAACGCCGATCTGCGCCGACGGCTCACCGTGGTGCCTCAGGAGCCGTTCCTGTTCGAGGGCACCATCGCTGCGAACCTCCTGTTCGCTCGCCCGAACCTGGGGCGTGCCGACCTCGAGGCGGCCGTGGCGGCGCTCGACCTCGGCGACTGGCTCGACACGCTGCCCGACGGCCTCGACACCGAGGTGGGTGAACGCGGCGCGCAGATGTCGGCGGGCGAACGGCAGCTCGTGGCGCTCATCAGGGCATCGCTGGTCGACCCCGACGTGCTGGTGCTCGACGAGGCCACGTCGTCGGTCGACGCGCTCACCGAGGTGCGACTCGCCCGGGCATTGGAGAAGCTGGCCAGCGGTCGTACCACCATCGCGATCGCGCACCGTCTGTCCACGGCGGCTCGCGCCGATCGGGTGTTGGTGCTCGACCACGGCCGCCTGGTGGAGGACGGCACGCACCTCGACCTGGTGCAGCGCGGGGGCACCTATGCGCGCATGTACGACGCGTGGGTGGCGGCCACCTCGGCGGGCTGATCGCGCTACGCCTGCGGCAGGTCGAACGGCGGGGGGCCCCACACGTTCGCCACGCGGCACTCCGTGCGCTGGTCGCCGAACACCAGACCGGTGGAGCGGAAGATCTCCGTGTCACCCGGCTCGACGTCGCGCACCAGCACCGTCTGGCGCGTGCTGTCGCCATCGGGGAACACGAACTCGAGATCGATCGAGTACGTGTGCACCACGTCGTCGTCGTTGCGGATGGTGCCCGACATGGCCAACGGTGCCGAGTCGCTCACCTCGCACGAGGTGAGCGCCACCGTGTAGGGGCCGGGATCGGCGTACTGGTCGATCTCGCGGAGCACGGTGCGGGTGAACGACCATCCGACGAGGCACATCGGCAGCGCCAACACCGACAGCACCAGTCCGGTGGTGGCGAAGCCGCGGCCGTGACCACCCGATCGCTGGGCGGCGCGGAGTCCGAGCACGCCGAACACGATGGCCACGATGGCACCGATGGCCGCCGCCACGAACACGAACGGCACCAGCGCGCCGGCGACCGAGATCATGCCGATCACGAAGGCCGCCACGGCGAACCCGCGCTTCGGGGGCGTCTGGGCCGGTGCCCACATCGGCACGCCGGCCGGATCGACGAAGCGTTGACCGCGCACCGACACGTCGGCGGTCCACTGCGAGCCGTTGTAGTAGCGGTACTCGTAGCGGCCCACCGGGTCGGGATGCCATCCGGCGGGGCCGAGGGGGGAGCTCACGAACCCGACGATACCGGTCGGTCCCCTCTACCATCGGAGACGCTATGGAGATCGTCCTCATCCGCCACGGCGAACCCGAATGGGTGCGCGATGGCCTCAACGTCGTCGACCCGCCCCTCACCGAGCGGGGCCTGATGCAAGTCGAGTGCGTCGGCCGTGAGTTGGGAGGCGCCACGTTCGACGAGATCATCGTCTCGCCGCTGCGTCGCGCTCGGCAGACCGCGGAGCCGTTGCGCACCGCGCTGGGCCATGCCGAAGCCATCGAACCGTTCCTCGAGGAGATCCGCGAACCGAACTGGCACGGCACGCCTGCCGAGCTCGCGAGCGCGGCCTATGCCGAGGACCGGCAACGCGCGGCGGAGGATCGTTGGAACGGTCTGTCGGGCGGCGGCGAGCCACCGCGCGACTTCGTCGAGCGCGTGCGCACCGGCGCCACCGAGTTCTGGGCCTTGCGCGGCATGTATCGCTCGAAGCAGACCCTTCCGGTGTGGCACCTCGACCGACCCGATCATCGCATTGCGGTGGTGGCGCACGCCGGCACCAACGGCGTGCTGCTGTGCCAACTGCTGGGCCTCGACCCGGTGCCGTGGGAGTGGGACCGGTTCGTCACCCACCACGCGTCCATCACCCGGCTCCAGAGCATGGAGCTGGGCGACGGCCACACGTTCGCGCTCACGCGTCTCAGCGACGTGGAGCACCTGCCCCGCG
>SXGU01176159.1_pt1 | contig 24327 bp, 20 predicted proteins | sample 3174531 | NCBI WGS metagenome assembly SXGU01 (sample SAMN11356863, study PRJNA531348) | freshwater metagenome | isolation source: freshwater sample F1-140 | place: China: Fuxian Lake, Yuxi | collected 2017-12-25
CAACGGACAGCCTCGCGCCGATGTCCATGACCCTCTGAGCGATACCTTCATCAACAAAGTCCTCTTCGACAACTACGGCACCACTGTCGGTTTTATTTCCATCCCCGACATCAACGGCAACGGCGTCGCCGAACTGGTGCGTCTCCGGGAACAACCCGGTCCGCAAAAACTGTTTGCCGAAGTGCGTGATGGCAGGACAGGGGTGTTGCTTCAAGGGATGTATTTTTAAGGCTTTTAGCTTTTCCCTCTGTCAAAAGCAGCCGGTATGGAGCCTGCGTAATACGGGATTTCATAGCTCCGATGTCCCGTATTCTGTTACACTTCATACCGGCTACTGGCAATTATTGAGACCGAGGTTACAGGGATGCAACCCATTCATGGTAGTCTTTTTGGGGCAGCAACATTTGAAGCGATAAAAAGCCGTTTCTGTTTCATGGCACCATAAGTAACGCGCAATAAATGACCGATTTGAGATAACTTTATTTCCCCTTTGAAAAATGGGGATTGAAGGGGGATTTATTTAACAAAATCTCGCTTGGCCCGTCTTTTTCAAAGAGGTGAAGCCATTTCGTGGTTATAGAAGACTTAGGAGATAAAGCTTCATTTGTTTTCCCTCTCCCCAACCCTCTCCCTGGGGGAGAGGGAGTAGAGTGTCGCTTTATCAACTCCGCTGTCTATATTTTATTTATTGCGATTTACCATAGATCATTACAAACCACCATGAAAGCATTATTTGTCTTGATAGTTCTCGCTTTGTTGACCGGGTGTAGCAGTCTCACATTGGCGTTAAAGTCGGTGCAGGACTTTTATTCCTCCATACCACTATCTAAGGGTGCTGAAATGGCCCCGGTTGCTAAGGTCCAGGCTTCCAAACGACAAGCGCCGGTTCGTGCAGATACGTTGCCGCCATCGTCAACAACGGATTTTTCGAGGGCTATAAGTACGCCGTCAACCTTATCAACGGTCGTTCCGCCACCGGTTATTGATCCGGGTCCGTTTTCCCCAAGCAAGATTCTTAAGATCGGCTCACGCGGCGAGGCGGTGCTGGCGTTGCAGAAACGACTTGCCGAACTTCGGTACGAGGTGGGCGCTGTCGATGGTTTTTACGGTCAACAGACCTGGCAGGGTGTCGTGGCGTTTCAAAAGTACGCAAAGTTGAAGCGCACCGGTACGTACACGCTGGAAACACAGAAAGCGCTGCACACGGCAACGCTTCCTGAAGGGCGGTATCCGGAATTGGGTTTGCCTCGCATCGAGGTAGATCTTAGCCGTCAGTTGCTGTTGTTTTTTGATGAGCACGGGCTTGATCGTGTTATCTCGGTGTCAACGGGCTCGAATCGCAAGTATTGCGAATTATCGAAAAAATCGGAAAAAGAGGTGTGTGGCGTGGCTCGCACGCCGCGAGGCAAGTTTCGCATTCTATGGAGAATTCCGGGTTGGCGCGAAAGCGATCTGGGCAAGCTTTATAACCCGTTGTATTTCAATGGCGGATTCGCAATTCACGGTTCGCCGCTGGTTCCGGCCAGCAATGTGTCCCATGGTTGTGTCCGGCTCTCGATAGCAACATCAATGTGGTTTTACGACACCGTTAAAAACGGTACGCCGGTCATCGTGTTTGATTGATTTTTGCACAGGTGTTGTTGTTTGCTATGATTTTGCTTATACAGTGGGGAATATATTCATAAGGAAGTCGACAGGGGCTCTTAATTGCACTTTCGCTTTGCTCCGGCTGTACTTTTAAAATTACCCGTCCATGACCGATCATGGCTTGAACTAATACAATTTTTGATGTGTCAAAGCGGGCTTAATCATTCCATAAAAAGCGTTATATGGGTTAAAACTTTGAACGAGCAACCATTAAAAAACATGAAGAATGACGAAGATATAATCATCGCATCAAGACGCAAGTTTCTAAAGAAGCTGGCTTGTGGCTCTTTTCTGGCATTGGGCGGCTCCGAGGTTGCAACAGCAGCCGTTCGACATGTGATCTATCCGGCTCGGCACGGACACCACCATGCACATGCACATGCACATGCACATGCGCAATCCAGCCATGCCCCGGCGCGACATGCTTACTCGCGCATTGTGACGCCGCAAACGCACGCTCCGACGTCTTATCTGCGTAGTCCCGGACACAAGATGCTCTCCTTTGAACACACGCATACCGGCGATAAATTAAAACTCACTTATTTTGAGCGCGGCAGGTACATCAAGGAAGCCTTGCAAGAAATCAATTACCTGCTTCGTGACTTCCGTACCGATGATATTCACCCGATTGATACGGCTTTGCTGGATCAATTGTTTTTTCTAAAGCAAACCCTGGGCGTTAATAAGCCTTTTCATATCATCTCCGGTTATCGTTCGCCGCATACCAATGCCCTGTTACGCAAATACAGCCACGGTGTTGCCGAACACAGTTTTCATACACAGGGCAGGGCGATTGACATCCGGCTGGAAGGCGTATCATCGAAAATGATTAGAAATGCGGCGCTGAGTCTGGCGCAAGGCGGCGTGGGTTATTATCCTCAGGATAATTTTGTCCATTTGGATACGGGTGATTTTAGAACCTGGTAGAGAAGAGGCTGATCAGCTTCGGGCCCGTTAATGATTTGTTTGTATGGCAGGATATTAAAGGCAAATTCAAGCCCTATTGAAATAGTTGCAACGGCGTTTGGATAACAGAGTATAAGTATAGATTCGGGTGGCTTCATTTCATCGGTGATACTGGAAATACCGTGTCGCTGACATGAATTTGAATAAACCCATCAATCGTCTGGAGCAAATACCATGAGCAAAGAACAAAAAAGCAATAAGGAAGACAAGAAAAAACCGGCACTGAGCCCGAAAGAAAAGAAGGCCGCAAAAAAATCCAAAAAAGATTCCAAGAGTTGATAGGGATGTTTTGAGGCGCTTGCTTTAAAAGCCAACCACGATCACTCAAAAAATCATCACTTCAGTTTAGTATTTTCAAACGTCCCCGCACTGTTAATCACACCTGATCATACCGGCTACCCGCTTGTGCCCTTGAGGGTGTGCCGGAGATATAGTTTCATTGGGTTCCCCTCTCCCCAGCCCTCTCCCCGAGGGAGAGGGAGCGCAAGGTCGTTTTATCAATTCCAGTCTATATGCAGACAACAAAGTTAATAAAGGGACACAAATTCCACTTTGGGAGAGGACTGGGCAGAGGGCAATTATATGTCCTTATCCGCTACAACAAACCCGACAAGGCGCATGCATTGTGGAAATCGATGACCTGCGTCAACGGCAGGTGCGTCGCTTCGGCTATATCGGGAAGGCTTGCGGTGTGTGTGGTCATATAGGCGGCAAGGGGGAAAAAATAGCGTTCTTCTTCGGTGAACGCGGATTCCCTGAGTACCGTCTTGTCCGGCCAATCTTTAAGGCGGACCGGCCGGTGCAGTTCATAATCCCTGAGCAGGCGCCCCTGTGAAGCATAGAAAGCGGCTCGGAAAACCAGTTCAGACAGCGGACGCGCCGGGATTTTCGGTATCGCCGTCTCTTTTTTTCGACGCACCATCATTCGCCCTACCTGTACGACTTCTTCCTCGTCGCTGTTGCCGATCAGGCTCACCTCTATTTTCGATAATAGCGCCGCGCAGACCCTGGCAATGCCTGCCGAATCGGCTTCGGAGTAATATTTGTTTTCGCTGGGCACAAGAAACAACGGCGTTTGTCCCGGAAGGGCGCAACGCCTTGCTTGCCGGTCAATCCTGGTTTTTTCGAGCAGGCCGATCAGATGATTGGCCGGGTCAAATACATCTCCCTGTTCAACCTCGATCAAGTCAAGCACTGCGCAAGCATTGTAAAAATCGAAAACCTGCGCTAGCGGCACACCGGTGCTTTCAGCGATGCTCGTTAAAGGTGCGCTTTGTTTGACCATGAATGCGGCGAGTTTAGGATCCTGTTGGCGGTGGAAAAGCCTCGAAAAGTCAGGACTCGATGTCAAGCGTACCGGTATATCGGCACGGCGGTCTTGCAGTAATTGCCCGTTCGAAGCGCAAAGCGCCGCATACCAGAGCAGCTCCTGTAACGGATGCGTTGCCAGCTTGGAAGCCGTTGCCGGGTTCTTCTTATGGATCAGCATCCGTCCGACTTGCACCTCTTGATGACCGGCCGGACGCCAATCAGGAACTGATTCCACTTTCAGGTCAAAGGGTGCGGCGAGACACAGTGCTTGCAATGCTTCGATATTCGACGCCTCCGTATAATAGCGTTGCTCCGATGGAACCAGATAGACATCCGGGCAGCCTGGATGAACACAATGGCGGGTAATACCGTCAGCTATCGCTTTTTGGATTAAGCCCAGGAAATGGAATGCGGGGTTGAAATTGCCTTCTAAAATTGGGTTCATAAATGGAACGGTCACTCCTAAGAGGTAATTTTAAGTGGTCACTTTAGGCCACATGCACCAATTGCGCCAAATTGGTTCATGACATGAAAATTAATTGTCAGGATCAGGTTTTGTCAGACTCAAGGTATGTCAACATCAAGCCAATAAACCAATCTGGACGCGTTATCATCAAAGTTTATCATTGCCACGCCGCATCAATCACGTTGAGCCGATCAATGTATCATTGATGCGCCGCCTTCAACGGCAGATTCAAACTTTCAAGTTAGCGATAGCTATCAAGAATTATTGCACGCAAAGTGCGGACCAAAAGCTGATAACTTTGCAACAAAAATGTGCAATGCGTCTCATATTCTGTGAGAAGTTGGTGCAAGTTAATGCCGTATTACTTTGCTCGCTTTGCCAATCCGGATTTTACTTGAACCGGCACGAGATATGCTTGAGCTTTATAAATGTAGGCAAGTTTCTTTATTAATCGATGCCAATCTACATTTAAGCTTACATTTCAGGCAACTCAAAGTTAAGGAAAAATCAAATGATTAAATTAATCTGGTCTTTAGCATTATTAGCGCCGTTGCTTTTTCCGGGCGTATTATTGGCCGATGAAGCGGCAGTCCCGCCAATCCCGAACAAGGGCGACACCGGTTGGATGATCGTTGCGACGGTGTTGGTTATCCTGATGACGGTGCCGGGTTTGGCGCTGTTTTATGCCGGAATGGTGCGGGCGAAAAACATGCTCTCCATTTTGATGCAGGTATTTATCATCTTCTGCATGATTGCCGTATTGTGGGCTTTATACGGTTACAGCATTGCCTTTACGGAAGGCAACGCATTAGTCGGCGGCTTCAGCAAAGCGTTTCTTATCGGCGTAAAGCCGGAATCGGTGGTAGCCACCTTCAGCAAAGGCGTGTATATACCGGAATATATTTATATGATGTTCCAATTGACCTTTGCCGCCATTACACCGGCTTTGATCGTCGGCGCGTTTGCGGAAAGAATGAAATTCAGCGCCGTGCTGATGTTCATTTTTTTGTGGTTTACTTTTTCTTACTTGCCCATTGCGCACATGGTCTGGTATTGGGCAGGGCCCGATGCCTATACCGATGCCGGAGCGGCGCAAGCGGCGGCTGATACGGCGGGCTTTATTTTCCAAAAAGGTGCGCTGGATTTCGCCGGCGGTACTGTGGTGCATATCAACGCCGGTATTGCCGGATTGGTGGGGTGTTTACTGGTCGGCAAACGCGTCGGCTACGGACGCGAACCGATGGCGCCGCATAATTTACCGATGACGATGATGGGGGCTTCGCTGTTGTGGGTAGGTTGGTTCGGTTTTAATGTCGGTTCAAACCTGGAAGCGAACGGTGCCGCCGGACTGGTGTTCGCCAATACGCTGCTCGCAACCGCTACCGCAACCTTGGCCTGGATGAGTGCGGAATGGATCATGCGCGGCACCCCGAGCATGTTGGGCGCGGCGTCCGGCGCAGTCGCAGGACTTGTCGCCATTACCCCGGCCTGCGGTTGGTCGGGGCCTATGGGGGCGATGATCCTCGGATTGCTGGCCGGTGCTTTGTGCTTTTGGGCGGTGACCGAGTTGAAAAACGCGATGGGCTATGACGATTCGCTCGATGTATTCGGCGTTCACGGTATCAGCGGCATACTCGGTTCGCTGGGCACCGCGTTCGTCGCTTCACCGGCGCTTGGCGGCACCGGCGTCTACGACTATGTAGCGAACGGCGTTGGCGAATATAGTATTTTTAGCCAACTGCTCAGCCAACTTTTGGGCGTTGTTGTCGCTTTGGTGTGGTCCGGTACCGTATCTTTCGGTGCTTACAAGATTGTCGATAAGTTTATTGGTTTACGCGTAGACGAAGAGATTGAGCGTGAAGGCCTGGATATTAACGAGCATGGCGAAACCGCTTATCAGATTGATCGCAGCTTGGGTTAAAGTAAGTAAACCGGATACCTTCCCCATCCTTCCTACCATTAAAGCCTACCTCTTTCCATGAGGGAGAGGGGGCTTAGTCGCTTAGGAACTAGCACAAAATAACTTGAGCGTTTGATTCCCCTCTCCCTAGCCCTCTCCCGGAGGGAGAGGGAACAAGTTGTCGAAGTTATTTCATGCTCGTTCCTTAACTTAATCGCAGTGTCCATTCCCGTGATCCGATCTCCTGCATCCTTGCAGCCTGGTGTCTTCGTGCTGAAAAATACTTTTGCTCTGATTTTGATTAATCAGGGCCGGTGCGCCGGCAACAGTGGAGAGCTTGTAAGCACCGCGTTTTGATGAGGTTCATCTGAAACAAGACCTGCGAGGTATTAAAAATCTCGCAGGTCTTTGACACTAATTACTTTAAGGTTAATTTTCAATACGGCATACACGCTTCAGTATTACCTGCGTAACGGTTATAGAGCATCAACAGCATGGCGATTTCATCTTGTTCCGGTGCGCACCAGTCGCTGATACCCAGGTCTTTCAATACCTGACGGCCTTTTTCATCTTTGTGCATGTCGAACAGGGTATCGGTCAATACATTTTTTAAGGCGGCGTGCTGAGGTGAAACCAGCAGCATGTGATAGGACATGGCGGTTTCACTTTCCTCCAGCACATAAGTGCCTTCCCGGCTTAAGCGCGATAATTGGTGATAGTTCTTTTTGGGCATGAACAATATGTCCGCTTGACCTCTTAACAGAGTTTGCAGGGCTTTAATCTCATTACCGGTAAATACATACTGTAATTGTGATGAATCCAGTTCATATTCATCGCATAAAAAGCGTCCGAGCAAGTACATGAAATCGGTTTCTACGGCGGTGACGACCTTGGCGCCGGCAAATTTCTCAATGGCTTTTCCCGCATCGGCCTGCCGCACAATAATACTGACTTCGTCGCTATCGTTTGAGGGTCTTGCAACCGGAATAAACTGGTGTTCGGAAATCAGCACGCAGGCGTCGAAAGGCTTGGCGAAGACCAGCGCGTTTTGGCTGAGCAGGTCTATTTGGCCGGGCTGTTTTACATCGATATGGATGGCTTTTTCCAGGTGCCGTTGTAAAAAAGTATTGAAGACAAACCAGCCGGTCAATTGCTGGTTATTTTGCAAACTGACGGAAAATTGTAGCTTGCTGTCGGCAGCCTGAGCGGCCTGTTCCGGTATGACGCGAATACGTTTTATCTGCCGAATTTGGCCTGAAGAGGGGGAGGCTTCCGCTTTTGTCTGGGCGGCGGGCTGTGCGATGTCATCGGCAACGCCTGCCTGTGGATCGTTAAAGTAGCGGTTTAATCCGGTCATTTTAAATAACATGCTGACCATGCGATTCAAATTACGGACTTCTATGCGAATTTTACGTCCACGCCAAAATTCCAGCGCTTTCATCAATTGAGCCAGTCCCATCGAATTGATGCGCTCGATTTCCGAAAAATCGAGCACCACACAGATGGCCGAAAAAGTGGCTTCGCTCAGGTTATTCAGTACCGGACCCGCGCTTACGTCAATCTGGCCGGATAATTTATATTCATGGACCAGGTCATCCTTGCGCACAGGCGTTATTGTCAATAGGGGGATCATAGCGCTTCTCCAATAGTTTTTTGCTGGTTGCCTGATACTTTATCGATGATGTCCTCGCTATAGCTTTCAAAATGCTCCAGGACATCCGCTTCGCTCATGGCTTCATTAAGTTCGTTATGGTAGAAAAACTGAAAGCCGTTGTCGCTGTCATGGCTGGACTCACGGGTCAGCGACCACAGCAGGGTAACCTGGGTTTTTTGCTGAGGGTAGACGCGCACTTGCAGGTAGTCGCATATCCGCCAGATCAGGTACATGCCCGCACCGCCTACGCCCGCTTCCAGGCCGGCCTGTGCGGTGTTCAGCAACAATCGTTTCAGAAAGATGACCGGAGTAAACGTGCCCCAATGGTCGGTGACCATCAGCCCCAGACATTTGTCATCTTTGACCAGATCGATGCGTATGCCTTCGGAAGGGCTAATGTCGCGTTCTGTGCCTTTGGCGTACAAGGGTCGGTTTTGTCCATCTCTGGGTGCTCCGTAGAGACTGTTTTCCAGCAGTTCATCCGCCATCAGAATAACGATACCTTGCATTTCAATGGAAAGTTGTGTTTCTTCCTGTAACAGGCCGGTAATTTCCTGCAAGATAAACTGCTTGTCATCACTGTGCGACAGCACATACTGCCGTTGTAGATCGGGGTGGGGCAGCCATTGGAAAACATCATCACCGGCAATCGGACGGTGTTGATGCAGGAGTTTTTGCCAGCCGAGTTCGCGCATAAATTCCTGCTGGGCGGGTAATACCCGACGTATCCCGTGAACACAGAGTTGCGGCAGTAAATCGATCATCTGCCCTTCGTCGTAAGTGACCACGACATGCTGACGGGAAACCGATTCGCCCAGTCGTTCCGCCGTATAATCCAGGAAATCATTGCCGCTGATCTGGATAAGATCCTGTTTGTCCGGCGCATGCGTCGGCGTGGCGGTGGTATAGGCGATGCGTTGGGTATGTTCGACTAGCATCAGGGTGACGTCATCGCTGAAGGTATCGCTTTGGCAATGGGCGCGTAAACGCTCGAAAAAGATTTTCTGGATTAACGGCATCGGCGCATCAAGCACGTCATAAAGCAGTTCTTCTATAGCGTCAAAACCGAAGGCTTTGCCTTCCGGCGATTCTTCTTCAACGATGCCGTCAGTGAACATAAACAGGCGGTCATTGGGTTTAAGCTCCAGGCTCATTTCTTTATAGACCGGATCCTCCACTTTACCTAAAGGCAGGCCTTCAGCTTCGATTACACTCCAGCTTTCCGTTTGCGCCGTCCATAAATACGGGAATACATGACCGGCATTGGCGATGCGGCAATGTCCGGTGCGACCATCAAGGCTGCAACACAGCATCGTCATGAACATACTTTCATGCCGTACCGCCAGCAAGGCGTTGTTAATATGCTCCAGCATCGCCGCCGGATCGGTCTCGCCCTGATTCAGCAACTGATGCACACTCATTTTAGCGGCGCTGACCAGAATACCTGCCGCTACCCCATGACCGCTGACGTCGCCGACTAAAAACACCGAGTGACGACCATCGACTTCGTAGTAATCGTAGTAATCGCCACCGACCTCGGTGGATGTGGTGAGTTTGACCAGGCCGTGTATGCCGGGTAATTGGAACGCGGGTTCCGGCAGCATGGCTTTTTGTAAAAGCGCCGCATGAACCACTTCCTGTTGCAAGCGGTCGCTTAAAATCGCCGATTGTTCCAGGGCCGACGACAACGATTCCATGACCAATTTACGCACGGTAACATCAATGCCGGTGGCGCATACAAGCAGCGGTTTTTGGCTGGCAGGGTCTTTAATCAAGGTATTTGACCATTCGACGGTCAACTGATCGCCGCTGCGTATCGTGAAAGGGGTTTCCATCGTACTTTCCGCCTGGCCAGCAAACATGGTGCTGTAAGTTTGGCGTAACTGTTTCTGCTCCGCTTCGGGAATGAACAGTTCGAAGAAGTTTTTGCCTATTGCGTCCTGCGCCGACCAGCCGGACAATTCCTGGGCATATTGGTTAAACAAGGCGATATCGCCGGTTTGATCAACCGCGATAATCAGCGCTTGCGAGGTGTTGATGACATTTTCACTGAACTGTTTTTCTTTGACCAATGCTTCTGTGGTGGTTTTGACCCGCTTGATAATCGGCTTGAAAATCAACAGGCCTTCCAGCAACAAGGTCAGCAAGGTTGTGATGTAAACGTACTCCTCCCAGCGCATGGCTTTCTGTATTTCTGTTGAAGCCTCCACTTCGTATTGCTTGACGGCGGCATTCAGCGTTCTTAACAGACGGTTAGGCGCTTCATTGAGAATGTATTGCAGATAAGGACTATCCAGACTGGTGCGTTGATAAGAGTCGCTGACTAAAAGATTGTTCAGGGTTTTTACGTAATTGCGCACCTGTTCATCAAGAACATTGGGTTGTTCGAAATACATTTTGCGCATGGTGTCCGACAATGCCGAAGGCAAGCCCATTTCTTTGTTGCCGTTGATCAAGCCTTCATGCGATTTCAGCATTAAATCGGCGACTTTGGTCAGTTCCTCGCGCACCAGCGCTTTAGCCTCTGGATCCTGTTCGGCGACCAAACGTAGTGCAAACAACGCACCGCGTTGGGACAGCATGCGTTGCCGACCGCTGACATTGACAATCACGCCGCTTTTTTCATTAATACCGAGCAAGTTGTTCATAATGAAAAAGGCTGAGGTCGACAAACCGGCAATCAGCAATAAGGCCAATGTATAACGGGTCCACATATTTCCCGATAAAAAATTGATCTTTGCATTTTCCGGCGGTGTAAACAGCTGTTCAACTTTGTTTTCCTGACTCTTTTTAGGGCGGGAAAACAGAAATTTACCTGTTGATTTGGTTTTTTGCATCATACTCTCCATTTGGAAGTGATGTATATCAGTCGATGAAGGATAGCGTTTGGTTGATTAAGATCGGACAATACTGAGTTTTCAGTGCTGTTAACCGCTGCCGGACTGAGTTCGTGCCGGATACCGGTTTTTTTATAGCCCACGTGTGTGGATAAAAGCCGCTGAAGTTTTTCAGTCTCAATATTTTTATGCATTAAATGTACCAAGTTTGGGCGGAAATCTGCCCGTTATGGTCCGCATTACGGTTGTTATCCCTGTCCAAAAGCAATTTTCTCAATTCATAGAGAACGGGTAAGGGAATTAAACCATGTATATCTTCCGGTTTTTATTAACGTCGTAACTAAGCGTGCGTGCTATGTCGGAAGATGCGGTGAAGGGTTAATGTAAAGGTCGATCGCAGACTATCAGCTAAATTTCAGCCATTGGTATAGATAACAAAGTGAATAAAAACACACAAAGTCCCCTCTCCCTCAGGGAGAGGGGAATTTAAATGTCGTTTTATCAGCTTCTGCTTCTATACAATCCGGCAATCCTTGGGACTGCTAACAACCGTCAAGCTTTCCGCTTTGCCGGGGCGTTTTGGCTTCTATTATTGAACCTACCCGCTTGAGAATCACAAAAAGCAGTGGCGCTGACGATTTGTGTATGCTGCTGTAAAGGGTTTCAACAGTGAATTGTTCAGGATTCAATCGCTCGCACCAAGTTCTGACTGCGTCGGTTTCCAAGTCGCCGCCGGAGTGTCCGGGATAGGCGAGCACAGTGATAATGCCGTCGATTGCCAGAATCCGGCAGGCGGTGGTCAAGGCCGTTATCGTGGAATCGGTTTGCGTGATAATGCTTTTATCGCCGCCCGGTAAATAACCCAGGTTGAACATGACGGCGCTGATTTTGCCGTGCAACTCGGCGGGGATGTAAGTTGCCATGTCGGCGTGACTGTCATGTATCAAGACCAGACATTCCTGTATGTGCTTATGCCGGCATTTCTCTCGAGCTGCATCGAGGGCCGCCTGTTGTATATCAAAGCCGAATACTTTACCGTTCGGGCTGATCAGCGAGGCGAGAAACAGCGTATCGTGGCCGTTGCCGACTGTTGCATCAATAGCGATATCGCCGGGATGCAGTTTATCGCTGATGAGATGATGGGCGCTGTCAAGCAGTGTAATGGGTCGCATAAAGACGTTCAATAGAGGAGGGCAGGGGGCCTTTGTTTAGTAAGGCGTCAATGAATCGTTGACTGTACCAGGGGATTTGCAAACTGCCCTTGGCGCCGAAGCCGTTAAAAATAGCCAGTTGCCGGTGCAGCGGATGGTAGCCTATGAAGGGCTGCCTGTCGTCCGTGCAGGGACGGATATTGGCCTGATGATTGAGCAGGCTTAACTGTGTTAAAGCGGGAGCGACTTGGCTCAGCGCTGTTAACAGCTCAGCTTTGCCTTGAGCGGTTATTTGCGTGTTTAAATTGTCCCTGTCGAAGGTTGCGCCGATACGGATGTGACGGCTGTTTAACGGGATCAGCCAGTGTCCGTCATTGAGGATGTTATCCGGCAATTGACTGGTATGTTCCAGCGTGAGGATTTCGCCTTTGACCGGTCGAAACGGCAGCCAGGAAAACCACGGGTTTTGCGTGGCATGGTAGCCTTCGCAGAAAATGATCTGCTTAGGGTAAATAGCCTGCCAACGTAAACAAGGCTTGAGCTGAACATCCCGATAATCAAAATCAGCCTGCCAGTAACAATCATTGGCGATAAAGAATTCTTTTAAACAATTTAATAACGGACGGGTTAATAAATAGCCGGTCTGTTTTTGCTCGAGGAAACCGAACGGTGTTGCAAGGTTAACGATGGCGTTGCGTCCTTTGACAATGTCGCCCAGATAGGCTTGATAGTCGGGATTCGTCAATCGTTTCAGGCCGTAAGATAACTCCTGTTCACTTTGGAAAATCCGCAGCATCGGCTTTTCACTATAAAATTCCTGCTGAAAAAACTCGGCTAATCGTGAGTAACAGTGCTTCGCCGTCGGCAACAGGATGTCGACATCGGCGGATTTTACAAAACGCAAGCCGGTGACGGGATTGATCAGTCCGGCTGCAACCTGTGACGCATTTTCGTTGCCATTATCAATAATAATAACATGGTAACCCTGCTGAATCAGCTCCCAGGCCAGCAAGCTGCCGGCGAGCCCCTGGCCGACGATGAGAAAGTCGATGGTCATAAATCAGCTTATATAGTTGTACGTCGATAAAGTCCGCGCCACTCAAAACTTCAATAGCCTCGGCTCAGGCTAATCCTTGACCAATCGCCTGATTTCATCGGAAGTATAGCGAATGGCATGCACAACGACGCCTTGACGGTCGATTGCTCCCCACTTTCCACCCACGAGCATTTTATGCTCACCATCCGACTGCTCGACGCAAACGTTACAGACAATCGCCAATCCGCTATTAAATGGAAAGCCGAAATCGTACTGCGGCGAAACAACCATTTTCAGTGACCGGTCAAAATAGCCGACTTTGCCATTTTGCCGGCTTCTGGCAAGGCCTTCTGCAAAATAATCAGGACCGTTATCATAGGTTAGCACCTGCCTGCCCCTGCCTTCGCTGTTTAACCACAGAAAGCCGTCTCCGGTTCGGATGGAAGCCAGCTTATCGTTATCATAGGCCAAGCTGTCAGTAACCCTTTTACTGACCAACGCATCCCCGGTAGCGGTATTTAAAGTAAGACAGTGCGGCTCATGCACTTCGGCGTCTTTGTCTTTCGGAACATACCAACACTCCGTAAAATCTTCTGCCGAAGCGATGAAGGAAAGGCTGGATAAAAGGATGAACACAAGTTTTGTCATCTGATAGTTACCTGCTCGGGATAGAATAGCTTTCCGGCTAATTTGATGGTTGAGGGACAATGTCGAGCGTGAACGCGTCGTCAGTACTGGTCAATTTGCTTTGGTAACGGTGGTCATAAGAACTATCCATCGCCGTTGCCAATGTTGTCATTGCGGCAGGATCGGCTAAAGCCTGTTTGGTTAGTGGATCTATGCGATAAGCGACTACATTGCCCCAGTCGCGCTCGGGAAATTTTTTCGAATCGAAGTGGGGGTTTTTACTGCGTTCCTCGCGGGTAAAGCCAAATTCCAGGTAGGCTTCGGTCACCACCCACAGGTGATGGTCTTGCCAGATTACAGGCGAGATAGAACCCGGATAGACGTCGGTGCTCAGCACGGTTTCCGCATCCTTATAGATCGCCAAATCCGGGTGGCCCTCGCCGACACTGGCCGCCGCCCAATAAGCCGAACCCTGATCGACTTCGATACTGAAAACATCGGCGAACTGACGTTCAATAGACTGATACACCGGCACAAACTGTTTTCCGGCAAAGGTATAGCGATAAAAATTATCCTCGGCGAATTCCTCGTCTTTTTCCGGCTTCGCCATCGCCAGCAGGAAACCGGAATCATCGGCCAGCCAAGCGAAACAACCGGGCTTATAATCGGCAGGCACCGGAATCTTAACCACCGGTGCTTTTCCCTCCGCATCGACAATCATTAACAAGCTCTGCTTCTCGTTTTTGATTAACAAGGCCAAGCGGTTAGCGCCGTGCGCCCATTCGTAATCCAATACCGAACCGGGCATCGTAACAGCGTTGGATGGCGCTTTGGCAATGCTCAATACGACCAGGCCCCAGCCGCGTTTCATAACCTGCCAGCCTTTGCTGACGGGATTTCCGACCGAGCCCACTTCCATTTTGGGTTCAATCGGGACTTGCTCAACGATCTTCTCCAATGGCGTATCGGTCCGTTCGCCTTCCGTGTAATAGCCGGTTACGGTGACTGCTTGACCGGTCAATTTCCGTAAATCCTCAGCACTGACTTGCTCCGACGGGCGCAAGGTGTAAGGGTGGTGAGCGTCCTGTCCCTTGTCTTCGGTTATCTCCAAAATGTAATACGGATCGCCCGGCGCATTCCATGAATTCAGCGATTTGACATCAGCCCGTTGCTCGCGGATAACGCCTTGCAAGGTCATTATTTGCTCGGGATTTGCAGCCGGGACCGGCGGCCACAAGCTCAGCAGTACTACGGCGGTACACAGCACATGGAATATTTTCATAACAGTCCTTTAAAATCAGGCGTGACAGGTTGTTCACCGGGGATAATCGCACCGTACTATACAACCGTATGAGCAAACCACTCAAGGTAAACGCAAAAGTCACACCCAATTTTTCCGCGACTTCATTAACCTGTCATAACAGACTTTAATAATACAGCCTGATTTGCAGACTCAAAGGTTGTTTATTATGTTGAATGAATATCAAAAATCCCGTCGACATTTCATCAAAACGGCGGGGCTCGCATTGACTGCAGGCGTTGTTCCTTCTGTGTCCGGGTTAAGCAGTATCGGCACTGCTTCAAATACAGCGGCCTTATCCGGGCTGCCGCAATTGACGCACGGCATTCAGTTCGGCGACGTGCTTGCGGATAGTGTTATCGTCTGGAGCCGGGCGGACCGTGCCGCTAAAATGCTGGTCGAATACAGCTTCAATGCTGACTTTAGTAATTCAACACTGCACGAAGGACCGTCTGCCTTTGCAAATACCGACTATACCGCGAGTCTCGATCTGGGCGGGTTACCTGCTGGTCAGGACGTCTTTGTTCGAGTCGCCTTTCAGGATCTGAACAATCCTCTCTCATTGAGCCAGACAAGCTCCGGGCGTTTTCGCACCGCCCCGGATAGACCGGATAATATACGTTTTCTCTGGTCCGGCGATACTTGCGGTCAAGGTTGGGGAATTAATCCCGACATCGGCGGGATGAGAATCTACGAAACCATGCGCCTCACCAACCCCGATTTTTTTATCCATTGCGGCGATAATATTTATGCCGATTGCCCTATCCAGGAAACCCAGACCATTTATGAAAGCGGTGAAACCTGGCGCAATATTGTAATCCCCGAAGTTACCAAGGTTGCGGAGACGCTAAGCGAATTTCGCGGTCGCTATAAATACAACCTGATGGATCACAATGTGCGGCGCTTTCATGCGGAAGTTCCGACCGTCTGGCTATGGGACGATCATGAAGTCACCAATAATTGGTCGCCCTCAAAAGACTTACAGAGCGATGACCGCTACACCGAAAAGGACATCACCCGACTCGTGTCGTTCGGCACCATCGCGGCAATGGAATATGCGCCTGTCCGTTATCACAAAACCAACGAAGGGCAGCACATTTATCGCAATTTACCGTATGGCCCGCTGTTGGAAGTGTTCGTTCTGGATATGCGTTCCTATCGCGCGGCGAACAACGCCAATCGACAGCAGCAACCCGGCATCGACACCGCTTACCTCGGACGCGAGCAATTGAACTGGCTGAAAGACAGTTTAAAAAATTCGACGGCGCTATGGAAAGTGATTGCGGCGGATATGCCAATCGGCTTGCAGTTGGGCGACGGCTTCGATAAGCAAAACCGACCCCAATTTGAAAATTTCGCCAACGGCGACGGCCCGGTTTTAGGCCGCGAGTTTGAGATGGCGGAATTATTGGCCTTCGTCAAACAAGAGAACATCGTCAATATGGTTTGGTTTACCGCCGATGTGCATTACTGCGCCGCGCATTATTACGACCCCGGCCAAGCCGAGTTTAAGAATTTCGAACCGTTCTGGGAATTCGTTTCCGGTCCTTTGAATGCCGGTACATTCGGCCCGCATCCACTGGACAATACCTTCGGTCCGCAATTGATATTTCAAAAAGCCTCGCCCAGTCCAAATCTGTCGCCGGTGTTTGGACTGCAGTTCTTCGGCCAGGTCGATATAGAGGGTTCCAGTGGCATCATGACCGTTGCATTAAAAGACATCGACGGCGAGACGCTGTTTTCACAGAACATTTACCCTGCCGCGTAACCTTTACGGAGCCTCCTTGAGCACACCGTATTAGTCATCACATTCATTGACGCCTGAATTTCAAGCGGCAACGCCAAAAAGAGTTCCAACTCCGGCAGTCAATGCCATTGCCAACGCTCCCCAGAAAGTAACGCGCAGGACAGAGGCAATCACGGGAGCGCCCCCGGCCCATGCGGCCAGGAAGCCCAACAGCGCAAGAAAGAACAATGAGCTGGCCGCCAATCCCCACATAAGCGCGGAAGCAGGCAGCAAGAGAACCATCAGAAGAGGCAGCACCGCGCCGACGGCAAAGGTAGCCGCCGAGGCCAGCGCCGCTTGCACCGGTTTCGCGGCCATTGTGTCGGATATACCCAACTCATCCCGTCCATGTGCGGCAAGTGCATCATGCTGCATTAACTGATCGGCAACGTTCGACGCCAGCGCCTCATCCAGTCCGCGCTTAATATAAATAGCCATCAGCTCCGCGTGTTCCTGCTCGGGATTCGCAGCCAACTCTTTGCTCTCCCGCGCCAAATCGGCACGTTCGGTATCGGCCTGTGAACTAACCGAGACATACTCCCCCGCAGCCATTGACATAGCCCCGGCGACAAGCCCGGCAACGCCTGCAACCAGTATGCTCTGGGTAGCCGCCCCTGACGCCACGACACCCAAAACCAAGCTGGCCGTGGAAACGATACCGTCGTTCGCGCCGAGAACCGCGGCACGGAGCCAGCCTGTTCGATGTGTTTTGTGTCTTTCTGTGTGTTTCATAGTGTCTACCAAGTAGTCGGGGCATTGCAAGTATGTTTCTACGTGCAGAGGATGGATTTAATAGTTTCGCCTACGTTTTTAAAACCCTAAACTATTAACTTGTTGTGTATTGTTTAATGGGGGAAATATTAATTTCGCCACCATCCGTTAGTTCTACCAATTCCTCAAACTCCTCGTCAGATAAATTACTAGAAAGAAATGGATAGTCTTGCGACGCATTTTTTGGGGTAATATCGTACAGCTCACCTTGAGGTGTAAGTACTGCTGAATGTGCCACAAATCTTATACAATTTAGTTCAGAAAGATCAAAATACAACCAACCACGCACAGGAGTATATTCGCTCTTGTGATTACACCACGTTGTTACATTATGGTGACACATACGCACTTTTGGTTGCCAATCTCCACCACTAATATAAGCTCTTTTAAGTATTGCAGCCTCACCGTCAGCGATTCTAGATAAAAGTTTTTTTGCATATTTTTCTAAACGTGCTTTCATGATTTGCCTTTACAAAATTGGATAGACAACAAAAGCAGCCAAGGCAATGTCCGAATCATGGCGTTGTATCTTCTCTACGACTTGTCGATCTGGCGTTTCTCTCAAGGGTTCTGAAATAGTGTTCGTATCTAACAGATAGATTAAGCTCATAACCTAAAGTCTCTATCCGTGTCTGTCGCTCTATCTTGTTCAAAAACAGAGGTATCAATATCGACAGGGTTTGATTCATATTTTTTAAGGAAGTTTTTTAATGCGGCGCCTGCTGACGGCGAAGCAACTGTCCTAGCATCGGCGGGTGATGCATTTTCAATAAACCCGGAGAAATCGTCAGATTGGTCAATGACGTCAGGCAAGCTGGTTTTTTTTATCGACAGCGCCAATTGCAACATGGCTTCCATCACGTCTATCGGCAAATAATGAATTTCACGCGCTAATTTACTTTCCAATTCGGTTCGATTATTCATTATTGCACTCTGGATGGTTGATAACAGTAATATAAGAAAATGAGCCTTGAAAAGCGCTTATATTCGTTTACAAATGCCCCCGAAAAAGGGAGTCATACATGAAAAAGCCAAAGGTACTTTAGGCATACCTTTGGGACTGTTAATACCTTATCCTATTTTCCACCGACAAATCAAACCCGCCACACCCCCTCAGGAAACTGCATCGTCATACAATGCAAACTGCCATACTGATGCACCAGCGGCCTGCACGGTGTGGCGATGATTTCATGCTCGGGGAAGCAATCCGCCAAGCGTTGCAGGGCGATGTCGTCCATCGGGTCGTCATAAACCGGCACCAGCACCGCATTGTTGATAATAAGAAAGTTGGCGTAATTGGCGGGTAGGCGCTGGCCTTCTTCGTCATAGATCGGCTCCGGCATCGGTAGCGGCACCAGCTTATAGGCTTCATCCGATCCGCTTTCATGCACCCCCGACGGTATGAACGCCTTTAATTGCTGGAGCATATTTTTCAGACCGGCATAGTGCGGGTCGTTCGGGTTGTTGCAACTGGTGTAGGCTATCGTGTTGGCCGAGCAGAAACGCGCCAGCGTATCAATGTGCGCATCGGTATCGTCGCCGGACAGGTTGTCCTGATCGAGCCATAACACGCGATTGACGCCGAAATGCTGTTGTAATTGCCGTTCAATATCCTGCTGCGACATGCCCCGGTTCCGGTTCGGGTTTAACAGGCATTGCCGCGTGGTCAGGATGGTATCAATGCCATCGCTTTCTACGCTGCCGCCTTCAAGGATAAAGTCGATGTTCCGGTAGATGGCATCCTTAAACGGTTTGGCTTTTAATAATTTATGATTAAGGGCGTCGTCGTTTTGATGCGGGTATTTTTCACCCCAGCCGTTAAAGCGGAAATTCAGCAATTGCAACTGGCCGTCGTTTTCTACGGTCAGGAAAACGGTATCCCTGACCCAGATGTCATTGACATCGGCTTGAATGAAATCAATGCTGTCGTTAATGCCTGATAAGCCCTGGATATGCTGCTGATGCGAATCATCCTTACAGACGATAATCAAGCGTTCATAACGGCTGATGGTATTGGCGATAAAACAGTAGGATTGTTCAACAGAGTCAAGTCGATTGCTGAAATCGCCCGTCTCATGCGGCCAGGCGATTAATACGGCGGATTGTTTTTCCCATTCGGCTGGAAAGCGGATCATTGGTTTTGGTTTCCTTATGATTTATTTCCCGGTCTACATGCCGGGATTGGATTGAAATAACATTTCTTTGGCATGCGCCAGGGTATTCAAGGTGATATTGACGCCACCCAACATTCTTGCGATTTCTTCAACGCGTTGTTCATGAGTCAGTAATCGGACATTGGACGCCGTGATGTCGGCTTTGCTGTTCTTTTCCACGTACAGATGATGATGGGCTTGCGCTGCGACCTGCGGCAAATGGGTGACGCACATGACCTGACGGTTATAGCTTAAGTCGCGCAGTTTTTGCCCGACAATTTCGGCAATACCCCCACCTATACCGGAATCGACTTCGTCAAAAATCATCGTCGGCGTGGTTTTATCATTCGACGTGGTCACCTGAATAGCAAGACTGATACGCGATAACTCGCCGCCGGAAGCCACTTTGGCCAGTGGTTTAGCCGGCAGACCGGGATTGGCGCTGATCAGGAAACTGACATTGTCTTTACCGTTAAGCTTAGGGTTTTCGCTCTCCAGCGCCGCTATATCGACCAGGAACTCACCCTCCGGCATACCCAGTTCTTTAATCATCGCTGAAATCTGCTGTTGCAGCTGCTCGCCGCTATTTATGCGTTGTTCGGTTAACTGTCCGGCCAGTTGATGGTATTCAACGAACAACTGTTCTGTACTGACCTTGAGTGCTTCAATGCGTTCGCTGCTATGCGTCAGTCCGTCGAGTTCGGCTTCGAATTTGCCGACCAGCTCGGGCAATTTGTCTGGGTGTACATGATGCTTGCGGCTGAGACGCTGAACGATACCGATCTGATTTTCCAGCGCTTCCATGCGCAGTGGGTCTGCTTCCTGCGACTCCAGAAAACGCCGTAATTGCTGTGCGGCTTCTTCGGTTTGAATTTGCGCTTCCGATAGCATCGTACAGATTTCCGTCAATTCGGGCGCGAATTGGGCAATAACGGTTAATTCCTTGATGCTGTTGTTGAGCATCGAACTGACCGACTGATCATTTTCATACAGACTGTCCACCTGGGCTTGGCCTGTACTCAGAATCTGGCCGAGATTCGCCAGCTTGCTGTGTTCTTCCGATAACGCGGTATAACTGAAGTTGGCCAGATCCAGCTGTTGTAATTCTTCAATCTGGTAGCGCAGCAATTCTTCGCGCTCGCTTTGGTCGGTGCCGGATTTAATCAGCTTCTCCAGTTCTTTATTGGCGGCCAGCCATTGCCGGTAACAACTGTTAACCTTATCCAACAGCGGCTGATTTTTTGCGAAAGCATCCAATAGTCGGCGTTGCTCGTCATTATTCAACAAGGTCAGGTGCGCGTGCTGGCCGTGAATTTCCACCAGTTTTTCACTGAGCGCCTGCAAGGATTGCAGCGTAACCTGACGGTTGTTGATATAGGCTTTGGAGCGACCGTCCTGATTCACTACGCGTCTGATCAGGCAGCTCTGCTCGTCATCCAGCTCGTTCTCCAGCAACCATTGTTGCGCTTGCGGCGCATCGGACAAATCGAATTCCAGGTTAATCTCGGCGCGTTTGCAACCGGGACGCACATAGCCGGAATCGGCCCTGTCCCCCAACGCAAGCCCTAAAGCGGTTAATAAAATGGATTTACCCGCCCCGGTGTCGCCGGTGAGTACCGACATGCCTTTGGCAAGATTTAGATCCAGTGATTTAACGACGGCAAGATCGGTAATATTAAGATTTACTAGCATCGGGATGTGTGTGGTAACCACTGCTCCAATTCAATTTATTCCTGAGTATATAGAAAAAATCATGGTCTTCAGGGTGCAAAATTCTAATAGGTAAAGGGTCTTTTTTAATCAAAATCTTATCGCTGATCAACACTTCCGGGATCTCGATCTGGTCACAGGTGACCAACGCGTTGATTTGCTTGGTCTGGCAAAAGCTTATCTCAATTTCGGCGGAATCCGCTATCACGATTGGCCGGTTCGATAAGGTATGCGGATTCAGCGGCACCAATACCAGTGCATTCAACGAAGGATACAGAATCGGGCCGCCCGCCGATAAGGAGTAAGCGGTTGATCCTGTGGGCGTAGAGACAATCAGGCCGTCGGAACGCTGCGAATTTAAAAAAACATTATCAATTTTAGTGATGATTTCAATCATGCTGGGCGTTACCCAACGGTGAATAACCACTTCGTTGACGGCGGTTTCTTCGTGTATTACCTGTTCGTCGCGAACAATTTTAGTGCGTAATAAATAGCGTTTTTCTTCGGTGTAGTGACCTTGCAGAATGCGGTGTAGTTTATCGGGCAACTGGTTAGGAGATATGTCGACCAGAAAACCCAGCCTGCCCAGGTTAATGCCGATCAATGGAATATCATAAGCGGCAATGGCGCGAGCCGCCGACAGGAAGGTGCCGTCACCACCCGCCACGATAACCAGGTCGCAGAACTGGCCGATCGTCTCCAGCGGACACGATTCAACGGCGCCGTCATCAATAAAATGCACACTGTCCCGGTCGACAATGACACGGTATCGATGCTGCTGCAAATAAGCGTAAAGCACCGACAAAGTCGCCGCAATGCTGGGGTCACTGGGCTTGCCTATGATACCGATAGTGTTGAATTGAGTCTGCATTGATGAATAATAACCGGTAAAAGTGTTTGATTATACAAAATAACAATCCGACCATTGCCGAATACGCTTCGCCTAATCCGAAAAAGCCGGGATATTGACATATAATTGCATTTTAAGGATAGTTTAAATTTCATACTATCCAATAGAAAACCAAGCCAAATGCCGGATTAGTCTGTTCCGGTGAACTTGCCGTCAAGCACGCAGCCATTCCGGAAGCTTTTTAGCCATGAGTCTATGTCAACATTGTTCAGCCCCTTTGCCTGCCAACACGGACAAATGTATCTACTGCGGCGCGCGCAACGATGTCGATTTGCATGCCAAGCTCGACTATGACGTTGTCCGGCAGCAGTCCGAGCGGCTTTGCCCGCATTGCGAAAAACCCTTGCAAACCATCGACCTTCATCTTGACGGTGCTTTTTTAATCGAACGCTGCGAAGATTGTTTCGGTTTGTTTTTCGATCCCGGACAAATTGAAACCTTACTGGAAAGTTCGGTCTCCCATGTCTTCGAAATCAATCTTGAACACCTGGACAATATCAACAAGGACCGCTTTCAAGGCAACAAGCCGGTCAAATATGTCAAATGCCCGGTCTGCCATGTACTGATGAACCGAAATGCTTACGGCTATCGCAGTGGCGTCATTATCGACCGCTGCCGCAATCATGGCGTCTGGCTGGATAGCGGCGAAATCACGCACCTGATGGAATGGAAAAAAGCGGGCGGGCAGCTATTACAGGATAAACACGCCGCATCAGAAAACCGGAAAGCCGAAAGCAACCACAGGGCGATGAGCAGTCAGACTAACAATGTATTGGATTATCGTGTTGATGCCGATGAACTGGATATATTCAATGCCGTGGCTGCGGTGATTACTAAACTTTTTTAATCGATCAACTTAACAGCACAGTCACTGCGGAGGTCATTATTTTTGCGAAAGCTTTTATGGGCATCTCTGCCTAACATGCGGTATTCAGCATCATTCTCGCAATGACTCGACGCGATGTCGGAAAGTCTGCATTCTCACTCCACAAACAACGCTTCGTGAAAACGCATGCTCTATCGCTTGTGAGGACCAGCACATGACTCTGGAAATACATCAGATAATTTTTGTACTCAATAGTCCATATAAAAACTGGGTTTGTAGTTGAGTAATTATCCAAATGATTTCAACAGTTATGTGCTAGCGCTACTAAGCACAAAACGCCTGAACCTGATTGAGAATCCCCTGGGTATCGAGGCCGCACAGCGCCAGGAGTTCCTCGCGGGTGCCTTGCTCGATGAAACAGTCGGGCAGGCCGATATTCAACACCGGCATAAGGATTTTCTGCGCTTGCAAGAAAGCGTTGACGGCGCCGCCGGCGCCGCCGGACAGGACGTTTTCTTCAACGGTGACCAGCACGTCATGACTGCGGCTGAGTTCGAGCAGCAGCGCTTTATCAATGGGTTTGACAAAGCGCATGTTGACCACGGTGGCGCCCAATTGTTTGCCGGCGGCCAGCGCCGGCGTCACCATGCTGCCCCAGGCCAGAATGGCGATGCGGCTGCCGTGATGGCGCACTTCGGCCTTGCCGATCGGTAAGGCGGTCATGGCCTTTTCGACGGTAACACCGGGGCCTTTGCCGCGCGGATAACGCACCGACGCCGGGCCTTCGTGGATAAAGCCGGTATAGAGCATTTGCCGACATTCATTTTCATCCGCCGGGGCCATAATCAACATGTTGGGGATGCAGCCTAAGTAACTGTAATCAAAACTGCCGGCATGGGTCGGGCCGTCCGGGCCGACCAGTCCGGCCCGGTCGAGGGCGAACAGCACATCCAGATTTTGCAAGGCGACATCATGAATCAGCTGATCATAGGCGCGCTGCAAAAAGGTCGAATAAATCGCCACCACCGGCTTGGCGCCCTGACAGGCTTGGCCCGCCGCCAAGGTCACCGCATGCTGTTCGGCAATGGCGACATCAAAATAGCGCTTCGGGAAACGTTCGGAAAACTTGACCAGCCCGGAGCCTTCGCGCATGGCCGGGGTAATGCCGAGCAGGCGCTCATCCTGTTCGGCCATATCACACAACCAGTTACCGAACACTTCGGTATAGGTCGGGTGCGGGGAGGGCGCCGACTTGGGCAAATAATCCAGGGTTGGA
>SXGU01534312.1_pt1 | contig 24327 bp, 19 predicted proteins | sample 3174531 | NCBI WGS metagenome assembly SXGU01 (sample SAMN11356863, study PRJNA531348) | freshwater metagenome | isolation source: freshwater sample F1-140 | place: China: Fuxian Lake, Yuxi | collected 2017-12-25
GTCGGATGACTTTCCGCATAAAAATCGGCGCGCGGCTGCAAAAGAGCAATATCCGGTTCCGGCTCGTTGTATTCGTCAATGTGAATCGGATTTTGACCGGAAACTTGGACTATATCGCCTAAGTTTCTTTCCAAATATTTGCTCAATCTTCTAACAACGCTGGCGTATTTGCTTCCGATGCTCATTTTGTCTATCAAATAACCGTCAATAATTTCCCAGCCGCTTTCCTCCGGCAGAATTCCGACTTCGGTCATTTTGCGAAAATCTTCGACGCGAAATCTTTTCGGGACTATTTTCGGAACTTTTTCTATTTCGGCAACTGATGTCATATTTTTAATTGTTTGTTTTGATTTGCTTTCAATTTTTATTAATCGTAACGAATGCGCGGATCTAAAAATCCATAGGAAATATCAACGATCAGATTGAAAAGCATAATTAAAATCGAAAGAAACGCGACGATTCCCAAAACGAGCGGTTCATCGCGATTGAGGTTCGCCTGAATAAAAATATTGCCGAGTCCGGGAATGGCGAAAACTCGCTCAATAACGACGGTTCCGGCGAGCAGACCGGCGAGCGCAGGACCGGTGTAGGAAACGACCGGAATAATGCCGCCGCGCAACGCGTGTTTGAGCAGAACGGTTTTTTCGTCCAAACCTTTTGCGCGCGCCGTGCGAATGTAATCGGAACGCATCACTTCGAGCATTCCGGCGCGCGTCAAACGCGCGATGTAGGCAGCGTAAACGGCGGCGAGCGTGATGACCGGCAGCACGATGCTTGAAATTCCGCCCCAGCGCGCGGGCGGAAAAATATACAGACCGAGCGAAAAAATCAGCACTAAAATCGGACCTAAAACGAAATTCGGCACGGAAAGTCCGAGCATCGCGAGCGCCATTGAACCGTAATCAAATATCGAGTTTTGCCGGAGCGCGGCGGTAATTCCCGCCGTCAAACCGATGGCGAGCGCGAGCAAGTAAGCCAGAATTCCGATGGTCGCCGAATACGGTAAATGGCGGCGAATGATTTCATTGACCGATTGCCCCTGATATTTGAGCGATTCGCCGAAATCGCCGCGCACGACGTTGCCGATCATGATGAAATACTGCTGATACCAAGGTTTATCGAGTCCGTATTTTTTCTTGATGTTTTCTTCGACCGCCGCCGGCAATTTCTTTTCGCTCGAATAAAAATTGCCCGGCGCGAGACGAATCAAGCCCCACGTGACAGTGACGACGAGCAGCGCCATCGGAATAATGATAATTAATCGGCGTAATATAAAACTCAGCATCGTTTTTATTTTCTACTTTTTAGCCTTCTTTCTATTTTTAATCGTTGCCGCCTAAATTGCTCTTTCGTTACAACCTTTTTTATTCGACTTTAGCGGTCGGAGTCGCTGTCGCCGTCGCCGCCAGTTGCTTTGCTTTTTCAACTTGCGCGTCCTGCGTCGCTGTTAATTGTTTGATTTGTTCGTCAACCGCTTGATCGCTCGCCTTCATAATATTGTTCGCGTTCACGTCCCATTTGTTCGGGTCGGTCTCGATATAAGCGAATTTCCAGGCGTGCAGCGTTCCCGGATTTGGGTAAAAACCTTTGATATAAGGCTTTTTCATCCAGCTCGTTCCGGCGGTCGAAAGCGGCACGACGATTTGCTGCTGCGCCAGGTAAAATTCGGCTTCGGCGAGTTTTTCAAAACGTTTTTCTTCATCAACCGTATTGTTCGCGTCGTTCAAAATCGCGTCGTACTTCGGATCGTACCAGCCGGTTGCGCCCTCGTTGACCTGCGTGTAAAAAAGTCCCAGAAACGTAAACGGATCCATATAATCGCCGACCCAGCCGCGCCGTCCGAAACCTTCGTATTCAACGTTTGAAAGCAGCGGCAAAAACGTTTTGAATTCCATATTTTTGAGCTGAACGGTGATTCCCAAATTCTGCTTCCACTGCGCCTGCACAAATTCGGCGACGGCTTTATTGCTCTCCGCCGTGTTGTAAGTGATCGAAACTTTATCAACCGGAAAACTCGGCGTCGAATATCCGCTACCGCTTTTCTGCACCGCGTAACCGGCTTCGGTCATCAATTTTCGCGCGCCTTCCGGGTCGAAAGTTCGTTTTGCCCAATCTTCGGGCGAGATTTTATTTTCCTTTAATTTTTCCGCGTAAACTTTTTTTCTGGCTTCTTCATACTTCGGAAAAATGCCTTCAGGCGTCATATCGGTCAGAGGCTTAATCGTTTTGCGAAATTCGGCGAGCGCTTCGCGGTCAATCGCGAGGCTGAATGCCTGCCGCACTTTCACGTTGTCCATCGGCGGTTTTTTCACGCTGATCACGTAAAATTCCGTCGCCACTTCCGGATGCAGCTGATATTCGTCTTTGTATTGGCGAATCACTTCGTTCCACGCGGCGGGAACCGTGTGATTATAAAGCGCGTCAATGCGTCCGGCTTTATAAAGATTCATCATCGTCGTCTGCTCGTCGAGCGGATAAAATTCGATGCCGCTTAATTTGACATTCGCTGCGTCCCAGTAATTAGGATCTTTGGTCACGACGAGTTCGTCATACGGTTTGTGCGCGACGACTTTGAACGCGCCGCTCGTCACGATATTTGCCGGTTTCGACCAGCCGATGCCGAATTTTTCAATTGTCGGCTGATGAACGGCGCGGAAAAATTGGTGCGCCAGCAAACCGAGAAAAAACGGCGCGGGCTGATACAATTTAATTCTGACCGTGTAATCGTCAACCGCTTCGATGCCGATGTCTTCGGCTTTAACCGGAACGAGTTCTTTGCCTTCGACGGCGGCTTTTAGTTTCGCGTCTTTGTCAAAAAGTTTCGTGCGGCTTTTCGCATCGCTCGGCACGGACAATCGTTCGGGCGAATCGAGAAAGCGGTGAAATTCGCTGTCGCCGCCGAGCGCGGCGTGCGGTTGCGCGGGCGTTTCGGTTTTCGCCGCCGGATCAGCGCTCGGCGCGGCGAAATCTTTTTTCAGCAAAAATTGCCCGTTCGCATCTTTGACGAATGATTGTCCGGAATTAAAGGCTTCGGCGTATTTCAAGTAGTAAGCGAGATAAGCGTTGCGCGCGGCAAATTCCGGCGTCAAACCGCGGCGGAAAGTGTAAACGAAATCTTTGGCGGTAATCGGGTCGCCGTTGGAAAACTTGGCGGTTTTGCGCAGATGAAAAAGATATTCGGTGCCGTCCGCGCCGATTTCCCAGCTTTCGGCAATCGCCGGAATCGGCTCCATTGTTTTCGGATGATATTCGACCAAACCGTCATACAGCGCCATATAAATTCTCGCTTCCGGCTGTCCGGTTCCGACTTGCGGATCAAGCGATTCCGGCTCCGAACCGGAAACGTAGCGCATAATATTATCGGTCGGCGCGACGGTTTGCCCGAAATAACGGCTGTTCGCCGAAGTCGCGCAGCCGATTAAAAACGAGGACAAAATTATGATCGCTGTAATTGCGCGAAACTGACTGAAACTAATTTTTGCCATAATTTTCGACTCCAAAAACTGTCCGTAACTGTCAGAAAACTTTAATTGCAGAACGCTCGACTATTTATTTTGAGAATGGAGAGAATTAAAAACCGTGTTACGCCTAAACTTATCACGTTATAAGATTTACAGGCAAGAAGTTTAATGCAGTGACGCTCAAATTAACAGTTTGCGTAACTTTTTTTGATTGTCGGGCGTTGCTTTTTCTTACCGGCTGAATGCAGTGTTACGATTCACTTTTTTCCTTTTTTGGTTGCCAGCCGATGTCAATTCGCACATCTTTGAGCGACGGCGCATCGAGCGTGTTGTTTTCAAAACCCGAAATGTAAGGTTTGACCAGTGAATAAGAGGTGGAAAAATACAGCGGAATCGCGGGAAGCTCAGCAATCGCGGCGTCTTCGGTCAAAATCAAAATTCCGTTGTTTGGCTCCAAAGTTTCGATCAGAGCGACTTTATCAGCCGCTTTTAACTCCGCGCGTTTTTCCGTTTCGTTCGTTTTAGAATCATCTTCGGCAGCGCTTTGACTCGAATTTTCGGCAGATTCGCCAGTTTCCGTCTCTGGCTGTTTGACGAGTTTCTTTTGCGGCTCAAAGATTTTCAACATATTCGCCGTTTCATTTGCCGTCGGCAGCACGACGCCGCGCCGCACCAAATCAAAATCGCCGTTTTCTCTGATCGCTTCAATCTCCGCGGCGTCTTTAACGACGATTTCCGTTTCGATATTCAAACTTTGTTTCCACATTCGGGCAACCGAACGCGCGATTTTGCGCTGCAAATCGTTGCGGTTGATGATTAATTTGACGGTCGGAAAATTCTCACCGTTTGCGTATCCCGATTCGGTCAGCAGTTGTTTCGCTTTTTCAGTGTTCTGCGTCAGCTTGGAAAGTTTTTCGCCGATAATCGGCAAAAAACCGAAAGCCGGTTCAGTCGCGCCTTCGGTGTCGCCTTCGGTCAATCGTTCGCGGTCAATCGAAATCGCTAAGGCTTCGCGCACGCGGTGATCGTCGAACGGCGCTTTTTTGCTGTTGAATTCATAAAAATTAACGGCGCTGTGCGTCGTGCGGCGAAAATCATCGTACGGAGTTAACAATTTCAGCGCGAGCGGTTCAAATTCGACGTTCGTCACGGCGTCAACTTCGCCGGCGCGATACGCCGACAAAGCTTTTTCCGCGTTTTCCGCCGGAACGAAGCGCACTCTTTCGAGTTGGATTTCCGATTTATTCCAGTAATTTTCGCTCCGGTCGAGCGTTACGCCGTCCTGCCCGACCGAAACGATGCGAAAAGCGCCGTTGGTCACGATTCCGGCATCGAGTTTGTCAGCTTCGAGACTCGCGCCGCCGTCGTAAACCGGACGAAAAATCGGGTGCGCGACGAGCGACGGAAAATCTTTGTCCGGCGCGATCAGCGACACTTTCAAAGCGTGTTCGCCGAGTGCTTCGACGCCGAATTTCACGTCAAGCGACGCGGCGATTTTGCTTTCGTTTTTTTTCTCGCCGATTTTTTCCGGCGCGGGCGGCGCGTTCTGTATTTTCGGCTGGTTCGATTGATTTTCAGCCGTTTTGATATCGGGCGTCGGCAGCAAAACCGGCGGCGTGGCGACAACGGATTGATTCGGCAAAAGCGGCGAACGCGGCTCGGCGATGCGGCTCAAGTCAATTTCATTGTCGGCGGCGACCGTAGACGATTCGACGGCGGATTTTTCAAACGGCATTCCGACGATATTTTGCAGCAAATCGCGGTGCGCCGCCTGCGCGCCCAATTTTCCCAAACGCCGCCACGAGCTGACAAAATCTTTAGCCGTCACGTTTTTCCCGTTCGACCATTTCGCATCGCGGCGCAATTTAAAAGTCCAGGTTTTGAAATCTTTCGACGAATTCCATTCCGCCGCGATTGCCGGAATCGGTTTCAAAGTAATCGGATCGGTTTCGGTCAAACCTTCAAAAATCGCGCGCACCACATCGGTTTCCGGCGGCGCGCCCGCTCGCGCCGGGTCAAATGATTTCGGCATTTTACCGTTGCTCCAGCGAAATTCTTTTTTTTGCGGCGGCGCGGTTTCCGCATAAAACGGAGTGATTTGCGGTTTTTTCAGTTCGTTGCAGGCGACTAAAAACAACGAGGAAAAAGCGAGAAAAACGTAAATCGAGCGAGAAAACGACAAACTACGCGAAAACGAGCGAAAACAATCGCTGATTTTCGTGCTGATTTTCATCTTTCCCGTTCGCATTATTTATTTTTTCTTCTATTTTTAAGTTTTCAATTTGCGGCGCGCTATTCGACCAAAAGTTTTAATCGCTCGAAAATTTCAACAGTTTGTTTTCGCGTTTCCTCAAAACCGTTTGATGAATCAATCAAAAAATCGGCGTAAAGTTTTTTTTCCGTTTGCGGCATCTGCGCGTTAATGCGTTTAATGGCGTCGGCTTCGCTCAGGCTGTTGCGCTCGATCAAACGCTGTAATTGAATTTCCGGCGCGCACCAGACCACGATTAATTTGTCGAATCTTTTGTAACCACCGGATTCTATCATCAAAGCCGCATCAATCAAAGCAATTGCGCGCCGGTCGCGTTTTTCGCATTCCGCCAGCCATTCGTTCTGCGCCGCAAAAACCAGCGGATGCACGATTGAATTGAGCGTTTTTCGTTTGGTTTCATCGGCGAAAACGATGTTTCCGAGCCGCGCGCGGTCAAGTTCGCCGTTTGCCTGAAGTATTTCCGCGCCGAAATGCTCGACAATTTTTCGCCAGCCGACCGTGTGCGGCGCGACGACCGCGCGCGCGGTTTGATCGGCATCGAGCACGAACGCGCCGAGTTCGCGCAAAACTTCGCAAACATATGATTTGCCGACGGCAATCGAACCGGTTAAACCGACTTTGAGCATCGTTCCTTTTTTTATTTGTTTCGTTTTTTATTTGCCGCGCTGATGACGCGCCGCTAATTTTTCGATGTTGAATTCGGCGATTTCCGCAAGCGTCAAACCGAGTTCGTCGGCGCACGCCGAAAGATACCAAAGCACGTCGCCGAGTTCGTCTTTTAATCGCAGGCGAATTTCTTCGGTGATTTCGCCGCCGAAATCGCGCTGAATTTTCTTGACGATGTTGGCGACTTCGCCCGCTTCGCCGGTCAAACCGAGCGTCGGATATTCCAGATTTTTCAAACGATTCGGATAAAGCGCCGTTTGTTTGGCTTCCGATTGATAATCTTCAAAAGAAAGTTTCATAAAAATTTCAAACCGTCGCTCGCGCATCATTAACGAGACTTTTCCGCAGTCTTCTTTTGACTGCCGCGTCAACCGTATTCCTCATCAGCATCGCGACGGTTAAAAGTCCGACGCCGCCGGGAACCGGCGTGTAATCGGCGGCTTTTTCCGATGCCTCGCGCGGATTAACGTCGCCGACCAGCGTGAAACCGCGTTTTTCAATCGTGTTGAGACGCTTTTCGAGTTCGCTGCCAGAAAAAAGCTCGCGCGCCAGTTCCGCGTCCGCAACATTGTTGATGCCGACATCAACCACCGTCGCGCCCGCTTTCAAGTGTTCGGCGCGAATAAAACCGGCGCGACCGATGGCGACAACTAAAATATCGGCTTGCCTGGTGATTTCCGCGAGTTTTTCCGAGTAGCGATGCGCGATTGTCACGGTCGCGTCTTCTTTTAAGAGCAATTGCGCCATCGGTCGCCCGACGATATTGCTGCGCCCGACGACGACGGCGTGGCGTCCGCGCATTTTAATTTCAAAGCGCTTGAGCATTTCGATAATTCCCGCCGGAGTGCACGGCGCGAGCGCGTTTTGTCCCTGCGCGAGCCGTCCGACGTTCAGCGGATTAAATCCGTCAACGTCTTTTTCGGCGTCAATTGTTTCCAGAATTTCTTTTTCGTTGATTTGTCGCGGCAGCGGCAATTGCACCAGAATCCCGTCAACTTCCGCCCGATTATTCAAATCTTCGACCAATCGCAAAAGTTCGGCGTGCGACGTTTCCGCCGGCAGATGATGATGCTCGGAAATCAAACCGAGTTCCTCGCTCGTTTTCACTTTATTGCCGACGTAAACCGCCGAAGCCGCATCTTCGCCGACGCGTACGACTGCCAAACACGGGCGGTAACCGTGTTCGGTTTCAATTCTTTTCACATCGTCGGCGACTTCGCGTTTAATGGCGTCGGCAATCTCTTTTCCGCTTAGGATTCTGGCTGTCATAATTTTCGATTTAATTTTACGGAATTTTCGTTTGATTGTCAGTTTTCAAGGCTTGAAACAATTAATTTAAGCAAAAAGCGCGGCACCTGTCAGTCTGCTTTTTGCGATGATTCAGCCGCTTTCGCTTTGTTAATTCGATCAGCGCTGAAAGTCGGTCTGAAAGTTGCATTCGAGGGCAAATATGTTTTTCGGCAGTAATTCAATCTCAAAATTATTCTTCATTTTCGCTTTGTTCGTCGCGTTTGGCGGCACCGCATTCGCCGTTTCCCCATTTTTCGACCGCGATGAAAAAACCGATCTCGCCGTTTTTCGTCCGGGCAATCGAAATTGGTACGCGCATTCGAGCGAAAATCAATCTTTTTCGGCTTTGCAATGGGGAACGGCAACCGACCGTTTGGTTCCCGCCGATTATGACGGCGACGGTTTGACCGATTATGCGGTTTGGCGACCGGAAAACGGATTTTGGTATGTTCTGCGCAGCTCGAACAAACAGCTTTTGGCGGTGAAATGGGGAATGCAAACCGCGATTTCGTTCGGCACGGTTTCCGACGAACCGGTCGTCGGCGATTACGACGGCGACGGAACCGCCGATTTAGCGGTTTGGCGTCCGACGACCGGCGTTTGGTACGTTTTGAAATCATCGAAAAACTTCGACGCCAATTTCGCCGATTCGTTTCAGTGGGGAAAACTCGGCGATATTCCCGTTCCGGCTGATTACGACGGCGACGGACGCACCGATTACGCCGTTTTTCGCTACTCGGAAAATCGCTGGTATATTTTTCAAAGCAAAACTGCAACGTGGCTTGTTTCCAATCTCGGCGCGCCGGGCACTGATTTGCTCGCGCCCGAAGATTACACGGGCGACGGAAAAACCGACATCGCCGTTTACCGCCACGGACTCTGGATCGTCGAACGCAGCGAAGATCATCAGTTAATGTTTTTCAACTTCGGCGCTTACGACGACACGCCGGTTCCCGACGATTACGACGGCGACAACAAAGCGGATTTTGCGGTTTACCGGCGCGGCGCTTGGTACATAATGCAAAGCGCGACTGCACGAATGCGAGTGCACAATTTCGGTATGCCCGACGATGTTCCGGTCGGCTCGCTCAAAGTCAAACCGAGCATTGTCGGAATTCCTTGACCAACTCGAAAACACGCAAAATCGTTTAGCAATCTATAAAATAAAGAATAAGAGCGGCAATGAAATGTTTAGTTGCACATTTCATCGCCGCTCGCGCGTTTGGCATTTGCTCTTTTTTCTTTCGCTGAATCACGCTAAAATTCTCTTGATGAAATTTTCAAAAGTGTTTTTACTCGTTATTTTCGGCGCGCTGATGTTCGCGCGCGCCGATGCTCAACCGGCGACGCGCGCGAAGATATTTGAAGCGATTGAACAGCGAAATTACGCGCTCGCTCTAAGCGAACTCAAAAATTTCAAAGAAGCGGACAGCAAAACTTTTGAAACGAATAACTACGATTATCTGGCGGCGCGGATGGCGGAAAAATCCGGCGATTTGGCGGCGGCAATGGCATATTTTCACGCGACGGCGGCGCGCGATTCGATTTTAAAGGAATACGCGCTGTGGCATTCGTCGCGGCTCGCGCGAACGAGCGGCAGTTTAATGCTCGAACGCATTTATTTGCAAGAACTTATTGCTTCGTTTTCCGACAGTTTGCTAAACAACGGCGCGCGAAATCGTTTGCCGCGCAGTTATTTTGAAAGCAAAAATTACAGTTCGGCAATCGCGCTGCTCAACGCGCCGCTGATTAACGGCGTGTTAGCGAAAGACAGTTCAGCCGACGCAAAACCGGAAAAAATTGTGCCGAGCTTACCGGCGCTTTCAACCGCCGCCGCGCGCGAAAACGCACTGTTGCTCGCGCAGGCGTTTTTGCAAACCGGCGAAACGGCGCGGGCGCGCGAGATTTTCGCCAAATTAATCGCCGAGTCGCCGAATCCCGGACAGCCGGACGATTATGCGCTCGAAGCGGCTCGCGCGCTTGACCGAACGGAGATCGGCGCGGAAAATTTCGGCAAACGCGTCGCGCCGCTGTCCGATTACGAGCATTTGCGCCGCGCGTCAATTTACACTTTTAATCGTGATTACGCCGCCGCGCGCCTGCATTACCGCGCGATTATCGAAAATCACCCGACAAGCGGAATCGTGCCCGACGCGATTTACCAAATCGGACGCGCTTTCGCGCAATCGGGCGAAAATATCGAAGCGATCAATTGGTTTGAACGCGCGCAGCAGCAATTTCCCGAACATCCGATTGCCAAAGACGCTCTGGCGCAAACGGCTTCGATGTATGCGCGGCTCAACAAACCGCGCGAAGCCGTCGCGCGTTATCAAAAACACATCGAAAAATACCCGAACGCCGAAAATCCGGAACGCGCTTTTCTGAATATCATTGACACTTTGCGCGACGCCGGAGAAACGACCGACGCGCTGAAATGGACGGCGAAAACGCAGGAAACTTTTCGCGGTAAGTTGCCCGAAGCGCTCGCGCTTTTCGCGCAGGCGCGCATTCGCATCGCGCAGAGCGACTGGCAAAACGCGCTTGCCGATCTGGAAAAACTGCAAACTTTCGCCGATCTCGGCGGAACGCGCGTTCCCGGCGGCACGAATCAAGCGGAAATCACGTTTTTGAAAGGTTTCGCGCTCGAACAAATGCGCAAATACGCCGAAGCGATAGAAGTTTACCTTTCAATTCCCGACGGCAGAAACGAATATTACGGCTGGCGCGCGACCGAAAGATTGAAAACGCTCGCCAGTGAAGAGAATGCGCGACCTTTGATCGTCGGAAAAATCGGCGAATTCAGTGCAAATATCGAAGAAAAAACCGCCGAAACGCAAAAAAAATCGGCGCAGTCGGTTTTGCGTTTGACCGATTCGCCGGAAATCCGCGCGAAAATGCTCGACGTTTTGCGCAAAGTTTACGCCGTTCTGCCCGACTATCAAAAAGTTCCGAATTTCAAGTTACTGGAACTCGGACGCCGCGAAACGCTGAAAGAAAAGCGCGCGTTTTCCGCCGAAAATTATCATCAAAATTTGGCTGACGAGCTTTTATTTTTGGGTTTATACGACGAAGCCGCGCCGGAATTGGAAAAAGCGCAAACGGAAAATCGCCGCGCCGAAACGTCAAAACCGAAAATAAACGAAGCGCCCGAAAGCGCACAAAATCCGAAAACCAAAACCCAAAATCCAAAATCCGCCGATTTCGCTTATACGCTCGCCGTTTTTTATCAGCGCGGCGAAATGGCGCACCGCGCCGTCGGTTTCGCCGAACCGTTGTGGCGCAGCGTTCCCGCCGATTATCAAATCGAATTGATGCCGCGCCAGCAAATCGAGCTTTTGTATCCGGCGCCGTACGCCGCTTCGCTCGTTAAATTCGCTGCGGAAAGACAGGTTGATCCGCGTTTCGCGCTTTCGATTATGCGGCAGGAATCGCGTTTTCGCGCCGACGTGAAATCGTATGCGGCGGCGCGCGGTTTGATGCAGTTTATTTCGACGACCGCCGACCGCATTGCCGGCGAACTCGGACGCGAAAATTTTCAGCAGGACGAGCTTTACCATCCGCCGACGGCGATTTTGTTCGGCTCGCAGTATTTGGCGGATTTGTTCAAACAATTTCCGAATCAACCGGCAGCGGTCGCGGCAAGTTATAACGGCGGCGAAACGAATGTCGCGCGCTGGATGGCGCGTTCCAAGACCGAAATGCCCGACCGATACGTTCCGGAGATTGTTTTTTCGCAGTCGAAAGATTACGTTTATAAAGTGCTGGCGAATGAACGAGTTTACCGGTTTTTTTATGACGAAAACTTGAAACTCAGATAAGCTGAAATACTTTTTCCCGAATTGCGTTTCCCGCCGCAAAAAAATTAATCTGTTAAGCGACTGATTCCATCCGCCGCCGGTCAACGAATACATTTTTATGCGCTATCTAATTATATTTTTATCCGCAGTTTTTCTGTTGACCGCTTGCCAGAAAACCGAAACGTCAACGTCGCCGACCGCTTCGGAAAATGCCAAGCGTTACAATTTGGAAGGCAAAATCGTCTCTGCCGACAAAGCCAAAAAGACTGCCAAAATTGACCATAAAGATATTCCCGGTTTTATGGAAGCGATGACGATGGATTTTCCGATTCGCGAAGATTGGGTGTGGGAAGATTTGCAGCCGGGCGCGGAAATTCGCGCCGAACTCGTCGTTGACAATCAGGCGAAAGATCCGTTCTGGCTCGAAAAAATCGGCATTATCGCCGCGCCGAATCCGAATCAGCCCGCGCCGCCGATTGACGACCGATTCGCGCAAATCGGCAAAGAAGTTCCCGATTTTACGTTGACGAACCAAGAAGGAAAACGCTTTTCATTGAAAGATTATCGCGGCAAAGCGCTGGCGATTACGTTTATTTATTCGCGCTGCCCGCTGCCCGATTTCTGCATCGCGATGTCGAAAAACTTTTCCGACCTGGCGCTGAAATTAAACAACGAACCGGAAGCGAAAGAAAAAATCCGTTTATTAAGCGTTTCGTTCGATCCGGAAACGGACACGCCGGAAAAACTCAAGCAGTACGGTCTCGGATATTTAGGGAAAAACGCCGCGCCGGATTTTACCGTCTGGCAATTAGCGGTCGGCAGCGAAAAAGAAGTGCGCGGCGTCGCTGATTTTTTCGGACTGCGTTACGAACTGAACGAACAGGACAAAACGCAGTTTAATCATTCGCTGCGCACCGCCGTCGTTTCGCCGACCGGCAAAGTAACGAAAATTTTCGCCGGAAACGATTGGACGCCGAACGATCTGCAAAAAGAACTGCTTGCCAGTTTTCAACCGCAATAATATTTAAAACCGGAGACGATTCCGCTAAAATTTATTGATCAAAAATGACACCGAAACTGCCGCCGAATGAAGACGAAAGACTGAAAGCGCTGCTCAGTTACGACATTCTCGACACATTGCCCGAACAAGCCTACGACGATATTACGCTGCTTGCTTCGGAAATCTGCGGAACGCCGATGGCGGCGATGACGCTGATTGACGAGCATCGTCAGTGGTTTAAATCGAAAGTCGGGATTGAAGGCAGCGAGACGCCGCGCGACATCGCTTTTTGCGCGCATGCCATCGTTGAGCCGGAAAAACTGTTTATCATTGATGACGCGGCGAACAATCAGGTTTTCGCTGACAATCCGCTCGTGACCGGCGATCCGAACGTTAGATTTTACGCCGGAGCGCCGCTCGTGACCGGCAGCGGCGAAGCGCTCGGAACGCTGTGCGTCATTGACGATAAACCGCGCCGGTTAAGCGAACGCCAGCAATCATCTTTGCGCGCGCTCGCCCGACAAGTAATGGCGCAGCTCGAATTGCGGCGCAAAATCACGCAGATGAATCGCGCCAACGCCAGAAGACGCCAGGCGGAAACGGCGCTGCGGCAAACCGAAGAGCGTTTTCAGATGTTTATGAATCACAGCCCGACCGTCGCCTTTATGAAAGAGGAAAACGGTCGCTACGTTTACATCAATCGTTTGATGGAAGAGCGATTCAACATCACAGCGGCTGAAATAATCGGCAAAACCGATTTCGACTGGCTGCCGGAAGAAACGGCGCGCACGATCAGTAAAACCGACGCGGTGCTGATCGAGAATTGGAAAGCGGAAGAATTAATCGAAATCGTCCCGACGCCCGACGGGAGTTCCGATTCGTGGCTCAGCTTCAAGTTTCCGTTTATGGATTTGGAAGGAAACAAATTCGTCGGCGGCGTCGCGATTGACATTACCGAGCGCAAAAAAGCCGAAGAGCTGCTGAACGCGAGCGAAAAACGGTATCGTCATCTTTTTGAATACAGTCAGGGATTTATCTGCGTGCACAATTTCGACGGCGAAATAATTTCGATCAACGAAGCCGCCGCGCAGTCGCTCGGTTACCGAGCTGACGAGATCATCGGCAGAAATTTCAAGGAATTTGTTTCGTCCGATGTGCACGAGCTTTTCGACGTTTATATCAAACGCGTGCGCAAAAAATCGAAAGACGAGGGTTTGTTGCCGATCAAAACACGAACCGGCGAAGAACGCATCTGGCAATACCGCAACGCGGTTTACGATGACAGCGGAACCGCGCCGTACGTGATCGGTTACGCGCAGGATATTACCGAATTGAAACAGGCGCAGAAAGAATTGCAGAATTTGTCGCTCAAAGACGATTTGACCGATCTTTACAATCGGCGCGGGTTTTACACATTAGCGACGCAAGCGCTCAAAGTCGCCAATCGTCTGCGCAAACAGTGCGCCGTGATCTACGCGGATCTGGACGGTTTGAAAAGAATCAACGACACTTACGGTCACGATGTCGGCTCGGAAATGATTAGCGAAACGGCGAAAATATTTCGCTCGTTTTTTCGCGAATCCGATATTATTGCGCGCGTCGGCGGCGATGAGTTTGTCATTCTCGTTCAGGACAGCTCGGAAAAAGGCGTCGAAGTAATCAGAGCCCGGATTGCCGAACGATTTGAAGAATTTAACAAGGACGGCAATCGTCCATACCAACTGCACGCCAGTCTCGGAATCGTGCAGTCGGAGCCGCAATCGCCGCAGAAAATCGAAGATTTGGTCAAGCGCGCCGACGAATTAATGTATCAGGAAAAAAATCTTAGAAAAGCGGCGCGCTGATAAAAAAACATTGACCCGAAAAAAAATGCGCGCGGCTTTTTTCTAATTTATCTCATTAATCTAATTCGTTTGGCGCATTTTTTGCGCAATGATTTTCATTTGCATTTTGAGTTCGGTTTCGTCAATCTTTTTCGCCGCGCCGTCGCGGTAAAGCTCCTCGCCGGCAACCATCGTCAAACGAACATCGCGCGCGCCGGACGCGAAAACGAGCGCCGAATAAACGTCGTGAACCGGCATTTGCGCGACGTTTTCCAGTGAAAAAACCGCCAGATCAGCTTGCTTTCCCGCTTCGAGCGTACCGATTTCCGTTTCCAAACCGAGCGCCTGCGCCGCGCCGAACGTTGCCGTTTCAAACGTTTGCTGCGGTTCGATAAAACGTTTGTTCGACGGCAGAGTTCGCGCGGCGAGTGCGCCGAAACGCGCTTCTTCCAAAATGTCGCACGCGTTGTTGCTCGCGACCGAATCGCTGCCGAATCCGACTTTAATCGGCGCGTCAAGAAATCGTTCGAGCGGCGCGATGCCGTGTCCGAATTTGGCGTTTGATTTTGGGCAATGCGCGATGCGCGCGTCGTTTTCGGCGAGCAAGCGAACGTCGTTTTCCGAAACTTTGACGCAGTGCGCGAGCAGCGGTTTTGAACGAAGAACGCCGCAGCGTTCGAGTAATTCAACCGAAGTGCACAGCGGACTGTGCCACTCGAAACCGTATTTCGCATAAACCGACGCGAAAAATCCGGTTCCTTTCGTCATTAATTCTTGTTCCGATTCCGATTCGGCGACGTGAATCGTAGTTTTGACGTTTTCGCTCAATGCGTATTCGGCGATTAATTCAAACAATTTCGGGCTGACCGTGTACGGCGCGTGCGGCGAAAGTCCGACTTTCACCAGTTTCGTTTCTGTTTCTTTGAGCGCCAGAAATTTTTCGCGCAGTTTTTCAAAATCTTCGCGCGCCGTTCTGTTGTCCGGCGCAAATTCCGTTTCCTGAAATAAAACGCCGCGCAAATTGTTTTCTTTGAGCGCGGCGAAACCGGCGGCACCGAATCGCCCGATGTCGCCGAAGCAGGTAACGCCGCCGCGCACGCCTTCGAGCGCACCGGCGATTGCCGCGATTTTCACATCTTCTTCGCTGAGTTTTTCGGCACGCGTCGTCGTGAGTTTCATCAGCCACGCGTAAAAATCGTGCTCGACCGTGTCGAGAAAACCGCGCATCGCCGTTATTTCAAGATGCGAATGCGTGTTGATTAAACCGGGCGTGATCGCCGCCGCGCCGAAATCTTCGAGCGGCGCTTCGGGAAATCGGGCGGCGAGTTCGCGGCGCGTGCCGACCGCCACGATGCGGTCATTTTCAAATGCGACCGCGCCGTTTTCAATCGGCGCGGAAGAAACGGGCACAACGTATTCGGCGGCAAGCAACTTCATAAATCATTCGGAAGAATTCAAAAAAACGCGCAAACAAAACGAGAGAGTTTAATCAATAAAATTTCCTGCGCCGGTTTCGCTGTAACGTTTGAGAATTGAAGAAACGTAGGCTTTGGTCGAGGAAATATTGATTCGCTCGATAAATTCGGCTTCGGAAATTTTGCTTCGATCAACGTCTTTCGTCCATTCTTCGACGCGGCTCGCGCCGGCGTTGTAAGCGGCGAGCATCATCGCTTTTTCCGCCGGAGAATCGCGAAATTTTTCGCGCATTCGTTCAAGATACCAGCATCCGATTTGAATATTTCGCTGCGGATCGCGCAGAAATTCGCCGGTATTTTCGGCGATCTGTTTTTCGTATTCCTTGAAGCCGGTTTCTTTCGCCCATTCGCGCGCGACCGTCGGCGTAACCTGCATCAACCCGACTTCTTCGGCGGCGCCGATTTTCCAGGCGCGAAAAAAAGTTTCTTCGTATATCACGCTCCACACGAGTTTGCGGTCGAGCCGGTAAACGCTCGCCTGCTGCTCGATCAGCGCATCGTAGCGATGAACCCAGTAATTGTAGAAAAGATATGATCCGGCAGCCGAGCAGACGATGAAAAGTAGTAATCCTGGAAGCAAATAACGGCGCATTTTTATTGAAAGATGGCGTTTCAAACAGCGCGGAAAACAATCGCATTCCGCCGCATTTTTGGGAAAAGCGCGGCAGCAAAGGAGAGTTTAATTGTGCGTCGAAACCAGTATTTTAGACGATTTACAACTTGAACTTTAACAAATTTTCGGCGGCGGCAGTAAATAAAAAATCAGCAGCAGCAGCGCGTTTTCCGCTCGGTACGCGCTGTTTAATTCGGTCGTTTGAAACTTTTCCAGAAATCAATCGTGTCGTGCCGCCGGTCAACGCCTTCGTAGCGGCGGCGCGAATTATTTTCGCCGAGAATGTGTCCCTGCAGCCAGACATCGGCTCTGAGAAAAGCGCCGACGGCGAGTTTTTCTCCGTTTAACGCGCGCTGATTAACGAGAATCTCAAGTTTAATGTCGCCCGCATCGAGAAAAATCCAGTACAGATCGTTCCCCGAAAAACTGTTGCGCAGAGAACTGAAATCGAGCACTTCGCCGCCGACGCTCCAATCGTTTTTTCCAGCGATGACATTGATCGTGATTTCATCGAACGAGCGCCAGAACGGTTTTTCCGGCGCTGCCAAAACTTCGGCGCGATACGCCAAGCCGCATAAGCCGACGCGCAGAATTTTCTGTTCAAAAATGCGCGTGCCGACCTCGGTCAAATTCTGCAATTCAAAAAGCACTTCGGTTTCCGTGTCGTCAACGAATCCGTGAATGACGGCTTCGCCTTCGTGCGCCGCTTCGGACATCACCCACGGCGCGACTTTTTGTTCGTATTTGGCGCGAAACGCCGGACGGCAATCGCCGGAAAAAACTTCGCCGCTCGCCGCTTCGTAAAGCACCGACCAAATCTCCAAACCTTCGCCGAGCTTTAAACAACGCCCGTGAAGAACGCCGCTTTTGCGCGTCAGACGCGAAATTTCGCCGTTCGCGCCGACGTTTTCCGTCAAACTGTTGAGCGCGGCTTGATTGGCGATTTCGATGCCGATGGCGTCAAAGGCGATTTCCATACAATTATAAAACGGTTATTTGATCTATAAAACGCTTATTTAATCTCGGCGTTCAATTTTGATTTCGGACTTGGACTTTTCGTCTTTGCCGTCGGGTTCATTCAGGGCGTGAATTTTTTCGGCTGCCGCATTTTTTCCGGCGCGCACCATTTCCGCAAACAAATCCGCATCGTAATCGGCTTCGCGCGCCATTTCCTGTTTTATTTCAAGCAGAACTTCCAAAAATCTTGTTCGGCGATACATATATTTCTCTGAATATAATTGTCAACCGTTGTGCAGAAATCGTCAACTTCCGAACCGACGAATCGGCGGCGAATCAGCTGTGAACGAGAAATTCCGGCGTAATGATGACGGGCGAAAAAAATCCGGCGGCGGTATTGAACAAACGAATTCGCGCCTGTTTGCGAACGTTCGCCAAATGTCCGAAGTTCCACGTGACCAGATAATCAACTTTGTGAAACGAGGCGAGCGCGACGTGAAAAGCGTCCGCCATAAATTTGCGGTGAAAAATGCCGCGCGAAATGTAGCCTTCGGCGAGAATGGCGACTTCTTCGGACAATTCGAGCTGCGCCAGCGGTTTGATCAGATTGAGATAGCCGGTGCGGTGCGGTTCGGCGACGCGTTCGAGTTCGCGCTGCACGAGCACCGAACTAAACGCCTGATATTCGCCGAGTTCGTGTTCCCACCAGCGAATCGTCAAATCGCGCCGAAAACCGTCGCCGTTGTCGAGATAAGCGCCGACCACCGACGTTTCGAGATATAAACTAAGTTTCATTCATCTAGTTTCAGGTTTCGGGTTTCAGGTTTCAAGTTAAAAACAAGTTAAAAATCAAAACCGAAAATTATAACGCCCAAACTCAACCCAAAACCCGAAACTTGAAACCTGAAACTCGAAACCTGAAACCTGAAACTTACTTCTTGACCGGCACGAAGATCACTTTCGAGTTTTGAAAATCAAACGTCAGACTGTAATTGCGCAGAAAATTTCCGCCCAAGATTCCGGCTTGGACGAAACCGGAAGTTTCGTTGATCAAATCGAGATCAAGCGCGACCGCCGTGATGCTTTCGCGCGAATGACTGCCGAAAGTCAGGCGCGGCAGCAGAAACGAAGGCACGTCTTCGGTAATTCCCGCCGCGCCGATGACGCGCATTTTTTCGCCTTTGGCGATGCGGCTCATCTCTTCGGAACCGGCGAGATCGTCGGAAATCACCGAAACGCTCGCGCCCGTATCAACGATGAAATTGAGCGGAACCGTCAAGCCTTCGAGCTGCACTTCGCCGCTCAGAAATCCGCCGGAAGTCAACCGCAACGGTAACGACAACGCACTGTTCGCCGCGGTTTGATCGCGCAGAGAATCTTTTCTCGTCAGCGAAAAAGACAAACCGCCGTAATCAATCGTCGTCAAAAATTTGGAAATCAGCGAAAGTCCGATGTAGCCGTCAATTTTTTCGCCGTGTGAATGAAATTTGCGAATGTAAATCGGCACGTTTTTGATTTTGACGCCGCCGACGCCGACCGAACGCAGAAAACCATAAACGATTTCAAATTTGCCGTCGCCGCCGATGCCGCGCGCAAATCCGCCGCGCGCCACCGATTTTATTTTCAGCCGTTCCGCCGTTTTATCGGAAATAACGCTGATGCCCGAACCGGTATCGAGCACGAAATTGAGCGGCTCGTCCTTATCATTTATTTTTAATTTAATAATCGGACGATTGGCGACAAGACGAAAATCAACCGCGGCTTTTTCGTCGCCTTCTAAAATATAAAGCGATTGTTTGTTGCCGAGATAACTCAGAAAATCAATCAAACCTTTGATGCGGTCGCGCCGGTCTTTGTCTTCGTCGCGCGAAATGAGCAGAAAAGTTTTATAAGCTTCGGCGGCTTCTTTGTAACGTTCGGCGCGCGCCGCAACTTGCGCGAAAGCGAATACGAAGTTCGGCTCGTTCGGCTCCAGATACATCGCCTCGTTCAAACTGTTGAGCGCTTTTGAAACTTGATTTTCGTAAAATTCGAGCGAGCCGAGCGCCGCCCAGCCGAGCGCTTCTTTTTTGTTTAAGGTCAGCGCGTTGTAGAGCGAAGCGCGCGCATCGCGAAAATTTCCCGCATTGAGCAGCGTCAAACCGAGCACGGCAAACGCGTAGGAATTTTTCGGTTCGCTGCGCGCGACGGCGATTGACAAATCATACGCCTCGACAAGCTGTTTGCGTTTGACCAAAACGTAGGCGAGTTCCAGTTTGGCGGCGGATTCGAGCGGATTGACTTCGATGATGCGGCGCAGCAGTTTTTCGGCTTCGATCAAATTTCCTTTTTTGGAAAGCTTCTGCGCCTGTTTCACCAGTTGCCGCGTTTCGGCATTTCCCGTCTGCTGAACGTCGGCGGCGCAAATCGCAGGCGCGGCGATAAAAAAGGACGAGCAGAGAAAAATCAAACACGAAATCTGCTTGAGACGGAAAGGGACGAAAAAAACGGATTTCGGAAAATTGCTGTATCTCATATCAAACTTCTCCTTTCCAGGCATTTAATTGTCGGTAAGTTGTTACATAATGTCGCGGGTTATTTGAGGATTTCGCCCGTTTTCATTGACCACAAAACCAAATCAAGCTCATCGAAATCAATCTGCGCGGCGGCGGCGAGATTTTTCAATTTCTCTTCGATTGTCAGATATTTCAGCCGCGTGCTCGGCGGTTTCGGATCATCAATGATTTCGAGTTCCGCCAAACTGCGCAAAATATGTTTGTCGAGAATGGCGTAGCCTTTTAAGCCGATGTTGCGCAGAAAATGACTCGCTTCTTTATAGCCCAAACCCTTGATGCCTTTTTCTTTGACCAGCCAATCGCGCCGCGCAAGCGGATCTTCAAAACTTGCGAGCTTTTCGCGCAGACGCAAACCGCAATGCTGCTGCAAAAAATCTCTGGAAGCGACGATGTAGCCGGAACGCGCGCGCGGGTAACGATGTCGTCCGACGAGCGCGTTCATCAATTCGTCGTGCGTTCCGGTTATCAAAAGCGGTCGAACGGCTTCAATCGAGCGCATTCCCATTCGCGCCGAACAGCCGCCGGTGAAAAAACAGAAAACCATTTCTTCCCACAACCGCTCGTCCGATTTGCTCGCCCAAATCGCGCTGAATTCGGCGAGCCGCGCCCGAATCTCATCGCGCCGTGCGGCATACGCATTTTTAATGTTTTCAATAGTAACGGGCTGCTGTTCTTTTTTCACGAAAATAAAGGGTTCGTCAATTTTATGAGCGTGCCGATTATAAGTCAATAATTTTTTTGAATACAGGCGTATTTCCGTCAAAAAACTTTTCACAAAACGCTTTTTCGTGCTATAAGAATTTCGGATGCTTGGCATAAGCGATTCTTAAATCTTCGGCATCCAAAAATGCGGAAACCACATCGAAGTTAGCGTCTTAAATTTCACCGCTGAAAACGGGAAAAAAGGATTTAGTTGATGTTCACCGGAAATGTTGTGCTATAATGCCGTCAGCTTTCCAAAAAGGTAAGTCTGCCGAATCAACCTTAAAAGAAACAGTAAATAATAAATTAATGAATAGATTTAGCGTGAATAAAACCCTTTGGCTCTCCTGCGTCGCTTTTTTGCTGTTCGTCGGCTCGAACGTGACCGAAAGTTACGGTCAGCCGGTGTATTCCAAACCGACGACGCCGGCGACAAAACCGCTTTTGCAGCCGATTACGGTCGCGCCGAAAGACGGCGTTAATTCATCTGAATCGCCGCTCGTCAAAAAAACGGCGAACGTTGCGCCGAGCGCGGCGACGGCGGCTCCGGCAGCGGCAAACAGCGCGGTAAAAACATCTTTCCCGCTGCTGCGCGATGCGGCAATTCCCGGTTATTCGGGCGTTTTGGTCGAAACGATGGACGGCAATATCGTCGTCGAAAGCTATTCCGATTACGCGTTTAATCCGGCGTCAAACGTCAAAGTGGCGACGGCTTACGCGGTTTTGAAAACGTTCGGTCCCGATTATCGTTTTCCAACCGATGTTTGGACGGACGGCACGATTGATGCGGCGACCGGCACGCTTTACGGCAATTTATACGTTTCCGGACGCGATCCGATGTTTAACGTCGAACACGCGACGGCGATTGCCGCCGAACTCAACCGCATCGGCGTCAACAACATCAACGGCGATTTGGTCGTAACCGACAACTTTACGATGAGTTACGGCGCAACAGCGCAGCGAGCAGGCAGTTTGCTGGCATCAACAATGAATTCGGTCAAGCGTTCGGCGGCGGCGAATACGGCTTGGAAACAGTATCTGATTAATTCCGGCAAAGTCGGACAGACGCAGGCGATGCCGAACGTCGCGATTTCCGGCGGAACTTACGCGCAGGCGATGCCGAGCAACGTGCGTATGCTTTTTCGGCACGAATCGGCTCCGATGCGCGAAATCGTCAAAGTCACGCTTTGTTACTCAAACAATTTTCTCGCGGAAAGACTCGGCGATATGCTCGGCGGCGCTTACGCCGTGTCGCGCGTCGTGCAGATGAACGCCGGAATCGCGCCGCAGGAATTCGTTTTGCAATCGTCGAGCGGTCTTGGCATCAATCGCGTCACGCCGAAAGCGATGATGAAACTGCTGCGCACGCTCCGCACGGAATTAACGCGGCACAAAATGACTTTCGCCGATATTATGCCGGTCGCCGGTGTTGACAAAGGAACGCTCGAACGCCGATTCGATACGGATTTTTCCAAAGGCAGCGTCGTCGGCAAAACCGGAACTCTGGGAAACACCGACAGCGGCGTCAGCAGTTTAGCCGGTGAAATCAACACGCGCAGCGGTAAATTACTGTTCGTTATTTTCAATCAGCGCGGCACGCCGAACCGTTTCCGTTCATTCCAAAACGGTTACGTTTCCTTAATTCAGGGACAATTCGGCGGCGCGGCGCAAATGACTTACAGCCCGATTCCGCTCGATGTTCGGCTGGCGAAAACGCGCATCAGCTATCCCGATTCGCGCGCGCGCGTCAACGAATAATCGTTGTTTGAACAAAAACCTAAACAGAAAAGGAAACGAAAATTTTTTCGCTTCCTTTTTTCATTTGCGCGTTTGTTCTAATTTGCGCGCTTGTCGAAAACCGATTGTTGCGGCAAACTTTTACGTTTGCAGCTACACGAAAAATCAATGAGCGAAAATAAAGAATCCCTGCCGAGCGAAGAAAACGCGGAAATTCTCGCCGAACCGAACGTTTCAGACGACCAAATCGAAGCCGAAAAACCGGCGACCAAACAACAGAGCGTCGCCAAATCAGCCGGAATCGTTTCGATTGCCGTGATGTTTTCGCGCGTTTTGGGTTTAGTTCGCGAACAAGTTTTCGCGTATTACTTCGGCGCGGGTTTTTTAAACGACGCTTATCAAGTCGCGTTTCGCATTCCGAACGTTTTGCGCGACCTTTTCGCCGAAGGCGCTTTGTCGGCAGCGTTCGTCAAGGTTTTCACCGATTATCAAATCAACAAAGGCGAACAGGCGGCGTGGCGTCTGGCGAGTCTCGTGATGAACGCGCTCGCCGTCGTTTTAAGCGTGATTACGATTATCGGAATTTTATTTTCGCGCCAGTTTATTAATTTAATCGCCGACGGATTTTCACCGGAAAAAGCCGCGCTCGCGACGACGCTGACGCAGATAATGTTTCCGTTTATTCTGCTCGTCGCGCTCGCCGCCGTCGCGATGGGCGTTTTAAATACGAAAGGAATTTTCGGCGTTCCGGCGTCGGCTTCCACGGTTTTTAATATCGTTTCCCTTTTTGTCGGACTCGGAATGGCTTACTGGCTGTCCGGCGGCGGTTGGCTGAGTTCGGCAGATCGCAACGCCGTGCCGAGCGACGCGGCGCAATGGGCAATCGTCGGAATGGCAATCGGCACATTGATCGGCGGCGCGGCGCAGTTTGTGATGCAGATTCCGTCGCTTTTCAAAGTCGGTTTTCGTTTCGTTCCCGCGCTGAGTTTCACCGACGAAGGCGTGCGCCGCGTAATGAAATTGATGGCTCCGGCGATTTTGGGAACGTCCGCCGTGCAGATCAATGTTTTGGTCAACACGTTTTTCGTGTCCGACATTGACGGCGGCATTTCGTGGCTCGGTTACGCGTTTCGGCTGATGCAGTTTCCCATCGGCGTTTTCGGCGTCGCGGTCGGCACGGCTTCGGTTCCGGTTTTATCGCGAATGGCGAGCGAGGGACGATTCGGCGATTTTCGCAACACGCTTTCTTCGTCGCTCAAATTGGTTTTTCTGCTGACTTTGCCGTCGGCAGTCGGATTAATCGTTTTAGGCGAGCCGATAATTCGCCTTATTTACGAACACGGCGGAAAATTCAGCGGCGCGGACACTTCGATGACGGCTTACGCGCTCGCCGGTTACTCAATCGGTTTGACCGGCTACGCGGCGATCAAGGTTTTATCGCCCGCTTTTTATGCGCTCGACGACGCGAAAACGCCGATGATTATTGCACTTTGTTCGATCATCGTGAACATCGCCGCCAGTTACGGATTCAAGATTATTCTCGTAAATTACGGCGCGACAACGACAAATCCGGCGGGTTTCGGACACGTCGGCGTCGCGCTGGCGACTTCATCGGTCGCGCTCGTCAACTTTTTCGCGCTCGCGCTGCTGATGCGCCGCAAAATCGAAGGCATCAACGGCGGAGAAATCATCCGGTCTTTTCTGAAAATCGCCATCGCTGCCGCGATAATGGCGGCGGTTTGTTACGCGAGTTATTATTTTCTGCACAATCAATTCGCAGCGCGCTCTTTTATTTTCAAATTAATCGAAACGCTCGTGCCGATTGCTCTCGGCGGATCGGTGTTTTTCGTCGCCGCGAAACTTTTGCGCGTCGGCGAGATTGACAAACTTTACAATGCTTTCGCCCGCAAATTGCGTTTGAAAAAATAAAAGCTCGCCCTGAAAATATTTCGGCGCTCTAACGAGCAGCTATCACAAGA
>SXGU01288012.1_pt1 | contig 24311 bp, 25 predicted proteins | sample 3174531 | NCBI WGS metagenome assembly SXGU01 (sample SAMN11356863, study PRJNA531348) | freshwater metagenome | isolation source: freshwater sample F1-140 | place: China: Fuxian Lake, Yuxi | collected 2017-12-25
CTATTGTAGTGACGCATACCTGGCGATGCAGGACCAGTGTAAATCCATATTATTTCATTCTTAAATGCCTCCTTCCCGAATATCTCGTCTAGGATAGTCTTTATATATGCCGATACACGATAATCTATATGAATAAATATTTGCCCGTTTGGAGCTAGGATTGACTTCATTAATTTAATACGTTCATAAATCATCTGTAAAAAACTATCATCCCCGCGGCCCCATGTATCACGGTACGCGATCTCCTCAATCACATTTGGCTCTTTTTCAAATGTTTCACCGCCGATCTCAACATCCATTTTAAAATCTGCGCCCACATCAAAGGGGGGGTCAATATATATCAGCTTTATACCGCCATTTTTCTCAATTTCATCGCGCAGCGGTCCACTGCGGAGGGAAGACAGCACAAACTTGTTATCACCCCATATTAACTTATTACTCCACCCCTTTAGCTGTCGTCCGCTTGCAGCGTCAAAAAGATCAAACTGCTGCTTCATTACCTTTTCGCTGCGCGGTTCATCAACCTGTTCAATTACTTGGAATGGCAGCTGAACGTCCGTGATGGCGTTGGTCTTTCCATCCCAAACTAACTCCACGTTTCGCTGGTCGCCGAAAAGTACAAAACGATATTTTTCAGGTAGCGGCTTGCCTTGTTCAAGCAAGGTTGTGATGTCACGAATTTCATTTGGAGAAAGCTTACCTGCCATAAATCTACCTCCAGACTGACCATATCCGCGCGATCGCAATCATACAGGCTTTTTTTGCGCTATACTGTCAATCAACAAAATTTATATGGTCAGTGCTACAGTTTTTATATAATTGAATCAAGTACCTCAATTATTAATGTGGCTTTAAACCAAAGTATTGTTTCTAACCATACCCGACCAATTTACATCTTGAATTAGATAATATAAACCGATCAAACAATTCTAACATACAGACATAAAACCAACAGCAGAGATTTACTTATCATAATCCGCAAATGAAGAGTTTTAGGATTTTAATGCCAAATATTATAAGTTAAGATACTCAAAGAGCAAGATTTAATAGATTTTTGGAATAGAGTGAATATTTGTAGCGGTATAAAATTACATAAAATTATAATTTTTATATTATTCGTAAATTTTTGATATGATTTCTAAACATATTCGTAAAATTTATATGGGAAACATTGGTGATACGGCAGAAAATTCCTAATCTTCCCCAGCATGATTTCAAATAACGCAAATTAGAAATATTAATTAGGGGAAACAGTCATTAACTCACCAAAGGGAAATTTCTTATACCCATTTTCTGGAACAATCCACAAGCACGGGAATTCAGGGGACTCTTTTGGAAAGTCACCGAATCCATCTGTCATATAAATAATTGCATCCGGGATTTGATTGCCTTGCTGAACATACTTATTAATCCAGTCAAAAGGCTGAACAAAAGATGTCCCCCCTCTCCCATAAAATTTCATTATATTGAGGTCATAATTAAGAAGATCCCAGGACTCATAGACATCAACTTTTTTAATTTCTAAGTCACATTGCATGATAGTCAATTTACACCCACAAATTTGTCTTGCTGCATCCAATTCTGTAAGTAAATTTCCCAAAATATTGTGATCCATAGAACCAGAAGTATCCACTACAATTACAATGTGATCAGGACCAGGACTGCCAAATGAAGGTAAATAGATTTGACGCCAAATATGCTTCTTATTTGCTGGGAATAATCGATAGTCATCATGCCGAAGACCTGTCATAAACTTAGAAAAATAATCACGCCAATTTATTTGTTGCTCCCCGGCCTTTTTGATTTCTTCTGAAAAAGAACCCGATATATTACCTGGGAGCTTTGACGATAATTCATGCTGCCATGTTTTTCTAATTCTCATTCTCTCGGCTTCTGTGGGGAAATCACCGTTTCTCGCCCAGCGCCCTCTTAGATCATTAGTATCAAGGTGTATGTCTGAAAAAACTTTAGTATTCCCATCGTCAGCATCGTCCTCGCCGTCCTCATGATCTCCATCAAAAGTTTCAGAGTCACCAACTGAAGACAATAAAATGTTTAGCTGCTTCTTTGGCAGAGCGAGAAGAGAGATATAAATATCCTCAGCTGTTTTACCCTTGAATTTGCGTTCTACTAAGGCTCCCTTTGGGAGGACTATTCCCGCTTCAAGAAGGAGAAGATTAGTCGCATAATCGATTGCGATATTCCATACAACGGAATTTCTATTTTGTTTTCTATCTATATGCCCCAAAACACAATGCATGATTTCATGTGCAATGACTCCGATGATCTCTTCTTCATTAAGGGTTTTAACAAAGAATTCATTGACAAATATGTTAAAACCATCTGTTGCCATAGTTTTACACCAACTCTCTTCGGTGCAATAAAACTTCAAATGCGCTGCGGCTGAAGCAAGATAATTATGTTTTAGCATTAGCTGAATACGCGCCCGAGAAATAGAAACAGGAAGCTTTGTATTCATTGAATAAATTCGTGGTGTTTTGCAGCAAATTCTAAATATGTTTTTTCAATCGCAAATTTTGCATTTGCTCTGATCATATCTCTAGCAAGCAAAATCCCAAGCTCAGGGTCAAGTCTTAAAAGTATAATTCCAGACGATTTTCTGATTGATACATCATTAGCATGATGTGCAAGATATGAGATAAGCGCGTATTGATCGGATATACTGCTAGGTAAAGTTTCTGTCTCAGGATTTTCTATAATTTTTCTAATTGCTTCCTCGTTCAGAGCATTGGATATGTAGCCATGGAACTCTAAAGCTGCGCCCTCTCCAACAATGCCGATTATTAAATCCAAGGCTGTCTTAAAGTCTGAAAATTTTGCCAAAGCATCGGATAACATATGCCAGCTTCTTGGCGTTGGAAAACCACGCTCAGGACTCCTCATATCAAACAGAAGCTCAGGCCTGGTTCCGATAAAACCAGTTATCAGTGGATGAATTTTGTTTTTGATAGCCCAACCACGCCAGTCATCGACACTGACTTCAAAATCAAGATGAATGAAGCGATTAGATAAGGCAGCCGGCATTCTATGAACAATCGAAGCATCCTTTGCCCTATTTCCTGCTGCAATTATTCGCCAACCAGTAGGTAAATTATACTCACCAACGGCCCGATCTAAAGTAAGCTGGTATAGGCTAGCCTGAACAAGCGGTGGAGCCGCATTTAGTTCATCAAAAAACAGAATTCCCTCACCCTCTCTTGGTAGAAAAGAAGGCGGCGACCATACAGCCATTCCATCGATGACAGAAGGAACACCACGAATGTCTGTAGGATCCAGTAGGGGAGCCCTGACATCTATTACTGGCAGACCTCGCTCTAATCCGACCTCTTTAACAAGTGAGCTCTTACCAACACCTGGCGGGCCCCATATAAATACAGGCCAGGTTCCCACAAGAAGGCTTTCAAGAAGTTGTTTTACACGAGCGGGAGTCAATTTTAGCCTTCCTCAGAAATTCGAAAATTGCGATGAGCAAAAGACCAATTGGTAATTTTAGCAACAATAGATGAATCTAGCGCTGGGGCCTCTAAACCCTTCACATCTATCCAGTCTATTGCAAAAAGATCATTTGCAATAATTTGTACGGGCGCATCCCCCTCGCCGCTTTTTGGTAAAGTAATTTCAGCATCATAATTCTCAAGCGCCGAAAGATACAATTTTTGCCCCTGAGCTAAATAAGACGTAAAGCGAATGAGAGATTCGGGACTTTGCGGTCTAATGGTAATACCGCTCTCAGATGAGACAAAAGAAAGTCCAATAGATGATACAGTTATTTTCTTATGACCTATCAAACTATTGTTAGATAATTTCTTGGCTATATCTCTAAATTCTGATTGTTCTCCTTCCGATACCCAGCCAATCAGTTTCAAAAATGAGGCATTAATTAATATGTATAGGCCCTCATCATCAGATCTGACATGCACATTTAAATCACTTTTATACTGACTGTGAAACGGTTTACAGGCAATCATAGAAGGCGCAAAGAAACGAGAATTACTGTTGGAAAGCTTATTTTTCCCTAGACTAAACACCTCTGAGTAAAATGACGCTAAATTATTTGTTATAACTAAGCCACCTGAATTTCCAATCGTTAGGTCGCTACATATCCTAAATCTGCTCGATTTATTATTTATGTTGAAAATTGATAAACGAGTTATAAATGAGGCAACTTTAAATGATACATCATTCAGCTCAAAGGGCTCTAAAAATGTACCTTTTTGATCACGTATGATAATGTTTATAGCCTCCGGATTTTCCATAGGTGCTATTTCACTAATCCATTTATCAAGCAACTTCCAAAGACTTATTTTAAACTTATCCTCTGGATGCAGCATCGCAGCGTGCAAAATATAAGGTAGAGAGCCCTGCATTACTGTAATCTCTTCAGAGCTTCGTCCACGCATTGGCGATCAATCTCCCATCCAATTGCTAAACGACCTAGAGACCGAGCAACATCAATTATCGTCCCATAACCAGCAAATGGATCCACAACTAGGTCCCCCTCTTGGCTCAGCAGATAGATTAATTTTTTTACAACTGTCCTTGGACTAACATAGGGGTGATCGTTCTTCTTTCTTCTAAAAGGTGTTCGCCATAGAGGAAGAGTTAATGACGATATATCAAGATCAGTGGAATCAAGATTACCCCTGCATTCTAATGAGAGACCTTTAGCTAGGATTAGAAAAGTCTCTCCAGTAGAAACCCTAAATTGTCCAACTTTTTTCTTTGTAATTAATCCTGGCATTCTTTTGAATGATGATTGAGCAGGCACCCAATTAAAGCGACTGATCAAATTAAAACCACAAGACATTGCTATTGATAAATGTTGGTCTGAAAGGGGAACCAATACATCTCCATATCTTACGTCCTTAGTTTGAATAACAAACGCCCTACCCGGCCTAAGAACTCGGTGAATTTCTTCAAAAACTGGTCTGAGTGTGGCGGCAAAGGTATAAAGCTCGCGAATAATTAAATTTGTCTGCCGCTGCTCAATTCGAGGTAGACTTAAAAGAGTTTCGATTTCTTTTGAAAAATATGGCGGACTGGTCAATACAAGATCCGCTTGATCATTGGAGAGCAAGTCCATGCGTGCAGCGGACCCGTAAATGACACTGTATGCATGCCCTAATATTTCCACTCTGGGCATCCTCTCAATTGTGTGAGAAGGAATGCTGCCTTCTCAGGCGAGATCATTTGTAAATAATTTATATATCCATTTAAAGCAGCATCTGAGAGTTTTTTATCATGTAGAAAAGGCTGATTGCCATTAATCCGACGATGAATAGCCGCTCTAAGACGCTTTCTAAGAGGTCTTGCAATATTTATTTTTGAGTTAACAACAATACCAGTAACAGTCTGTCGTCTACCCTTTCTAAATATATTGGTCTTTTTGGGGTCCAACTCGTATCCAAGTCGCGTCAAATAACTCCGCAATGGCTTAAGCATCCATACAGCAGCAGAGTCGCCTGAAAATGTGAGGTCATCTGCATATCTTGAGTAGGTCACATTCAATTTTTTTGCGATACTATTCAATGATATATCAAAGCCATTCATAATAAGATTAGAAACTGCAGGGCTTGTCGGCGCTCCTGTGGCCAGGCTCCCCTGAAAACAGCATATTTCTGAAAAAAGGCGCGCAGCTAGCGGACTTAGCGAACCATTACAAATACGTCGAGATAAAGAATAAATCTGCTTATATGACGTCGAGGGAAAGAATGATTTTATATCTGCATTAACAACAATCTCTTTGCCAACATGCAACACTGCGTTGTTAACAATACTTCTGCCAGGAACAAATCCAGTAGCTTGATCCGAAAAACCCTCAAGATATAACATTTTCAAGAGAGAACGCTGAACTGACTTTAAATGCGGCGCTGGAGACGAAATAGTTCTTTTGCCGCCTGATTTTTTTGGCAATTCGTAAGTTATATACAAATCATCAAATCTGCGACCATATTTTTCGGTATTGTAGGGTGGAGCCAATTTATGGGCCAAACGCATCATTACTGGAAGAGAAGATAAATCGGAAAAAACAGAAAGTTCAAGCGCAGCTCCAATACGAGGCTTGTATCTAAGTATGAACAAAGCCTCAGGCAGCGCTTTAATTAATTGATCCCTGGTATATGATGATAAATTGCTAGTCGCTTTAGATGGCCGCACACAACTATAAGCTAACAGATCGGATAACTTTGCTTTTTTAGCTGGCTCAGATTGAGGTAAATAAATCTTTAATGTCTGTGACAGGTGCTCCTGAAATGAAATCCATGAAATCAAGTCTTTATCTAGAGACCCAGTTTTAAGCACTTGTTGAAATATTGAGCGTCCATTACCATTCTTCAACTTAAGTAAGTTCAATTGCTTTTGACTTGAAAGATTTTTAAATTCATCAGAATTAATTACCTTAATAAAGTTTACTTTGCTAATTCCTCTCTTTGAATAAATATCTTCAGCAATCGAAACACAATATTTTGCTACTTGAGATAATATGTACGACACCGATACACTACTAGAATTTCTAACAGAATTCTCAAGAAGTATTTCAATAATATGGACACCCTTAGGGCCGAGAGAATTATAAGCTTTAAAGTATGAGGAACTGAAAATTTGCTTACTAATTTTTTTTGATTGAATCTTACTCAAAAAATGAATTTGATAGTCATCATTTGCCTGCAATAATATAGCACCAATATGTTCGTATTTATCTGCAAGTCGGTATGCCCATTTTTTTGGCATCTTCTTCATAGACGATATTAAAACAGAAATAGATTCTCCACAAATTTCTGCTTCATTAATACTTTTATATAAGCCATTAACACACAAGTCACGATTTGATACCTTGGGATTTTCACCTAGAATATGTTTGATAATAAAATATTGGTTTTTCCCCGAGGACATACTGATTGATGAAAGACTAACTTCTGGATCGGCATTAGAAATAAAGTAAGCTAGAGAACTCTGCACTCTTTCATTAAGGGCGGATAAATCACGAAAAGATGCACTCAAAATAGATGTAAGATTATTCGCAAAACGGCCGCAATCTACAGCACAGAAATAATTTATAATTCGCTCAAAGTGATTAATTTCAAAACTATTGAATTGAATTGGCTTTTTTAATTCATTTAAAAATGTCCATGAAAATTCTTTATTAAGTCGATCTGAAATAAAGGGATTATCAATGAGTTTTTCCAAGAGTTCTATCTTAATGGATCCCTTAATTATTGTCTTAGAAAACTCGGAATAAAGATTAAAATCTTCCAACCACTCAGGCGTCTCGGAAAATGAGTGAGGATTGCTATCAATGGTTCTTAGAAAATCTGAATCGATAACAACACTTGAAATTTTGCGACGAGAGAAAAGATCAATACGCCATGATATTGGCATGGCATAAATATCATCATACGTAAGATCTGCTATAATCGCGATATCTTTTTTGATCAAAAGACAAATATCTAAAAGCTTATTCGCATTTACATCTATTAGGCTTGGATTTTTGAGAAAATGCTCGAAAATCATTCTAGCAGATATTGTTTCACCTTTTGAGCAGGCAATATAGTTACGAATGCAATTACCTTCTTTATCCGTCTTAACTGCATGGAATAAAAGTTCAGAAAATGCTTCTGTAGTTGGATAAAAATGGCCTTCTAATACGTGTTGAATTAAAGCCTCAAAGGCTGAAGGTTTTGGAAAAACCGCATTCCAGCTATCTAGACTACCATCTAATAATTCTTCACTATATAATTTATGAACAATTAGACGCGCCAGCGGCAAAGCATCACGTGATGCATGAGCTATTGCTTGCTTTGTTAACGTAGAAATATTAATAGAATTATTATGACTGAGGACCTTCAAGTCATTTGTCTTGTCATTAAGCGCTTTAACTAATAGCTGCGTGTTTTTACCGCGCTCATTCCAATCCTTCCAAGTTATGGCCATCGATAAAGAAATAACTCTTTTCCACGACAATACATGATCATCAAAAATTTTATTAAAGTTTTTTATATGAACCATTTGCAACTCATGAATTTATTAACGGACGTCCTACTTGATTACATATTGTCCAGCCAAAGAGCGGGATAACGTGAAAGGGGTCATTACCGCATGAGCTTGCGATTGAGGTACTGACCCCTATCACGTTATCCAGCAATGCGGCTTTGCCCTATTGTGTAACATGCATGGCGAAACACCACGCTAACCTAGGACGTCCGTCGTTAGCTAACTTAACACATGACATGTTGATTAGAAGCGACAATTTAGTTTAAATTGTTGAAAAGAGATGAGAGACTTACTTATCTCAGCTGCACCATAACAACGGCCCCGAAAAGGCCGCGGATGGTTAGCGGTGAGAGAGCCGGGCGATTCGAACCGCAACCAGCAGCGGCCTTTTCGGGAGCGTTGTATGCCCTCCAGGCCTTTTGCAACTCCGACGAAACATCGGATCGAGCCTAAGCTTCTCATCTCTTGCCTCAATATAACTGTAATACAAAAATAAACAAGTTTGTATGAATACTATACTGACTTTTCTACTACCCACATTTAATAGAGTTAATTTTCAAGAACCCCACACTGATTAAGTTATGGCGATAATGCGACATTATCGGACGTAGATAACAGTTGAAAATCTAGGCAAAACTAATTCTATTCATCAGAGCCTCTTGCAAAACTCATGACGTTTTGAGAGCACAGAAGCCCCTTTGATGCGCAATCTTTATCAAGAGAAGGCATTATTGGAGATTTTTAGACTTATTACCAAAAATTGAGCGTTAATAGGCCCAATTAAGATGCGACTGTCCCTCAGTTGATAGGATTTGCCAACCGCAAAGTCTGCGTAAGGTCGCATTAACGCGGAGCCTTTCGAGCAGGCTTGATGTTGTCGGCAGGTTAAGAACCATCTTGGCGACAAAGGGGCGGGCCAGAGCGTAGAGACCTTGCTGCAGGCACCCTGGTAATCCTGGCCATATCAGCGCGTGCGACTCGATCCTGGCCATATCCAAGACAATAACAAGACGTTCATGTTGATTGCTCAGCGGTCCAACTTCTTCGCGCAACAAGGGAAAAAGAATACCCTGAATATGCTTCCAGCTGCTTGTTATAGTCTCACGTAGAGGCATGCATACCTACAGATTTGTTTTTGTCTTTCGCAAAAAAGCAGGTGGCTACCTCGACTTTCTATTCAATTTTGATAATTAATTCAGGTCAAAAAACGAATTTTACAAGAAGCTCTTTAAATTAAAATAGTAATAAGTAGTAATGATGTACAAGAAATGGGGGTATAAAATGCCATATTTACTGAATTATCATGATCTAACAACAGCCATTCAAGTATTGATTGAGGCTACTCATTGCGAAAATTTTGATGAAACTGGACGCACAGAAACTGATGTAAAAACAGATGCGAGCTTTGGCGCGGCGCATATAGTATCATTTTTAATTAAAAATAAATTTCTCGTAGATCCGCCTTTTGAGGTAATTGACCCGAGGGATTTCTACTGGGTAGAGAGAGACGTAATTGGATAGCAATATCTTATTTATAATAGTAATTTCAGGATATAAAGCAACTATTAAAATATTTGTAAGAGGTAAATCACAATAAAAGCTTATCAGTAAAAGAACTTCATTCTCAGTATTTAGCTGGCTTGGTCAAAAAAGCTCGTGTAGATTAGCGCCATGCCACCAACTGAAATTCTCTATATAAAAAAATAGTCAATAAACCTAATATTGGAATTGAGCGGTATAATGTCTGAAATTTCTAACGATAAGGTACAAGCCTATTATAAGACCAACTACCGTGTATTCCACCCAGAAAATCCATTCATATTACAAATTGGCATACACTCAATCGAACTCCAAAAGCTATTTGATGAAACAAATAATACCTGCGCTATTTTTATCACAGCCTATAACCCATTTGGCTCTATACAAAGCGATGAGGATAATCTAGCTGCCCATCAACTTATGAGTGATCATTTGCGATCGCTTACAGAAGCTATTTGGGAGGGAGAAGGCGCCGATCCAACAGCTCAGTGGCCAGCTGAGGCGAGTTTTCTTGCGCTGGGTATTGATCATGATACCGCTCGGCAGTTGGGAAACAGGGCCCAGCAAGATGCTGTCATCTGGATTGGGCCACAGGCAATTCCTGAACTTATTTTGCTGAGATAAATTTAAACATAATTAATACTCAAAATCCAAAACTATCTCACCACTCATTTTTTAGGATAATCAATTATGTAATTCAATAATACATTTGATTTGTCTAATCACCGACTAGCTGGTTTAAATGCTTGCCTTATTGACCCTAGAGAATCCAATAAATCAAGGGTGAAAATGAATGATCAGAGAATCTTTTTTCTTCATGGGCGCGTCGCCGAATGAGGGAAATATATTTCCAGGTATATAAGAGACATACCTTAGAATGATGTTTAGGGTTTTATCAATGATCAATATTTACAGATAAAATAGATATACTCCAAAATAATAACTTCACGGAGTGGGTAACTTAAATGGCAAATAATTTTAGGCATAGATCTGGAAATATGCCATTAAGCACCAAGTAATCCCAATAAATTTCACTTGCTAATTGATTATATTATGAAAATTAATCATACATCACGACAAAATTAAATCGTATCAAAAACTAGATATAAGTTAGATAGGCCAAATACGTTTTGCTTTTTTCTTGAAAGAGCCAACGCTTATTTGACGTCTTTCATTACGAGCCTTTGATCCGGGCTTTAATAATGCTGCATCAATATCCTCATATTTAGCCTCCCAAATTTCTCGAAGTAAGAGAGTGTCTTTATCTAGAAGAACCATCATGATCGTGTCACACTCACCGCTTTGGCTTAGTGTACCTAGTTTTGCGCCAGGCTTACTATTCTCGTTATGCGCCCGCCCTTTAATCTGGATGCGCTTCAAGCTGCCATCCTTATTACATATGGCATCATAGCCAGCCGTACGAGCCTCAGCCAACTCAAGACCTAGCGCATCTGCTGCAGCGACTTCAGCGATCTCCCCTGTCACGCCAAGAGGTTTTCCAGTAAGATTGTTATATTCCACTGCCAGATCGCGTACTGCTGATATTATTTCTCTTATGCGATTATTATTCAAAACTTAATCTCTCCAATCATCTGAGTGATTTATTCAGATAACTTTAAAACCATATTTTTTCATGCGTGTATCTGAGCCTGTCTAAGTGCAGCATTACTTATAAATCTGCAGACTTATTACTTGATCTTCAAATTGGTAATTTGATTATGCGCGTGGGTAAAGGCGTCAATCCTGTATTCCCATACTTTTTCCCTTAGCCTGATAAGTCAAACTGTCTAGCTCTTAAACCAGCCTTCCCAAACTTTCTCCTGATCTTTTCAGTGCGTGCTGATCCATACGGAGGTTTCTAGCCGATCTGCCATCCGGATCAATGCGGCTCGCTTCCTTGCCTTGCTATGTGCAGCTCCGCCTCGCAGAGCGACGCGCTAGCTTGGCGTTTGATCCAGCTTCCCATGAGATCGTCTCATTCCTCCTTCTGCGGCTGCACGCCAGTAGTCGAGATTATGGAGAAATAAGATGAAGACTTCTCATCCAGACGTTTATCAGCTCATTACCAATCAGATTATCAACGCAATCGAAAATGGCGTAGGCGATTTCAAATTGCCCTGGCATCGCGGCGCTCAATCCATCCTGCGCCCAGCTAACATCGCCTCTCGAAGGCCCTATCGTGGCGTCAACATTCTCTGTCTGTGGGCTGTATCCGATGCTGCACACTATACCTCAGGTCTCTGGGGAACTTTCAGACAATGGCGGTCTATTGGCGCCAGTGTTCGAAAAGGCGAGAAGGCAACCTTTGTTGTCTTTTACAAGGAAATCTCCTCTCCTTCTGACGATAAGAGCGACAAAAAACTTGTTGCCCGGGCAACGCCAGTCTTCTCTGCTGAACAGGTTGATGGCTATGCGCTACCCTCTGAAAATCTTCCTCTGCCTGATTTTGAGGACTGCGACCAAGCCGAGAGTTTCATTGCTGGCCTCAACGCAACAATCCGCCATGGTGATAATCAGGCATTTTATCATCCCAAGTCTGACAGCATTTACCTTCCCCATCGCGCTAATTTTGTTGGTACAGCAACATCCAGCCCAGCTGAGAGTTATTACGCAACCCTGTTCCATGAATTGACACACTGGTCTGGCGCACCCCACCGCTGTAATCGTGATCTCTCTGGCCGTTTCGGCTCTGAGGCTTACTCCATGGAGGAACTTGTAGCTGAACTTGGCGCCGCCTTTCTCTGCGCACAGTTTGGTGTTAGCAACGCACCACGCGAGGATCACGCACAATACCTTGCTCATTGGCTCTCTGTCTTGAAGTCAGACAAACGAGCCATCTTCACGGCTGCCAGCCAAGCCTCTCATGCGGTTGACTTTCTCACGAGCAAAACGGTCTCATGACCGTTTCTTCCCGCACTCCCATCATTTGATGAGGCGGTCTGCTGCGCTCATATTTTCAAGACGCATCAGTATCCTGTAACTATTAAACTGCAATAAATTTGGATTGCGCCCCTCTTCCCGGCGCAACGTCCGGAATTGACGCCTTTCTGTCGATCCTATACTTGCCCTTAGCCGCAAAAAACCGACTTTGTTGATCTTCTGGAGTCCACCATGTCTGCCGCCAATCATTTTGGCTATTGCTACGCAGCATTGATCAGCCAAACTATTGAGCAGGAATTAGATGATTTTCTAGAAAATTTATCCACTCATCCTGCACCAGATTTACAATATTCAAGATCAGGTCTGATTGCCTGGTTCTGCGTCTTTTTCCCTGAAGCCGTGATGAAAGAACAAAGAGACAGAATTATAGACGCAGTAACTGAACAGAAATTACAAGATAACTATAATGTAAGCTTGTGGTATCGCCTACCCTTTCTAGAAATTTCAGCCTATGCATTGACACGAAAGATTGGATTTCTTGAAACAATAATTTCTAACATTGATCACCATAGCAGCCAGCTCAGACGTATATTACACGCCCCACTCGCACTTATTGCGCCAGATCTAAATTTCAATACACCAGGCCTGCAGCAGGGTATTGTGTCAAACTTTGCGCGTGCGCATTTTTATAACAACAGTCTTCTCTGCATATTATGCGCGCTATCCACGGACACCACATCCAAGCTTGCTGCCCTACAAAGGCTTGCCGATAGACATGATCTTTCCCCTCAGGATAAAGACGCGCTTGAGACGCTGATAAAAAATAGACAAATTGAAAACTTGATCATTTCAGATGAACTCTCCGATCTGTGTCGATATGTATTATGCCGATTGCTAATGTTTAGAGACGCAGCTGATGTCAGGCCTGTCCAGATCGACTTATTTGCAAATCTGCCCAATATGGCGCTACTTGATATTTTCTGGGAACGGATGAAACAACATTTGCTGCTAAAAAGTTATGTTCAGCTCTAAACGCCAAAATTCAGAATCTTTACGCCTACTTGATCTCGATTCGCACCTTTTCACCTTAGAGCTCTTTGTTATTTAAACTCACACCTCCTTGACCTCTTTGATGTCTTGAGAAAGATGAAGAGCTTTACACTCGCTCAGCCTGAACGCAATGTTTCTTCATGACTTTCTTCCCCTGGGTTACGCCATTCCGCGCGGATCAAGAAAGTCTCTCAGACAACATCTTTCAGTGTTTCAGTCTCATTGAGATGCGTTGCTGAACGTCTTCATCTTCTTGATTGCCATCGAGGCCACGGTGGTCGTGGTTTCGAAACTAAAAACTCAAGGAGAATGAACATGGCTACCATCGGTGTTTTCAAGAAGGCCGGCTCTGATTTGGTCGGCGACATTACAACTCTCAATGTGCAGACAAAAAATGTCCGCATTGTTCCTGAGGAAAATCGCGCCAATGATATTGCACCAACGCATCGGGTCTTTTCCGTCAAGGCGGAAATCGGAGCCGCCTGGTCGAAACGCTCATCTGACAATCGTGACTATCTCTCGATCAAGCTGGATGACCCGAGCTTCGTCTCGCCAGTCTACGCAAATCTCTTCGCCAATGAAAACGGCGTAGATTACAACCTGATCTGGTCACGTAATAGGAAAGCAACAGCAGAGTAATCCTATTCACTCCGCCTGGTTTCCGGGCGGAGTCTTTCACCTTTTTGTCAGGCGCGCCACGATGAGGTAGGATGCGCCTCATGGGAAATGATAATTTTCAGATCAATGTTCAGGACGAAGCGCCGTCAGTCGATACGCTGACAGATTATGATCGTGCGCATCTCATCACCTATCTGCGCCTGCTAGATGCAGAGGCAGACAAGGCACCATGGCGTGACGCCGCGGCAATCATTTTGGGTATGCATGCTGTAGATGATGAAGAGCTCGTACGTCGGGCCTATGACACACATCTCGCGCGCGCCCACTGGATGGCTGAAAAAGGCTACACAGCCCTGTTGGGTTCCTGAAGAAACCAAACCTAGATATTTTCAGGGGCCATGCAAAAACTGCATAACCCTATGCCTTTTTGAGGACTACCATTACAAAAACCACCGTTTATCCTGTCTCTCAGCGAAGGATTTCTGTCATCCTTCAGAAGGAGGCAAAAGAATGCCCAAAGCTGATTGGCGCAACGCAAAATGCTATCAGAACGTTCAAAGCATGGCGCAAAAAGATATCGCTTGGGAGTTTTTGCGACGCAATGACGACTATGTCGCCGCGTTTTTAGCGGCACAAAAACACTGCGAAGAAAAACGGAGCCGTCTTGCCGGCCTCTGGGGATTGCGCGACTTCGCAGATCCTTCTCGTAGCGCTCAAGAAACCGCCGTCTTCTGGCGTCATGACTGTTGTTCTTCTGTTATCATCCTGAAGGCATGCAATCTGGGCGACTTAGGCGTTGGACTGAGTTCGCTGGATCTAACGAACATGCTGTATCATCGTCGCGCTGCAGACGGCGCTGATATCCTGCTCTCACATCAAGATACTGTCCGACAGGTCTTCATTCCACGCGCCTCAGGACAAGACGAGCAGCTTTGCGCCATCATCCCCCTGGGTCAGATGGCGGATAAGAGACTTGACGCAACATACGACTATTGGCGCGGCGCAACAGGTCGCAAGGCTTTAGCAAAAAAGCAACAACGCAATAAAAACAGGCGTCTTCCTAGCGTTCTGCGTGCATTGGACGGCCACTTATCTGGCGCAACCTATCGAGAAATTGCACAGAGTTTTTATGAAGCTGCGCGGTTGGAAACGGAGCCTTGGCGTGTGTCATCGACAAGAGATACGATCATTCGTCTGGTGCGCTCCGGACTTGTCTTGATGCGTAGCGATTATCGCAAATTATTGCTCACTTGATTACGATGGCGTCCATCTATGGTCGAATTACAAGTCGCGGCAGCCGAAAATGCGATGAACGGCGGCAAAAAATGGCAGCAACTAATAGCTTCAAGGACCTCGTACAAAGCCGAATGACTTTGCCGCGCGAAGATATCGACACCATGCTGACCGGCGACGTGGATAACCGTCAAGGAAATGGCCCAGCCTCAGCAGCAAGGCGTTATGCTCGTTTAGGGCACGATATTCTAAGGATCTCCCAGAAACTCATCGATCCCGGCGTGAAATTCGTCCACTCTGCAGAAGCTGGATTTCGGCACGTACGCGATCGGCAGAAAGCTCACTGACGCCAAAACGTTCATAAAGCGAACCAACCAAGGGCAAGACAATAGCAACCAAATCTCGCTCTACTGCAGATGCGGTCACAACTGTTTCAATCATCGCCTCGTTTCCACGTGCAACTCCGCCTTCTATCTGAAGGTTAGCTAGCGGATTTGCCCATGCTTTTAAAATGCGGCCCGAGAGACCTGTATAAAGCGCACGAAATCTTATAGTGACCTCGCTATCATCCTTGCGTTTCAACAATTTTGAAAGTCGCGCAGCGTGCAAGAGAGCCTCACCCAGACGCCAGATGGGGAGACCTGTATCGAAGACACGACGGGGCGCGAAAGTCTCCTGGGAGTCTTCCTGATAGCCCCGAATGAGGAACATTCGCCCCTCAGGAGTTGCCCGCCAAAAATCACAATGCGCGGCATCAAAGGATATGCGCGGATGGTTCTCGTCTGAAGGCGGCAGCCAACATTCGATAGCGCCATCAATTTCACGCGGCACAAATTCTTTACGTGTGGGTATCCAAAAGACGGGCCATCCAGTCAGAGGAAGCTCAGCCTGGACAAGAAGCTCAAGTAACTTGTCTAAAGAAATGTGCTTGAGATCGCCTTCAAGCACATAGTCTATACGATACCAACCATCAGGAAATCGACCTGGAGAATCTTGAGGAAGCTTCGCGGTCAACTTTAGCCAGCGCTCAAAAGACTCTTTTACAAATAGTTCTTGCGCCCCGTCTTCAGAACGCTCTTCGACCAATCCAACAACACGCAAAATATCGAAAGCCTTGGCGAGCGAGAGCGTATGCTCACAACGATCAAAAGCAAGAATAGTTGGAATACTAACACCTGCTAGGGCTGCATGCTGACGCTGTGTTATTTTCTCAATCTTGCGCCGGCGAAGCGCTTCAGTAACCAGCTCTTGCCAGTTGAGCGGACTTACTTCTCTAAAATTCGTAGACATGCGCCACTCACAATCTCGGCAAAACGATGAACAAAACCGTCTGGTTGCTCTCCGGGCGGCGGCGTGAGAATTTTTTCAGCGCGTCGAACCGCGCGCCCCAAATCTTGAAAAACCTGCTCGATCGCGCGCTCTTGTAAACCAATGCTGCGGCCAAATCTCTCAAGTAACGGCCTTCTCACTCCAGAAAATAGCTCTTTTACGCCATCAATAGAGAGTGCGAGACCCTGATCATGTTCAGGATAATAAGCCGTGTTAACGACATCGTAGAGCGGCGAAAGGCGAAGACCGGCCTGCGTCTCAAGTAACGAAAAGTTTTTCAAATGACCGTCACAGTTTCCAACCAGCGTAAACACAATCAAACGGCGGAAAAACTTCTCCAAGTCGATTTCGGGACGGCAGGAGTGGGCCTTGATAACCTCTGCGACCTCTTCATAGCCCGCATCATACTTACCTTCATAATTTCGACCACGCGGCTTACACAAAATTTGCGCAAAGTCTTCAAGTCGTAACTTCTTGCCCGTAGGCGTTCGGTCGAAGCGTTTAACAATCAGCGCCTGCTCATGATCGTCCGTCACTGTGTCCAGAGCAAACTCTGTCACCTCACTCTTACCAAGCACAGCCGACGTCCAGCTCAGGCTGAGATATTCATTCCGCACGAGCGTCGACAGACTCTCTGAATTGAATTTTGCGATGTGTGTCGCTGGCCCGGCTGCCTCCGACGCGCGGAAGTTATCGCCATCCTTGAACACCAAAAGCTTTCGCTGCACGCCAGATATGGTGCGACCAGAATTGGGAAGCGGTTTAAAATCTAACTCAAGACTGGAAAGCCTTCCGACTCTCCCGACGCTCACCGCGCCAATACAATCAGCGCCGTAAACGAGTAGCAAACCAAAATCATCCTCCTCTGCAACATGCGCCACACGCGCCTGTTTCTGACGAAGCCAACCTTCAGCGCCGAGTTGTTGAAAAAAAGGATGTAAACCCTGCCCCCATTCATGTTCGCGACGGATGATGGGGAAACAGCAGGCAATGGGCTCCTTCCATTCTGAGGCATAGGAAAAACGCGAGCCGCCGGTTGCGGTCTCTTCCAACGAACCCGCTAAGCAATCCTTGAAAAATATCTCGGTCTTCGGCAATTCCATACTAAGCTATACCTTCTTCACCTGAAATATTGTTCATTATTCTCTTTATTTAATGAGATATAGTTTATTTTTGAATATTTTATATATTAAAATAAATTATATTTTATTTTATGAATTATTACAACTCAATGGCTATTTAAAACTTATATAATGATATAAATTCGATGATTTTATAGACTGTAATAACAATAACTTATTTATTGTCTGCCTTTGAGCCTGTTCTAGCAACAACTATCCAAGCCTAGTCACCCTTGCGAGAGGTAACGCTTATTAGCCATTAGAATGTAAACACAGGCTCACAAGACTCAGCCGTGGGAAGCTTTTTGCTACAAGCTAGCAGCGACAGAACGCCCAACGGCGCCTGTCCATAGGGGGGTGAATTCAAAGCCCCCCAACTTCACCATCCCCCTCACCTCTCTTCCTTTGCCAAAGTCTTCTCCTGCTTGCTGTGAACGTAAGCAACTGGGCAAGGCAGCGAGAGGCTTCAGATGTATCTCAATAATGTTCAAACGCCTCAGCGCTTTTTATGCGCGAAGGAAGCGGCGCGCTTTTTAAGTCTCTCGCCAAAAACGCTCGAAAAACATCGCGTCTACGGAACGGGACCTCGCTATTTCAAACTCGGCGGACGCGTTGCGTATCGTTTTGAAGATCTGATGGCCTGGGCGCAGCCCGGCGCGAAAGCCTCCACCTCTGATCCTGGCGCAGGCGTCGTTCCCGCAGCGAAAAGACCGCGACATCTCAAGCTGTGATTGTTGTTTTTTTAATGCACTTACTCTCTGGAGTTATTGACGATGTCGTCTTTGCAATTCTCGACTAGTGAGCGCAGGCAAATACGCGCTTTGCATGCGCAAAAGATCAAAGTCTCGCCGCGTGTGCTGCGCGATATCGTCTCACACCCCTGCTTCAGTCTGGCGAAAACGCCGCGGCATCAACCAATCATCTATTGCAATGGGCAAACACAGTTGCGCGTCGAGCCTCTAAGCGCCTGCGGCATTGCAACCATCTGGGATGCAGATATCCTTATCTGGGCTGCAACAAAAATCGCCCTGCTGCAAAATGCAGGCAAACCGTGCTCAAGACATCTCACTGGATCAATCTATGAGATCCTTTCCTTTTCCGACAGAGACGCCTCAAAAACTTCTTATCAGCGCCTGCGCGCCGCTTTGACGCGCCTTGCCGCTACGCATGTCACAACATCAATTTGGCGCGACGCCTCAGATAAAGAGGCAAGCTTTTGCTGGATTGAGGACTGGCGAGAAAACATTGACCAAAACGGCAGGGCGCGTGGACTTGACGTTACGCTTACTGAGAATCTTTTCAGCGCAATAGAGAACAAAAAAAAACTTCTAACGATTGATCGCGGTTATTTTGATTTAACGGGCGGACTGGAGCGTTGGCTTTATGGACTTGTGCGGCGTCACGGCGGGCATCAATATTCCGGATGGGATTTTGAGTTTCGATATCTCTATCAAAAATCAGGATGCCTTTCATCTTTTCATCGTTTTTCCGTTTATCTACGCGCTCTCGTCACGCGTCAGGCGTTGCCGGGCTATCTCCTCAGCATTCTTCTCAATTCAAGAGGAGAGGAAATTCTCGCTTTTAAATCCGCAACCTGTGGACAACATGCAAAATCAAATCGTGCCATCCTGCATAGAGATCACGGATTATCCTGCATGCGCCTGTCGGACGATCTTGCACAAAAACATAAATCAAGATCTTGTAAAAAAAGCGCTCCAGAGGCCCTTAACTTATATTCTAACTTAAAATCTAACTTAAACAGCGCCAATGTGGCGCAAGACGCCCTCAAATCTACCGACCCTGACGCGGCGACACGTCAAGCCGTCAATCAAAGAATGCAATCAGCATCGTCTGCCCTTGTCCTTGGAGCCAGATCCAATGATCGAGACCTCTCTGCACCTTTAATACAGCAAGAAAAACATTTCGGTAAGGGAGACGCAGTATGAGCGCCGTCTCTCACCACTTCGTGAATCACTCAAAATCACAATCAGAAGCGCCTCACGTCTCTCTCACACACGTCGAATTGATCTGGAGGGCTGGAAAAATCCAACACTGGCTGCGCTTTGGCGCGGCACACAAAGAAACTAATGTTAATTCCTGCCGGCGTCTCGTCAGCTTCACGCCAAACATAGTTTTCTGCTGTGTGCGCTGGGCGATAAATGACCGTGGCTTTGTCATGTCACAGCTTGATATCGCGCGTACGGTCCATGCATGTGAAGCCTATCAGACACTTCCACTTGTGCGGCCAGGGGGCGACATTCTCCTGCGCGTCGATGGCTGGTCAAAAGTTCAACGCGTGCTTGCACGGATTGATGAGATTGAGAAGCTTGGCGTCTCTGCCGTCGATGTCGCGCCAGAATATTGGCGTCACGTACATAACCGTTTCGCCGCAAATATGGAGCCGCGCAGTTACACAAGGCTACAGCACAAGGCCTGGATGCTGCGTCGCAGGACACAGCCATGAAAGAGCAGATGAAGCGGGCTGCAACGCTTTCTCTCGCAGGCCTCATGTCAGCGTTGATGCTGGCCTCACCGAAGCCAATTCTCGTCTGGAACATGAGCGCCAGCGCGCCTGTTGGACTTTATACGCTACACACTGCCAATCAATTGCACCATGGTGATCTCATCGCGCTTGCGCCAACAGAAAGCCAGGCTGACTATCTCAGTCAAAGCGGGTTCCTCGGCAAAGGCGCGCTGCTTTTGAAACATGTCGCAGCGCTCACGGGCCAATTGGCGTGCCGCCAGGACAATCACATTTTGATTGACGGCCGTATTGTCGCGACGGCACAGCGTCATGATCATCTGGGTCGAGATCTGCCGCAGTGGCGTGGCTGTCGCAGATTAATTTCTGGCGAGATCTTTCTTCTCAATGCGGCGCCTGACAGCCTGGACAGTCGTTACTTCGGCCCCTTTCACACCCACTCAGTCATTGGTCGCGCGATGCCCCTATGGGCTGACGACGACAGGAATTTGCGTCAGTTCTGATGCGGATCGCGAAGAGGCGCGCAGTCTCGCTTTGGTTAAAAAGGAAACTCATATGCAAGTGATCGGCGTCTTTCAGAAAGATGAGCATGAAGGCTTTATGGGATTTATCAAAACGCTTTACGTAGATCAGCTCGTCGCGCTTGTACCCAATGAAGATAAATCCTCAGACAAGAAGCCGGATTATCTGGTGCATCTTGATCCTGAAGATAATGGCGAGATTATTGGCGCTGGCTGGATCCGCGCCGGTGAAGATGACACGTCCTGTATTGTCATCGTCATTGATGACCCAGCGCTCGTTACGCCAATCAACGCTAAGCTTGAGGTCTGTGAAGAGCGCGCAGACATCTATTATCTGTACTGGCAGCGAAGCATACGGCATGTTCATGCGCCATTCCAGGCTGAATTGGTCAATTAATACTGGCAAGAGTTGAAGAAGATGACTGAGGCATGTCATGGGCCGTGAATTCATCTTGCTTGCTCAGTTGAGCACGTTTCTTTTGTCTGTTGACGATGCCTCTGCGCAAACATCTGTAACGTCGACCATGCAACAAAGTGCGCTCACAGCTTACGTTGAAGATGCGTCTCAGCGTTTTGCATTGCCCGCCAAATGGATTTGGGCCGTGATACAACAGGAAAGCGCCGGCAAGCAGCTGGCGCTCTCTCCCAAAGGCGCGATGGGTTTGATGCAACTCATGCCGCAGACCTGGCGATCGATGCAGCAACAACACAATCTTGGCGCAGATCCCTATGACGCCAAAGACAATATTCTTGCTGGCGCCGCTTATCTGCGCGAAATGCATGACCGCTTCGGAACTGACGGCTTTCTGGCGGCGTATAATGCTGGCCCAGGACGCTTTGATGCTCATCTCAAGACTGGCCGCCCGCTGCCGGATGAGACGATAAATTATGTCGCGAAAATTTCACAACGCTTGGATTTTTCAACCAGCATCAAACCTCGAGAGCGACATGACATTCCGCATGATGATGATGACGGCGCGCTTTTCGTCGCATCATCGACTGACGCCTTTTCATTTAAAAACGCTGCCGCATTGAAATCATCGGAACGTATTTTCAATAGCTATCATATCGCCGATCTGACCGCGCTCACAGCACGCACTGACGGAATGTTCATCACGCTCTCCTCTCGATGATCAGAACCCAAAGCGCATGAAGCATTTGACCGCGTATTTAACCACTCTGTTGAAATGACAAGGATTTTATAAGGAAGATGAGGCAGGTGTTTTGGATGGCAAGATAGAAGGCCCTCGCTGTTGATATTGTAAGTCTCTGACGAGACTTACAATCGCGCGTGCCAGTCGGTCGGGGGCTCTCCGCGCCCAATGACTTTCATGAGTCTTTTCAATGTATGTTGCGGCACTGTCCTTTTGCCGCTTGTAAACTGTGAGCGTCAATGACCAAGACAGATGACATCTTTAACATTCGTCCAGGGCGCGTGCGTAATTCAAGCCTTGGCAGAGAGCTGACGCATATCGATCAGGTGCTGTTAGCGGCTAAGAAAACTGGCAATCGCTCTGCAACCAAGGAGCGCCCGTCAGGTTTCTCTTCATTTGGTCGTGGACGCATTGCTTATGGTCGCTCCAGACTATTCTCCTCGCATCGACGCGTATTGATCAAGGCGCGGATATCGCGCCAGACCGCGCTCTCAACGACTGGCGCGCCGATCGCTGGTCACCTTGCCTATTTGAAGCGTGATGGCGTCACACGCGATCATGAACCAGCGACAATGTTTGACGCTGCAAATGACCGAGCCAATGACGTCGCCTTCGCAGCGCGTTGCGAGGATGATCGCCATCATTTTCGTTTTATTATTTCTCCAGAGGATGCGGCGCAGATGACGGATCTGCGCTCCTTCACAAGAGATCTGACCATGCAGATGGAGCGAGATCTTGGCACGCGTCTGGACTGGGTCGCTGTCGATCATTGGAACACCGATAATCCACATGTCCATCTCATCATTCGTGGCGTAGATGATACTGGCGCGGATCTCGTCATCGCGCGTGATTATATCAGCAATGGTTTGCGCTCACGAGCGGAAGATCTGGTCGCGATCGAGCTTGGTCCGAAAGCGGAACATGATATCCGTTCCAGTCTAGAGCATGAAATAAATGCGCAGCGCTGGACGCGACTCGATCGCGCGATCAAAGACAGAGCAAATGAGCAAGGCAATATTGACTTGCGGCCTGAACATCCCGGCCCCGAAGATCCTTTGTTACGCCGGTTGATGACTAGTCGCTTGCAACAACTGGAAACTATGGGACTCGCAATAGACGCAGGTCCAGGCGAATGGGTAATTAGCTCGGGAGCGGAAAGCCTGTTGTGTGATCTTGGTGAGCGTGGCGATATCATCAAGACCATGCATCGCGTCTTAAGGGACCGTGGCCTGCAACGCCCAAACCTAGCTGTCACACAAGACCCTGTTACCTCGCCTGTGATTGGTCAGCTCATCGCCACAGGTCTCCACGATGAATTAAGCGGAGAAGCCTTCGCCATGATCGATGGCGTTGACGGCCGAACGCATCATGTTCGTTTCAAATCGATTGAAGCTTTCGCACATGCGCCAGCTACCGGCGGCATTGTCGAAGTGCGCAGCTTTGGCGGACAGGATGATCCAAACCCGACACGCTTACTCGCTAACAGATCTGATCTCAATCTTAGCCAGCAGATAACCGCGCCTGGCGCTACGTGGCTCGATCACAGGCTTGTCGATCACAGCCGGTTGGATGTTTCTCAGTCTGGCTTTGGTGCAGAGGTCATGGTCGCCATGGCGGCGCGAGAACAGTTTCTTATCGATCAGGGGCTGGCGTCACGTCACGGCAATCACGTCCTTCTGCAACGCAATCTTCTTGAAACGCTTCGTCGGCAGGAAGTCGAGGCGATGGGCGCCAGACTTGCAAGTGAATATGGCATGACCCATCAAGCAAATTTTTCTGGCGAAAAAATCTCTGGAACCTATCGGCGGATAATTAAGATGAGCTCTGGGCGTTTTGCCATGATCGAAAATGGGCTCGGATTCCAGCTTGTGCCCTGGTCCTCCGCCTTGGAGAAAAATCTGGGCTGCGAAGTCTCTGGCGTCGTGAGAAGCAATGGCGGCGTTGATTGGTCACGCAAAAGTAGAGGACTGGAAATATAATGGAATTTTTCATTATCGCCGTGCGTTTTAGATAGCCAGCGAGCCTGGTCAGATATCTTCAACAGGCATCGTTCTGGCGCAACTCGGGGCGAGAATGTCGAAGCTAGATAACAGATTATATTATGCTGTATAAATCAATTGCTTAGTCAATTTATTCTAACTGCGGCGTCAGACTTTTCTTAGACTTATTGTCACAAATATCAAACTGCAGAATGATTTATTATTATTTAGATCATTCTGTAGACTGATTATTTATATATTTGGCTCATCGTGGAAACGTGTGGGTAAATTATTGAGGCGTCATGTTATAACCGATTGAATCTAAGTCAACTATTGATATTGACGCGGACATTAAATCTGTCACGATTTGCTGATGGAAAAATCGCTCCCCAATA
>SXGU01577564.1_pt1 | contig 24299 bp, 23 predicted proteins | sample 3174531 | NCBI WGS metagenome assembly SXGU01 (sample SAMN11356863, study PRJNA531348) | freshwater metagenome | isolation source: freshwater sample F1-140 | place: China: Fuxian Lake, Yuxi | collected 2017-12-25
AGTGCTATTTTTGATCCGATCTGCGCAATCTTTGAGTGATGGTCGCGGTGAACCGCTATGGATTCCTCCGAGGCTCCTGCCTTCAACACTTCGGCACATGCCGTGCCTTCAGGATACTTGAGTAGGCCGTGCTGGGCTACAATAAGAGCCCTTCGCAAGGGAATCATCATCAAAACCCCCAACAATCCTCCAAGCAGTGCTACGGATAGAACCCGGGTGACTTCCAAATCGAATCCAAGAATGAGAATTGCCGGCATGGTGACCCCGACACCAAACGCCAATGATTCCCCCGCTGACCCAGCCGTCTGCGCGATGTTGTGCTCGAGGATCGTGGCATCCTTCAGGCCGAACCGAGCAGCGAGTTTGAACAGCGTGAGGGAAATGACCGCTACAGGAATCGAGGCGGAAACCGTGATTCCCACTTTGAGCACCAGATAAAGGGAGGACGCTCCAAAGAGCATTCCCAGCAGAGTGCCGAGGATCACTCCCCGCGCAGAGAATTCGCGCAAGGTGGTATTGGAAGTGGGGATGTAGGGTTCGAAAGTGGAAGGCGTTTTGGCGTCCATGCTCGTGATGGTTTGGAGAACAGGTGAAGTATGCGATGAAGCGCGGACAGGGTCAACCGCACATTGAGTTAGCAAATTTGTTATAATTAAGTTGTCAGGATTTAGGTTTTGTCGTCTAACGGAGGAATGCCAGTTATGCCGGAATGGTTATGTGTCATTATCTTAGGGGTTGTCGAGGGGATCACCGAATTTTTACCGATTTCATCCACGGGCCACATGTTGTTGGTGGACCATTTTCTCCCTTACAAACAATCTGAATTATTTTTGGCGGTGGTTCAGACTGGAGCAGTCTTAGCAGTCCTGACCGTTTTTTCCGCAAGAGTAAAGGAGTTGCTCGGAAAATGGTCCGAACCGAAAAATCGTGATTATTTGTTAAAGCTCGCGGTGGCGTTCGCCATGACCGTGGCAGGAGGGTTGGTGTTGAAGAAACTCGGGTTCAGACTTCCGAAAGAAGTGGCATCGATTGCCTACGCAACCCTACTCGGAGGGATCGTAATTATAGTGGTCGAGTGGGCTATGCGTGGAAAAAAACTGGTTAACGAGGTCGATTGGCTCGTTGCCATTGCGATTGGAGTCTCGCAACTTCTCGCAGTTGTATTCCCGGGTTCTTCACGAAGCGGCACCACCATTATGATGGCGTTGATCATGGGGTTGGCGCGACCCGCAGCACTTGAATTTTCATTCTTGTTAGGGATTCCTACTCTGCTCGCCGCCGCCGGCATGCAAGTTTTTGACGCAATCAAGCATCCCCAACAAACTGGGGCTATTCACTGGGACATGGTGTTGCTAGGAACCGCTGTGGCCGCCGTGGTGGCGTTCCTCGTGGTCAAATGGATGCTGACCTACGTCCGCACAAATTCATTCGCCATATTTGGCTGGTATCGAATCGTCGCAGGGGCACTAATCCTTTTGCTGGTGAGATGAGCTATTTTCGAGGAGCTCAGGACTGTGGGTGACCTAAGGTTTTGTAGAGGCGGTAGCCGAAATACACCGCCGTCAGCAGCAAGGAAAGCCCCGAGAAATGCGCCATTCTGAGGAGTGTTTTATTGGAGAATTTCCCGTGACCCCGTGAAACTGCGAAGCTAAGGATCGAAAACCAAATCATTCCCCCGATAAAATTTCCGACTCCACAAACGGTCTTGGCTCGCAAATTGTTTGCCACGAGACCGTGTGAGATGAAGTTCGTGGACATCGCTAACCAGTAGAGAAGGACTGCTGGGTTGCCGAGCACCCGAACGAACCCGATCATAAACGCAGTATGCGGATGGAACCGTTGTTCAATGCTCTCGATCGGGTGTGGAGTACGGGGCAGATCCTGAGCGCGTAGGTATTTCCAGCCAAGAACCAGCATGAGCAGAAAGCTGATAAACTCCACGGAGACCCTAAAATAATGGGAATCGAACAGTTGTGAAAAACCGGCGAAAGCGATCCCGAAGTAAATAATATCCATGGCCATAGCCCCTGCGCCGATCATCAAGGCCCACCATAAACCCCGGTTCGCGCCCTCATTGAGTATCGTGACGTTGATGGGGCCGACAGGGATGCAGCCGATAAAACCGAACACCAGCCCAGTGAATAAGGCGATCACCAGTGAGTAAGACTCTTCCATGCGTGGATTGTTAACTCACGGGATGTGAGCTTCCGTTGCCTTTCTCTTCGTGTTCCTCATCCTCATCCTCGATCTCTCTCCGCATACGATGAGAAATGCGAGGACGGATAAACCCGTAGAGCAAGTAAGCGGTGAAAACAAATGGCAAGATGATCGGCAATAGGAGGGCATGCGCAATGACGATTAGCCCAACACCTAGGGTCAGCACCACGGTTTTGAGGAACGGCCGGGTGGATCGCATATCGAGCTTCTTGAACGATGGATAACGAACTTCGCTCACCATCATGATCGACAAGAAAAGCATGATCACCGGCAGCGAGTATCGCCAATAGCCAACTCCGAAATTGCTATCCTCCCACCAGAGAATAAAGAGCGTGAGCGACGCCACCAGACCCGCAGCAGCAGGAATGGGAAATCCGAGGAAGTCACTAGACTTGGGACCCGTCGACAAGGTTGCCAAACAATTAAAACGCGCCAACCGAAACGCGCCACAGATCAGGTAGATCGAGGCGATAAACCAGCCAATCCCGGGATGATTTACGAACACATCTTTGAGGACAATTCGATGGACAAGGAACGCAGGAGCAACTCCGAAGGAGACAACATCGGCCAGCGAATCAAACTCGCGACCAAAAGGACTTTCAGCCCCTCCCATTCGGGCTACCCGACCGTCGAGCACGTCGAAAATACAGGCCAAAAGGATTAAGCCGATGGCTACACGGATCGTGGAGTTAAACGCTGGGGACCCTAGGTCGGCTTCGACAATTTTGGTTAACGCGAGAAACCCACAAAATAAGTTCCCCGCCGTCATCAGGTTCGGAAGGAAATAAACCTTTAACCGCGCATGATCGTCGCCGGTTTCAATCCTTTTATCTTTTGCCTCCAGCCGCATGTTAGCCGTTTTTTATTTGAACAAAATTAGACCCTAGGAATTGGCAACAACCAACAGACTTCCCAGCATGCTGGATAGTTTTTTCGACTGGCCAAAAACTCGCGGATGAAACCACGCTTCTCAACTTATGCCCATTTTAACGGGTTGGAAAGCCAATTAGATCGAAGGATTATGCGCCAAGGATGGACTTTCCATGGACTTCTCCTTAGGGTCTGAACTTGAACACTTACTAAACCGGGTGACCCAAACCATGTGGCCGCTTTCTCAACAATTTCATTGGATCCCCACTTGGGCCAGTCTGACTCTCGCGTTGCTGGCATCGGTGGCTCAAGCCCAGCAATTCACAGGGGAAGATAAGGCGAAGCGACTTTGCGCGCTCTGCCACCTTTATGCCGATCCCTCGGTGCTGGATCAAAAGACTTGGAAAGAAGGTGCCTTGCCTTTAATGGCAAAAATGCTGGGCATCAAACCGAGTCTCGGGAACACACCCGAAGGTCAGCAAATGCTCAGTGATTGGGAGGATATTTGTAATTATATCTATTCGACAGCTCCCACCAACGCACTGCCGCAGCCGGCTCACGCCCCGATCGATCTTGGGTTGCAACAGTTTCAGGCAACACCTTCGGCTTATCGGCCCGCAACCGCCGCAACAACGCTATTGAAGGTCGATTCCGGTAGACGGCTCATTTTTGCGGGCAATAGCGAATCGCAACAATTGGATGTGCTAGATTTCCGAGGGAATCGCCTTTCGAGTCTGATGCTGAGCAATCCACCGGTGGGCTTGAGTTTTCAAGGAGATCGAGCCTTCATTACGCAGATAGGCACGCTTGGTCCTTCGGATGTGCCTTCGGGGAGGCTCTCTGTGGCCACTCTCATCTCGAATCAGTTCTCTGGTTTGACCGTTTTGTTGACCAACTTGCACCGGGCAACGGAGACCGTCGCGGGTGATCTGGACGGGGATTCGGATCTGGATTTAATCATCACGACTTATGGCCATAATCTGGGTCATTTTTCTTGGTATGAAAACATGGGTGGTGATCGTTACGTGGAACATTTGCTGATTGATCGACCGGGTGCGATCAAGGGAGTTATTCGGGATATGAATGGTGACGGTCGCCCAGATATCATTGTGCAGATGGCACAAGGTCGTGAGGGTGTGTTCTTGCTGAGCAACCAAGGGAATAAAGAATTCACCGAGGCTCCATTGCTTCAATTTCATGCTGCGTGGGGGTCGGCATCTTTTGAACTCATCGATTTTAACCGTGATGGGATGTTAGATCTGATGGTGGCCAACGGAGATAGTGGAGAATACCCCACCTGCTTGCGGCCTTATCATGGAGTGCGCCTATACCTGAATGATGGGCGACTTGGGTTTAATCAAGCGTGGTTTTACCCAATGAACGGAGCTTACAAAACGATCACCTCCGATTTCGATGGCGATGGGGATCTCGATATCGCGGGGATTTCTTATTTTCCTGATTACTTGAATCAACCCGCTGAGAGTTTTGTTTATTTCGAAAACCAAGGCGGATTGTCGTTGAAACCGTTGAGTTTCCCTCAGGCGTACGCCGGTCGTTGGATCACGATGGACGCCGGTGATCTCGATGGTGATGGTTCGTTGGACTTGGTTCTTGCGGCTGCAAACCGCACTCCTTTCTTGGTGCGACCGGACATCAAGAAACTTTGGGAAACTAACAAAACGTCGCTTCTGGTTTTGAAAAACCAAAAAACTGGAGTTAAAAAACCTTAGGGTAAACGCCACCGATGGGACGGACGGGATCATTCCCCTCGCAGGATCTCTAGTGGCGGTCGCTTCAGGACACCCCAACTCATTCCTAGACCTGTAACCATCGTGATGAGGCAGACGCTTGCGACTGTCGTCACGGTGGCGAGCATCGGAGGTTGGTAGGGGAGCTTGAACACAAAATGGACTAATCCCCAAGCCCCTCCCAAGGCGAGCAACACCCCGGTCAAACTCGCACAGAATCCGAGCAAGAAGTATTCGATCAAAAGGATTTGCAGAACTTTCCGGCGTGAGGCTCCTAGTGTGCGGAGCAGGATGCTTTCCTGCATCCGCTGGTAACGCCCCGTTAGGATGGCTGATACCAACACGAGAAACCCCGTTCCCAAGATGAACATGGCCATAAAGCGAACGGCCACCGATATTTTGCTAATGATCGCATCCACGGTTTTGAGCACTAAGGTCAGGTCGATCAGCGAAACGTTGGGGAACGCGGCGACAAGTTCATGGTGCATTCCAGCCCCTGTGGCGACGTCAGGGGTGCGGGTGGTCAGGATATGAAATGCCGGGGCGGCTTCTAGAGAATTGCTGGGGAATACGATAAAGAAATTGGGAGCCATTCGCCTCCAATCCACTTCCCGAAGATGGGCGACTTGTGTGGTGATCGGCACACCTTGCACATCAAATACCAACCCATCCCCTACCGTCACCCCCAAGTCCTTGGCGATCCCCGCTTCCAATGAAATAGGGATGATGTCGCCAGACCGTTTGGCGGGCCATCGACCTGACACGGATTCCTCGGTATCTACAAGGTGATCTCGCCATGTGGATCGAAACTCACGACGCAGGACCCAATTGGGTGCGCGTTGGCGATCTGGCACCTTGAGGAGATCTGTCACGGGGGTACCTTTGACTGATGCCAGACGCATAGTCACTACCGCAGATTGTTGGAGGATTTCTAGATCCCAATCCTTCAACAACTCTTCGACGCCCTCGAGTTGATCGCTCTGGACGTCGAACAGCACGGTATTGGGTTGGCGACCTTTTCCGTTGGGGAGCAGATCCACCAACAATGTTTGCTGAACTAACACCATGGTCAGAACCAAAAAGGTTCCCAATCCGACCGAGAGCATGAGCAAGAGTGTGCGGTTGTTGGGTCGATGGAGATTGGCGAGGCCTTGTCGCCATACATAGGGCCAGTTCCGATTGATGACGCGTCGGGCGATTTGGGTCAACCCCTTCGCTACTCCCGCCAGCAAACCGAATGCTGCGAGGATCCCGCCAGTGAATGCAAGGCCGTGATACCATTTTGTACTTTGCCACAATGAAAACGCAGTAATCCCCAGTCCCATCAGCCCGAAAACGAACCATTTCGATGGGTCTCCGGTGATGGGTTCGGCTTCACAAGCGCGGAGAACCGCAAGCGGCGAAACTCTCCTCAACGGAAGGATCGGCAGCAGAGCAAAGAGCACGCAGATCAAGAAGCCCGCCCCCATCGCTCCTAAAACTGAGGGCCAAGCGACTCCGTATTGAATCTTTAATGCGACAAAATCCTGAACCACGCTGGGCAATAAAAACTGGAGAACTACCCCTAACGCTCCGCCGATAAGTGCACCCACTAACCCAAGGCCCATACCTTGTGCCACGTAAATCTGAACGGTTCTGCTCGCGCTCACTCCTAAGCATCTGAGCACCGCCACTCCCGGAACTTTTTCTTTGACGTGGACATGAATCGCACTGGCAACTCCTACTCCACCCAACAACAATGCGATAAACCCTCCCATGCTGAGGAAAGTTTGTAGGTTACTGAGTGCTCGGCCAAGATCCCGTTTCCGATCCTCCACGGTTTCCAATTCCAATCTGAGATCTTTGGAGGTGTTCCGGTGCTTTTTTGCCAGAGCGTCGGCGTTGACGGTGGATGGGTATTTGATGAATACCTTAAACCGAGCCAGACTCTCCGCCTTTACCAGCTTGGTCTTTGGCAATTCGGTAGCGGGTATATAAACACGTGGTGCAATCGTCGAAAATACCAGCGCCTCTCCCGGGATTTTTTGCAGGATCCCTGCAATGGGAAGCGTCAACTGGCCAAGTTTAATCGGATCCCCCACCTTGGCGTTGAACTGGTTCATCAGGGATTCTTCCACCAATGCTCCGGGGAGTTTCCGGAAGCTCTCCCCAGCGTCGGGCGGAGAGGTTTCAAACATTCCATAAAATGGAAAGCCGTCTCCTAGGCTACGGATTTGAACGAGTCTCGTTCCTTCAGTTTTTGGGAATAGTGCCATCGAAGAAAAGGCTACTTCGCGGGCTTGTTCTCCCCCTAGTTGTTGCATCAGTTCCTCGGCTTTCTCAGAAAACGGTTGTCGCGCGGATACGACGAGGTCCGCGCCGAGTAACGTTTTGGCCTGATCTGCAATTGCGAGTTCTAGGTTGCGACCGAGCGACGTGATCGAAACGAGAGCAGCAATTCCGAGAACGATCGAACAGGAAAAGAGAATTAGTTTTCGTCGGCTCGCCCGACTATCGCGCCAAGCCATCAGCCAAATCCAACGATCGAACATCATGGCATGATCCTTCCTAAAGCGAGGCAACCATTTTGCCACCCTTCAACTTGATGATGCAATCGGTCATTGCCGCCAGTTCCAGATTGTGTGTCACCAGAACTAAGGCAGTCCCCGCCGCTTTATTGAGATCAAACAAAAGACTGATCACCTTGCCGCTGGTGTCGCTATCGAGATTTCCAGTGGGTTCATCGGCGAACAAAACCTTGGGTCGATTAATAAAAGCACGGGCCAAAGCCACACGCTGTTGTTCGCCGCCGGAGAGTTGGATTGGGTAGTGATCCATCCGATCGCCCAATCCCACACGATCCAGAAGTTCCATCGCCAAATCATCCGCACCCGACTCCCCACGCAACTCGATCGGCACCATCACGTTTTCCTTCGCAGTCAATGTGGAGAGGAGTTGAAAGTTCTGAAACACAAACCCGATTTTCGAGCCTCTGAGCTGTGCCCGTCCATCCTCATCCATGTCGTGAATGCCAATTCCATTAAGGTGCACCGTGCCGCTGGTCGGTTGATCGAGGCCTGCGCACAACCCCAGCAACGTCGTCTTTCCGCTGCCGGATGGGCCCACAATCGCGCAGGTGCGGCTCTCGCCTAAACCAAACGTCACATCACGGAGCACCGTCAGAGGCCCCCCACTTGTGCTGTAAGATTTGGTGAGCGCGTTGACTTCTAACACAAGTTTTTCGTTCATGCAGCGCGGTTAAGATTTGAGAGCCTCACCCGAAATGGAAGTCCACTACCCAGCGTTGATCAGCTTTCGGTGGCCGTCAAACACCCCTCTCAAACTACCTGACATGCCATCCTGTAGCTCTTGGAGTTGTTGGTAGACCCCAGCGTTTTTAGGGTTGGGAGTCGCGGTTTCCGTTGTTTTCACTTTGACGAATGCATCAGTGATTTCATGGATACCCACCGACTCTCCCTGCTTGAGTCGCCAGTTCCAGATCGCTTGCAACGCTGCTCCATATGCTGCGCCCTCCGATACTTTGAGTGTGACGACTTCGACTTGGAAAATATCCGCCATGATTTGCCGCCAGAGCTTCGACTGAGCACCGCCTCCAGTGGCGCGGATCTGCGTGGCGTTCACCCCCAGCGTGGCAAGTCGGCGCAATCCATAATTCATCCCCAACGTCACGCCCTCCATCGCTGCTCTTGCAAAATGGGAGGCGGTGAACGTTTTTGGTGTCACCCCTAAAAAGACCCCCGTCCCATTCGCCACGTTGGGGGTGCGCTCCCCTTCTAGGTAAGGCAGCAACACCAACCCATCGGAACCTGCAGGAGCCTTAGCTGCCATCTTCTCGAAGGCGGTATGGTCCACGCCGGTATTTCGGCGAATCATCTCCGTCGCCACCGTTACGTTCATCGTGCACAACAAGGGAAGCCACTGATTCGTGGAATCACAAAACGCCGCGATCTCACCTTGGGGGTCCACCACGGGTTTTGCTGCACATGCGTAAATCGTGCCGCTGGTTCCAAAACTCGCCGTCACCACTCCGGGCCGAGTGTTGCCTGTTCCGATTGCACCCATCATATTATCCCCACCACCAGCACTCACCAAGGTATCCGGTAGCAAACCCAACACCTTCGCAGTGGTTGCCTGAAGACTTCCTGCAGGTTGATCGCTGGAAATAAGTCTCGGCAACCGTTCGGCTAGATTCGGATCAATCGCTTTCAGAACAGCCTCCGACCAACGACGCTTTCGGACGTCAAGCATCGCCGTCCCGCTCGCATCGCCATATTCCATACATTTCTGCCCAGTCAGCCAGAAATTGAGATAATCATGCGGCAACAACACACTCGCCAAGCGTTTAAAATTCTCGGGCTCATGGTTCTTTAACCACAAGATTTTGGATGCCGTGAATCCCGGCAACACCGCGTTGCCCAGTGCCCGGATCGTCGCCTTCAATCCACCTAACTTCGCCGTTATCTCATCGCATTCGGCTGCGGTCGAAGTATCGCACCAGAGCTTCGCGGGTCGTATCACAGCCCCTGATTCATCCAGTGGCACAAACCCGTGTTGTTGACCGCTAATGCCAATCCCACGAACCTCCTCAGGACGGGCGTTCGCCTTTTTCAAGCCCTGCCGAATTGCCTTCGATGCGGCATCACGCCACGTGTGCGGATGTTGCTCCTTGGCTCCGGGCGGCAATCCCTCGATCAACCCATACCCCTGCGCCGCTTCGGCTAATACTCGACCTGTCTTGCCATCAACAACCAACACCTTGGTCGATTGAGTCCCGCTATCCACACCGATAAAAAGTGCTCGCATGAGGGGGAGAGAACCCCCTTTATCATTAAAACGCAAGCTCACGGCATCTCCAATGTGAATCCTTAATTCCCCTCGGTTGCGAATTCGTTCAATTCGTAACCCCTCCCGCTCGTAGGGGATCCGAAGCACTTTTTTCGGGGCTGTTTTTCGGGTGGGAGCTTTCTTTTCTGGAAGGGATGAGTAGGATTTGGGGGATGGATCATTCATCTGGGTTCCTAAAGATCGTGGACGAGGCCCGACCGCGTGTGTCTGAAATCAGCCACGAGGAGGCCAAGGCCCGTTTGGCGTCGAATCCCAAGGCTTTTTTGGTGGATGTGCGTGAAGATTCGGAATGGACGATCCAACATGCGCTGGGAGCGATGCATTTGGGAAAAGGGGTTTTAGAGCGGGATATCGAGAAGCTGATCCCGGATAAAGAGGCCGAGGTTGTAATGTATTGTGGGGGAGGATTTCGTTCGGTGCTGGCTGCCGATGTGGCCCAGAGAATGGGGTATAAAAAGGTGTCGTCGTTGGTGGGAGGTTTTAAGGCCTTGGTGCAGGCAGGTTGGGGGATGGAAGCTGGAAAACCATGAGTGCCGCTGTTTCACATCTTAAGGATCTGGATTACTCCGTGGTGCAGCAGTGTATGCACTGCGGGCTATGTTTGCCGACGTGCCCCACTTACGATGCCACGAAGTTGGAGCGGAACAGCCCTCGTGGTCGGATTTCGTTGATGCGTGCGGTTGCGGACGGTCGGCTTGAGCCTACGAAGTCTTTCGCTGATGAGATGTATTTTTGTCTAGGCTGTCTTGCTTGCATGACAGCTTGTCCGGCAGGGGTCAATTACGCTGAGCTTTTTGAACATGCGAGGGCGGAGGCGGAGCAATCAAAAGTGAACCAAGCCCCGGTGCGTTCAGTGATCCGAGGGTTCACACTCAACTGGCTTTTCATGGAACATCGGAGGTTGCAACTCTTGGGGTTGATCCTGCGATTGTATCAGCAAAGTGGTCTGCAGACGCTAATCCGGAAGAGTGGGGTGCTGAGGCTATTGCCGGAACGATTGCGTGGGCTTGAGGCGATGACGCCGAGCGTGCAACCCGAGTTTTCATCGGATTTGATTGCCCCCGTGACGCCCGCGCGATCGGAGCGCAAGTATCGGGTGGCTCTGCTGACGGGGTGCGCTCAGGATCTGATTTTCAGCGATGTCAACCGTGACACGGCCGAAGTTTTGGCGCGGAACGGGTGCGAGGTGATCACCCCTCCCGAGCAATCGTGTTGTGGTTCGTTGCATGCCCATAACGGCGAGTGGGAGATGGCGCAGGGTTTGGCGCGGAGAAGTATCGATCAATTTCCGCCGGAACAATTCGATGCCATCATTACGAACGCGGCGGGGTGTGGGTCGCATCTCAAGCATTACGCGAGCCTCCTGAAAGACGATGATCGTTATCAAGCGCGTGCTGTTTTGTGGGATAAGAAGGTAAAAGATATCCACGAATGGATGGCTCATATCGGCATCACTCCTCCAGAAGCTCGCACGGTGGAACCCCAAACGGTAACCTATCATGAAGCCTGCCATTTGTGCCACGGACAGAAGATCACCGCGCAACCTCGATCCGTGCTGAAGGCGATTCCCAATCTGAAGTTGGTGGAATTGAGTGAGAGCACTTGGTGTTGTGGCAGCGCAGGTATCTACAATATCATCCAACCCGAGATGGCAGGGGATTTGCTCGATCGAAAGCTCAACCATATCTCCAATACAAAAGCCCATGTCGTCGCCACGGGAAACCCGGGATGCTTGCTCCAGATTATGAACGGTGCCCGGCAGCGGAACATGAATCTGCGCGTGGTTCACCCCATCACGTTGCTGGCCGAAGCCTATCGACAAAGCGACCAGAACCGTTGATTTCCATTTTTAAACCATCACCAAACTCCTATGCGTTCACTGATTGAAATCCACGCTTCCCTGCTTGATCCCGGTTTGATTGCAGTGGTTCGCACCAAACGCCGGGATCAGGTAATTCCGTTGACTGAGGCGTTGCTCAGCGGAGGCATCCACGCAATCGAGATCACGATGACGACACCCGGAGCCATCGAGGCTATCCGTGAAGCCTCCCAGATTTTTGGGAACCAAGCATTGATCGGGGTGGGCACGGTTCTAGACGCTGCCACGGCAAATGCGGCAATGGATGCAGGAGCGGAGTTTGTCGTCAGCCCCATCACCAAGGCCGAAATCGCCCAAGCTGCCCGGGCTCGACAACGTCCAGTCTTGCTCGGAGCGGTGACGCCGACTGAGGCTCAGACGGCCTATGAGGCCGGGGCGGATTATATTAAACTTTTTCCTGCCGACGGTCTGCGACCTTCCTATATCAAAGCACTGCTGGCTCCACTGCCCCATCTCAAAATCGTTCCCACAGGCGGAGTAGATCTAGAGAATCTCCGGTCGTTTATTGATGCGGGTTGCTCGGCGGTGGGGTTGGGCTCATCCTTGGTCAGTGCAGAAATTCTGGCTACCAACGACTGGGCCGCGCTCAAGGAACGGGCGCAAGCGATGGTGCGTGCCCGAGGTCCTCGATAATTTTCGCATCGCAAACAAAATGACCCATGTCATAATCAAAGCGTGTTCCACCCTCCTATTATGAAATATCTATCTCTGATTCGTTGGCTGGCCTTGATGTGTGTTTGCCTAGCTGCAGCAACTAGTGTTCTCGCCCAACTCCCTACTGCCCGTGAAGTGTTGGATCGATCCATCAAAGAAATGGGCGGGAGGGAAGCGTTTCTTAAATTAACGTCGCAGGTTGCCAAAGGTCGATTTGAGATGCCCGCGCAGGGGTTGACGGGGTCCGTCGAATTGAGTGCAGCGAAACCGTCGAAACTCTTGCTCACGATTGAGATGGGGCCTATCGGCAAGGTGTCCAGCGGCTTCGATGGCGAATCGGCTTGGATCATCAATCCGGGGATGGGCCCGATGCTGATGGAAGGAAAGATGCGGGATCAGATGGTGGCACAGGCCGATTTTTTTGCGGCATTGCACGAGTCTTCCCAGTTCGCCTCGATGACCACGATCGGTAAGACAAATTTTGATGGTCAGGATTGTTTGGAACTAAAGTTGGTGCGCAAGAACGGGGATGAGATCCGCGAATACTACGACGTTAAAACAGGATTGGCACGTGGGACGTTCGCCAAGGTGGAAAGCCCGTTGGGAGCCGTTTTGACGACAACATTTTTGTCGGAATACAAGAAATTTGGGGATATTCGGTTTCCGACACGGGTGTCGCAAAAAATGTCAGGTATGGAACAAGTGATGACTTTTCAGACGGTAGAATTTAATCAGGTTCCTGAGTCCAAATTCGTGTTACCGAAAGAAATCCAGACCTTGGTGGCCCAGAAGAAGGCTCTTAAAAAGTGACCCCACTCCCTACACAGAATCGTGTTGGCATGGGTTATGACGTTCATCCATTGGTCAGCGGAAGACGTCTTGTGCTCGGGGGTGTGGAAATCCCTCATGATAAAGGATTGGATGGGCACTCCGATGCCGATGCGTTGTTGCACGCGATCGTGGATGCAGTGCTCGGTGCGCTCGGCGAAAGAGATATTGGAACCTTTTTTCCTAACACTGATCCCCAGTGGAAAAACGTGGCGAGCACGGTGTTCCTCAGGGAGGCAGCGCGTCAGGTCGCACGGTGCCACGGGAGGATTATTAATGTGGATGCAACTGTGATCGCTCAGGAACCCAAGATTGGACCCCACATTGGAGCCATGAAAGCACAGATCGCCGAGGCTCTCAATATCAGGACGAACCAAATCGGAATCAAAGCCACTACCAATGAGATGTTAGGTTTTGTAGGCCGGGGCGAGGGGATCGCCGCCATGGCCGTGGCAAGCATCGAACTTCCGGAGGATCATGGCCAAAGCTGAAATTAGTTGGAAAGGTAGAACCGAGGACGGAACCAAACGGGAGGTTTACGCTCAGCATGTAGGGAACCGTTGGCTTTTCTATTGTCGTGAACAGCGGTTTGACCAATGGCAACCGCTGCGACAGCCGCCTCTGGAGGATTGGCTTGAACTATTGGACTCCGTGCGCCGACGCATCACACGAAGGTTGCAAAAGCCGGAGGAAGAGCAGAGGTTGAAACAGTCGATTTTGGAAAGATTTCCCGGGACAGACCTAAATCCTTGAACAAAAACGAACCGGATCATCGTCATGGAAACCGCGCCACTCATCCTTGTCACCGCCAGCACCCAGCGAAGCGGAGCGGAGTTTTATGATTATTCCATCAGCCTCTCCGATCCCTACACTCAGGCCATTGTGAAGGCGGGCGGATTGCCCATCGTCCCGCCCTGCATGCCGGAACCAAGGTTGATCGCTGAGTATGTCCGGCGTTGCGATGGGGTAATGATCAGCGGCGGGGATGATATCCAGCCGGAACTTTACAATCCAAAGGTTCCCAAAAAGCTGAAGGCCACCTGTAGCGAACACGATCCGCTCCGAGATTTGTTCGAAACCCTTTTGATTCAAGAAGTATTCCATCAACGAAAGCCGCTGCTGTTGATTTGCCGAGGGATGCAGATGCTCAATATCTGTCTCGGTGGCACGTTGGTCACAGACCTGCCCTCCCAACGTGGCGGCCCGTTGAACCATGGGCGTCTGGATCTCAAAGATAAAATAGTCCACGACATCAATCTGAAAGAGGGCGCATTGTTGACGGCAGTTTTAGGTCAAAAACGTGTCGGAGTGAACAGTTCTCACCATCAGGCTGTGGATCGATTAGCGGATTGCCTCGAGATCACCGCTACGGCGGAGGACGGCGTGGTCGAAGCGGTCGAATTCAAGAGGAGCGAACAAACCCGTCTGCCCTTCATGATCGCGGTCCAGTATCATCCAGAGCGGTTGTTGGAGACTGAACCCGTGCATTTTGAATTATTTCGTAGCTTCACAGCAGCCTCTGCATTGGATCGAGGGAGCCGAGAGAAGCTGCAACTTTCCTCAGAAACTCCCTGAGTATTTCAAACGTTGTCCCTCATCTGAGAGATAAGGCATTTATTTATGGAAATGATTAGTCAGGATATTTGCCCAGCTCACTGGACCGAGCTTCACGACGAGGAGAAGTTCAAAGCAAGTCTGGAGCTTTTCGCAGAACAACAACCGTTTCTCTTCGCCTACATTCTTTCGCGTGCCACGAGTGATCCAGAGGCTAACCGCGTTGAACGGGAGGAAGTTTTTTTTCTTGGCCTCGGCATTTATCGACGATTCCTCAAACAGGGACAACCGTTGATCGAGGTAGGGGAAGCGATGATTGAATCTCGAGAAACCGCCAACGCCTCGGTCATGCGGTCAGCCTCCGAGGCCGACATCGACAAGATCCTTAAAGGTTATGGACAAGAGTTGTTGCTCGCAGAAGTGGTTCTTTTCCTTCTCGGGACTCAAGAGATAAACGGCGAAATCAGCGGTGATGAAGATTTCCTAGCTGACTTGATTCATTGCAAGACCCTGATCGACTGCCTCGATCAATAGTTTTTAGAGCGTGTCGCCAATTCCGTGAGGCTCGAAACGAGCTTCCGGTGATCGACTTTCCCAGTCCCCAGTTTGGGGATCTCGCGGACATGAACAATGTCCCGAGGGACGCTCAGGTTGGGGAACCCTTTCCCACGGAGCACCACTCGGATTTGATCGATAGAAATCTTCGACTCATTCGTCACGGCAACCAAGACTTCGCCTTTGTCCGAATCAGGTTGAGAAATCACAGCACAGTGGCACCGCAATCCAAACTCGGGAAACGCTCCAGCTAAGGCCTCCTCAACGGCGGTCAAACTCACCATCTCGCCGCTGATTTTTGCAAATCGTTTCAGCCTGCCGCAGATGCGCAGGAACCCTTCGGTATCGATCGAAACGATATCCCCGGTGTCATACCATCCGTCGAGACTCAGGAAATGAGCGTTAGCCTCAACGTTCAGATAACCTTTCATCACATTCGGCCCTCGGACAAACAATCGACCACCGTCCGTGACACCTTCCACAGGTTCCAGACGCGCTTCGATCCCGGGTAGGAGACGGCCTACGACCCCATGCTTCGGTTGCAATGGGGTGTTGATCGCAATCGCCGGAGCGCACTCGGTGGCTCCATATCCCTCCAAAACTCGGACTCCATATTTCTGCGACCACAGATTGGCCGTCGCTTCGTTCAACTTCTCGGCAGCCGAGAACAGGTAACGGACACTACGAAAATCATAAGGATGAGCCTTGCGAGCATACCCATTGAGGAATGTGTTCGTGCTGAGAAACACCGTGCAAGCGCGATCGTAGATGGCATCAGGGATCACTCGATAATGGAGCGGTGAAGGATAGAGGAACACATACATCCCTCGGAGCAACGGGAGCAGGGTGCCGACAACCAGACCGAAGCTGTGGAAAATGGGGAGACAATTGAACAGCCGATCACGATCTTCCAGATCAGTAATCGCAACGAGTTGTTGGTAGTTGGCGAGGATGTTAGCGTGGGTGAGTTGCACACCCTTAGGAGTGCCTTCTGACCCGCTAGTAAACAGGATCACTGCCGTATCATTCGCACCCACCAATCGCAAAGGGAGCATGGGATTAAACCGTTGCCGCATCCAACTCTTGACCTTCTGTGATGAGGTGACTCCTGCGCGGACGTCTTCCAAATAGACGAGCTTCAATCCCGCCGCGTTGAGCATTTCGACATCCAATCGGGCCCGCTCAAGAAACTGGCGCGATGTGATAATCTCTTGGATTCCTGCGAGCTGGGCACAGGCCAACATCACCGCAGGGCCCGAGGTAAAATTGAGAATTGCAGGCACCTTTCCCACCGTCCACAGACTCAATAAGACGACGGGAGTAGCATTGATATTGGGGAGAAGGATGCCAACGCGGGCCACTCTCGGTGCCAACCAACGATCCCATTGTTGTGAAAGCACATCTGCCCCCAGCAACAACCGCCGGTAACTGAGTGTCTGCCGGGAAACATCCTCAAGGATCCGTTTGTTCGGAATCCTTCGGGCCACAGCGACGAAAGCTTCTGGCAACGTCCTAGGCCCATGGGTCATTTCAACCAAGAACTGTTGGCGCACCATCTGGTCGCGTAACCAAAGTGTTAGCCGGCTCCGTGCCTCTGAGGTGTGGATCTCGCCAAAAGTCGGAACATCCAACACGCCGCTGACATGCAACGAAATCCGAGGAAAAAGCTCCTTCTTATTGGGGTTCGGCGAGAACAATAATCGTTGAGCTCCGCGCAGGTGGCAGGTGATCACTCTTGCTTTGGTTTTTAGAAACAGGAACCCCGTGCCGTCGAACAGTTTCATGAGAGAACCTGTCAACGAGAGTCGCCCCTCGGCGAAAAGCACTAGGCGCCCTCCTCCTTGGAGAAACTCGGCCATCCGTTTCACGGCGTAAGGAGAGGCTGTATCAATGGGGAACGTAAACCGATTGAGCATCAACGCCCGGTGAATAGGTGAGGTCTCAGCTGTGGTACTCGAAGTCACAAACTTCCATCCATCATCCAACAAAACCCACAGAAACAACCAATCAATCCACGAGAGATGGTTAGGAACCAAGAGAACGGGACCCGGCGTACGCAATGCTTCAAGGCCATACGCCTCATACCGAAACAACAACCGTAACAACGCCAAGAGACAGCGTCTTATGATGGGAACCATCCCCAGAAGCTAGGATGAACCCCCGGTCGCCGGAAAGAAGAAACCGAATCTCGAAGGTGTGGCGACGGTTGATTTGGTTGGACGTCAGGCGGTTTGGGAAGCAGATTGGCAACACCTTGAACCCTTCTCGAATACTCGTTCTGTTGGTTCTCCTCTCGGTCGCATGGACACCCGCTGTGCTAGGCGCAGCGGGTGTGAGTAAAGCCCGCGACATCGTCATCTATGAGGATCCATTGTTCTATTCCGCATTCCCTTCCATCGTCCACCGACCGGATGGAGAATTGATCGTCGCCTTTCGACGGGCTCCTGAACGTCGCCGCTTCAAAGAGACCGGCATCACCCATACCGATCCCAATAGTTACTTGGTTATAGTTCGCTCGCGTGACGCCGGTAAAACGTGGGGGAAAGATCCGGAACTCCTCTTTGCTCATCCGTTCGGAGGATCTCAAGACCCTTGCTTGATCCAACTTCGCGATGGGACCCTTTTGTGTTCAAGCTACGGCTGGGCTCGGCTCGAGATGGATGCTATCGCCAAGCTCAAACAACCCGTCGCCAATTATGGCAACTTTGTTTTTCTCGGGGGATATATTCTCAAGTCTAGGGACGGCGGCCGATCGTGGACTCCTCCAATTATTCCACCTCCGAACCCCACAGAACTCAATCTGGATATCTTCGGAAAGACCGTCCCGGCCTATAACCGAGGAGCCATGTGCCAGAGCAGAGATGGAAGAGTTCATTTCGCAGTCGCAGCCAGTGCCAGAAATAATGCCAAGCACACCGAAGTCCACTTAATGAGTTCGGGAGATCAGGGACAAACGTGGACCTATTCCTGTCAGATCGCGGCAGATCCGAAGATCCAATTCAATGAAACCTCTCTGTTCGAAACACCTAAAAGGGATCTCGTCGCCTTCATTCGGACGGAGGGATTTGGAGATCACACCGTCATTGCTCGTTCAACTGATCATGGGAAAAGTTTTCATTGGGAGGATGCCGGGTTTCAAGGCCATCCCCATTACGCCCTGCAGCTTCCGGATCGTCGAGTCCTGCTGGTTTATGGTTACCGCCACAAACCCTTTGGCATCCGCGCCCGAATTTTGGATCCAGAATGTCGCGATGTTAAGAACTCTGAAGAGTTGATCATCCGAGATGATGGAGGCAATGGTGATTTGGGTTACCCGTGGGCAACCCTCGTTTCAAAAAAACAAGCTCTCGTGGTTTATTACTTCAATCAAAACGACGGCGTCCGGCAAATCGGAGGAACGTTTCTGGATTTGGATTAGGGATTATTTTTCCACCGGCTTTCCCGCAGCTTTCCATCCGTTAAATCCGGGTGCTAGGTCCACTAAAGTTTTAAAGTTTAACCGACCCATTTTGGTGCAAGCGCGTGCGCTCCGTCCTCCCGCCGCACAGTGGACAAGATACGGTTGGTCAGGGTTGAGACGTTTCACTTTCTCTTCGAAATCAGCCTCGTTCACATCGATGTTGATTGCACCCGGTAAGTGGCCGGCGGCGAATTCCTCCGGAGTCCGCACGTCGAGGATTACCGCTTTCGTCGTTAGCCGGAGCCGATCAAATTCCTCCACATCCACTCGTTTGATTCCTTGGGGAATCGAGATTCTATCCGACTTCGGAGCCTTATCACCCAACGCCCAAAGGATTGCGTTTTCCAGCAGCACAGTAAAACTCGGTTCCTTAAAATCGTTGGGATGGCCGAGGGAAGTATAAAAAACCCGACTCATTCCAAACGAATGGGTCCAAGCCACGGGTTCCGAAGGTTTTCCGTCGATGGTTCCTCGCAACAATACTTGGCTCTCGGCTGGTAATGGCGAATTCTTGTAAAGAGAACCGCTGGAGGTCCAGCCTTTGACCCCTTTCAACAGGGCGGTTCCCCCACTCCCATCCAGACTGATCACAGGTCGGAATTGGTTGTCGTAGTGATTCTGATAATTCCCACCGAGCACTTTGTTGTCGAATTCCTTCCAGTTTTCGAACGCATGGCTGGCGGTGCGTAGTCCGATTAAAGGGCGACCTTGTGACAAATAGGTCTTAAACCGGTTTAGCTCATCCGAAGGCAAGGTCATCCGACGCATCATCAACATCACGAGATCTGCTTCTGAAATCGCTTCCAAACCCGGAATTGTCTGGTTTTTGGGATCTTCCGGGCGCATTAACACGATCCAATCGACGGAGGGGTATTTGAGCCGAAGGGCGTCACGAAATACCGGCAATGTTTCCCGGGAATTATAAAGAAACTCTGCAGCCACCATCACTACTTTGGGTCGCGCCTTGTCGGCTTGGACTGAAATTAGTCCCAACGTTCCGAGAATGACGGTAACTATCACTAAGGAATAAAGTTTTTTCATAATCGAATGTGGTTACTCCTAGGTATGACGAAGGAACCACGGAGTGTCCAACGAATTAGCACCCTCTCAAAAACAGGAAATCACAAACCTGTTTACAGGCATCGACTCTTGGTTAGAATGCCACCCAGACAAACAACCGCACCCAGATGAAAAAGATCGAGGCCGTTATTAAACCTTTTCGGTTGGAAGAAGTAAAAGGAGCCTTGGCTGCCGTGGGTGTGGAGGGCATGACGGTTACCGAGGTCAAAGGGTTTGGTCGCCAAAAAGGTCATACCGAGATTTATCGAGGGAGCGAGTATACCGTCGATTTTTTACCCAAGATTAAAATCGAGATCGTGCTTGCCGACAATCAGGTGGAGGACGCCGTGGCTGCGATCATCAAGGCTGCAAAAACAGGTAAGATCGGCGATGGTAAGGTTTTCATCTCGACTGTGGAAACTGCGATCCGAATCCGCACCGAAGAAACAGGCGACTCCGCCGTTTAAAACGGGTTTCCTCCGAGACCTTTCAGTCTACACGCAACCCCAGAAATGGTTTTCGACCCCTGAAACAACCCGGTGTTATTTACAAATAATTCCAGAATTATCAGAAATAAAATCCAACCCCCAAAGCGGCCTAAAATGCCGGAAGTGGTTGATTTTAGAAGAGTTTCAGCCGCTGTGAATAACCCGTGAACAAACACGAATATGTTTCTCTCGTCAGGAAGAGTCGGTTAACCTAGAACCATTGCCATCGATATCGATGAACCGACAGACAAAGTTAGAATTGTGATCCCACCTTTATACGTAGTTTCGACCCACGCTAAGCTGTTTAAGATCAATGGCTTGCAAACATTAGCTCTGTCACAACCATCGAAAAAACTCCGTTTCCTTAATGATTTTCAACCGACCTATTCTAAGCCCCTTTGTTTTTGATGGTTTGCCGTTACAATTCCGAAGTTTATCCAAGTGAATAATTCATCCTCAGCAACGGAATTAGCGGTTTCAAGCCCTTCAGATGCAATTTGGTGTGAAGCGCAAAAAATGCTCCAAACCTTGTTGAACAAGGATATCTACGAATTGTGGTTCGCTCCCATTCGGGCGGTGTCGTTGGAAAACGATTTGATCACATTGGAAGTGTTGAATGACTTTTGTGAGGTTTGGTTGACGGAGAATTATCTGAGCCTCCTCCAAGACACCATTTCTCATTCCGCTGCTTCTTCCATCAAAGTAACTTTCCGAGTTGCATCGCGTAGTGGTGGAACGGCCGGTTCTACCAAACCAACGACTCAGACCCGGCCGGCTTCCATTTCTACGAATCGCGTCGAGGAAATGACGGCCCGGCCCACGATTCGAGAAACCCCGTTCAACCCAAATAACACGTTCGATACGTACGTGGTTGGGAATAATAATAATTTTGCTCACGCAGCGGCAAGCGCGGTGGCGCAAGCACCGGGGAAATCTTACAACCCACTGTTTCTGTATGGAGGCGTGGGGCTTGGGAAAACCCATCTGCTTCACGCCATCGGGCAACATGTTCTAGCTCATCGGCGGAACGTGAAGGTGACCTACGTTTCTTCCGAAAAATTTACGAACGAGTATATCGACGGCATCCAGAACAATAGTTTGGCGAAATTTCGGAAGAAATATCGTCAATCCGATTTACTCCTCATCGATGACGTCCAATTCTTGGCGGGTAAGGAGCGAATCCAAGAAGAGTTTTTCCATACATTTAACGCGCTGCACGAGGCGCACCGCCAGATAGTTCTCACCTGCGATCGGCCGGCAAGTGAGCTGCAAAACCTTGAACAACGGCTGATTTCACGGTTCGAATGGGGTCTGGTGACGGATCTCCAACCCCCCGAGGTTGAGACGCGGATCGCGATCTTGAGGAAAAAAGCTCAGTCCCTCGAGGTGAGAATACCCGATGACATCATTAATTTTATCGCAACCCGGATTCGGGCCAACATCCGCCGATTAGAGGGAGCGTTGGTTCGTGTCGCTTCTTATGCTGCACTCACGGGGAAAACACTGAACGCCGAAATCGCGGAGGGGCTCCTGCGCGATATTCTCAGTGAAGAAGGTCGATTGGTGATTAGCATTGAAGCCATCCAGAAGAAAGTGGCTGAACATTACGATATTCGTTTGGCGGATATGACCAGCAAACGTCGCCCAGAAAACATCGCCTTCCCGCGCCAAGTTGCGATGTTCCTGTCACGACAGCTCACTGGCAACTCCCTCACCACCATCGGCGAAACCTTTGGTGGCCGCGATCACGGTACCGTAATGCACGCTTGCCGGTTGATTAAGGACCGCATGGAAGTGGATGCAAGCGTTCGGCAAACAGTCAATTTTCTTGAGCGTCAATTGCAACGGTAGTTGGTAAATCTGGATGCTACAATCAACTGACTGGGTGTTGGCTCCATGCTCCTGATCCTGCCGGCCCTATGAGCAAAAAGCCGATCATCGAAGTTCAAGGTCTAACCAAGACCTACCGCACCTACAAAAAACAACCGGGGTTTCGAGGTGCCCTGCGTGGTCTCGCAAAGCGCGATTACCAAGAAGCTGATGCGGCCCATAACATCACTTTCGAGATTCAGGAGGGGGAGTTTGTCGGGTTTCTTGGACCCAATGGGGCAGGTAAAACGACAACCCTGAAAATGTTGGCAGGATTGCTCTATCCGACCCACGGGACAGCTCAAGTTCTGGGTTTTATTCCCTGGCATCGCAAGGATGATTACCGTCGTCAATTCTCCCTGTTGCTAGGGCAAAAAAATCAATTATGGTGGGATTTGCCTGCTCGAGAATCGTTGGAATTGAACGCACGAATTTATGGCATCCCTCAGCCACGTTTCCAAAAGCGTTTGGGTGAACTCACCGAACTCCTTCAGGTGGGTGAGAAACTGAATGTGATGGTTCGCGAACTCTCGCTTGGAGAACGTATGAAGATGGAGTTGATTGCCTCTCTTCTCCATGAGCCCAAGATTCTTTTTCTCGATGAACCAACGATCGGTCTGGATGTGGTTTCTCAAAAAACGGTCCGAGAGTTTTTAAGGCACCTGAATCAAACCCAGAAAACTACAATCATCCTGACCAGTCACTACATGGCGGACATTCAGGAACTCTGCCAGCGAGTCATCATCATTGATAAAGGCAAAATATTCTTCGACGGGAAGCTGGAGCAGGTGATTGATCGATTCGCGGACTCTAAACTGATCACCATTCAAACCCCTGTGGAGCCGGAAGGAGTCTCCGTGCCCCTCACTGGACTGGGGGAGATCGTGGAAAAGGTGCCAGGATCCATCAAACTCAAGGTTCGGCGGGATCGTGTAATCCCAGTGTGTAAAACGATTTTGGATACCTTACCCGTGCTGGATCTCGACATCCAAGAAGTGCCGATCGAGGACATCATCAGACAACTTTTCAGCCAACCCAAAGACCGCTAAGTCCATGGTCAATAACCCATCGACCAGCGGTGGGCGATGTAGAACGCGGCCCCGATAGCAAGTCCTGTAATCAACCCCACGAGGATGGTCCAGAAGCGGATGGTGCTTCGGCGCTTGCGATTGGCACGACCCATCCCCGGTAGTAAATAATACCGATGAGCTTCACCATTTTTGTTCTTAGGTCGCCCGAACATGTCTGTCTGGTGAGGATACCATCGTGCTCAAGGTGAAGCAACGATGTTTGCGGTCAGGAACTGGCACTCGTGTAGTGTCGAAGTGAAAACCGCCATAGGATTTCGGATAACACGCACCACACCCCTGTGATGACCAAGAGTAGGGTCATGGGCCATGCCGAGCCGAGGTTTTGGAGCAGGAGTTTTGCGGGCACATTCGCGATAAGTAGCATGGGCAGCGCAAAGGTAAAAATGATTTTGAACGATCCTTGAAACGCGCTCTGCGGCATGCGGGCGATGTTGAATAGATTGTAATAACACCAAACCACACCCTGCGATCTTACGGTCCAAAAAGCAGAAACGGCTAGGATCAGAACCAAGGCGTAGTGGATGCACACCCCTGCTGCGCTTAAGATCAAGAACCCCAATAATTGTGACCATGTTGGTTCGATCCGCAATTGATGGCAGGCATACCCGACAACGACGAGGGCCATCCCGGCGTTGATAAACCCTCCTAAATCAACCTTACGCAGCGAAATTAAGAACCGCGTGTTCACAGGGAGAAGGAGAAGAAAATCGAGTTTGCCAGTGCGGATCAGTTCCGAAAGGTCCGTCACATTTGTTAGAAAGAGTGCCGTGAAAAGTTGCTGGATGAATTGTGCAGTTCCGATGAGCAAAACCACTTCCCATTTTGTCCATCCAGCGATGCTATCGGTATGCGAATAGATGACCGCAAAATAACTGAGCTGCAAGGCAAACCAAAGGGCCTCGACGACAATCCAGAGGAGGAAATTGGACTTAAATCCCATCTCACGAACAAGGGAGTTTCTCCACAGGGCAGCATAAATGCCGAGGTAACGTCTGAATGTCGTTGCGGTTGATTGGGTGGATTTCATGGTTGGTGCAATCAAATCAACCACCCGCCGCTGTGTATCTCCGAATTCCGCGATTCCATGCCAATCGTGCCAATCCAAAAAAAGCAATCACCCAAAAAAGCTGTATGCCCAACCCGTGCCACAGCACGGGGCCTTGAGCGCGTTCCAAATAAACG
>SXGU01243325.1_pt1 | contig 24297 bp, 25 predicted proteins | sample 3174531 | NCBI WGS metagenome assembly SXGU01 (sample SAMN11356863, study PRJNA531348) | freshwater metagenome | isolation source: freshwater sample F1-140 | place: China: Fuxian Lake, Yuxi | collected 2017-12-25
AGAAGGCATGGGCGAGGCCGTGCTGCCGCGCGCGCTGAACTTCACCATCTGGCTTACCGCTGCGGGAACACTGGTGTTTGGGATTGTACCGGGCCCATTAATGAGTTTTGTGGAGAGTTCTGTACGCGGCATCTTTTAGTAGGCGTATTGCTGTGTGAGTGAGTTGCGAGCCTGTCCGAGTGACGGGCTCGCGTTGTTTACAGGGCTTACAAGTCGCAATGTGCAATTATCAAGCACCGGCAAGCTTGGGGACTGAAGGTCCCTGCACTGGACACCGGCACCGGTGCGAGTGCGCCATGAGCTTTCCGCCCGTGTGTGCGGTGTGGAGGCGGGGTGGGGCGGTATCTCAATTAATCGCTGTTGATCGTTCCAACTAGGGCGCGATAGTTCGATGTAATTCAACAGATCATCCATTGCCCGATTTACCAACCGGGGTGACTTCTCCACTAGGCGAAATGGGGTCGAAAACTCCAGGCTTGGCTTATCATCTGTGATGATTGCGGCCGCTTCATAGTAACCTTTCAGCTCTTCGCCCTCGAACAGCAGCAAATTGAAAATGGCTTCAGGAGAGTTTAAACTGGTTAATTGCAGATAGCTCCGGTCCTCAGGTTTCAGGAGAGAAAAACTGCTGCGCAGTGCGGCTAAGCCGAGTGCAATTGGATTTGCGGATCCGATAATTATTAGCTCGTTGCTATTTTGTTTTGCAAGATATTGCGTTCGAAGGTTATTGGCGCCTTTTATCTCATAATCAACATTCTCCCCTTTGCGTAAGTTGACGAACACCATCTGGTGGGGAAAAACAGAATTGAAGGTTTTGTAAAACCCCTGAAATTCTTCCGGCTTTAGATCGTAGAGGGGGAACCATTGAAAATATAGCCCGTCCGGGCTGAGCCTGCTTTTTGAAATTTCCAAGAACTCTTTGGTGAACAGCAGAGACGAGAATGACTGGTAGAGCTCCAGCGAATGATTGGCTATGACATCGTATTTGTTTTGTGTTCTCAACAGGTAATGCCTGGCATCATCGAAAACAATCTCGTGATTGGCATTGAAGACTCCGGCGTTAATCATTTCGAAGAAGCCGGCTGTTTTCAGGACTTTCGGCTCAATTTCCACGGTGGTTGTCTTGGTGTGCCGGCTCAGAATACTGGAGGAGGCCCCCGTTCCAAATCCAATGACGAGGGAGTTTTGGGCGCGCGGATTGGCCAAAACGGGCAGCTACCCCAGTAATGTGCTGGTTCTAACATCGCTGAGGCGCAGGCTGCTTGATCCTTGGCCGTTCAACAACAGCCGCTTTATGGCGCCAAATTTTCCCTGCCCGATCACCGTTACGTAGCCATAGTCGCCTTCTTCATAAAACAGGAATTTTTGATCGCCCAGATTGTTGGCATTGTAAATGCCGCAGGCCCCGCCGTTATAAAGGCTGGTGAGGCTGTAATTACCGCAATAACTCAGGCCAACGAAAACCGCCACCAGCGGCGGAGCGAAGAACTTCAGTTTGTCCGGGTGGCTGTGAAAGAGGGTCAAAACTCCCGCGCCAACATTTAGCAGGGCGCCGATAATGATGGTGTAACGGACCTCCATGTTTGGCAGCAGTATGAATCCTGCCAGCAGGGAGCCCGTGACTGCGCCGAGATTATTGGCGGAGTACAGCTCCCCGATGCCTTTCCCGACGCTGCTACCCAAATATGATTTGGCGAGTATCGGGAAGGTTGTGCCCATCAGTGTGGTTGGTACCAGCAGCAATAAATATATGCAGCTGAATTCAGCAAGGTAATACAGAAAAGGTGTTTTGATGACGGAGACTGTCTGCAGGACTGAGGGCAGCAATGAGAACAAGCTAAGCAGTAACAATGCATAAGCGGCAATGCCAAATTCAACGATTGAATAAAGCAGCAATGGCCGGCCAACAGCATCGATCCAAAAGCGTATGAGGAAGCTGCCAAGCGCCAATCCCAGCATGAATGCCGTCGGAATTAGTGCAACAACATATACCGTTGACTGAAGGACCGATGTGATCGGCTGGATCCACGACACTTGAAAAGTTAATGTAGCCATTCCGGACAGAAAAAGGGCCAGCAGCATTAACCAAGCGGGGCGCTGCTAGTTTGCATCTGTGGGATAGTGTCCGGGTAGCATTGCCAGAATTAGCAGCAGTGTTCCAGCCCCGATGTTGATCATGCCCTTAATTTCGGAAGTTGTTCTGAAACCAAAAACGGGCACTAAAAGGAAGCCGCTGGCAAAAGCTCCAAGCGCGGATCCAAGGGAGCTGATTGAATAAAGGGCGGCGCTCCTGCCGCAAGCCACTTGCTTCCAGAATGGCTTCTGCCTCAAGGCAGTCAGCTATCACCGCCAGCAGCTTGCGCCGGGCGAAAGTGAAGCTGCTCCACGACCTAGGTCAAGAATGTCTGGGTCCCGTAGGGAGAATGACGGGGGTCCCGGCCGCGGTTGTTTAGGTTTTCTGGCCTAGGGTTTCGGCTGCAAAGCGGATGGCTCATCGAGCCCGAGCGCGCGACGGGGGAGATCGAGGGCCGCGAGGCAGGATGGCCCGTCTCCTGCGCCGTAGGCCGCCTCGGCATCCAGCCGGCCCCACATGATGGCCGTGTAGGCTTCGTCGCGTAGCGTCGGCTCGGCGCCCAACGCAGCCGTGACCTCGGTCATCCAGGCCCAGCACCTCTCGAGTGCCGCTTCGGGGGGCGCCTCGCCGGCTACGGAGCAATTCCCGACAACGCCGATTGCGGCAATGAGGGCGGCCGCACCGTACCAGTGTCGTGTCACGGATAGGATTTTTAAGGCCGATCGCACCCTTACATATTACGCGCTGCCCACGCTCTTGTCAATTACCAAGTTTAAGCTTGACCACAACCAACAATTTACTTCGAGTAAAAGACCACATTTGCTCAAAATTCTATGGAGGTTAAGCCGCGTTTCCAAACTCGAATTGTACAACGTCGGCAAACTGGTGCTAGCAGTCCACCACTCACCTCGCCACGCCAGCGCCTGCACCACGCCGACTAAAGCGCCTCCGCGTGTGCCGTTACTGCACCGGATGAAGATCATGTGGGTATGGTAATCAAGGTAATCATGTAAATCATAGTCGTGGAGGATGCATGAACAAAGGTAAATTTGGCGGTTTTTTCTCGTTTGTGGATGATAACCTGATCCGGCTGGAGGTGGTGGCGCTGGTCATCTTCTCGCTGCTGTAGCCCAAGTTTTTGACGCCGGTCAACATGGTGAACACGCTGTGGCGGGTGGCGGTATTGAGCTTGTTGGTGATTGTCCAGGCGTTCACCCTGATCACCGGAACTTTGACCTGTCGTCCGAGTCCACCATGGGGCTGACGGCGATGGTGGCGGCGCTGCTGCTGGCCATTGCCGCCAAGCTGGCGGTCGGCCTGCTGATCACCCGGCGGAAGATGAACAACTTCTGCCCGGTCGACGGTTGGCGGCTAGTGCAGACCGTGGTGTGCGACACAAGGAATATGAAAGTGCGCGCATATGTCCCGCTCTTCATGGAGGGGTCGCCGGAGTACCGCGAGCTGGTGCAGAAACTGCAGGTTCATCCTGAAAAGCGTCTGTTGTTCGACCCCGAGCTGGTCTACGACCCGGAGATGGTGCTCTTCCTGACCTAAAGTGTCGACCAGGCCGACTGGGCGCACACGCTGCAGGTGCACCCCGATAGCAGCGCCAGCGTGGCGCGCCACCGCCCAAGACAGTTGGACTACAATGTGTGCTGGATCTACCGCACCCCTAACCAGGATGCGCTGGGCATGGAGCCCTGCACGGGGGAGGTGGATGGTAACCTGCGCTCGCTGCCCGGCGACGCATCGTTTGCCTGTGATCTGGAGATCGGCGCGCTGATGCCCGAGGAAGCCTGGCGTGGGGAGCAGCTGATCCAGCAGGTGCTGAAGCAGGCATGATCAGGAAATCCGCATGGAACATTGCATTCGGTGCGCTACGCCCGGTACTGTTTGTCATTGACATATTTCAAAAAGTGCTACAATTTACTGATGATGGCATTCACGCCACACATTCTTATTTTCCTTGGTTTCTACGGCACTAACTGTCGGACTGCTGGTTCTTCATGCCGCGTTGACAGGCACAGAATGCAGCATTTCGACAAGCTTGACAAACCATCGAGTCACGGCTAATATTGAGACACTCGACGAAAGGCTTTCAGATATGTTCAAAAAAACCGCATTGCCTTGTATGTGCAGAAAGCCCCCCTGGCCGCATCTCTCTAGCACATTAACAAACGTACATAAGTCTTGAAGTAAGCTTTGACTAGCGTATGGTCTGGGAAGGTAACAATAGTGCCCGAGGAGGACAAATAGCCAGAAAAAATTTGTGCCTTTTGGATAAAACATTGCCAAGCATTTTTTGAAAAGAATTGTGTGCTCATTACAAAAAGGAGGAAATGTTATGAATCGTAATCGTGTTATCTCTTATGTTGTGACTTTGGTGGGTGCATGTGCAGTACTGCTGTCTTCGTGCGTAGCTGCACCAGCCGCTAGTAATGTGCCAGCACCAGCGGCTCAATCCGCTCCGGTGGACGCGGGCTCCACTTCGGCCGGCGTGCCACGAACGATCTGCATGACCACGTTCAGCTTGCAGATTGGCTACTTCCAATCTAGCGTCGCAGGGGCGCAGAAAGCAGCCGACGAGCTCGGCGTGAAACTCGTGGTACAAGACCCGCAAGCTGATGCGGGCAAGCAGGTCACGCTCATTGAGGACTGCCTCTCGATGAAGCCAGATGCACTGATCGTGGACCCGATCGAATCGAGTTCGCTCGCGGGCGTCCTCAAGGAGGCCGCAGACAAGGGCATTCCGGTCGCGACCCTCGACACGCCTGTCGACAGCCCGGCCATCGTGACGTGGATCGGCGTCCCGCAGTACGAGGCATCGTACGGGTTCTGCGAGTTCATGGGTGGATGGATCATCGGAAAGCTCAATGCTAGTGCGAAGATTGGCATCATGCTTGCCTCGACCGAGGTCCAGCTCGCGCGCCGTGACGGCTGCGTAGCAGCGCTCGCCGCGGTACCGGGGGCGAAAGTGGTCGCCGAAGGGGACGGACGCAACATTCTCGAGCGGGCCACCGCGGAAGCTGAGGACATGCTTACCGCTCACCCCGACATCAACGTAATCTACGCGACAGGCGATCCCCAGCTGCAGGGTGGTCTGGCTGCTGCCGCCGCGCAGGGTCGCGACATCGCCTTCTTCGGATGGGACGATATCCCGGAACCGTTCCTCAAGCCCCTTGAGGAAGGCCGCATCGTCGGTTTCATGAAGCAGAAGCCTGACGTCGGTGGGTATACTGCCGTCACGCTGCTCAACGACCACCTGAATGGCAAGACAATCCCGGCGCGGTTCACGTACAACCCGGACGTGGTCACCCAGGGCAACGTCGAAAAGTTCAAGTAGTCCCAGCGGACTAACGAAAGGCCCGCGGGTCCAAGCTGCCGCGATTTCGCGGCAGCTTGGACCCTTCTTTGCCCTTCTGTTGTGATGAGACCGTGAGCACAGGCAGCCTCGCCACCCTAGGACCCATCGCTCGCCTTCTGAGCGACCGCCGACATCTTGTGCTGCTGGCCGTGCGATACGGCCTGTTCCTAGTGCTCGCGATCTGGATCGCCGTCATGAGCTTCGCCTCCGAGCACTTCTTGACGGTTTCGAACATGCTAAATGTGAGCCGGCAGGCAGCTCCGATCGTGATCATCGCTGTGGGCATGACGCTGGTGATGGCGACCGCGGGCATCGACCTCTCAGTGGGATCACTCGTGGCCCTCATCTCGATCCTGATCGTCGAGTTGTTCGGTCTTGGCCTTCAGACTTGGATCGTCATCCCGGCGGTACTCGTCGTGGGTCTCATCTCGGGCCTGCTGAATGGTGCGTTCGTGCGTATCGGTCTACCGCCCTTCGTCGTGACCCTCGCTGCGCTCGTATCCCTGCGAGGCATTGCGTTCGTGATCAGTGGGGGCTACGCGACACCCGTCGGGAATGAGCTGGTGCTGTGGTTGGGTCGGGGTGACATCGCAGGAGTCCACGTGCCGATCGTGCTTGCGGCGATCGCATCCATCGCCGGTTGGGTTGTCTTGAACAAGACCCGCTTCGGTCTCTACGCACTGGCCGTGGGAGGTCGCGAGGACGCGGCACACGCCATGGGCATCAACGTCGGCCGGATGAAGTTGGCCGTGTACGGCACGGTGGGCACTCTGGGGGCCGTTGGGGCCGTCGTGTTGACTGGACGGCTCGGGAACGGCTCGCCGAATGCGGGTATGTTGCTTGAGCTTGACGTGATCGCGGCGATCGTCCTTGGCGGCACCAGCTTATTCGGTGGGGTGGCAACGATCGGAGGGACCGTGGCTGGCGCGCTCTTCCTGAACGCTGTCCGAAACGGCCTCAATCTGATGGGGGTCGACCCTTACTGGGTCCAGGTCGTGACTGGCTGGATCCTTCTGCTCGCCGTGCTCGTAAACACTGTCGTCAACCGGCGTGTGACCGAATGGGCACGGGCCGCGCGGATCGACGATCAGCCAGAGGCCTGACCGATGACCACTCCGCTCATCGAGATGCGCGATATCACGAAGACTTTTGGAGCGGTGGTCGCGCTGCGCCATGTGTCGCTGACCGTCCAGGCCGCCGAGATCGTCGGCTTGGTCGGTGACAATGCGGCAGGGAAGTCGACACTCATGAAGATCCTCGCCGGCGTCCTTAAGCCGGACGTTGGCGAGATCCTACTCAACGGTAACCAAGTGCAGTTCGACGGCCCGATGGACGCGCGCGCGTCCGGTATCGAGATGGTGTACCAAGACTTCGCCCTGGTTCCGGAGCTGTCGGTCACCCAGAACATCTTCCTTGGACGTGAGCTCACCGGCGGGGGTTTCCGCAGCCGTTTCCTCGACAACCGTCGGATGAACGAGCGGGCGGCCCACCTCATCGAGAGATTGGGGCTGCGGATCCCCCCGGTGGACACGCCTGTACGGGCAATCTCCGGAGGACAGCAGCAAGCGGTCGCCATCGCCAGGGCCACGGCCTTCGAGGCGCGGCTGGTGATCATGGATGAACCGACCGCGAGTCTCGGGGCGTCCGCAATCGAGAAGGTGCGCCAGTCTCTCGTGCAGCTGAAGAACCACGGCGTTGCGGTCATCGTCATCTCGCATCGGCTCGAGGACATCATCTCGACAGCAGACCGCGTCGTCGTGCTGAAACACGGGCACTTGGTCGGTGAGCGCCCCGTCGCCGAGACACATGGGGATGAGCTTTTGTACATGATCGTCGCAGGCAAGGATCCGAAGCAGCCAACTGACGCGCTCACGAGTCAGTCGGCCTAGTTGTGTCCTTGCACATGTCGGACCAAGGCCGCGTCTTGGTGATCGGGAACTGCACTCTCGATGCCTCATTCCGTCTGCCTCGATTTCCGAAGCCGGGGGAGACACTGCTGACCGACGAACAGTCGCAGGACGTCGGCGGCAAGGGCGCGAACCAAGCTGTGGCCGCAGCGAGATGCGGGGTGACGGTTTCGTTCTGCTCCGTGGTCGGGTCGGACGAGTCTGGCCGTCTGATCAGGTACCGACTCTGCGATGAGGGCATCGATGTCGAACGTGTCCGTCAAGTCAATGAGCCGACCGATCAGTCCATCATCTACGTGACGCCGGGTGGTGAGAACAGTATCGTGAGCACGCACGCCGCCGCTAACACGATGACCACGAGTGACGTCGACCGCTCGCTCATGGGAGCCGCGAACAACGATGTCGTCCTTATGCAAGGCAACCTGGCACAGGGACTGACCGGCTATGCGCTCGAGCGAGCACGTGCTGGCGGTATCACGACGATCTTTAACCCAGCGCCGATCCAGTACCCCTTCGATGAGCTGTGGGCGTTCGTGGACCATGCGATCCTTAACGTGGTCGAGATGGAGCATCTGACCGGGTGCGTCGACCCTGAGGCCGGCGCGCGATCCCTACTGGACCGAGGCGTGGGCTACGTCACGATCACCTTGGGACCAGGCGGAGCCATCTCCGCGTCCCGTGCAGGCGTCGAAGTGGCGCCAGCCGAGCAAGTGGACGCCGTTGACACGACAGGAGCGGGTGATGTCTTCTGTGGGGTCTTCGCTTCGGCGCTGGCGATGAGATATCCCGTGGTGAAGGCCACACGTCTTGCTGTCCGCGCTGCGACCATGGCGGTGACTCGCCGCGGTACCCAGTCAGCGTTCCCCACATCGACCGAGATCGGCCGACTCATGGAGTGGGCGCCCTGAGCACGCGAAGCCTATCGGCCAGCGGTGGTGACGCTCAGAAGGCGTTCATCGGCGCAGCCCCCGGGTCCACCTTCTCGGAATGGATGCGCAGTCAGGCGAGCGAAACCTGGGACCGCATGGTGGGCCATCGCTTCGCACGCGATGTCGCTGCCGATAGCCTGCCACCAGGTGTCTTGCAGCGCTACCTCCTCTACGAGCACGACTTCGTCGAGGTCGCGGTTACGATCTTCGGTTATGCACTCGTCAAGGCACCGACGATCAGCGAGCAGACTCGGCTGGGGCTTGTCATCCGAGAGTTGACGACCGACCAGCTGACCTACTTCGACCGGGTATTCGCGCAGCTCGGTGTGACGCCCGAGATGCGACACGCGGCCTCGCGGCCGCCCACCGTCATGGCCTTTCGGGAAGGCATGCTGGCGCTCGCAGCCCACCGGACCTATGAGGAAATCATCAGCGGCATGACGGCTGCCGAATGGATGTATCTCACGTGGTGCAGTGACGCCCATGCGCGCGGGCCTCGCGATCCAGTCGCAGCCGAGTGGGTCAAGCTCCACGTCGACCAGCCGTTCGCTGACCAGGTCGGGTGGATGAGGAGCCAAATCGACAAGTACGGCCCGTCACTCGCGCCGTGGCAGCAGGAGCGGCTTGCGGAGTCGTTCCGCCGCACGCTCGAACTGGAGATCGCCTTCCACGACGCCCCCTATCAGCTCGAAACCCCGGAACACGTCGCGTCGAAGGAGACCGGTTGACATGAGCACGAAAGATGGGGGCGTAGCGCCCTCTCGCGGCAACGCACTAGTCGTCGTGTTCGGGCGCCTGCGCGTGGCCATCGGCGTCGTCCACTGCCTCGCGCTCCCCGGATCTCCCGCCTACGACGGTGCCAGCATCGACACGATCTGCGACCGTGCCTTGGCTGATGCCGTAGCCTACGCGGATGGAGGCCTTCACGGTCTCATCATCGAGAACCATGGAGACATTCCTTTCTCGAAGCCAGAGGACATCGGACAAGAGACGGCAGCTGCGATGGCTGTCATCACCGACCGGGTCCGGCGTGAAGTGGGCCTTCCGCTTGGCATCAACGTGCTGGCTAATGGTGCGCTCACGGCTCTCGCTGTCGCAAAGGCGGCGGGGGCATCGTTCATCCGTGTCAACGAGTGGGCGAATGCATACGTCGCGAACGAGGGCATCATAGAGGGACCAGCCGCTAGGGCCACGCGCTATCGCTCGTGGCTACGAGCCAACGACGTGGCTGTGTTCGCTGATGTTCACGTGAAGCACGGCGCGCATGCCATCGTTGCCGACCGAACCATCTCTGAATTGACGCGCGACGTCGAGTTCTTCGACGCCGATGGAGTGATAGTCACCGGCCAGCGGACCGGGGACGCAGCGGCTAGAGAGGAGGTCCAGGAGGTTCGTGATGCAACGCCGCTCCCTCTGCTGATCGGAAGCGGTGTCACCAGGGAGAATGTCGGTGCGCTCATGGAACTAGCAGACGGCGTCATCATCGGCAGCTCGCTCAAGCGGGGTGGCGCTTGGTGGGGCCCTGTGGATGGCGGGCGCGCCCGGGAGTTCATGGCTTTGTTTCGCTAGGAAGGACGCACTGCGTCCACGCGTCACGTAGCGGGCCTTGGCCCGAGGGATTGGTCATGTCAATCCGGAACCTCCACTGACGGGGCTTACCGACCACACCACTAGAACCTTTTTCTCCCGTTGTCAATACCGGGGAACTAGTAGGTTCTAAAGCTATGAACCGAGGTCTGTTCGTGCTTATAAGTACCCGTGAAATTCCCATAATGGTTCCTGCCGTTCCTACACTATCACAAATAGAATCTATCAAAATCCCTTTCAATTGATCAATGATCTACTTACCCAATTGCTCAAATCCATCAAATATATCGTTGTTTGATAATTGATTGGTGAAAAAGGTGTTGGGTTCTTTAGCAATTTCAGCTGCCCTTGAAATCATGGCGTCAATGACTGACTTTGATACTTTTCCATCGGGGCTTTCAATGATTTCTAATTGGGCCCCTAAGGTACGCATCAGATTTATCTTTTCCTTGCTGAAAGCGTTGGATGTAACATACCTGAAAGGGTAGCCCTTTATCGAACAAATCAAAGCAAGGGCAGCACTTATTTTGTCGCTCAGGTCAGACTGGGATGCGAAAGCTTTGACGCTGCTGGCGGCGGGGGTGTACATGGCTCACATCTCCTTGTTGTGCGAGCTAGTTTAACGGGGCTCCCAGTGTCCCCTGCGGGGGTGTCCCGCGCGGGGGCTGAGTAGCTCATCGGCTTGCGCCCGCCCTGCGCGGCTTCTTTCAGAAGCGCGGGTGAGGATGGCCGTGGTGACCGTGGCAAAGTAGCGCGCGCTCCAGCCGGCATAACGGTCTTCGTCCTCCGGACTGAGCGGCAGCACGCCAGGGCACCTAACGGCTGCTGCCACCGCCTTGAGCGTGCGCTCAGTGGCAGCCTGCACCGCTGCCTCGCGGAAACGGTTCTCAAAGCCCATGCTGTGGGCCAAATCGTTACGCCCGACAAACACCGCGTCCACCCCCGGCACAGCGGCAATGGCGGGGCATTTTCCACGCCCTCAGGGGTTTCGACCATTACCACCAGCGCCACATCTTGGATGTTGCGCTGGGTGTGCGCCGGACCGCCAAAGCCACCGTAGCCAGCCGCGCAGGTACACGTAAACGTGTACACGCCGTCGGTGCAGGTGCCACCGTTGAGGCAGGGATTAGGCGCGCATTCGTTGACTGAGCGCAAGCGAGTTTCTGGATCGGGTTGCGTTATTGATACCGCCACCGCGCAAGCATCGGCACCGCTAATTTGGGGTGCTGGCACCGAACCCGCCGTGGCGGGAACCGGTGACGGCGCAGGCTGGGCGGAAGCTGGCTGCGGGGCGTAAGCCACCGCGGCCAAAGGCAGCGGATGTAGACAGCGGCGCTCCGCGGAGCGGACACCCGGCGCGATATTTGAGAATATTGAGGCGGTTGCGGTTCGCACAAAGTAAGACTTGACAAAAATTAGACCTGGCGGGTAAAATTTTATAAGTGCGGGGCTGAGTTTGGTCTCACCGCGGACAATCTACCTGCTGACGGCAACCTTTTTTTTCGCGGCCAGTAACATACGGTATTTTTCAGTGGCACCTTGATAACTTAAATAGGGAGGACTTGTGATGAAAGTACAAACTGAGTTAGGTCGCTCAGACGCTACGGCAACAGCTGGTGGTCTATTTCTCCGCCGGTCGTCCGGTCTTGTCCGCGAGTTTTCGGCGCGCGATGCTCTCGTCTTCAACTTAATCGCCTTCTCGCCGGGTCTCTCGATCGCCTTGCTCCCGCTGTCTCTGGCGCTGACGGTCCCAAACGTGGACGTTTTCGCATTGACCGCCGTCGCTGTCGCCTTCGCCATCTGCAACGGCCTTACCTACGCCTATCTCTCCGCCGCTATGCCTCGTTCTGGAGGCGAGTACGTGTTTCTGGGCCGATCGGTCAGCCCGGTGATTGGCTTCGTGGCCAACTGGGGCTTCACCTGGTCGCAGATCCTTGGCATGGCTTTCTACGCCTCCTTCACCGTCTCGTTCGCCATCGCCGTGTCTTTCTTTATTATCGGCGCGACGCTGGAAAACGCTACGATTCTTTCTTGGTCCGATTCGGTGGCTCAGCAGTGGCCCACATTCCTCATAGCGACTGCTATGGTCATGGTCGTGGCGGTTGTGCTCACACTAGGACCGCGGCTGACACGGTGGTTCCTCAACGCCCTGTTTATCCCCGCCCTGCTCGGCTCTCTGGTGACAATGTATGTGTTGGCGACAACCTCGCATTCCAAGTTCATCTCGCAATTCAACAGCTTTATGGCAGTGTACGGCGGCGGTCGCACCTATGAGAGTGTTGTGGCCGCCGCTGCCGCGGACGGTTTCATCGAGCAGGCGCACACGTTTGGCACGCTCCTCGACGCGATGCCGATCGCCGCGTTCTTCTTCATCGGTTTTACCTACTCGGCATACATCGGCGGTGAGGTGAAGGAGCCGGGCAAGACCCAGCCGAGAGCCATCATGGTCTCCTTGGCGGTCTGCACGCTGTTCTACGTCGTCAACCTTGGCCTCTTTTTTAATATCGTCGGCCAACACTTTTATAACTCCTTTGTCTTTCTCGCATCCACCGAGGCGGGGACTGGACTTCCCGCGGGCGGTGTCCCCGTTATTAACATGTTCGCGGGGATGATGACCAGCAGCCCTGTACTGAACGTCCTGATGGGCCTAAGCTTCTTAATCTGGCCTTTCATTTTGCTGTTTGCGATGGCAACGGTGTGCTCGCGCAACCTGTTCGCGTGGTCGTTCGACCGCATCCTACCGCACGCAATCACCACGGTTGACCGACGGTTCAGCTCTCCGTGGGTGTCGACGCTGCTGATCGTCGTGGCGACAGAGATCTTTCTCGCTTTCTACGCCTTCACGACGGTTTTCCAGAATATTACCAATTACACGGCAATCTTCTCGGTCGCGTTCTGGTTGGCGAGCTTCGCTGCGATCCTGCTGCCATACCGGCGGCCCGACATCTTTGAGGCCGCGCCGCCTTCTGCCCGCAAGCGGATCGTGGGCGTGCCGGTGATGAGCCTGGTTGGGGTCGGCAACCTGGTGCTCTTCACGCTGTCGCTGATAGGGGTGATCCGCTTTCCGGCGTTCAGCGGGCCGAACGGCACGGGCGCGATCTTGTTCGTAGTGGGCATCTATGTGAGCGGCTTAGCGATCTTCGTGATGTCGCAGCAGATTCAAGCCCGCCGCGGTGTTGATCTCTCGCTGATATACAAAGAGATTCCGCCGGAATAGCGGCAGCGTGCGGATCTTCTTTGCAACCGACCTGCATGGGTCGGATCGATGCTTTGCGAAGTTCGTCAACGCGGGAGCCTTCTACCAGGCTGACGCCGTCATCCTCGGCGGCGACATTACCGGCAAGGCCGTAGTGCCATTTGTCGAGGAGAACGACGGCGTCCGCGTGCGTTTCCTCGGTGAGGAGCGTGTCTTCTACGGCGACGAGATCGCAGATCTGGAGAAGCGGGTCGCTGACACCGGCTACTACGCGCATCGTTGCAGCCCGGAAGAGGCGGCGTGCCTGAGCTCCCAGCCGAGCCTGATCAAACCGATATTTCTCGAGCTCATGCTCGCTCGGGCACGGAGATGGATGGCCCTCGCTTCCGAGCGGCTGGCGCCACTGGGCATACCATGTTTCGTCAACGCGGGCAACGACGACCCGCATCCGGTAGACGACATCGTGCGGGCCAGCAATTACGTGCAGTTTTGTGAGGGCGAGGCGCTGCGGTTGCCTGACGGCACGGAACTCGCTAATTGCGGCTACGCTAACCAGACGCCGTGGAGCTGCCCGCGCGATGTCTCGGAGGTCGAACTCGAGGCGCGGCTCGATGCGGTCGTAGCAAAGCTTGAAGACCCGGGGCGTGCGATCCTCAACTTCCACTGCCCGCCCTACAACACCGTCATCGACAGCGGCCCGGTTCTGGGCGAGGATATGCGCCTCAAAGCGAGCGCAGCCGGCGTGCTGTCTCAGCCCGTCGGCAGCACCGCGTGTCGGCGCGTAATTGAGCGGGTGCAGCCTATGCTTGGCCTTCACGGGCACATCCACGAGTCCCGGGGCACGTTCCGGCTCGGCAAGACGCTCTGCATCAACCCGGGCAGCGAGTATACGGAGGGAATTCTGCGCGGCGCCCTACTAGAGTTGTGCGGTGGAAAGCTTAAGAGCCACCAACTAACGGCGGGCTGAGAGGCGGGTTCCATGACAACCTTATCTGATAGAGTGCTGGCCCGGGCCGAGGCCGAGGTCGTGCCTCTGCTCCAGCAGATGGTCAAGTTCGATACGACGATCATCAATCACGACGACGAGGCTCGGCAGGACGGCGAGCATCAGGCGTTCCTGGCCTCCTATCTGCGGGAACTGGGCGCGGAGGTCGACCTGTTCGAACCGTCGGTTGAGGAGTTCTCCGGTCATCGCATGTTTCGCCCAAACCAGACCTTCAAGGGCCGGCCGATTCTTTGGGCGCGTATCCCGGGTACTGGCGGTGGCCGGTCGCTTCTCTTTAACGGCCACTACGACACGGTGGTCGTCGATCCGGTCGGCGACTGGACCCACGGTCCGTGGAGCGGGGAGGTCGCCGATGGTCGGCTGTACGGGCGCGGCTCGTGTGATATGAAGGGCGGTATCGCGTGCGCACTCGCGGTGGCGACAGCGCTTGTTGCCGAGGGTGTGCGCCTGCCCGGCGACCTGCTCTTCAACGTGGTGCCGTTTGAAGAGGTGAATGGTATGGGCACAATCGCGACCATGCTCCGCGGATTGCGTGCCGACGCCGCAGTCTGCTGCGAGCCCACGGAGCTTAATACGCTCGTCGCCTGCCGTGGCATCCTTCTCGGCCGCATCGACGTCCGAGGCCGCTCGGCCCACGCGGAGGAGATCCAACCGCATCACTCGGAGGGTGGGGGCGTGAATGCGATTGACAAGCTGATTGACGTGATGCTCGCTATCCGCCGCATGAACGACGACTGGCGAACGCGCCCCGACAAGCGGCACTGGCTCCTATCGACGCCGTCCGTGCTGACGACCGTGACCGGCGGCGGCGCCTTCGCCTCCAATTGGCCGGCCGCGGCTTGGGCGATTCTGAACTGCTGCTACGTGCCGGGCGAGGCGGATGCTGACGGCTACGGGAGCCGCGTCAAAGCCGAGATCGAAGCGTGCGTGGACGCGGCTGCCGCCGGCGACGGGTGGCTCCGTGACCATCGCCCGACAATAGAGTGGCTCTTAGATATGCCTCCGGACGAGGTCGACCGGGAGCACCCCTTAGTACAGGGGATCAGTGCGATTGCTCGCCGGCAGGGCGCGCCGGATAACCACTTAGTTGGCTTCGACACGTGGGCCGATCAGGTGATGCTGATTAAGGAGGGCGGTATTCCGTGCGTGTGCTTTGGGCCGGGTTCGATCGGCCGGGCGCACGCTGCGGACGAGTTTGTCCCCGTGGACGACCTCGCAGTATGTACTCGCATCTACGCCGAACTGGCGGCGACTTGGACGGCCAGTTCCAAACCAGTTACAGTTTAGGGTACAGGAGGACACCATTGAGTGCTAGAAACATCGCCCGCACGGCGGAACGTAGCCGCGAGTTGCCGCAGCATCCGCTCGATCCGCTGACGCCGACAGAGCTCGAAGCGGTCGTCGCTGCAGTCCGCCGTCACCGGACGGTCGACCACCGCCATCTATTCGCGGGCGTTCAGCTCGAGGAACCGTCGAAGGCCGTGGTTGCCGGCTGGCAGAAAGGTGCCCCGTTGCTGAGAGCCGCCCGCGTAGCAGTGTGGGACTGCGAGCACGCAGTGTTGAGCGAAGCCGTTGTTGGCGTAAGTGGTTCGGTCGGAGCCTGGTCCGAAGTGCCTGGCAGTCAGGCCCCCGTGATGGTGCCGCAGGTGAACATTGCGAAAGAGGCTGCTAAGGCCGACCCGCGCGTGATCGAGGGACTCCGACGTCGAGGCGTTAAGGAGGTCGATGATCTTCATATCGAGGCGTGGTCGTTTGGGGGACTCCTCCCCAAGGATGCGGGCGGTCGTCGCCTCATCTGGACGCCGATGTGGGTACGGGCATCACCTGGCGACAACGCTTATGCGCATCCGGTCCACGGGCTTCACGCCGTTGTAGATCTTGACACCGGGAAGGTAATCGATGTCGAGGACCACGGCGAGCGCCCCATTCCGCGCGACAATGGGCATTTTAGGCAGTCTCAGCTGGTCTCGCCGCGTCACGTGCACGCGCTCGAGATCACGCAGCCGGACGGGCCGGGATTCACCGTCGACGGGTGGCAGGTGCGGTGGCAAAAGTGGTCTCTCAGGGTCGGGTTTTGTCCGCGCGAGGGCCTCATTATCCACGACGTCCGCCACGAGGAGGGCGGCATCGAGCGCCGGATCGCGCACCGGTTGTCGATCGCGGAGCTAGTAATCCCGTACGGCGATCCTAGCCCCGGCAGCTACCGCAAGAACGCGTTTGACACGGGCGAGGCCGGCATGGGCCGCTTCACCAATTCGCTGGAGGTAGGCTGCGACTGCCTGGGCGAGATCCGATACCTAGACGTAGCCGTGGCCGACGCCGACGGTAGCGTGCGTGAGATCCCAAACGGCATCTGCCTTCACGAGGAGGACGACGGCGTGCTGTGGAAGCACACAGATCCCGACGGGCACGTCGAGGTGCGCCGGAGCCGTCGGTTCGTCGTCTCGTCGTTCGTCACAGTCGACAACTACGATTACGGCTACTACTGGTACTTCGGGCAGGATGGATCGATCGAATTCGAGGCCAAGCTGACCGGTATCGTTCTGACACTCGCGGGCGAGCCTAGCGAGAAGCCGCGGTACGGCACCGAGGTTGCGCCCGGCGTGATCGCGCCGAACCACCAGCATCTCTTCTGCGCGCGGCTGGACCTTGATATCGACGGCGTGGAAAATACCGTCTTCGAGGTGGACGCGGTGGCTCCGCCGCTCGGCCCCGACAACCCGTACGGCGGTGCCTTCGTGGGGCAGGAGACGCTGCTCGGTTGCGAGTCCGCCGCCCAGCGCCTAGTCGATCCGCTGCGCAGTCGGTGCTGGAAAGTCGTCAACTCCGAAAGCAGGAACCAGCTGGGTGGTGCGGTAGGTTACAAACTCGTGCCGGGTCATCTCACGTACCCGCTGGCCATGCCGGAGTCCGACATTGGCAAGCGCGCGGCGTTCATGTATCGGCACCTGTGGGTGACGCCGTTCGACAGCGCAGAGCGCTATCCTGCAGGCGACTACCCATTCCAGCACCCCGGCGGCGCTGGCCTCCCTGAGTGGACAAGCGCCAATCGCTCGCTCGAGAACACCGATGTTGTGCTGTGGTACGTTTTCGGGGCGAATCACCTGCCGCGCACCGAGGATTGGCCGGTGATGCCCGTCGAGCGCACCGGCTTCCAGTTGAAGCCGCTTAACTTCTTTGCCTGCAATCCCGCGCTGGACGTGCCCGCCCCGGTACCGCGCTGCTCTACGGGAACCTCGCACATTTGATGCAGTTCCACGAGATTGTCGCGGAGGGAAACCGCGTCTTGGTGGCGGCGAGGACGGCGGACGTGCCACTGTGGCTGCTCGGTGGGCTCGGGATCGAGCATCACCTTGGCGCCGCGATCCCGCGCGCATTGCGTCGCGACTACGAAGATATCGATTTAGCAACCCCGAATGCCCGCAGCCGCGACCTTAGCGACTTGCTCGAGCGCCTCGGTTACCTGCCGCATAGGGAGTTCAACGCGCTAAACGGCACGCGACGGCTGATGTTTTTCAACTCAGAGCGCCGCTGGAAAGTCGACGTATTCGTGGGCGGATTTGAGATGTGCCATTCGATCCCGATCATTGGGCGGCTCAGCAGGGATCTGTTCGCTATTCCACTCGCTGAGCTCCTACTGACTAAACTTCAGGTGTTCCAGTTGAATGAAAAAGACCGTCGTGACCTCGTGGCCCTGTTGCTTCTCGCGCCTATCGGCGACCACGATACGGGCGTTATCAATGGCCGGTTCATCGCCCAAATGCTAGCCAACGACTGGGGCCTTTGGCGCACGACGCGCCTCAATCTCGATCGGATACGCGATGGGGTGGCCGACTACGAGCTGACGGCTCACGACCTGCACCGCGTGCAGCAACGCTGCGACGAGCTCTGGGCGCTGATCGAGGCGGAGCCGAAGAGCTTCAGCTGGCGGATCCGCGACCGGGTTGGCGACCTTTGGCGCTGGTACCAAGTTCCCGAAGAGGTCTAGCTGGTGGCGTAGTGCCTGAGCTTGATAGGCAGGCCCACCCCGGGGCAATACTTTGGAAGAGGTATGCTAGCACCCTCAACTTCGTACACAGCTATTGATCCGCGTTCCTGCCGGCGGGACGGTCCACTGCTAGGCTACATCGTGCTTTCTCATCAACTCCGCCGCCGAGTTGAGCTCAGGCTAGTCCTAAGCGGTGACGCGCTGTCGTCGGAGCGTGAGCTGATGCAGATTTTCTTGGCCCGGCTTTCCACGGTTCAAAGGGGGCCGGCGGTAACCGACGAGTTGCCGTTCATCGCCCTGCGGAGCCTGATAAGGAAGTGGGTGCCGCGCGCGCTGGGGCTGCTACAGCTCGTCGTCGGAGAGGCAGCGCCCTAGCGAACCTGACGAATGCCAACTAGAACGGGCCGCTGCGCGTCGACATCGAGAAGTGCTACCCGGAGCGCAATACCGGAGCGCAGCGCAGACTCTGGGCGGTCTGGATAGCCGTGCGGACCTCTACGAATGTTTCTGCTTCCAGAAATTAAAATGGATGACTGGGCTCGCCTACAGGCTCGCGGACCGGGAGTGCCCACTCTGTCTTGTAGAGAGGTTCCTACGGCACGACGAAGGGCAGCATGACAGAGCGTGATCGCCGCGACGCCGCTGCCCGGTCGCTTGGGGTGACGAGCGCGAACTGGCTGGAAGCGCCGTACAATCGCCTCGGCTTCCGGTCCGTGGAAACGCTCGCGCGGACAGCGCGGATCTCGCGCGGTGACGGGCCGGCGCTCGAGCTCCCACGGAAGGAACACGACCTCGCTGGTCTCCGCTTCCAGCACGGCGGCCGCACCTTCGACCTCCCGGCGATGCTCGCTAATACTTTCACAGATGGCTTCCTCGTCGTCCAATATGGTGCCGTGGTGACTGAGCAGTACTTCAACGGAATGGAGCCGCACGATACGCATCTGTTGATGTCGATCTCGAAGTCGCTAAACTCTACGCTCTGCGGCGTGCTCGTTGGAGATGGCGCGCTCCGAACCGACGATTTCGCCAGCGACCACATCCCCCAGCTGCGCGGAACCTCGTGGGAAGGCTGTACTGTTCAGCACCTCCTCGACATGCGAGTGGGTGCCCGCTGGGACTTCGACCTCGACGAGCATACGATCCTCGACGTGTCCGACTACCGGGCCCATACCCGAACGGACATACCCGCCAATACCGCCTCATGGATCTGCGCGGTCCCCGCCGCGGGAGATCACGGCGGGCCGTTTGCTTATAACTCGCTCGCCAACGACGTGCTTGGCTGGGTGCTCGAGGGCGCTGGCGGCATGCCATACCCGGAGCTCTTCTCCGACCGTATCTGGTCAAAGCTCGGTGCCGAGCACGATGCGCTAATCATCCTAGATCGGAGTTGCTTCCCTGTCGTCGAGGGAGGCATGTGCACGACTCTGCGCGATTTGGCGCGTTTCGGGCTCATGTGCCTACAGACAGGCGTCATGGGTGCAAAGCAGATCGTGCCGGCCAACTGGATTGACCGTCGGCTCTTCCGCGACGAGGAGCTGATCGACGCCTATGGCGGCCAGCACAATCTTGGCGGCCCGCTGGGAAGTGCTTTTTACCACGACAACTGGTGGATCTGGGACGCGGAGCGCGGGATCTACGCCGCCGTCGGAATGAACGGGCAGAGCCTTTTCCTGCATCACCCGTCGCGAACGGTGATCGCGAAGCTCTCGACCTTCCCCGACGCGCTCGACACCCGTCTGTTCGCGTTGCAGCACGCCGGCATGGCGGCTCTCGCCGAAACGCTAGTCCAAGCTGCAAGTCTTTGAGCGCGGGCCAACGGTTGGCGCAGACAACACGGTTATTGACGATCGAATTCTTTTCGGATCGGGCAAGGTGCTGCGCCCGGCTGTAAAGCTGCCAGCCGACACTGTGCCGGTGAAAATCATGCGGGGGGCGGAATTGGAGCTGATTGGCTACCGGGTGGATGCATTGCCGGCTGCCAGCCGGCCACTGCATCTGACGTTGTGGTGGCGGGGCGTGCGGCCGGCAGCAAAGGATTGAACGTTTTTCGTTCACCTCACACCACTTAACACTGATCGCGAGTTGCTCGGGCAAATGGATCAGGCAATCACTGCCCACGCCTACCCGCCGACGGTGTGGTCTGCCGGCGAGGTGGTGGAGGATCAGGTACAAATATGCGCTGCGAACGTGGAAGCCGGCAGGTACGCAGTCAGGAAGGGTCTGTACTCGCGGGCAAGGCAGGTGCGCGTTGCCGACGAAGCGGGTGCGGGAGTGGTTTTTGAGGATCGCGCCCGGCTGCTGGAATTCAGATTGGGCCTTGTTTATGGGCAGCACTGCTGGTGTGCCAGTGCCCGCGCCGGCAGTAATCGCGCTAATGAAGCGGGCCGCGGTGTATCAACGCCGGCGGCCGGAACGGAGTGCGGGTTGGTATTCTTGCGCTGCAGAAATCGCACATGCGGCGGAGCGTGGGCAGGCGTGGTGCAGCCCCTCGGTGAGCGCACTCAATGTTATGGACTGCCAATGACGGATTGAAGACAGAGTGCAAATTCCGGTTGTTGCGTGGCTCATGTCTCTCGGAATCCCGAACAAAAGTGATTTATCGCCATTCGACTATCGGCGGGGTGGAGGTTAGTGCAGAGTGGGACTTGACTACGGCGGGGCAAGCGCTTAGAATTTCCCCTTGGGGAGGCTTAATTTCATTTATGTCCGCTCCCCCCGTCCAGAGTTTAGCCGAGCGCATGGGGTTCCTCCGATTGGGTCGAAGCGGCGATTCTTGGCACCCCACGAGGTTGCTGAGTTGACCCCGAGGTGGAGGAGGCGCCCGCGCGGTACGTCAATTGCTTGGCAGCAATCGGACTGGACGAAACCAAAATTGACAACAATTACATGATCGGCGTCAGCAAGCAAGCTGGACATCGGCGCTCAGCACAGAAGGTGGACCGGCCATGACCAATCCGGTTAGCGCTCCAAACTTGGACGCGATCTCTATTGCGGCAACCGCGCTCGATGAGGGTTGGTCGCTCCCTTATACTTGGATGGGCAATCCCGACGTCCACGCCTTTGAGCAAGGCGCCATTTACGAGCGAAGCTGGCAGGTCGCCGGCCTGGAGCGGGATGTCCACGAGGCCGGGTCATACGTCACCACGCAGATCGGCCGGGTACCGGTCGTCGTCGCCCGTGGGGAGGATGGCGTGCTTCGTGCCTTCGCAAATATCTGCCGGCATCGCGGCCATCCGGTCGCCGAGGGTACTGGCTGCCGCCGCGTGATGGTCTGTCGCTACCATGGTTGGAGCTATGATCTCAGCGGAAAATTGAAGACGGCTCCTGGCGCTGATGGTACCCTTGAAAGCCATCGCGACGACCTTGCCCTCAGGCAAGTCGCAGCCGCTTGCTGGCAGGGTATCATCTTCGTCAATGCCGATCGTGACGCGCGTCCCTTTCATACGACCTACCCCTCGCTTGCCCCACTGGCCGCAAAGACTGGGCTCAACCTGTCCGACTACGCGCACCACTCGCGGGTCGATCTCGATATGTCCTGCGATTGGAAGCTCCTCTACGACAACACCGTCGAATGCTATCACTGTGCCATGGTTCATCCCTCGAGCCTCAACCGGATGTACGCTTCGGAGGGTTTCTACGCCGGCGGTTGGCAAGATGGCGTGCGTTACGCCCGCGCGCAGCTGACTGACGGCCGACGATTGCATCATAGCCTTCAGCTTTTTCCCGGCATGCTGCTCTTCACTGATCCCGTCGTCGGACTGCTGGGTCGCATCTATCCAACCGGTGTCGGACGCTCCCGCTTCTCTGTGGACTTCTTGGCTGCGCCAGGAGCCGATGCCAGCGAGGTTGAGGAGTTCGTTGAGTTGTGGACCCAAACGCTTCGTGAGGACCAAGCTCTGCTGGCGAAGGTGGCGATCGGGGTGGCATCCGGCACGATCGACCGCGGCCGACTCTTAATGACACGTGAAGACTCACTGCCGGGCGTGCAGGCCATGATACTCGCTGCCTATCGCGAGGCCCTCACCTCGCTGGCCGCCAGACAACGCTATTGAGCGAGCCGACGGCTCGTATCACCAGCGCCACCGACCTCAAAGGAAACCCCGTGCCATCGCGCATGTTGTTAGGTGAGACGACGAACAGGAACTACTTGCCCACCATTTTCTCGAAATTGCAACACTGCTGCACCTTGCAGATGTCGTTGGTGAGCCACATTTTGTGCGTTAGCCACCAACATTCGGCCGGATCGTCCATTCCCATCATGTCGGTGACGAACAGCACCATTGCGCGATCGACGAGCAACTGAGCTGTATCGGTTGGCACATGCGGCCGGTTTTGCATCCAGTCGCCGACCTCCCAATTCTTGTCGACGCCGGTTCAGTACATCACGGCTGCATTGAGGCTAAGCTGACCGGCCTCGTATACCGGGCCATGCGACGGACGTGGAAACCGTGGTGGTAGACGCCCAGATCGTAGTGGAGGGCGGCAGGCCCGTCCTTTCCGACGAGCGCCGCCTCATAGATGGCGCTAAGGAGACGCGCAGGCCGTCAGGTGCTGTTTGGTGGCAAAGTATGGCGGCATGTCCGCCTTCTCGGCCTGATCCATCGGGAAACGACCGATGAGCGGGCCGGCGACCCATCTCATCACCATCCATCGCTCACGGCCCCTCGCCAGCGATCCGGGAATCGGACACAATCGTTGGCATCCCGATATTCCGCCTACACTAAGTGTAGAGCTGGGAGAGACGATCGCACTCGAGACACGCGATGCCTATGACGGGCAGATCGCGCCTTCGACTACGACAGCTGACCTCAAGCACCTCGATGCTAACCGCATCCATCCATTGACCGGGCCCGTCCATGTGCGGGGGGCCGAGCCCGGCGACATCCTGACGGTTGAGATCGTGGAGGTTACGCCGCAGACAACCGGTTTCTCCATCGCGAGCCCACACTTTGGAATTCTGCGCAAGCACTTGCCGGAGAGCCTGCTCGTCCACTGGTTTCTCGCCGCTGGCTTCGCAACTTCTCCTCAGTTGCCGAACGTGTACATCCCGGCGGAACCGTTCATGGGATTGATGGGGGTTGCCCCGTCGCACGCTATGCTGGCCCGCTTCCGCGCGATGGAGGAGCGAATCTGCCTGAGTGACCCGCTGCTAATGTGGCCCGTCGAGCCTGCAGGAGCTATTCCTGCAGTAGCCGGCTCAGGCTTGCGCACGATTCCACCCCGCGACAATGGCGGCAACATCGACGTACGCCAGCTCACGGCAGGTGCCGTGCTGCGTCTGCCGGTCTCGGTCGAGGGTGCATTGTTCTCTTGCGGCGACGCGCACTATGCGCAAGGCGACAACGAGTGCTGTACCGGAATCGAGATGGGTGCGACGCTGATCTGCCGCTTTGGCTTACGCAAGCGCGAGGCGGCCAAGCGCAGCATCCGTGATGTGCAGTTCTCCCGGCCTGCCGGTCCTCCGCTTGCTCAGCGCCCCATCTTTGCGACGACCGGCCAGTCCTACGCCCGCGACAGCACGCTCCGCCGCGATGACCTCGATCAGGCAGCCGAGCATGCCCTTCTCAACATGATCGCGCACCTGTCGGCCGAGTACGGCTACACGGTTCCGCAGGCGGCGGTCGTCTGCAGTGTGGCCGTTGATCTGCGGATCAGCCAAGCCGCCAACACTCCAAACTACGTGGTGAGTGCCATTCTTCCTACGGATATTTTCGTCTGCTGATCGCAAGTGGGAGACTGTCAAGCCACACCCCACTGAGAATGAGCTATTCGTTCCGCTCGTCACCTCCATGCTCTGCCTCATGGGAACCCACGTCTTGGCACAAGGGCATTAGTGCGCGGGCTCCCTTTCGACCTTGGTACCCACCCGACTCGTGTCGCCGCGAGCAAGGGCCCAGATGTCGTCCTGCAGATGTCGGTCCTCTGCGGCGAAGGGGTGCGGCTGGTTGCCTTCATAACAGAGCCTGCGACGGTGCGGCAGATGCTGCCGCATGCCGGCGAGCCGACAACTGCACCGGCAATCGCACCCGCGGGCTTATCACCGGTGCATGTTAATTCACAGTAGCTGATAGCCCCAGAAGCAGTAGAGGAAACTCCGGATGAGAGGCTGACCAGACCGCAAACCTGGCAGGGGAATCCGGGCATGATAGGTTGGTGGGCGATGCGGGGGTGGGTGCGGATGCACAGTGGCTCCCGCAACTAGAGTTTGATCCGACTTACGGTTGGTGATCCTGCGCTGTAGGAATG